>Ga0315905_10009132_pt1 | contig 10041 bp, 5 predicted proteins | sample LakEriMetagenome_5_FD_203522 | JGI IMG/M metagenome (GOLD analysis project Ga0315905, IMG submission 203522) | Freshwater fungal communities from buoy surface, Lake Erie, Ohio, United States - Buoy 4 MA121 | ecosystem: Environmental > Aquatic > Freshwater > Lake | place: USA: Lake Erie, Ohio... | reverse complement strand
TGCGCGCAACGAAATCAGAGTGTCTTCGCTGGCATCTGGCTTAACGAATAATCTTGTCAAGATAGCTGGTGGATGTCACCCAACTGGTGAAGTTGCTTTTATAGCTTCTAATGGAAATGCACTTGAAGTCATTGATTGGGCGCAGCGCTCAAGGTCGGCATATGCTTTTTCAAAAATATTTATTGGAGTAGCTGATCAGGTTCCCGCGTATAGCGGTCAGACGTCAGTCGTTTTACATCGATCGTTATCTCTCGCTATTGAATCGACCTATGTGCGTCTTGGTAACGACTTGCAGTCAACACGTAGTGAATTGAATGACACACGTAACGAGCTCTCTAGCACTCAACAGACTTTAGTCCAAGCAAAAAAGGAAGTATCTGATTTAAGCTCTGATGTGGCTAAGCTGGAATTTATGGTTAACCAGCGAAATGCCAAAATTAAACAGCTTGAGGAATATTTTAAGCGCGCTCAAAAGCAAGTTTCAGGATTAATTCGACGACCAATCGATGAATTCCAGACATCTAAAGAAACTATAAGCACCACATCAAATGTTCCGGTCATTTCGTTGGATGATGAATCGATTATCAACTTCCCTCCAAATAAGGTCGAATGCCAACCGCAAAATCAAACCACTTATAAAAAAATTTCACCTTCACAAACTTCTAATGACAGTATTCCTGAGGGCTATGGCAGAGAAGATGATGACTACGACGACCGTAAATCTATTTCAATAAACTCGTTAGTTTTTTTTATACTTGTTATTTTGTCGATTAGTTTTTTGTCGATAAAATTTTTTAAAAATCATAGTGATGGCTGTCCACTTATTTCCTTGGAATGCAAGAAGGTTTCAGTAGAGCCTGCGCTGAGTCCTTCAGAAGATCTACTATCTGATTTTTCAAATACCAGAACTAAAAATGATGTGGCTGATTCGCGCGAAGTCGAAATCAGTAAATCAAAGTCTCAAAATGAAAAGGTGACTGCTGGAGTAAATGCAGAAAGTAAAGAAGCAAAACCCGAAAACAATAAAAATCAAACAAAAGACGATAAGAGGCAAAACGAAAAGCCCCGAAGTGGGGAGCGGTAATGGTTGTTGGAAATTTTCGTCGCGGTCAGATAGAGCGTTTCGAAGCTTGGCTGACGCAGCCAATGTTTTGGTTCTTAGTGGTTTTGTTGATCCTACTGAATCTGTATGTCTGGTTTAAGTGGCTCCCGCAGTTTTACGATGGTCGCACTGCAGATATCGTGGCAGGGCTACAGACTGAACGTGATCATCTGAAACAAATTCTCGAAGGTTCGTGTACGTCTGAAGAGATGAAGGCGTATGGTAATGGCGAGCTTGGACCGCTAGCGCCGACTGAACCATTACCACCGTCTCCTTCGCCATCTCCCTCGCCAAATGCAAATACAACTGCGCTACCCCAGGATACGCTTGTAGGGCAGCTTCAATCTGCTGCGGTGTTGGTGCGTAATGGTGATTACATAGGTAGCGGTTTTTTCATTGACGCCCAGACGATTGTGACTAATCGTCATGTGATTGAAAATGCTAAAACAGGTAAAACTAGCGCAAGTAAGTTGACGGTAGCTAGCCATGCTTTAGGTGGTGTAGTTTCTGCACAAGTTGTTACTGCGACTCAAAATGCCAATATTGGAAGCGCTGACTTTGCCTTGATTCGCATCGAGCGGCCATCATCTGGAGTCAAACCTTTATCTTTAGCTCGCGACCCAATACCTTTACAGCATGTGGTCGCGGTTGGTTTTCCTGGCTCAGGTATTCAGAGCGATGCTAACCACGCATTACCTTCGCCTATTTTTACGAGTGGTGATGTGAGTGTTTTACAGCCTCAACCGACTGGTATTTCACTTGTTATCCATACAGCCGATATTTCTCCGGGTAGTTCAGGAGGTGCGCTGGTGGATCGCTGCGGCGGGGTAGTGGGCGTGAATACGTTTGTTTTTGGTGATGCGAATCGCTTTGAGAGCCGACGGCTGTACGCACTATCTTCAGATTCCCTCCGTAAGTTCTTAGACGCGAGCGGTCAGCATTATTCTAGCGTTGGCGACTGCCAGTCTGGTCGCGGTAACTAACGGGAGGGGCTTATGGCGAGACTTCCTATCACTACTCAGCGACGCGATATTGATGTGCGTGTCGTATACGGTCAAAGTATTTTTGAGCTTTACCAGCAGATACAACGGTTACTTCAAAATGAAACGCCCGAACTTGGCCATTTTTTCGCTGAGCCGATTGTTAATGCTGTTCGAGGTGAAATTGGCTGGAATACACGCGCAGCTGGAGCTATAAGACCCGTATCTAATTTATCTGCTGAAGAGTGGCGTCAGATCTCCGGAAGACTCAAGCATAACTGTGCAATGATCAACCAGCTCGTCGGAAGGATGGAGCAGGTTGGAAGAGGAAACTCTTCTGGCACCGAAGCGCTAAAGAGCATGTTGATGACGCCTGATTTGAAAAGTTCGCTTTTTTTAGTAGGTAATGAACTCGTTTTATCGCAATGGGGATGCTACACGTTTGGTACTGAGGCGAAGCATGCTGATTTGTTTGAGCAAATTGACAGGCAACCAGTCAAACCAGTGGATCCGCCAGAAGAACTACCTCTTGTGGATGAGACTCCTCCCGAGTCGCCTCCTTTACCTCCTCAAGACCCGCAGCCTCCTGTTTCACAAGCTGCACCTAAGCCAACGAACAATAAAACTCCAGAGCATGAACCTGAGAAAAAACCAGACGATAAGCCTCCGCCAGTAGATGAGCCGCCACAAGAACCGCCCGAAGAGGAGGTTATCGCGAAGCGAAGCTATCTCTGGCGTTGGTTGGTTTTGTTATTGCTACTTTTACTTTTGATTTTAGGAATTCTTTGGAAGTATTGGCATTCTCATGGAAATGCTTTGGTCGAGAAGGAAGCTGCATTACGTTCTGAAATTACAGAGCTATGGACAGGTATTGATAAGAAGGCGCGCGAATGCGCATTGATTTCACCAGCCACAACTGATGCTGGTTCTGCACCTGTGATTAGTGATACAGAAATTGATAATCGTAGGACAGAAAACGATGTTAACCCAAACAGTACTGCGAGTGTATCGCTGGCATGGAACGATAAATCTGATTTGGATCTCATAGTTGAGCAACCCGATGGGGGTGCAGTCTTTTTTGGGCCATGTAAAGGTTCTTCATGTGGCACGCTTGATTTGGATGCAAATCGGTGCACTGCTATGTCCGGTTGTGTTTCGGGAACCGACAGGCCTCTAGAAAACATATCTTGGAATGGTCCCATGGTGCCTGGTAAGTACGTTGTTATTGTAAATATGTACTCGGCTAATTCAATGCCGGCAGGACTTAAAACTATTCCGTTTACGGTGCGAGTCACTAAAGATGGTAAATCAGCCAAGTACACGGGTGAATTCCGGCCTGAAGAAATGCGTTGTACTGATTTATGTCGTTCTCACGCACGCCGGGTTGCTGAATTTACGATTGATAACTAATTATTATGAAAAAAACTAAGTTGGATCTTCCCGAATATTTCAATGTGGTGTCGCTTATACCGGGTGGCACGATGCAGTTTCTTGATCTGGGATTTGATATCCGAAAGCTCTCACGTCCCAAGACTGAATTCTTGGAGTTGGAGTTGCCAGCAGCTGAAGAGGGTAGGTTGAATGAGCTATTACGTTGTCTAACACGCTCGGATGACGGTGAAAGCTATATTGATTTGCAGACTGGCGAGCCGATGATTAACCCTAGGACTGGTCGGCCTGATCCAACGATAGAACCGGGATATTCAATCAGCATAGAAAAGGCTTTTGAGCCTTTCTTGGGTAAGTGGGTACCTCTTCCTTTTTTCCGTGCTGAAGGAAATATCGGTAATTCTGAGATGCGCTACCGTAATGGCCCAACTGATTGGTCACGTGTGCGAGTCGAAGAACTTTTAGAGCCTGATCGGTTGGGGAATACTCACCGTGTGGTTATCGCATTCGATACGCATATTCAGTCGGACATCGATATAACGAACGTAAGCATGGAGGAAGGCTATGCATCTTTGGCCGAGATGGATATGCATGACGGTGCTGAATTTTGTTTGGTTAGTCAGTTCAAATCGTATGCTTGGTTTTTAGGTCTGGATTGGGTGCGTGATTGGTTAAAAGAATTTTTCTATGACACGCTGCGTCGTAAATTTCCTAATCGTGCGCTTCGTGAATCTGATATCCAGCACCGCTGGGAGCCCCTAGCGCGATACATCGCGTTTATTGAGTTACTTAGTTCGACGGAAGCTATTCCTAGAGTCAAGCTGACGGACCCTAGAAGGCACACGTCTCCTATCGATGTAGATTTGGTTTTGGATATTGGTAATTCTCGAACAATTGGTATGTTGATTGAGAAGCGCCCTGGTGAAAATCTCACGCTGGATAATGGCTCTGTGCTTGAGTTGCGTGATCTTTCCTCGCCAACGGAATATCACCGCGATACGTTTAGTTCTTATGTTTGTTTTTCTCGTGCACGCTTTGGTGATCCGAATGGTTACGCCCGTGGCTCTGGCCGCTATCGGCCTAGTTTTAGCTGGCCATCGGTAGTACGGGTTGGCTCAGAGGCTGTGAGGCTAGCGATTGGTTCTCGGCGTGAGGAAGGGCAAACATCAATGTCTAGCCCTAAACGCTATCTTTGGGATTTGAAGCCTAGAGTCCAAGAATGGCGGTATGCACCTGACCCAGATGACGCTTCGTCTGTAGAGTCTCCCGTGAATAGTGGCGATTTTATTGGTTTTGTTAACAATGAAGGAACGCCTCTGCATGTATTTGAGTCGCCGAGAGGCAGGATGTTAGATTTCATTCAGGGTCAGAGCGATTTTCCTGTCACTGAGCCGAAGTTTTCTCGTAGTTCGATGATGATGTTTTTGATGGCTGAGATTTTGTCTCACGCTTTGGTGCAAGCTAACTCTCCTGCTCAAAGAAACAATCGTCCTAATCCGGACATACCGCGCCGTTTAAGACGAATTATTTTGACTACACCGCCTGCTATGTCGGTATCTGAACGTAAGTTATATCAACAATGGGCGATTTGGGCAGTTGATGTTGTATGGCAGGCGCTTGAATGGAAAAATTTCGCAGGCCAATCGGAAGATTATCGCTGCAAGCCAAGTGTCCGCATGGATTTGGACGAGGCAAGCGCTACTCAACTTGTTTTTGTCTACAACGAGATCGAGAAGCGTTTTGCAGGGGACTCGGCTCAGTATCTGGAAATTTTTGGTAAATCTAGGCAGCGCTATCGAGGACAACCAACGCTTCGTGTTGCTAGTATTGATATCGGTGGTGGTACGACGGACATGGTGATTACCACTTACCTTACCGAGTCAGCAGGCGCTACAAATATTCTTGTGCCACATCAGGAATTTAGGGAAGGATTTAATGTCGCGGGTGATGACATTCTTAAAGTAGTCATTGAAAATCACCTGATCCCATCACTGATTACGCATCTTGCTTCACATGATCCTACTGTAAAGCGTGACTTGGTAATGAGGCGTATCGGACGGGATGCTGTGGGCCTCACTGAAAAGGAACGTAATCTTCGTGCGCAGTTTGCTCAGCAAGTATTGGTACCCATTGCATTTCAGATTTTTACTGAAATGGAAAAATTGGCTATCGAAGATTTGCCATCGTTCTCTGCTTATCAAATTGATGTGAGCGCGGTACTCGAACGCGGAAAAACAGTTGATCCTGATGTACTGAATTTTATTGAGCGGCTGGTTACGCTGCCTGATGAAGAAAAATTTGATTTGCTCAGTTGGAGACCGACGGTGGATCTTTCTGCTGCGGGCGCATCGATTACTGCGACTATATCTCCTTACTTATTGAATCTAGCAGAGGTTATTAAGCTTTGGGATTGTGACTTTGTTGTGTTGTCTGGACGGCCTTCTTGTTTGCCATCGATTCAGTCAATTTTGCTTAAATCACCGCCTGTACAGCCTTCGCGAATTATTGCGATGTCTAATTACGAGGTGGAGAGTTGGTATCCGTTTTGGACTACTCCGGAAGGAAAAATCGACGACCCTAAGACAACGGGAGTGGTTGGTGCTCTGCTATTTACTGTATCTGAAGGTAACCTTCAAAATTTCCATATACGTACAGCGCATCTTCAGCCTGCATCGACGATTAAATATATTGGCACGATGGGTGTTGATAAACAGATTAAAAATCGATTTCTTATGTTTGATGGGCAGGACGTTAGCCAACTTCGCGATGAAGAACTTACGTGTGTTTTGCCTTTTCAAACTCAAACGTTCATTGGTTTCAGGCAGATGAAGGTAGAACGTTGGAAGACTACGCCATTCTATCAACTAGCTTTTTCTGATCAAAAGGCGGCAGAGCGAGCTTCTCGAAAAGGGCCTTATCAGGTGACGATTTCTTACAGCAGACGTTTTGACGATGAAAACGAACCGAATTTACACGCCGAGAATGAAGGTGTGCTGAGGGTGGTTGATATCGTCGATAAAGATTCAGCGTCAATACCACGGTCTGATCTGTCACTTTCGCTAAAAAGTCTATGGGACGATAGCCATTGGATAGATACAGGACTTTTCGAGATTAATTGAGGTCATCTAGGGTGAGTAAAACAATGAAGGAATTAGTGTTACAAAAAGCGAGGTCTTCTCAAAGAGTACTTGGTTCTGCGCTCGACTGGGTTACGAGATCTGCAGGTGCAGAGATTGCGGCTAACCAAAGGCTAGTAAAACGTTTGCGTGCAGGGATTTATCAAGCACGTCGTCTTGGTGATGCAATCGAATCAAAGATGTGTATTGGTGTTTACGGGCCAAGTCAATCAGGTAAATCATATCTGGTATCTGCGCTGGCGCGAAAGCATGGCGAGCGCCTCATCGCTAGGGTTGGTGATCAGGAAATCGATTTTATTCAAACGATCAACCCAGAAGGTGGAAAAGAGTCCACAGGTTTGGTGACACGATTTACTGCAGAGCATTCTGCCACGCCAGTTGGATTTCCGATTCAATTGAAGTTATTGAGTGAACTTGATCTGATTAAGCTGTTTGTTAATTCGTATGTTAACGACATCCTTCAGGATGAAGACGATGATATCCAATTGCATCAAGAGCAGGTGCAGCGATTGCTCGAAGAATTGGAGTCTATGCCGCATGGCATCAGCCCATTGACCATTGAGGATGTGTATGAACTGGAGGACTATTGCAATGGTCGGTTTAGTTCAAATTTTCGGATTCAAGCGTTAAAGCGTATCGATTATTGGCAGCGTGCTGCTGAATTGTTACCAGTACTTGGCGATGCAGGACGGTTGCGTTTGGTCCAGGCTCTTTGGGAGGATCTGCCTTCGTACACTGAGGTATATGCAAATCTGGCTGCTGAGTTAGGTCGGCTTTCTCATGCTGGTTTAGTCTACTGTGCACCTGAGGCGATGTTTAATACTCAAGCTGATGAGTGGGCACGTTCTGTGTCTAGCATCATTAATGTCACAACGCTAAACAACCTGGGTAAAAAAGACGCTCAAAAGGTAATGGTGAGTATCCCTGGGGGCGGAAATGTAACGGTTTCGCTCCCTAATCTATGTGCTCTTTCTTCAGAACTTATTATATCCATGCGGGAGAAACCGCATGAAGTTTTTGATCGAGTTGATTTACTGGATTTTCCAGGCGCACGTTCACGCCAAGGGCATCCCAAACGAGACAAAGCGCTTAGCCACCCGAATGTACAAATAGAGAATTTTTTAAGAGGTAAAGTCGCCTACCTTTTCGATAAATACTCGGCTGATCTGGAACTTACTTCGATGGTTCTGTGTATTGGTCCTTCTAATCAAGAAGTCGTTGGGCTTGAAGCGATGATCGAAGACTGGATCGCTAAGACACATGGCGAGAAACCCGAAGCTAGAGAAAAACTTCAGACGTCACTATTTTTTGTGTTGACTAAATTTGATACGGAATTTTCTGAGGGTGCTGGTAAGAGTCTGGATGGGGTGCGCTGGAGTACCCGCCTACAAGCATCACTTATAAATTCTTTTGGTTCGCATGCGCATCGCACGAATTGGGTATCTAAGTGGACTACAAAGAGCAGCTTTAAAAATACTTTTTGGCTTCGAAATCCTAATGCTGATCAGTCTGGCCTGATTGAATATAATGGCCCGCCTGGAAGCTCATTAGAAATAGGCTATTCACCTCGTAAGGCGGCTGTAATTGAAACTCTGAAATCGGCCTTTTTGGTTAATGCTTTAGTGCTGCAGCATTTTGATGATCCCCTTGCTGCTTGGGATGCGGGGATGACGCTTAATGATGGTGGTGCTAGCTTTTTGTTAGATCGCTTAGATAGTGCCTGTACTGATAATCTTAAGATCCGTCAGGTTGATGAGCGGATCAATCGAATTCTGTCAGATTTACGAGCTGAGCTTTCTAAATATTACGCTAGCAATGATTTTGAGGGATTGAAGTGCGAAAAACTTGAGTTTGCAAAATCTTTGACTGCATCTCTTGCGCGGCAATACTCTCTTAAGAGGTTGGGTGAGTTTATTGATTTTCTGCTGGCCTCTGATATCGAAATGGTCGAAACGTTTAAGCACACTCTATTAGAGTTTGAACGTGCTAAGCACGCAAAGCGATCTGATGCGGCTGTTAGTTCGGAGAAGCCAATTTCAATCGCTCGAAAATTAGCAGAGGAATTGGGTTTGCCGCTGCCTGAACAAGGCATGGACGAATATGAATCTCAGTATACGAAGCAACGTACTTTTCCAGAAATATTTGTCCAGTGTATGTTTGACGAATGGAGAGCCCGTTGTATCACTCGTTTTTCTGCAGTAAATTTAGCCGATTACTTAATTGCTGACCGCGAAATAATAACGAAGTTACTGACTGAACTAGAAGTCGCTGCTCAACGAGATGGATTGGTGAGTGAGATGGTTAATTTGGTTGAGAAAAATTATCAATATAAATCGGATGATCGACGTAGTTGGGTTTGGCGGCAGACGGCATCGGCGACAGCTCGGTTCAATGCGTTTATTTCACACGGTGGTTTAGTCATTAAGCCGGGTGAAAGTAAAGATGTTGTCGGATTAAATGGTAAACATTATCAAGCGTTTGGTGTAGCCAGTGAATCCGTCAGTGAACCTGAATTACCTGAAATCCAAACTGAATATAGCGAGAAGTATTTAATGGATTGGATGCAGGCAATACAGCATTCGGTGCGTACCAATGCTGCTTTCCAAGCGGGCTTGAATTCTGACGTGGAAAGTAACCGTCAATTAGGTCTGATTCTGGAAGGTTTTACAGGCCTGTTACAAAAGGAGCAGAGACTTCATGCGACTTAATCTAATTAAACCTGAGCTAACTCACGGGAAAGGGTGGGCGAGCGTTGCCTTAAAAGACTGTGTGGGAATTGCGGCATTCGAAAGTATGACTATTACGCGGCCCAGTCACCGCGAATCCTATCTGGGAAAGTTTGGTTGGCAAATTTCGGAATGTCGTTTGCCATTGAGCCTGGAGAATATTGGAGAAACTGAGTTCTCAATATTATTACCTCCTTCGGTCGTCCAATATATGGAAGTAAGTGGTAATTACAAATTTATTTTCTTCGACAGAAATGTTCAACAATCAGATAGTGTGATTTTTCGGTGGTCAGGTATCTCATATCGTGCGCCCGATGGGGAGCGTTCTCCTATCGAGGTCGTGATTCAGGAAGATATTTTTGAAATCCATAAAATTTCAGAAATCAAACCACCAGAAGAACCAGGGGAAACTGAAGAGTCTTACGTAAGCGATACACCTGCCGTTGATATGACTTCGACAGCTGGCTGGCATGTTCCGGATGACGATTGGAGTACGCAACAGCGTGAACCAACTTTGACTCACACGGAAAATATAGCTTCAACGCCAACTAAACCGACTCCGACTAAAACTCCAAGAAAATTTCAAAGGGTTAGGTGTGTTAATTCCAATTGTGAGGCTGAGATACTCGACAATATGAAAATCTGTCCTTTCTGTAATACAGAAAGGGTTGGCTATTGAGTCGCACTTCTTATAAAGGAGTCGTTTT
>Ga0315905_10009131_pt1 | contig 10042 bp, 7 predicted proteins | sample LakEriMetagenome_5_FD_203522 | JGI IMG/M metagenome (GOLD analysis project Ga0315905, IMG submission 203522) | Freshwater fungal communities from buoy surface, Lake Erie, Ohio, United States - Buoy 4 MA121 | ecosystem: Environmental > Aquatic > Freshwater > Lake | place: USA: Lake Erie, Ohio... | reverse complement strand
GACGCCCGGCATACGATCCTCATCAAGCCAACCCTGCGGCCATCTATTGAAGTCACCAGCGCGGTGCTTACATTTCCAGATTACTTGCAACTCCCCAAAGAAAATCTCGATCTGAAAAGCGGAGTGGCCACTGCAGTCGACGGGTCAAATATTCAAATCTCCCTGAATGCATCCCGCACATTGTCGTCGGCTTACCTGGGTCCGATTACCCACGTCCCTAACCCCGAGGAAAAGCCACCAACCATTCCACAACCCGGCTACACCGAGTCCCTTGTCATCAATGGAAACATTGCCACATCCAGCAGTCTGGCAGTTGCTGATACGTCCTATGATGTCCCGTTTTTTTGGACCGACAACTATTTGTTAAAAGGCGACAGCAGTTTCAAACTCCGCGTGGAAGCGATTATGGACAACCCGCCATCTGCCTACATTCAGGGAGTAGAACGTCAGAAAGCAATCCTGCCCGAGGAAACCATTGATTTTGATGCACTCGCAGAAGACGATTTTGGTCTTCAGGAACTCGGCCTGGAATGGCACGGCGAGGCAAGTGCAGCAGCGACAAGTGCAGTTCTAGCCAAGGGCACGATGAAACTAGTGCAGGGAGGAGCATCAGCCAGGCGACTAATCAAGGCGACATCATTCTGTCCAGCCGTGTTAAAAATCCTGCCGCAAAAGCTCATTCTCCGTGCCTATACGAAAGACTACCTGCCAACTCGCCCCACGATTTACTCGGAGCCGATCACTGTCTTCATTCTCACCCTCGAATCGTCGGGGAACTCGAGGATGCCGCCCGCCGCGAGCAAAATGCAAACGAGGAAAACCAGCGACTCGAACGACTTGCCCCGGATGACCTGCAAAAGGAAACCAATCGAAAACGTCTTGAGGCGCAGCAAAAATCCGAACAGGAAAACACCCAACGCATCGATGATCTGCAAAAACGCATGGAGCAACTGCTCAAGGATTCGGCCCGCAACGGAGACATCAACAAGGACACCATGCAAAAAATGGCCGAGACTATGAAATCGCTCAGTGAACTGTCCCAACAGGACATGCCCAAGGTGGATCAAAAACTCGGGGATTCACAGCAACAGAACAACACACCCGAGCAAACGAAAAAGGACGTCAAAAAAGCGGTCGAGGAGCAAAAAAAGGTTCTCGAAAAAATGCAGCAGACACTTGAAAAGGCAAGGGAAGCCAACAAAAAAATGGAAGCTTCCACCTTTGTCAACAGGCTCAAGAAAGCTGCATTAGAAGAAGATGCCGTCGCCTCTACCTTGGTGGAATCCTCCGAAAAAAGTGCCGGAATCTCCCTTGCCTCGCTCGACCCTTCGGTGCTGACTATGCTTGCGGAACTCGACCGCAAGCAGGCAAAAAATTCATCGGACATCCGCTGGCTTCAGGAAGACCTAGGCCATTTTTTCACTCGCACCAACAAGGATGTTTACAAGGAAATCCTCGACTCCATGCGCGAACCTGCCAACGGAGCTACGATCGATTCCTCGCTTGAGAACCTGCGCGAACTGATGAAGAGCAATTATGCGTTTCGGGCAGCGAACAACGCAAGTTTCTGGAGTGGCAAACTCAAGGAGTGGGCGAAAAAACTCGAGGGCGACAAGGACGATGCTGGCGGTGGTGGCGGTGGCGGTGGCGGTGGCGGCGGCAACCCCGAGGATGAGGATTTCGAATTCATGCTGCGGGTAATGAAAATGATCCAGCAAGAACAGGACCTCAGGGCAACCACCCGCGCTCTTGAGGAAATCAAACGGTCAACAGAACTACAACCATGAAAATTTTTACAACCACTCTGGCGCTGGAATTTTTTCTGACCATGACACCAGTTGTACCGGCAGAAGAAAAACCGAAAGACACCGCGCAAAAAATCGCCGAACATCAAACGGGATCAAAAAAAACGGCCGCAAGTCAAGACAGCCTTGCCGCGGATGTGCAGCAGTTGAAAATCGAACAAACCGACCCCAAGGTTATCGAGTTGCTTGACTCGGTGGAAACCATGATTGATGAGGCCTGCGAAAATCTTCTCGAGTTCAATACCGGTGGTGAAACCATTGCTGCACAGACCGAAGTGATTGAGAAAATTTTCGAAGCCGCCAAAAAAAAACAGTCCAAAGGTGAAAGCCAGGGAGCCCAAGGCATGATGGAAATGATGAAACGCATGATGGGCGAAGGCGCCGAAGGTGACGAAAAAAAAGGTGACAAGCCGGGAGAAAAACCCGGTCAAAAACCAGGCGAGGGTATCACAGGTGAGTCGGATAGCGCCAATACCGCCAACGGAGGTCCAGGCGCGGGACAGAAGTCCACCGAACGACGGGTTCCCAAAGCATCAGGTGATCCGGGGCAGGCTTTTCCTGAAGAATACCGCAAGGCACTCGATGCCTACAATCGAGCTCTCACCAAGTAATCTGCGAACATGCCATATCTGGAACTGCAGCATCTTCATACGCACTTCACCAAGAGAGGTGGCTCGTTTTTTTCACCGAAAACAGAAGTAATCCGCGCGGTCGACGGTGTCGACTTGTCCCTGCAAAAAGGCGAAATCTTAGGACTTGTGGGTGAATCCGGTTGCGGTAAGTCGACACTTTCGCGCACGGTCATGCAATTAATTCCCTCCACATCCGGTGAAGTGCTACTAGATAGAATGTCACTGACGCAGCAGAATGCGCGACAAATACGCAGTCGGCGCCTCGATTTTCAAATGATTTTTCAAGACCCCTATGCCTCACTGAATCCGCGGATGACAATTTTTTCGACATTGGAGGAAGCTTTGAAGCAGCGGCATCGCAAAATCAGCAGACGTGATGCCCAGAATCGCATCATCGCGTTGATGGAAACAGTGGGCCTGGACCCGGCAGTGATGAGAAAATATCCCCACGAGTTTTCTGGAGGACAGCGGCAGCGTATTGCCATCGCACGTGCACTTGCCCCCGAACCACGGCTCATCTTAGCGGACGAACCGGTTTCTGCACTGGATGTTTCCATCCAATCGCAAATCCTCAATCTCCTCAAAAAACTACGGGGCGATCTCGGGTTGACGATGATCTTCATCTCTCACGATCTCGGTGTGGTTCGTTACATTGCCGATAACATCGCGGTCATGCACAAAGGAAAAATCGTAGAATACGGTGAATCGGAAAAGGTGTTTCACCATCCGCAGGACGATTACACCAAACGCCTATTGGCTTCGATTCCAAAACTTCCCCAGCCAGATGATGCCTGCACACGGGTTCATTGACCCTGATAAGGCTCAATCCTCCTCGTCAACCAGACCGCCGTAAACGGCGCTCGCACCAAGCACGCGTCGCTCCACTTCGATCTCACCAAGAATGTGATTTTGGCGGATCACAAATTGGTTCATCTTCATCAATTCCAGTATTGCCAGGAAAGTGACAATCACCTCAGTTTTGGTCGTAGCCTGTTGGAAAATTTGATCAAAACGAATGGACTGACCGGGCTGCAACCGATGAAGCAACAGTTCAATTTTATCAGCCACTGTAAAGCGGTCATCGACAATCGAGCCAAAGTCATGCGCCTCTTCAAAGCGCTTCAATACATTCTGAAAAGAACGGATGAGGTCGAAAATAGAAACCTCCGCCAAGGCCGGCAATTGTTCATCGACTACCAATTCCGGCTGATACGCGAAGAATCCGTCTATCTCACCTTCCCGTTTCACAAGAAATGCCGCCGCGTCCTTGAATTTTTTGTATTCAATCAATTGGCGGATCAAATCCCAGCGGGGGTCATCATCCTCTGCTTCCTCCTCAGGTCCCTGTTGGGACTTGGGAAGCAATGTCCGACTTTTGATATACATAAGATTAGCAGCCATCAAAATGAATTCGGCAGCAAGATCAATATTAAGCATCTTGAATGTGTTGATATAGCCCAGGTACTGGCGGGTGATTTTCTCCATCGACACCTCGTGAATATCCACTTCTTCCTTTTTGATTAAATAAAGGAGCAAATCAAGCGGTCCTTCGAAAATTTCCAAAATTACCTTATAGCCATTATCATTCACGCTTGCGATGGTAATGAGATAATTCGACAGCGCGAGGCTTTTTTACCGCAAAACATTTTACACTGGCTTTCTTTACATTTATTTAATGAAATGCGCGTGCGTCAGATATTATCACTACACTACAATGGAATCAGATTCGACGACACAGATTTTCAACGAACGTCTGGCCCAGTGGGTTGCCAAACAAGGTTTCTGGTTTCAAGTCCGCTATTCCATGGCTGGTGGTGGCGCGTCCATGCTCTTATTTCACCTACTACGCATTTCATTGAGGGTGATCACATTCCTTTTCGTCGCGGCTCTGATCGCCCTAGCTTACCTTGTCAAACTTCCGGAACAAACAACATTCAAAACCGCGCTCCGCAACAAAATCGTAACTGGTCTGCATTGCAGCGCCGGCAACATGCGCAGTTTCAGCAGACAGCAAAACAAAGCGTCCATCCGTCATCTGGCGTTGACGGGCGGACCAGAATGTTTTTTTCACAGCTGTGAGGCTGGCGGCATCACCTTCCGCATGGGCTTGCTGGACAGCGTTTCAAAAACATGGAACGCCAATCAGATTGTTGTTGACCGCCTGTCACTTAATGTCAGAGCCGGTGCGGAGAGTAGTGAAGAGGCAGCCGTTCTGAAAAAATCACTATTCCAAAGCTCCAATAATCTAAAGTTCCAGACCTTTGAATCGAAAAATACCCGAGTCTCATGGGGATACTCAGAGCGTACGATGGGCAGCATTTCCCAGAGCAACATGCTCGTCATCCGAGAGAACAAGAACTGGCGGATCAAATTTACCAAGGGAGTTTTTCAACAAAACTGGCTTAGGAACTTGTAGATCGACGAACTGGTCCTGCTCTGTACGGAAAAGGGCATTACGGTTGAAAAGGGCGAATTCCACATCGGCCAAGGGGAAAAAACCACGACTGAGAATGCCTCACCGATGGGTAAAATTATCTTCAACGGAGTGAAAATTGAGGGTGGCCAGCGTCCTCAGTACTCGGGCAGTATCCAACTGGAGAACGTCCCAGTGCAGGAACTAATGCAGGAAACCTACACCCCGTATCTCGGGGGTTCTGTCTCGGGGGAACTGAAAATCCAGGGGTCAACAAATTCATCCGACGGGGTTGCTTTTAGCGGTCGAATGGCATTGAGAGAATCCGATTATCTAATGACGCGCGGCCGCCTGCATATCCTCAATGCCCTATCTATTTTGTGCCCATCTGGTGCTTATCGAAAAACGACCTTCACCGAGGGATATTTTACGCTGAAGACTAGTGCGGGCACAATGGTTATCAGCGACATCAATCTGAGCGCTCCCGAACAAATTGAATTGAAGGGCTCTTTTAGCGTACGTCCGCCCAAGCAGCAGGAAATCGATGAAATGCTCCGCAGAGGAATAGTCTCCAACGAGTTACTAACGGCAAATTCGGCGGCCCCTGCCAATAACAACAGCAACAGTGCCACACTAAAATCTGAAGATCTAACCTTGGCGCAGGCAGCGAAGATGAGCAAGGATCAGTCGAATAAGAACGGAGCGACAGGATTCAACGACGATGACGTCGATTGGGGCGCGCCGTTCCGCGCGGAAGCACTCGAAGCGGAACTGCAATTGAAATCCGCAGAAAAAGTTGCGCTTACCTCAATCTACGAAGGGAAATTGCAAATGATACTTCCCGTAAAAAATTTCCCTGCTAACACGTCCATGCAGTTGGGTTTACCCAAAACCCCCAACGAGCAATTTTTCCTTCTTGACTGCCCACTAATTGGCAACCTCTATGAATTAACCCTCAGCCAAGCTGAAGATTTGCTGCTTCTTAAAAAAAATGACCCAAGCCTAATCAAGGATAAGGTGAAAACACCTCAAGAGGAAAACAAGACTTCCAACTAACAGTCGGTTGTTAGCCGACAGCCTCCGATAGCATAGTCCTTAGCACGGATCCGCACCAACGCGAAATCCAAGGTTCTTGTATATTTCTGTCGTCACCTTGCTCTTATTCAACGTGTAGAAATGCAACCCGTCAACATCGGCAGCGAGCAATTCACTGCACTGCTGCGCGGCATAATGAATGCCAACTTTTTCCACTGCATCCCGCTCATCACCCGCACGGGAGAGGGCTTTCAGCAATTTCGCGGGATATCGCGAACCAGCAGCAAGCTCCGCCATACGCTGCATCGATGCCAGCGATGTCACCGGCATGATTCCAGCAATAATCGGAATGTTAATTCCCATCAGCGAACATCGATCACGAAAATCAAAAAAATCATGATTGTCGAAAAACAACTGGGAACAAATGTAGTCCGCTCCCTCATCACATTTTGCCTTGAGATAATCCATTTCCAGAAGTCGATTTGGTGTGCCCGGATGCCCCTCAGGAAACCCAGCCACGCCGATGCCAAAACCGCCCGAGGGATGACGTCCGGATTCGTTGAACTCGCGGATGAAGCGAACCAGGTCACTGGCATATCGAAAATCACCTCCTGACCAATCGTAGTCTGCCTGATTGCGTGGAGGATCACCGCGCAATGCCAAAATGTTACATACCCCCAGTGCTGCGTACCGGGTAAGAATTTTATCCACTTCGGTTTTGCTGTGGCCGACACAAGTCAAGTGGGGAATCGGCGGAATCGCCGTGGTTTCTTTAATCCGAGCCACCAATTGATGTGTCAGCTCCCTGGTGCCTCCACCCGCCCCATAGGTTATGGAAACAAATGACGGATTCAAAGGCTGCAAATCGCGAATAGTCTGATACAACTCGTCGGCACTGGCCTCAGTCCGCGCGGGGAAAAACTCAAAAGAAAACGACGGCTTGCGGTCTCTGAAAATTTCACGTATATGCATGTAACCAGTTCTTTGCCATACTTTCACTCTGCAATAAACTTCATTTTTAGAATTTTTTGCAACTTCCATTCCTCACCATTGTTATAATCAACACGAAACAACCTCTTTTGCCATGACATTTGCCTTGCCTGCTTGTTTGTTGCTCTTGCTCGCGTCCGCCCACGCAGAGCCAGACGCTGATCCTATCAAACCACCAAAAAATCATCCGCCAGATCAAGAATTTCGGGAAAAAATTCGTCCGTTTGAAGTCTGGAAAAAAGCGGATATTAACTACGACAAGCAACTTTCCAGAGAAGAATTCATCCAACTACCGCGCGTTTCCAAACTGCCGCCGGAGAAGCAGGGAAAACTGTTTGCCCATCTCGACAAGAACAAGAGTAACCTGCTTGAACCCGCCGAAATGGTCACAGGTTCTGTGAACCAGAGCAATCCGGAAGAATCCAAAAAACGCCATAACTTGCGCCTTGGCGAAATGGACAAAAACGCTGATAAGAAAATTGAATTCGACGAGTTTGTCCAGTCACCCTTTATTTCCAAACTTCCAGAAGAACGTCAGAAAAAAATGTTCGATATCATGGATCGCAACAAGGATGGCCAACTAAGTCCAGCCGACGGACCGCCGCCACGCCCTTCACATCGGCCCGATGGCAATGCAAAAAAGCCCCTAATGTACAATCCACAAAAGTTTTTTTCCACACTCGATGCGAACAAGGACGGCACTCTTGATTTCGCCGAGTTCCAACAATGGCCTTTTGCTAGGGTCCGGGGCGAAGGCGCCCAGGAGAACCTGTTTGAAAAAATCGATGCCAACGACGACCTGAAAATCGACCCGCAGGAAATACAGCGGCATGGAGAATCCAACAAGCCCAATCCCAGCAAGGAACAGCAAGTCCCTCACGACAAGCCGAAAAAGCCCAAGCAGACTCATCCGGAGGATGATGAGGAAGTGATCATAGAGAGAGGCGCCTGAATGCGGGATACCGGTTTCTTTTTTCCACTAGCCTCAGTGAAGTTCGCACACGAGGGTATTCATAAGATTCGTCAACGGCACGTGAAACCTGAGTAATTGTGACTCGTGAATGTGATCAGGATGACATTCATCCTTTACATAAGCTAAATAAATCCCAGCATTGCTGCAGTTGATGCAGTATTTCCGGCAACTATTTATATTGGCGGTTTTGTTTCCTCTTGCCGCTCAAGAGGATCCGATTCTGCCACCGTCCCCTGTGGTGCCACCGTCCCCTGTGCAAATTCCGCCCATCCCGTTCCAAAAGGATAACAACCCTGCTACCCCTCACGAAGTCGGCGTGGTTATGCCCACAGGGTTGAACATCCAGATCAAAGGCAAGATCACTCCGGTGGAGGGAGACCTGAAGCGATTGGAAGTTACTGGACCCATTGAATTGAAGACCAACCGAGGAGAAGAGGTCTTTGCGGACCGCGCCCTTCTGGATATGGAGGCGCAAACCTATACCCTACAGGGAAATGTCAGTGTCTTCTACGGTCCTGTTATACAGCGTGGAAATTCGGTGGTTTACAATTTGAAGACTAGAAAACTCGAGACTAATCATCTCAGCGTGAGTTATGATCCGATCATTCTAGAGTCGGGATCGTTCGAAGCGAGTGAAGACGATTCGGGCAACAGATATTTTACAGGTAACAACGCCGGAATTACCACACAGGATGTGGAGGAACCGAATTACTGGTTGCGCGCTGATACAACCACCGTGTATCCCAATGACCGGATCGATTTCCGCAACATGAAGCTTTACATCGGTGACACTCCGATATTCTGGTTGCCCTATCTTAGTCAACCCCTGCACAAGGATATGGGTTTCCGCTTCATCCCCGGAGGCCGCACCAATTGGGGCATGTATCTACTCAACACTTACGGAATCATGCTTGGAGGCGGAGACAATACATTGCTCGGCTCCGAGACCCCATGGATTCTTTCCCAATGGCACCTTGACCTCCGCACGCGCCGGGGTGTCGGCGCAGGGGTCGATCTCTTCGACACGCGAGGCGAGGGCAACCCCAACCTCGGCTGGTTGAAACTTTACTACACCTATGACCTAGAGCCAGAACTCGGGCGTTCCGGCATCATACGCGGGCCAGTCGACCCCGGACGTTACCGCGCGGAATTTCAATACCGCATCCCATTGCAAATTCACGACAATGACCCTGATGCCACGTATGCTCTTAACTACGATCTGCACGTTCTTAGTGACAACCATTTTCTGGAAGACTTCGATCCGTATTTTTATAGGAGCAATGCGCAACCGGACAACACAATCTTTCTAACACGCCGCACCGAATCCTCTCTTCTAACAGGTTTGGCTCGCTTACGTTTGAATGATTTCTATCGAGCTGACAGCAGGTCTCCTGAGGTCATTTTTGACCAAATTCGCCGACCGGTCTTTGGCACCTCCGTTCTTCACGAGGGCAGCACATCATTTGGATTTATCCAGGAAAATATTGCAGATCCAACCAAGGATACATTGATTGAGCCTTTACTGACTCTTCCGGACGGCGACCCACAACTTGCTTCACTCTATCCGCAAGTAGGACGTTACGAGCAATTTCTCATCAAACAAATGCGCGCCCTACCACTGGGGGACCCGCGCTATGACAGCCTGTATAACCAGCTCACCCACCCGGAATTTGGCCGGTTTCATACCTATCAGGAATTTTCTACGCAACTGACAGCAGGAGATTGGCTACACCTGACTCCTCGTATGGGAGCTGGGCACAGCCGTTATTTTAATGTTGGCGGGCCAATCAATGACAATGACCGCACTATTTTTTCATCAAGTATGGAAGCTTCTGTAAAATTTAAAAAGGACTACCCTGATCTGCAATGGCGAAATGGAGGCATTGATGGCATACGTCACACACTCCAACCCTACGCCCAATGGTCGTACCTCTCAACCAGCGAACTAGGGGATGATTTCCCGGCAATCGACAGACTTACCTTCACTACCCGACCTGTGCCGATCAATCCTGGTCGATTCGTTGCCATTGACGACATGGAAAACTGGAATCTGGTGCGTCTAGGCGTGAGAAATCGACTTCTTACCCACCGTGATTCCGGCACGCATGAATGGCTGTTCATTGACACCTATCTCGACTGCTATCTGAACGACCCCGAACTGGACCGCCAGTATTCGAATCTCTACAACGATATC
>Ga0315905_10009129_pt1 | contig 10042 bp, 3 predicted proteins | sample LakEriMetagenome_5_FD_203522 | JGI IMG/M metagenome (GOLD analysis project Ga0315905, IMG submission 203522) | Freshwater fungal communities from buoy surface, Lake Erie, Ohio, United States - Buoy 4 MA121 | ecosystem: Environmental > Aquatic > Freshwater > Lake | place: USA: Lake Erie, Ohio... | reverse complement strand
TCGGCCCATGGACTTGAAATCGATGCCTTCGTCACAATTGAATACGAGAACCTGGCGAGCTAACGCTTGGCCGAGTGCCTTGACAGACTCCGTTTTGCCGGTGCCTGCTGGTCCGTAAGGGTTGCCGCCGTAGCCAAGATGCAGCGCTTGGGTCAACGTCAAGAAACATTTGTCCGTCAAGGGTGTGTGCACCAGCTTTGGGTCGTTGCCCTGGTACTCGTACGTGTAGGCGTTTTCGGCATCGCACATCTTAACAAAGCACTTGCCGGTGTCTTTATGCGTGTAGAAGCGTAACTGCTTGTGCCAGTACCAGTCGGAACGATTTTTCACCTGGTTGTCCTTGAGCTGCTGGCACACATCAACATTGTGGATCACGTCCAAGATAATTGCTTTAAGCTTCAGCTTCTCAACGGTCTGCGAGTCGTTGAGCTCAAAAGAGGTGAAGTTAGCAAGCTTAGACCGCGTGCTCTCGGCCAGGCTCTCAAGCTGCCCTGTGTTGATACACTCATCTGCTTCTTGGCAGAATCGGATCTGCTCTGCAGCGCAAAGAATCATTGAAGGGAAGCGAACCAGCTCCATCTTGTCCTGGTCCATTGAGCGCAGGCAATCGGTGAGTTCCTTTTCGAGTGTCCTGACCATCTCCACGGAGAGATTGGCAAGCCACTCTTCAACTGTCTGGGTGATCTCGACTGGCGACAACAGGTCCACCTTTTCGCCCTCTAGACTCCGGAAAGCCGTGATCATCTTCATGTCCTCTGAAAATTCAACCTTGAAAATGGCCTGGAACAGTTTCTTCAAGTGCGCCTGCAATATCATCCACGTCAAGTCAGATCACGAGCCCAAACACACAAAATACAAGTACGTGGAGCGAGAATCGCAGGACTTCGATGACCTGGATAACTTCGGGTTTCTGGGATTGCCCCAGAATTTCGAGGAGATCGTCGTCTCCAATAAAGTAGAAACGCGGGAACTTAGATCGTTTCTGCTCCAAAAAGTCGCTCAAAGCCTTTTGGCAGCGGTCAAGCTGGTCGATCATGCTCGACAACTTGTCACAGACCCCTCTAATATCAGCAAAGGACACGACACGGCTGTCGCTGCGGATTTCAAACATGGTGGAGCGAAACTCGTCATCAACGCTCTTGAATCGCTTCTGCTCGTGAGGCAGTGCACCCCTACCAAAGATTGGTTCTAGGTAAAGCCACTTCCGTTGAACCGAATTGAGGTCGTTGAGACCAATACCAAGGGTAGACAGCTTCCTGTCCCAGTCTTCCGCCTCGCCGCCAAACTTCTGGAAGTAGGGCGAATCACGCATGGCCTGCAGCACAGATTGGTGATCGCCAACCTGAGTGAGAACCTCTTTCCATTCCTTGATGAGCGGTACAGTCTTGCCTTGGCAATCCTTGTGCTCGATGAGCGTAAATGAGGCCTCAATACCCCATTTGACGAGCTCATCAAAGGCTTCCCGGATCGTCATCTCTGCCACAGCGCGGGCCTGCAAATCTTTGAATTGAGCCAGCTGATTAACCACAATGTCGCTAGCATCCAGGAATGACTGCAGGGTGACGGTGGCACGGTCAGTGCCCTTGGGGAATTTGAGTAGCTGAAACAGTGTCGTCCAGTGATCCGTAGTAAAGCCTTCACCCTTGACAAATTTGAGGTAAGGCACGTTCTTTTTTAGGCGCTCAATGTCGGCGTTCAAGTAGCGCACGACGGCATCAATGTCACGGCCCTTGAGCGACTCGCGCCACTTGTCCAGACACTCCTCCACGACGTATAGCCTGTTTTCCTGCACTATATACAGCCATGTTTCACAGGCCAGCTGCGACATCTCTTTCGAGTATTCTTGGAAAAACGACCACGACGCCACCGTCTTGTCCACGTCTTCCTTCACAGAGTTCAACTCAGGGAACGATGGCTCCATCATGTTGAACTGCCTGCAGTCGCGCTTGTGCTTCTCAGCTTGGCTGGTGATCTCGGTCCATTCCGTTTCAAGGTCATTCAATCTTTCGACAGCGTCGCGCGCCGACTCGCGGCTCTTTAGGCTTGCGTTGTCGGGTTTGGTGCCATGCCACTTCGAGGCAAATTTGGTGATTACCACCTTGAACGCCTTGATCTCATCGTCCATCATCGACTTCAGCTTTTCTTTCTGCTCTTCGACATTTTTCTCGTGGGCGCTGAGGCGGAGCTCGAGGTCGTCCCAGGCGTTGGACAGCGTCCTCAAGCCATCTGCGCCTGCCTGCCCAAGCTCGCCTTTCTGCGATCGTAGCAGCCGACACTTTTCCTCCATCGCAAACTTGAGGTTGATTTTGTCTGCCGACTGCTCGCTGATCTCGCTCCACTTTTTTGTCGCATCCGAGATTTCAGCCACCGACTGCGGGATGATCTCGAGATCCTTGAGAGACCTTTCCACGAACTCTGTCAGCACTTGAATATCGTTCTCTACCGACTTTTTGAGCCCATCGCGCAAGGCCGTGTGGAACTTGCGGAGGAGCTCGTGGATAGCATCCTTGGCACTCCTCGCATCCACCTTGACGCAATCAATGTCCTTCTCGTCTGGCAACTTGTTAGCATCCCGTTCCCGTTCCGTCAGCTTCCGAAAATTGAACTCGTAGTCCTCCACCTCCGAGATCTGATCCTCTACAAACTGATCGAGATCGTCAATTGTTCCGATTGCAACCCAGTGCGTCTGGCTGTCGGCGAAGTCGGAAAGCTTCTTGAACAGCTTCTCAGCTTGCTGAAACACGACCGAAAGGCCGGCGGAGTTGCGGTCGGTGATGCTCCGAAACACATCTGTGTCGCCCACGCCCTTGAAGTTGAGCGGAATATTGACAAATTTCTTGAGCTCCTTGTAGTAGTTTTGGCGAAGCTCCTCAAAGGGCGGCTCGAAGCCGAGTTTCTTGCCCTTGAACACCAACTTTGCTTCCATCTTTGGCAGGTTCTCGTGACATGTCTCGAGCCCGCGTTTATACTGGTGATCCAGGGCCTTGAACAGCTGGTAATCCCAGTGTGTGCGCCACGTGTTGGCCCTTTCGAACTTGTCGTCCTCAATCTGCTTGAAAATGCCGCGCATTTGGTCGAGTTGCGCCTTCCACTTGTCGCGCTGTCCGACCAGGTCTGTCTTCATCAGTTGCACCACGATGCCGCAGACCTCCTCATGCGCACGCCGCAGCCGTCGATTCTTTTCGGTCAGGCGGTCCATCGCGATCTTCAAGTCGCGCTGGTAACCTTGCAACTTGGACTTATCGGCCCACGTAATGGACTTGCCGTCGCCCTGCACCACCTTCTCGAACTCAGCGGCATCCTTGAGCAGCATCGGCATCTGGCTCTTGATGATCTCGCTCTCGATCCGGTTGTAGAAGGCAGCTACCTGTTTCAGCACGGTTCCGCTATGGTACAGCTTCTGAGCCTCGTTGACCTGCTCTTCAATCTCGCGCGGAATCTGCAAATAGCACAATCAGTTGCTCCCCCGAACACATCGCACGCATACGCACGCGCGTGTGTGTGTGTGTGCGCGCACACACACACAAGGGGTCGAGACCTGGCACCCAATGGCGCAGAGCTGACGAGCCTCGCGCAGCAGATTGACTAAGCGCTCGCTGAAATGGACAACGAGCTTGCCGCTCTTGTCGAAGCTCATGAGCTTGCCGCTCATTCTCAGCGCCACGGGCTCGTCACCGTCGTCCTTAAACGCCTCCTCCACTTCCCGCTTCCAGTCGCTGAGTTCCTTGCGCTTTTTATTGTTCAGGTCGGTCACGAGCTCGCTCGCAGCCTGCTCAGCCGATGGTTTCAAATCAGCCTACATGAAAGCCCGTAGCAGGCACTCCACACGCGTAGCCGGCTGCACCCTAGATCTCAATGCTGCTGAATCGATCGAGTCTAAACCCCAAAACACACGGCACATGCATGGGTGATGAAGCGATAAATCACCTTATCAAACGCTTTGCCTTCCTCGAGATCGGACACGAGCGCAGTGGTCAGGCTCTGGAGCTGCTGCACCTTATGGAGAAGTTGCGACGAGAAGACAAGACTATTGGCAATCAGGCTCAGATTCTTGCCTGAGACATTCTTGGGCGCCTGTTTCGTGTCCATCACCGAGTCTAGCCGCGTGGAAATTTCACGGATGCTCTGGACGTACTGCTGCAGCATTTTTGCGAGCTTGGCGCGTTCGTTCTTGAGCTTCGCCGCGATGGCAGGCTTCAACAGCAAATCCTTGTACTTTGAAAAGCGCTTCAGCAGCTGGTACGGGTGGGCCACGGCAGAACTGCTCACTTTGCCCACGTCGCTCTGCTTCTCTTTCAGCTCCTGCACCGCAGCCTGCACGCCCGGAAGCAGCTCTGAGGAGAAGAGCTCGCGGAGCTTCTCGAACACCTTGGCCATGGCGGGCACCATAGCGTTGTCGTATTCTGACTCGGCTGTCTCCCAGGCCACGGTAGCGTAGGCATTGACTTGCAGCGCCCGTACATCGCCGAAGCGCTGGAACGCCTGAACGATGCGCAGCGCGCCCTGCTCCTCAGGGCTCAGAAGCGTGGTGAGGGCGTCCTGGGTTTTGCGCAGGTCAACCAACTTGTTCAGCCGCTCCATCAGCGCACCTAGCCGCTTGTCTACGAAGTCCTCCCTCCATTTTCGGACCTCGCGCCAGCCGCTCACGAGCGTTCTGGACGAGCCTGCCCAGCAGTCACACAGAGCTATCGCGTTGTTGAGCTCCCGCTCCGCCACCACAAACGAGGAGCGCCAAATGTCCTTGCCCGCCAGGCTACTCTGAACAAATTGGATTATGGCATCGCCAATGAGTGTCATCAAGTGCCTCATGCGTGTTTCTGGGTAGTCCTCCTCGCGCAGCATGTCATCGAGCGATCTCTCGACTTTGCCCTCAACTTCGAGGGCAGACGTAAGCGACTCATATGTCAAGCCCTCCCCGTCGTCCTCGCCCTTGAGGCTCTTATTGACTTGGCTCAACTTCGAAATGAAACTCCTTGAGGAGCCGTGCGCACTGCCGACCTCGCCCCAAAACGCAATCTCGTCCTCAATCGTGAGGATGCCAGTGATTTTGTGCACATCTACGCTGCTGCCGCTGCTGCCGCGCACCATGCTACCCAGGCTAGCATCCAAATCGTCGAGGAGGCGTGTGAATGCAGGGTCATGCTTGCCATTCTGCTTGAGCAGCGGCAAAAAGACACTGTGCAGCGATCTGTACAGCCCGTCTACGGTCGAGCGGGGCGCAGATGTAACCTGCACCATGCGCTGCACGTTTTCCGCGGTGATGCTCGCACCCTCGACCTTTGTGAAGCAGATCATCGCCTCTGCCTCCACCGACTGCACCTCGTTGAAGAGCCTGATCTCCAGCTGGCTTCCACGCTGCACCAGGGACGCCTGCAGCGGCTTGTCGCCCGCCGACTGGTCGAGGAATGAGTCCATCTGCCCGCCGTTGCAGAGCTCCGCAAAAGTCTCGTCGGCGCTCTTGGCGAGCCGCCGGCGGGTATCCCCACTCCCGGCCAACTGGTCCATGATGATCCTGGCCAGATAGTCCTTGCGCGGGTCATCCGACGACATGGCGCTCCGCGCGCTTGCCTCACGCAGCGCGGGAGCCGCCTGCCCCCCCGGCGGCTGAGAGGATGGCGGCCCTTCCTCCTGCCGGGCGGCCGCCCCCACCCCCGGAGGGTCCTCCTTCTCTTCCTCTGACTCCTCCCACGTTAACCCTCCGTACCTGCCCGCCGATGCCAAAGCGCAAGCGGTCAGAGAGAGAGTACCAGGAGGGTGCGGAAAGGTGTGGTGCGGCGCACCTTTTGATGCGCTTGCTCGGTGTACCGGCGGAGGACGAAATAATAGATACCCGCAGACGATTGACCGAACCTCCACCTACGCCATGAGTTTGAATCGGTTGAGAGGTTTCTGTCCTCTTTTGTTCCCTCCAATAAAAAAAATGTGAGAAAAGAGCATGGGGGGATGGTGGCCGTTTGGCGGCAAGAAGGAGGCGCCGGACATGAAGGCTGCCTCGCGCGTGCAGTGTTACGACAACCGTGACGCCTACTTTTTCTGTCTCGGTGTGCGGGCCCACCCGCCCCAGCCCACTTGCTGCTGCTGCTGTGCTGCTGCGCACTGACGGCCACTCCCCGGTGCCCGGCGCAGAGGAGAACGGCGAGGACTGCGCAAAATGCAAGCCCCTGGAGAAAAAGGTGCGTGGCGCACCCCCGCTGGCGATTGCGTGTGCGCTGTGCGTAAAGCGTGTCTGCGCAGGTCTGGGCCGAACGGCGGTGCGCCGACCTGCATACGCGGAGCACGGATCTGACAAACAGGCCGCGCGGTGGGTGGTCAGTTTCACGACGCGTGCCTGCCCGCGTGGGTCAAGTATTTCGAGGTGCAGCGTCAACGAAACAAGGCGCTGGGCAGGCCATGGGCGTCTCCCAACATGGAGGTGCGTTGCGCGAGCAAGGGTTTCACGCGCAGGCCGCTGCGCGTCTCCCGCTGCGTTGCAATGCACGCTGCCGTGACAACCGCCGCGCGCCGTCTACTGAAGCTCGCTGTGTCCCCCCCTGCTCTCCCCTGCCTGCATCCCGATTGGTCCTGCGCCGCCCCCGTCTGCATCACAGGGTAAAAACGCAAACCCCTCTCCCCAGAGAGTATGACAGCACAACGTGCATTAGTTGCACCGCGCGCGTCTCGTCGGTAGAAGCAGTGGTGGGCCGGAGGGAAGGAAGAGTGGGCACTTTTTTTTCGATCCAGACTCTTTCTTAGCTTCCTTCACCATACACAATGTGCCCACGGGACGCTTTCGTATTGTCTTTCGGGGCTGGAGATGATCCTATTAGCAGTCTATTAGGGCCCCTAAGCCCATGAGGCGGTGATCCTATTAGGGCCCCTAAGCCCATAAGCAGGGACTTAAATTGTCGCGCAGTCGTCTTTACAGGAGTCTTTTTAACGCGATTCAGCTTTAAGAAATGTGGTGCTTGATTACATGTTGAATGAATGCTCTTCTCTACTTCCCCACCCCCCACCCTACGCCTACACACCTGCCTCCCCACTTCCTCTTCGTTCAATTGCTGTCTGTTTTCCGTAGCCTCTCTACTTCCACCTTTCCGAAACCCGCGAACCTGAGAGCAGTTTGGAGCGCATTTATGGTCGCATCCCGCTGGGCCAGGGCCTCACGACTAGCCTCCTGGAGGCCGAGCATCGTGGCTTCGAGCGCTGTGTGTTCTTGCTCAAGGGCTGCAATTTTGTCATCCTTGGCGCGCGAACTTGTTAGCAGCGCCTCCCGCTCCAGCAACACAGTACCCACAGATTCCCTCATCTGCACGTCGCTCAACACGTGGAACATGCCTCTCTCTAGGCCGTTTCCGCCAGCGCTGCGCAACGCGACACCTTTGCCCCCGTTGCCCATGCATCCCTCCTGCCCCTCCCCGCCGGGAGAACATCGCCCACCATGTGAACCAGGCTTACCAGCTGAGGAGGCTGGAGAGGAAGAACCAATCTTGAGCAACCAGGCGTGGAGACGCTGAGCGGTGGCGTGCTGATGTTCCGTGATAACTTGCACGACTTGCTCTTGCGCCATCACCTTCATCTGCAGCATGCCCACCTCCTCTTCCTTGGCCGCAAGCAATTGCGCCATCTCGTCCACGCGACCCTGCACCTCCTCTGCACACCGCTCCGCGTCTGGCAGCTCGTGTGCAACGGGTTGAGCAGAGCATCCGGCCTTGTCTGCCACTGCACTTTCCGCCTCTGCTGCAGCGGACGGGAGCTGACGCTCAGCTTGCTTGAGTCGGTCAAGAGCAACTGCCAACTGCGCTGTGAGCATTGCTTTTTGTGCCGTCAGCGTGCCCACCTCGCCGGTGGACGGGGCGTTGACGAGCGACTCTGTGAGGAACTCGACCTGCAGATGCTTCTGGCGCAGGGCACGTTGCACCACTTGCAGCATGTCAAACACATCGTCGCTTCCCGTCTCCTCGTCCCAATCGAGGCCGTCTTGAGTGCAAACGGAGGCGCAGAGATGCATCAGATCAGCACGCACATCTTCCAGCACATCTTCAGGCTCGCACGCCCTCAGAGCACACAGGCGCACAGGTGGCCCAAAGTGATGGGCGCTCGCAGTAGGGCTTTGCAAGTCTCCGCGTACGTGCTGCCTGCCATTTGCCAAGAGCGGGGCGACAGCATCAGCATGCGTCTGAAGACGATGCAACGATTCAGGCAACCGTGCCCTGTCGAGCTCATCCTCGAGCTCCAGAATGCGCATGTGCTGGGCGGCAACCTTCTCCTGCAGACTCGTCAACTTGGTCAGGTGGTTGAAAGCAACCTCGACATCCTCCTCGCCAAGCTTGCCCCCAGACTGTACACCGTCAACACTCGAATGCGCTTTGAGCGCTTGAGCTGCCGTGGCGTTGGCGTGCGGAGCACCTGGATGCAGGCCGTTATCCTTCTCGCCGCACTCCTTCCATGCTTGCTCGCCGACCCTGTCAGAGGCAAGGCGGCGCAGCGCGGGGCCAGCACCACAAGTGTTGCCACTGCCACCTTGACTTGAGTCATCGTCTGCAGCATGCTGTGCATGCCCGCCAGATCCGGAGAGGATGTCTCCGGTCTCGCGCTCGTCCTCTACGGCCCTGAGGCACGCGAGAGCGTAGTTCAGATCGCGCTGCAACTCCTCCTCGCGATCCACCGCGGCCGCATGCTGACTTCTGGCGTCTTCGAGCTCGGCGCGCAGCACATCTTCAGCAGTACACGTTGCCTGGAGGAGTTCCGCCGCTTCTTCCAACTCCTCTTCCAACCTCGACGTCTGGGCGTCGAAAGAATCCTTGGCCTCATTATGCTCGTCCAAGGCCCGCTGCAGCTTCGCCTCTAGCTTTCGCACGCGCTCTTGCGCTTCTCTCAGCTGCTCGCCTATGGAGGAGTCTTCATCATCCAGGAGCACGCTAGTCTCCTTGCGCAGCCGAGCTTCGTCTTTTGAAAGCCGCACACTCTGGTGGAGGCGGTCGAGCGTGGCTTCGACTTCATCGCATATGCCTTTGCCGAGCTCAAAAGACATTCGACATTGCGCGTCCTCTTCCAGCGCCAGCTTCGTGCAGCCGACAATGTGCGCAAGGTCGTCCTGCACGCCATGCAGTCCTTGCTGCAAATCGATCACCCTGTCAAATGTCTTGGCCTGACACGATTTTATACGCATTTCGTGCTCTCTGTCGGCCCTGATCGCCATGACCAAATCTGAGAAACACGACCGTATGTGTGAGAGGTCATAGATCATCGACTCCGTTGCCGCAACCAGCTCATCTTCATGACTCACGGCTTTCGTCGAGGCAAGGTGGCCTACTGTGCAAATTTCTTGAGCTGCAGCATCAGCACCCTTCAGTGCTCGTGGCGTGACAGGTTGTGGGGGCGCCGTGCTGCGCTGCGATCGGACCGGTAGCCTGTTAAACATCTGACCATTCCAGTCGAGGAGCGGGTCCGTGTCTTGTACGTAAAATACTGCACTCTCTTCCTCTACCGCAGCGTCACGCTTGCTGCTCTTCCATTTGTCCTCATTCTCTTCCAGCAGTGCCTCAACTGCTAGAAAGGCGCCTGCAAGAGCGTGGAGATCATGTCGCAGGGCTGAGCCGAGACTTGTGGCACATGCATGCATGCCTTCCATAGCAGAGCATAGCGAGCGCACTTCCGCAAGGACCGCCCCAAGGTGTCCGTGAAGCCCGTCAAGCTGCTGGCGTATTTGATCCATCTTGCGGGCAGTATCGTGCCTGTCGATTTGACTCTGGTGCGAAAAAGACTGCAGTTGATCAGAGTGCTGTGTGTTAAGCGAGGCCGTGGTCTTCTGATGGCTTTCAATGAGAACAGAAATCTCAGCAGCCTTGTCCTCTGCCTCGCGACGTGCCTCAGCCAGCGCTTGGTCTTTTGAAGCCAGCATCGCGTCTCTCTCCGACACCACCCCAGCGAGTGCTGTCTCCTTCGTCACCGCCTCCCTCCTCAGAGCTGCCAATGCTTGCTCTCGCTCTATCCAGTCCTCGGCCGTCTTTGATGCCCTAGATTGCTCTTCAGCTACTGCCCTCGTCAGTCTTTGAATCTCGGC
>Ga0315905_10009125_pt1 | contig 10043 bp, 9 predicted proteins | sample LakEriMetagenome_5_FD_203522 | JGI IMG/M metagenome (GOLD analysis project Ga0315905, IMG submission 203522) | Freshwater fungal communities from buoy surface, Lake Erie, Ohio, United States - Buoy 4 MA121 | ecosystem: Environmental > Aquatic > Freshwater > Lake | place: USA: Lake Erie, Ohio... | reverse complement strand
TGTGTGTGTGTGTGTGTGCGTGTGTGTGGCTTTACATGCACTGGACGTGCTTGCCATCGGCCGCGCGCTCAAGGCCTGGCCCCTGGCCCTTCTCCACAAAGTCAAGCGGACTCGCCTGAGCAGATGCTGGCGAGCGCTGGGACTCCCGGCAGCGGCCGCTGCCGACCACTGGACCAACGCGATGACGCTCGACTACTTCCGCGTGCAGCAGCAAAAGGTGGCGGCGTTTGCGAGCGGGATGCACTGGCGGCTGGGTGCGGCGTCGGGCGTGTCGGCGCTGGACGAGCAGGCGCTGGTGATGATTGCGGATGAGGTGCTGGGCGGGTGGGGCCTGCTCAAGGAGTGGAGGCAAGAGCTCGTTGCAGCCGACCTACGTTCTCAAGGGCATCAATGAACAATCATTGGTGGTTTACTTTTTCCATCTACGCTATAGAGACCAATGACTTCAAGAGTTCAACTATTGTCAAGTTCCTCGCTCCATCCTCTCTCCCTCCACGAGTTTCTTCAGCGAGGGGGAGTGATGAAACCAAGGTTGCCACCAAGGCAATACCGCTGGAGAACCGAATTAGTGAACTAGAGCCAATAACCTCAGTACGGGGGGCCCAGCGACATCACACGCCCAGCCTTGCAAAGTTGGAGAGCGCAAGGGCTGCAACTTTTTGAGCTACTGTGCGGCCCCTGCAGCAGCTCTGGGGCACTCGCAACTGCGGCAAACGTGCTGTGAGGTCGCCATGCAGCACTATAGTGTCAGGCGACCTGGAGGCGCGGCCTCCTCGCCCTCCTGCGTCGTCTGCGCCATATCTTGGCCTTCGCACCTCTCCCGCATCGCTTTCGGGTCCTCGGAATTTCTGAAAACCCATCCGCCACCAGACTTTTGGACTTTGGAGTAGTGATCTTCCTAGTAACGTAATCATCCGCAAGGCAAACGTGCTGTGAGGTCGCCATGCAGCACTACGCAGTGATGATGTGGTGTATTTGCTTTTGGCAAGATTTCAAGTTGGTGAGAGACCACGAGGGGGCTGCTCAGCGTTTTATGTGTGTGTTTATTACTGCAGTACCTATAAAAGCTGTTCGCGTGGGGGGAGGGTGATAGTGGAGGACATGTGCTACGAGAGACGACGAGCCGTGGTCTGTGTGTGGGACCCGTGAGGAACCCTGTACTTTAACACCGGGTGTGCCTGTTGGTTCCTCTCTTTGGGAATCGAACCCAAAACTCCACGCACACTTCTGCCCGGCGCGCAGGTGATGTACACAAATGGCTCCAGGGTCCTCCGGGTTTGCAGTGTGCGTGCAGTTAAAACGACGACCCCGGTTCGTAGGTTTCTTCGTGGTTCTCTTTTTTATCGTGGTTTTTCACGACCGTCTTTTCAGTGAACCGTATCCCAATCTCAACATGTACTCATGCATTCCCCTCACGCTCGCGTCACGTGGACGTGCATGCCTGCGGAGCCGGCACAAGCATCCCTCCTTGGATCGGCCACCCCCTCACTGAAAGGTGCGCGAGCGGCGGCGCGAGACGCGGGTACACAAAACGTCGCTGATTCGCTTACTAAGAGTTTGCCTCGACCCGCTTTTCACAAGCACCGAGAGTTCTTAAAGGGTACAGCCCAATCTTTCTCTTCCTTCTTTGCTAGCGCCTACGAGCCAGGTGTGCCGGCCTCCGTCACGAAAAGGCAGCTGGTAAGGGGCAGCCTCTCCTTCTGCAAAGCCCCTCCAAAGTGTATCGGTGGATAATGTTTATATCCATCACTACAGGGGGAGATCGAGTTAGACTCTTAGGACTACTTGGGGGGAGTCACGGTCTTTGAGATAGGCCTAAGTCTAGCTCGATAGCGTGACAAAACTCTAAGTGTGGCAGTACCACAAATTGGTCAAAACCTGCACGAACTGGATCGGCAAAAGCCGAACCTCTTGACAAATGCCGTTGTATTTCAATATGATCGGTCAGAGGCCGAACGGCCTCTTACCCAAAACATCATTCAGTCTGGCAGCAGACCGTCTGTCTTGTGCTCTCCCTAGGGTACCCTTCGATAGATGGTCTCGAATACAAGTCCGGATTTACGTGCGTGCAGGTGGCTCACCCACTGGCAGCCCTCGTGCCCGTAGCGGGTCCCGTCTCTATACACCGGCTGGCACAGATGACCCCGTTGGACCCACAGCGCAGGCCGTGGGAGCGCGCCACAGACGCCCTCCTCGCCCTGCCTTTGCCCCACAACACCCGCCCTGGGACCCTAGGCCTCGGCAGTTCTGCAAAGACGCATGAGTCCCCTGTAAGACATAAGTGTGAGACACAAGCGTGAGACACAAGCGTCCCCTGTCGCTCCCCTTGGACCAGGCTCCTCTTTCTCCCACCATCTCACTTGGCGGCCCAATTCCGCATCGCAGACTTGCCTACCACAGCAGCCGTTTTGGACACGCTTGTACCCACCCCCTCGCCACCCATCCTGCTCGCCAAGGGGGGGGGCGAAAGTAGTGTAAAGTGCAGTGAGAACAACGGCGTCAGTGTTCTGTGATATCAAACGTCCATGAGGCAACACATTAGAAACACATTAGCAACACATTAGCAACACGTCAGTGTTCTGTGACATCCGACGTCCATGAGGCAACACATTAGCAACACATTAGCAACACGTCAGCATCCACCATCCACTCTGTTGAGTTTTCTGTCGCCGCATCGCTTGAGAGCGCGTGCGCGCACGCGCAGTTGCATATGCTGGCGTGCGCGCGCAAGGGAGGATGTGTGTGATGGTACGCATTTGTTGTAAGGAGATGTGTGATGGCGGGCATTTGCGGCGTGAAGCAATCGCGCAAAGCGCGAGCGTGCGCTGGCACGAGCATATGCACAGCGATTCAGCGATTTTTTTGCCCAGAGACCTTTTCCACGCGACGGCGTTTGATGACTTTTCGAAGGTGCCCGTGCCGAAGTGACCGTTGACGTGGCCAGTCATTCCTGATTGTCGGGAGTGTGGGTGTGGGTGAGGCATGATTGTTCTGGATTTGGATGAGTCGCATCAATAATTGTGTTTGGAGTGGTGATTGTGTTGGGTGTGGGTGCGACAGAGACTTATTTTGTTGGGTGTGGATTACACAATCACACAATCTCAAGAGATTGTGAGATCTAGACAACGCGTTGACAAACTTAATGTGTCGCGTTGGAGCTGGATAATGCTCACAAAGCGTATTAGGTCTCTTTTGTACCTATAATAGGTCTCTTTTGTAGACCTAATACATAACGTTCACAAAGCGGCTCTTTGCTAACGAGTTGGCTCAACAACGCGTTAACCACACACCAACCCTAACCCCTAACACCTTAGCTCAACACCGCGTTAACCACACAAAATTAAACTTTTTGAGGACCCCACCCTCGTGAACCCTAGGACAAGCTGCGCACACCTGTGATCTTAAACTCGGAGGAGGCCTTGCTGGTGATCCCGTCGATGCAGAAGCTGGTGTAGTGCACATCCTCGCTATCTCCAACAACCGCCTTCTCCATGAGCACAGCCTTGCACCCGGCCCGTCCGAGCTCCCTGCCAGTGGAGATCTCAGCGTTGTCGGACTGCATGGACGCGATGGACGCGATCTTGAGCGCCTCCTTTGGCAGAGCCTCAACGAGGTCAAGAGCCCCGCCAGATTTCAGAAGGAATGCCTTGCCGAGGCCCGCAGCCACAAGCGAGCCCGCCTCGTCGGCGCTGTCGATGGCCCAGATCACGTCCAGCCCCAGACGGCTTGCAGATGCGGCCAAATCCTGCTCCCCCGCACCCAGCACGACCGCGCCGGCTCCTGCACTGGCGGCAGCCTCAAGGTGGGCGCTATCGCCGTTGAAAATCAAGGGCATCGGGCCCGGAAAGTTGCCCTTGGCTGTTTTTTGCTCTGCGGCGACGCGCGCGAGCAGCTCGACATCGGCGGTCCACACGCTCGCCGCGTTGGTTTTCCGGAGCTGCATCGACAGCAGGGCGAGCTCGAGGTCGCTCAGCGCCTTGTCCGCGGGCTTGGCGAACTCGACTGACACCGTCAATGCCCCAGTCGTCTTCTTGAGCGCCTTAGTCACGGTGCTCTTTTTGCGCTCGGTAATGGCGGCCGAAATTACCATGGCCCATTGAGCCGTGGGGCATGCGGCGCGGACGCCAGAGCGAGGCAGTCCCATGCCGGCGCTCCCGGCGAAGGCGGCACTAGGGTTGGCGGCCGCCAGCAGCAGCGACGCTCCCAGGGCCCAGCACGCGACTCTCGTGCACACCATTCTTTCTCCTTTCACACACCTGGGACCGTTTGTATGTCAAAACAACAACAATCCGGATAATTATCCGGAAATTTGGACCGGAAATTGATCTTCAGTGAGCATCAATTTTCGGTCACACCATGGCGGTCGAGCCCAGCGCGGCCGACATTATGTATGAGCGGATAAAGGACCCGGCGTGGCTGTCGGGAAAAGGCGGGCCTGGCGAGTGGTCGTCCGGGCTCTGCGACTGCTTCTCCGATTGCCGCCTGTGCATCATTTCGATCGTGCCTGTGCTCGACACCTTCAACATTGCCCAGACGGTGAGCGTGCGTGTTTCTCTGCGTGCTCGTGCTCTCCCAGTTGTGGGTGTTCCCCCACTGTTTGTCCGCGGTCGAATTTGCGCGTCTGCGCTTCCTGACGCCCGGCTTGCAACGCGCCAGTACAATGTGTCGGCGGCCAAGGAGGGCCTCGCGGATGAGCCCATCTGTGGCATCGTGCTGCCCATGGTGTCCGTCTGCACTGGCACCTGTGCAATCTTGTCGTGCATCCAGGTCCCGAATCTCCCACAGCGTCACCCGCCACGCACGGGCGGCAATGATGCGCACCCGCTGTGCATGCCTCTAACGGTGATTGTGTTTTCGCACGCGCAGATCTTTGTCGTAAGAAGCAAATTCCACGATTCGCCCTACAACATCCCCGGCACCTGCAGCTTCTGCCCGCTGATGTGCGAAGACGCCCTCTGCGCTTTTCTGTGCGGCTGGTGTGCCGTGCAGCAAATTCAGCGCCACATGTGCACTGTTAGCACAACAGGGCCTGCGTACCTCTTTGCCCCCGACGCCACCAACACCATGAACACCTCCAACGACAAGGCCAACTGATGCGCCACTCTCACACGCCGTGCGCTCCCGCCGTGCCCACAAAACAAAGAACCACGCTGTACCATAAAGCACCGTACTAGTACTCTGGGGAGAGACGGACTCTGAGGGAGGACCGTCTGTTTCGCCCCCGTTTCGAGGAGGAGAGGGGGAGGAGGGGTTTGAATTTTATTCAAAGCACTAGCAATCAACGACGTATGTACATATACTTACACGCTCCCCCGCAAGCCAGAAAACGGACCCACAGGCACATCGCAGCACGCAGAGCTCGCTGGTGCGCCAGCGATGTGCATCACCCGCAGAGTCCGGCTCGTCAGCCCAACCAGCGCATTTGCCCGCTGACCTCGTCCGGCTTGTTCAAACATGCTCTAGTAGACATGCGCCGCGGGCTTTTTTCCTCTTTCGGCCTTCGCCGCTCGGGACGAAGGAGGCTGGGTGCAGGCAGTATCTGATGCTTCGAGTCTTCAAAATGATGCAACCCCCTTGTTTGCCCCCGCCCCCTCGCGGGGGCGCCGGCGCCGGGCCGGAGCGCAGCGGAGGTCCGCGCCGGCGCCCGAGTCTTCAAAATGATACAACCCCCTAAAAAAAAAAATCAGGCGTCACGTCCGTTGCCGACGTGACGTGCCAGGACATTGGTTCCACCAGCGAGTCAAGTTTTCTTTACCCGATCCCGTGAAGAGAAATTCGGGTTCCGTGTGTTTCGAGTGTTCGAAATTATTTTAAAGGTTACCGGCACGGGGTTCATGGCATTTGTGCACCCACCGTGCCTTGCACCCCCCCCCCACCTGCTCCTGGGGCAATCTTGTCTTTTATGACACCTCCGATCGCCGGTTCCATATGCGGCAGTGGGCAGAGCAAGGAGGGGATCAAGGCCTCTTCCAATGCTTGCTGCCCCCTGCTGCGTGCTGCTACCGGCGCGTCCCTTTCTCCTTCTCCTCCTCCTCCTCCTCCTCCTCCACTTCCGCCGCAGCATCTTCCGTGACTCCAGCCCTTGATGTTTTGGAGGTCGTCATCAAGCTCTGCAAATAGCGCCTCCATCTCCTCCTCAATCGACCGCTGCTCCTCTCCACCTCTGCCCGACTTTTTGAGCATACCCGCACCCCCTCCTGCGCAGACGGATGGCAGAGTTGTACTGCCTAAAGTGCCGCCTCCGGATAGTAGCGGTAGTGCCGGAGCTGGTGGCGCCCCGAGCACAGGTTTGCGCGGGGGGTATTGTAAGTCCTTTTCTCCGAGGCTTTGACACGGTTTGGCGGCACTCTCCGCCATTACGCCTGTCTTGCGTACTGCCGCCGATGAGGAGGAGGAGGAGGTGTGCAAGTGCGCATAGGCGATGACGTGCGCTGGCAGCTCGTAATGCTCGCGGTCTGCATCCCACAACTCCTGCGTGTACCCCAACACCGAGGCAGCGCGCTTCTGCTGCTCTGACAGCTCACTCCAGGACATGTCCTCGGAAGCGGGTGGGGGTACATGACCATTGAAGCTCTCACGAACCCAGCCCAAGCACTCCCACTCGCTGCGCAGCTTGTCTGGCAACGTTTCCCACACGTAATGGTCCCACACACAGGTCCCCAAACGAGAGGGGACATCTTGGAGGGGTTCACCCGAAATGTTCGAGTGCGGCACGCTTTTAGCTCCCGACAAAAGCCTGCCTGGCGCCAAGGTCTCGAGGTAGGGCTCTGACGAAACATCTGCAGAGGCGAGAGCCAGGGCCGCGCATTCGGCGCCCATGGCAGCGCCCACCGGCATCCCGTGCCCATTGAAGCCGCCACACACCCACACCCTATCGCGGCTGGGCAAGCGGCCGAGGAGGGGCAAGAGGTCAGCGGTTTCGGTCAGATAGCCTGCCCACTCGGTCTGAAGTTTGATGTCTTGGCCTAGAAATGGAAAGTGCTGGCACGCCCACGCGAACAGCGCCTGGGAGCTGCGCGCGTCGAGGGCGGGCGCATGGGAGGCGCGAAGCTCGGAGGTTCGGCTGGGCAATGGAGCGCCGCCAATGACGATGCGCCCGTCCGGGCGCTGCATGCCGTACCACGTATCGTCGTCTGCTGTAAAGGGGTGTGCCCACACCTTCTGCGGTATCGGCTCGGTCACAAACACGTGGTTGACGTGTGGCACCACCACCCCCTCGAGCTCTGGCAAAAGCGCTGACGACCAGGCGTTCACGCACACGATGACGGCAACCGCCGCCTGAACCACTCCGCGCTCCGTGACCACCTCTACCGGCTCTCCGCCGCCGCCCCGTATTTCCGTGGCTTTGCAGTGGGTCTGCAGGTTCACGCCAGCGGTGACGGCAGCTTCGGCGAGCATGCGTGTCGAGCGCACGGGATGCAGCATGCCGCCGTCTGCGTGGAACATGCCACCAAACAACTTTCCAGGGGCCGACTGGTACGCCTGACGTACGCGCTCGGCGTCCCAGAACTCGCCCGAGCCGCTCTTGAGGTACTCAGCCTGCTCCGCAGTGACAGCCAGCTCGATGCTGCCGGGAAAGTGCAGCTCACACGTCTCGTCGTCGCTCAGCTCGCGCAGCAGCTGCTGCAGCCGCTGGACAGCGCTGGCCTCGTACCGTCCGCGCGCGGTGTTGAGCCCGCCGCCCGCCGGCCATAGGTGGCCCCCATTGCGGCCCGTCGCGCCGCCCGCCACGCCGCCGCTGTCGAGCAGCACGCAAGAACGACCGAGGCGCCCGCAGTGCAGCGCAGCCGCGCAGCCTGCAATGCCTGCACCCACGACGACGACGTCGACTGCGCGCGGCAGCGTGGGGGTCGACTGGTATCTGTCAAACGAGTGCGGCTCCACCAGCCATGCCGACGGCGGGAGCATACATCCAACCCGAACCTCATGCGGCACATAATCCATCTTGGTCACCGCCCAAGTTCGACAAAGGGAAGAATAAATTCATGAAAATGTCGAAGCCGCGGGACCCGCCGCTCGTGGGGTTCCGCGCGGGTTGGCAGCCTGCCGACAACGACGACTACGGCGACGGCGGCGGTAGGCTTCTCCCCGAGCCCGCGCCCCAGCCCCACCCACACCCACCCAGGCCCCGTTTCAATTTCCATTTTGTTCTCCCCCGACTACCTTGTAGACCCGTCTCGGCAGCTGATGACTGCGGTTGTCGGGGTGCCCAGCCTTCCCCGAGATCCCCATCGACCAGTTCCCGTCGGGAGTTGGCTACCGCGGCGCGCTGGTGCGCATGCTGCCCCGCTGCTTGCGCCCCTGGTGTGCCGTGTGGTGCGGCGGCGCTGACACACATGTTGCGGGGCGTAGATACCGTTGACGCTTGTGTCGGGCTTCTTGGGCTCCGGCAAGACCACGATGCTCAAGCATGTGCTCCAGAACCAAGAAGGAAAGCGCGTCGGCGTGGTAGGCCGCTGTCGCGTGTGGTGCTTGCTGCGCGGTGTTGCAGCTGGCAGAGAAAAAAGCGAGGCGTTGCAGGCCCAGAAGTTTGCGACAGCGCGTGGGCGGTGGCGCCAGGCGTCTTGCATGTACTGGTGATGAGACCGAGCTCCTCACACGCACGTGCACAAGCATTGGGGTGCAAGCACATTCACACACCATCCTCAACATGTACACACTCACACAACACCCTCTGCTTCTCGCACACACACCGAGCAGGTAGTAAACGATGTAGCAGAGGTGAACATCGACGCGAAACTGCTGGCGCACCGGCAGATGGCTGAGGAGGACGAGGCGTATCAAGACACTGTGGAGCTGGAGAACGGTTGCGCGTGTTGCACATTGGGCCCCGATCTGATGGACAGCATACTCAAGCTCGTCCGACTGTCACTTAGGAGAGATATCACCTATGACCGCATAGTGATAGAGATGAGCGGAGTGGCAGAGCCGCGGAACCTTCGCGATCAGTTCCAGGACTCAAAGGATGCACACCAGGTTTTCAAGTACGTCGACTTGGAGACCATGCTCACCGTGGTGGACTCTGCGCATTTCCTGGAACTGTATGCCAGCAAGCAAGATATCAAGGACATACCCAACTTGGTGTTGACACCCAAGGACATACAAGGCGGGGAGGCCCATATCGACAGCGAGAGACGCGTTGTGGATTTACTGGTCGAAATGGTAGAGTGCGCCGACTATGTTGTACTAAACAAGACTGACAGGGTGCCAGAGGCGAACAAAAACCAGCTGTTGATGGACATAATCAAATCGCTCAACCCAAGTGCGGCAAGCGTATCGTGCACATGGGGCAAGGTGCCCCTAGATGTTGTGCTCGGTGCACCTAAGGGTGTAGGCGTCTGCAAGGTCCACGACCACATGAAAGAAGACATTAAGCGCGCCGTGCTCTCGAGCCAGCAGCAACACGTGCGTTCAAAGAGATGTATCGCAGTGGAGGAGGAGGAGGATATTTCGGGGACGGTCTTCGGCTCCATCACCTTCCCGCAGAGCGCGTCGGCGACGAATCTGTCCGCAGGCCAAAAGGGGGGCTTTGCAGGGCCAAGAGAGATGATGCCGGGGATGAAACGCCCCAAGTTGTCAGCTAGGTAGCCTTCTCAAAAGTATCCTCTGTAGTAACTTTATATAGTAAATATACTACCAGGGCACTGACTTCTGATGTATAATATATATATGTATATTGTATGCGCTAGCCAACAAACGACGGCGGCAGAACGTTTCGGGATATCGACGTTTGTCTATGCCCGCCGGCGGCCCTTGCACCCTAAACGCCTAGTCCAACTCCTCATGCTTCTCCCCGTGAAGGTGGACGCAGACAACCAAGTCACCGACACCTGGCAAATCCCCTCCTCCCTCTGCCCAAAAGCCGCCTCCCAGCCTGCTGCTGCTGAGTGCGCTGCAGCAAATGCCGAAAATTCGATTGGAGGGAAGGGGGCGGGGGGGGGAGCAGGCACATCAGAGGTACGCCAGGTGCAACATGATGTTGTACAAGAGGTGCAACACGAGGTGCAACACGAGGGAGCGTCGGCAGAGGAGGCGGGAGGGGG
>Ga0315905_10009124_pt1 | contig 10044 bp, 8 predicted proteins | sample LakEriMetagenome_5_FD_203522 | JGI IMG/M metagenome (GOLD analysis project Ga0315905, IMG submission 203522) | Freshwater fungal communities from buoy surface, Lake Erie, Ohio, United States - Buoy 4 MA121 | ecosystem: Environmental > Aquatic > Freshwater > Lake | place: USA: Lake Erie, Ohio... | reverse complement strand
TGGCTTTATTTTCTGAAAAACCCAATGGTTATTCCTTAATTTTATTAGATGAACCCGACATATCTCTTCATCCTTGGGCATTGGCAGTTTTTGGTGAAGCAGTGAAACTAGCTACAGAAAAATGGAATAAACAAGTATTTATATCTACCCATTCACCAGTTTTAATTAGTCAATTTGAATCACAAAATATATGGGCTACGGAACTTGATAAAAATGGTCAAACTGTGATGAAAAGGGTTAGCGAAATAACAGATATTCAAGATTTGTTAGAAGAATATGCTACAGGTTCATTATATATGGCTGAAATGATTGCCCCCCAGAGTAAGTCTGATGCTGAGGAATTAAGTCAATGAATGAAGAAAATAATAATAGCCAGCCATGTTATCTTTTTGAATTTGGATTAATTGTTACAGGTGAAACTGAAGAAGAGCATCTACCAAGCTTATTGAAAAATCTCACGAAAACTGGTATATGTACATTTAAAATTATTAGGCGTATTGGACAGCTTTCGCCTAGAACTTCTGTTAAAAAACATACTTTATCTGTTATTGGAACAAACAAGAAGGATTTGAATCAAAATCAGCAAATAATTGGTCGTACAGCTAGAGACTATTTATTAAAAAATCCATGTAGATATCTATTATTGGTGGATGACTTAGAAAAAGACCGAGTGAACAAAGCACCACAAGTTTTTCAGGTATATAGAGAAGCACTGGATGGTATTTTACTAGCAGAAAAAAATCGGGCTTCAGTTCATTTTTTAGCAAACATGATTGAAGCTTACTACTTCGCTGATTCTCAGGCAATCAATAAAGCTTTATGTTTAGTAACTCCTTTACAAGATTATCCTGAAGATGTTGAAAAAATACCCCATCCTAAAAATGAATTAAAAAAGATATATGATCGTTTTGATGAAAAAGAAGATGGTGGAAAAATACTAAAACTTCTCAGAGTTGAACATATTTTAGCTCGTCCTGATACCTGTGCATATCTGAGAACTTTATTTTATTGGTGCTACCAAGTTTTACAAAAACACCCAGATCCAGAAATTTTAGAACCATTCCAGGCTGAACAATATCACTTTCGTGGTGGCATCTTAAGTCAGGTAACAAGAAAACAATTAGACAATATGGCGGAAAACCCTACAGCCTAAATGCCAACAACGACTTTCATAGATTTGTTAGACTAAACACACCAGGATTATTTCAGTTACATCTATAGATAACGCCAGCAGACGAGGCACTTCATGCTTACAAACACCCTACTTCTCTCGAATCAACTCCCCAGTTTACAATATTCATCCACCACAGAACGCTTCGATGACACTTGGGAAGCCCCCCTGGCAACCCTTTTAGGACTAGGACGCGCCGCTGGGGCAGATTTTGTGGAATACTTCCTAGAACGCCGCAACTACATCAGTTGTTTAGCGGAAGATGACACCATTACCAGCATTTCCCCCAGTTTAGCCACTGGTGCGGGAGTGCGCGTATTTCGCGGTAAAGCTGACTGCTACGTTAGCACCAATAACCTCACATTTGCGGGTTTAAAAGCAGCTTTAGAAAAAGCACTTTCTATTTTGGGACTACAATTACCAGGTCCTAGTGGCTTCATTCCCGAAATCAACCTGGAATTACTCAGGGACTACGCCAGCAAACGCGGTAAAGACGCTTGGCTACCCTTATGTAGTTCTATCCGGGAAATGGGAGAAGTTCTCCTTGATGGTACAGCCCAACTGAACAAAAAAGCTACCCACGTCCAATCTCGCCGCGCTTCCTACTTCCGTGACTGGCAAGAAGTATTAGTTGCTGCCAGTGATGGTACATTTGCCCGTGATATTCGCCTCACCCAGTCCGTGGGCTTTAATCTGCTTTGTGCTGACGGCGCTAACCGTTCCTCTATTGCTGAACGGGCGGGTAATACCAGTGACGCTAACTTCCTGAGAACCTGGGATTATCAACAAGCCTCCGAACAAATCGCCGAATCTGCTGGTAAAATGCTGTACGCAGATTACGTAGAATCAGGAACTTACCCCATTATCATGGCCAATCATTTTGGCGGTGTAATTTTCCATGAAGCTTGCGGACACCTTTTAGAAACCACCCAAATTGAACGCAAAACCACACCATTTGCTGATAAAAAAGGTGAAAAAATCGCCCATGAAAGCCTGACCGCTTGGGACGAAGGACGGGCAGAAAATGCCTTTGGGACTATTGATATGGACGATGAAGGAATGCCCGCTCAAAGAACATTATTAATTGAAAAAGGCATTCTCAAAAACTTCTTAGCTGATAGAACCGGTTCAGTGCGGACTGGACACCCCAGAACAGGTAGTGGCCGCCGTCAAAATTACACCTTTGCTGCCGCTAGTCGGATGCGAAATACATATATTGATTGTGGTGAACACACAACAGAAGACCTATTTGCCTCCGTTGATAAAGGCATTTATTGTAAGAAAATGGGAGGTGGAAGTGTCGGACCAACCGGTCAATTTAACTTTAGCGTTGATGAAGCTTACCTAATAGAAAATGGTAAAATTACCAAACCATTAAAAGGTGCTACCCTCATCGGTGAAGCTAAGGAAATTATGAACAAAATTTCCCTATGTTCCCAAGATTTAGAACTAGCTCCCGGTTTTTGTGGTTCAGTTAGCGGTAGCATTTACACCACAGTTGGACAACCCCATATTAAGGTTGATTCTATTACCGTTGGCGGAAGATAAAAACAACAGATAAAAATCATCAGATGAAAAACAGATAAACCATCCATATCATCCGCGTTTATCTGCGTTCATCTGCGGTCAAAATTCACAAATTAATTCATCATGACAAAAATCCAAGAAATCGCCACCTACGCTCAAGAAAATGCCGCTAAACTTGGCATTAAAAAATTCGACATTTATGGCTCAACTGTAGATGATACCAGCGTTCAAGTTGACCAAGGTGAACCCAAACAAGTTAAAGCTTCTAATCGTTCTGGGGTGACAGTTCGAGTCTGGAATGAAGAAAATACCATGGGTGTTACTAGCACCACAGATGTAGATGATAAGGGATTAGAATTAGCTTTAAAAACTGCTTATGAAGCCAGTTTTTTTGGAGTTAAAGAAAATGTGCCTGATTTTAGTCCAGAAGCAACAATTCCCATTCCTGATAAACATCAAGAAAAAGCCCTGCAAGCACCTGTTTCTGAATTAATAGAAAAGCTATTAGTAGCAGAAAAAGAATTAATGGCAACTCATCCTGCTATTACTAGTGTGCCTTATAATGGTTTAGCACAAAGAGATATTGACAGATTTTATCTCAATAGTGAAGGTGCTTTAAGAACTGAATCTCATTCTTTAGCTTCTATTTATTTGTACAGCAAAACTGAAGAGGAAAATAAAAAACCCCGCAGCGCTGGGGCTTATCGAGTTAAGGAAAGTTTAGCTGATTTAGATATTGCTGGTTGTATTCAGGAGACTGCCCAGAAAACTATCAGTCATTTGCATTATGAAAAAATCAAAACTGGTAAGTATCAAGTAGTTTTTTCTCCTGAAGCTTTTTTAAGTTTGTTGGGTGCTTTTTCTAATTTATTTAACGCTCAAAGTATTCTGGATAATCAAAGTTTATCAAAAGTTGATGATATCGGTAAGGCAATTGCTTCACCTTTACTGTCAGTTTATGATGATGCTTTACACCCCGCTAATATTGGTGCAGAAAGTTTTGATGGTGAAGGTACTCCTACTCGACAAATTAAGTTGATAGAAAAGGGTATTTTAACTAGCTTTTTGCATAGTGCGGGAACTGCTAAACGGTTAAATTCTCAACCTACAGGTAATGCTAGTATTGGCGCGAAAGTGAGTGTCAGTCCTAATTTTTATCACGTTTTTGCAGCAGAAAATCCTGAGCAAGAATTGAGTTTAGAAACTGCGGAAAATGTGGTTTTAATTGATGATTTACAAGCTCTCCATGCAGGTGTTAAGGCTTTACAAGGTTCTTTTTCTTTACCTTTTGATGGTTGGTTAGTTAATAAAGGTGAAAAAGTTAGTATTGAGTCCGCAACGGTAGCTGGTGATTTTTTGGAACTTCTCAAATCTATTGTTTATGTGGAGAAAGAGGTGGAATTAACACCAGGAGGAGTTGCTCCCAGAGTTTGGGTGAGTGAACTTTCTATTACTGGAGATTAAGAGATAAGAAATTTATAGCAAATTTCATCTTAATCAAGTAAAAGCGGGCAATATGCCCGCACCACAACCGTGGTTTAAAATATAAAATATTTTAATATATAAAATATTATAAAATATAAGTTGTTGTATGGGTTATTAAAAATGCTAGAAATGAAAGTTATTAAAGAAATAGAAACTGTATTTAGACAGTTTGGATATGAAGCAGAGGATATATTTAATGCGATCGCTTATTTTTATGTTAATATTTTTATGATTGAAACTTCTGAAAATCTGACAAAAATTATCCAAAAAGGTGAGATAATATCACAGGTATTATTAAAAGATAATACCAATAAGCGGAATATTGAAAAAATTATTGACGATTATATTAGACAAGATAAAAGCTGTAATAATCTCACAGTGTTTTATCAATATTTTCTTGGTAAACGATTTAGAGATATCACGGGGAAATTTTTCACGCCTGATAAAATCGCTAAATCAATGGTAAGAATGTTACCAATTAAACCTCATGCTCTAATTATAGATCCTACCTGTGGTTGTGGAACATTTTTAAAAGCATTAGGTAATTTTTGGCAAAATACACCTTGTCATTTAATTGCAAATGATGTAGATAATATGTTAGTCTGCTTAACAGAATTAGTCTTAAAAATAAATCAGCAATATAGACAACATCAACAAGATATATCTTTATTTACCTCAAATATTTATAGTCCCCATCAAGAAATTAAATCCCTATTTGGTAAAGTAGATTATATTTTAGCTAATCCACCATTTTCTCTTCCTATAGATAGTTTTTCCGCTGAAAGCGAATTATTTGCATCAGGTTACAGAAATAGCGATGCTTTATTTATTGATTTAGCTCTGGAATTATTAAAACCTCATGGGCGTTTAGTTAGTCTTTTACCTCATTCAATTATATCAAATAAAGAATATGAAAAATTACGTCAAATAGTTGAAAATAATTGGTTATTAACTGCTATTATAACTTTACCAGAAGGAATTTTTCAAACAACAGCAAATACAACGACTCGTGCCGATATTCTTGTATTGGATAAAAAAGGAGAACAGCGAACAAATAAAAAGACAATTTTTGCAAATATTTCTTCTATTGGCATACCTTTAAATGGTAAACAAAAAAATGTACAAACTGATGATTTAGAAAATCTATTAAAAGATCCTGATGTTATTTCAATTCTTGGTATCTAATCTAATTTAAAAATATGAAAAAAAACGGCTATACATTTTTAACCATAGTAGATACTGCTAGGATAAAAACAGGTATTTGGAATCCTTATTATTACAAAGAAAATGAATTAGGCTATAGCTTATCCGACTTTGTAGTTATTCAAAAAATTGAAACTAAAGGTAATATCAACTTATCTGATTTCGCACCCATTGAATATAAAAATATTCCCACTGGGGAACTTTTAACATTTTCCTTAGAAGATAATTCTGTAAAAGCAGGAAGATATAGTATAATAGGCGAGCAAGCTTTACTTTTTGGTACTATGCGTGCTTATCTTGGTAATGTTTTAGTTACACCAAAAGCAAAATGGTTAGAGAAAGAAAGTCCTATATTTTACCCTATTAATTCAGAGTTTGTACAGATTATTCCTAATGATAAATTGCCTTATTTTTGGTGGAGTTATCTAAAATCAGCGTTATTTCTTCATCAAATGCCAACAGGTAGTGGAGGAACTCGTCCCAGAGTAAGTATAGAAAATTTAAAACAAATACCTGTTGTTGTTCCTATGTTAGAAGAACGTACTAAAATAAATAATTGTTTAATTGAACTTGCAGAACAATCTTGGCGAAACTATATTCTTTGTAGAAATATCATTAAGAAAAATAACTTATGCTCAAATTGATTTGATAATAATTATGTCTGAGATTTCACAACAAGAAATTAAGGTATTACGAAATATTTTTGCTCCACTTATTGGCATAAAAATAGACTGGTTAAGCATTCCTCACCAAGCATTACCAGGTTTTGAACCTAGTCAAATTGCTGTAATTGTAAATACTCTTATAGATGGTATTTTACCCCAAATTGAATTAATTTCCAGCACCAAAGAAAATCAAGAGAAACTTAAAACTATTGGACTACAAAAATCACCAAATTTTATTGGAGAAAGAGAAAGCTATCCCGATTATATTCATATTTCCGGTAAACGAGTGGAGTTAAAAGGATTGTTTGTAGATAACTTATCCCTCAAATTAAAAAGACCACCCACACCAAGAGAACCATCAGCAAGACTCAAAGAAAATATTACTATAAATAGTATTGATATAGCAAAAGATGTTTTATTAATTGCTGCTATTCAACTTCAGGAAGAAAATGGATTTTGCTCACCTTTTATAGTTGATATTGAAGTTCTTTCCATGGTAGAGTGCATTAAGGCAAGAGATAAACGATTAGAAGAAACTGGAGGTAAATGGATTGATGGTATTCCCAAAGTAGTTAGTACAGTAGGGAAGAAAAAATTAAAAGTCGGTCAAATTTTGCTCGATGCTGATTATGAAAAAGATACAAATTTTGGTAAACTAAAACGAATACCATACAAGCCTTTACAAGATTTTTTATCTAAATGGACATAAAAATATAAACTACTAAATCCTTTCAAATAACCAAGCTATGGCTGCTCCGGCTGTTTCTGCTAAGATGCTAATGAGCCGATAAAGAGCGATCGCACTAATTACTAAGGCGGCCGGAAAATGATATTGTAATAGTAATATGGCTATGGTTTCAAATACGCCTAAACCACCAGGCGCTCCCGGAATAACTAATCCCATTACCCAAGCACAACTAAAAGTTCCGAATAATAAAGGTATTTGCTGCCAATTTACAGAAGTTAACGCCATTATAGTTAAAATGAATCCAGCCCCACGCAACCCTAAAAAAACTATTTCTCCTAATAAGGGTTTGACTGGGTAGCGGTTGATTATAAAACTATCTATTAACTGGTTTTCTGGCTGAGATTTTTTATTTTTCCACCTGTCTAAAAGTTGAATGGTTGGATTTAAAAACCAAGGATGAAGTATACCTAAAATAATTATTAAACCCAATAATTGCAAAATAACTAAATTAATTTTCCAATTATTTACAACAATTTGACTAGCAAATAAAACAATAATAATTAATGCTGCTGCTAACATTAATAGTGGTTCTAGTAAAACACTCAAAGTAGCAATATTAGTAGGAATATTAGCATTTTTCGCCGCTATAATTCGTCCATAATAATGCCAGACATTCCCAGGTAAATATTTAGCAATATTTGTTTTTAAATAAACTTGAATAAATTCAATGGACGATACAGATTGATTTAACTCCTTTAGCACCCAAGTCCAAATCCAACCCGCCCAAATATGTGCCAGTAAAGTTACACTCGTAGCAGTACCTAATATTAACCAGCCGGTGATATTAATCCGAATAGCACTAACTCCCAACCAATTATCTTTGAAGGCTTTTAATAAAAAAAACAGCGTTCCCCCTAAAATCAACCACCGGAAAATTTTTTTCATTTTTGATTTGTGAATATTGGAAATATGTAGAATTCCGTATTTTTGAACTTAGGCGCAATACCCACAATAATATATATTACTCTTGTGGGGTGGGCTTCTAGCCCGCCCATTTTGTATTTAAGGCACAATAACAATAATATATATTACTCTTGTGGGGTGGGCTTCTAGCCCGCCCATTTTGTATTTAAGGCACAATAACAATAATATATATTACTCCTGTGGGGTGGGCTTCTAGCCCGCCCATTTTGTATTTAAGGCACAATAACAATAATATATATTACTCCTGTGGGGTGGGCTTCTAGCCCGCCCATTTTGTATTTAATTGTGTATACCTTGTTAATTTTGATATTTTAAATACCAACTTTCTAAGGCCAAACGATGAATTTCTCGCCAAGGAATATTATTTTGTTGTGCTAAAACTGCACAATCTTCATATTCAGGCTGGACATTTGTAATTACCTTTTCTGTGCCTTTTCCTCCCCAAGCAACTTTTACCGATATTGTCCCATAAATAGTGTCCACTTTTTGCATTTCTCTTTGTAAAATTGAGCGTTGTTCAGTAGTGCGACGAATCCCTAAAGTGCTGGTTTCTCGAAATAATACTGCTTGACAATTATCTAATTTATCTGGATAACAAATCACAGTTAACAAAATTCCGGGACGAGATTTTTTCATTCCTATCGGTTGGGTAAAAACATCCAGCGCCCCAGCAGTAAATAAAGCCTCAAATAAATAACCGAATACTTGGGGATTTAAGTCATCTATTTGAGTTTTTAATACAGTAATGGTTTCCAAATTGGGGGAATGTTCCACAAAATCAGAATTATCAGTCTGTAAAGATTCGCTTTCACCAAACCAAAGCCGTAGTATATTAGGAATGGGTAAATCTAGAGAACCTGCCCCTAATCCTACCTGTTTGATAGTCATTGGTGGCGGTGAACCAAAGTCCTGCACTAAGGTAGTAGTAATTGCGGCCCCCGTCGGTGTTACCAGTTCTCTATCAATACCATTGCTATAAACTGGACAACCCCGCATTTCCCACAATTTTAACACCGCTGGTACTGGTACGGCCATTCGTCCATGGGCTGCATGAACAGTACCACCCCCCGTAGGGAAAGCAGAACAGTATAGCAAGGGAAAGCCCTGCTGATTGCTATCAATACCCAACCAATCCAATCCTAAGCAAGTACCAACAATATCCACAATCGCATCTACAGCACCTACTTCATGAAAATGAACTTTTTCCGGTGCAATGCCATGAACAGCCCCCTCAGCTATTGCCAAACGTCGGAAAACGGCTAAACTCCAAGCTTCTGCCCGCTTTGGTAATTTGCCATTGAGAATCATCTTCTCTATTTCTGGTAAATGACGGCCATGGCGGTGATCATGTTCATGGTTATGATGATGGTGATGATCTAATAAATCAACATGAACTTTAGTCGCCTCTTGAGTTTGTCGGTGGACAAATTCTGCCCACAGTCGGTATTCTGGCTCAATTCCCAAACTATTGAGTTTTTCTACTAAATACTCCACAGGCACACCTAAACTGACTAATGCCCCTAAACACATATCCCCAGCAACCCCTGTTGGACATTGAAAATAAGCAATTTTATTCATAAATTTATTAGTCTGTTGTCCGTTGTCAGAAAAAAGAAAGAAAACTTTTACCCGTTACCCATTACCCATTACCAACCCTATTATGGCCAAAATATTCACCATTCATCCTGATAATCCTCAAAGTCGCCGAATAGAGGAAATAAAGTTGGCGCTATTAGGTGGCGCTATTATGCTCTACCCTACTGATACAGTTTATGCAATTGGTTGTGATTTGAATGCCAAGTCGGCGGTGGAAAGAGTGCGGCAAATTAAACAGTTAGCAAATGATAAACCCCTGACATTTTTATGTCCCTCACTTTCCAATGTGGCTACTTATGCCTTCGTAAGTGATACAGCCTACCGGATTATGAAGCGGTTAATACCAGGTCCCTACACATTTTTGCTTCCTGCTACCAAATTAGTACCACGACTAGTACAAAATCCCAAACGCAAAACCACAGGAATTAGAGTGCCAAATCATAATGTTTGCTTGGCATTACTGGCGGCCTTAGGAAACCCGATTATTTCGACTTCGGCTCAAGGCCAAAGCGCAAACAACGAAGATGAGGAAATAAATGGAGACGGAGTGCAACCAATACTGTCACGAGTAGATTTATATGACCATTTAGATAAACTAGTAGATATCATCATTGATACGGGCGAAGAGCCAACGTATCAAGTGTCTACCATTTTAGACTTGAGCGATGAAGAACCAGTTATTATTCGGAGGGGTTTAGGTTGGGAAGCCGTAGCCACTTGGGTTT
>Ga0315905_10009122_pt1 | contig 10045 bp, 6 predicted proteins | sample LakEriMetagenome_5_FD_203522 | JGI IMG/M metagenome (GOLD analysis project Ga0315905, IMG submission 203522) | Freshwater fungal communities from buoy surface, Lake Erie, Ohio, United States - Buoy 4 MA121 | ecosystem: Environmental > Aquatic > Freshwater > Lake | place: USA: Lake Erie, Ohio... | reverse complement strand
GCCCCCCCCCCCCCCCCCCCCCCCCCGCCCCCCCCCCCCCGCCCCCCCCGGCCCCCCCCCCCCCCCCCCCCCCCCCCCCCCCCAGGACATGCGCATCATCGCTCCACCCACACCAGCCTGTGCAGCGATGCACGCCCAGCCTGCGCACACAGTGCAGCACTGGACGTTGCATGCACGTGGCGCTGTGCGTGCGGCAGGCACACGCACGCCTGCGTTGAGGCGGGGCATGCACGGCACATGCGGGCGGCGTGGCAGCCGCGCATCGCACGCCGTACAGGCAGCTGCTGCAGCAGCGGGCGCACCATCCCCAGTTGCTGAAGGCCGCCACCAGCTGCACCAGCACCGTCATGTACAGCAGGTCGTGGTAGCTGGACACCATGCCCTTGTTCAGGTCGGCGCCCCCGTCCAGCAGGCGACCAGCGGCGTCAAACACGGGCTGCGCCGCCGCGCGGATGGCGACGTACACCAGCAGCTCGATCAGGATGGTGGCGGCGTAGCCGATCCAGTGCTCCAGGTAGGTCGACTGCTTGTACATGGTCAATCGGACGGCAATGAACGTGGCTGTGCCGACCAGGCAGAGCACCAGCAGCATGGTGAGCCGCGACTGGTTCTCCTCCAGGCGTTTGCGCGCCCCTGCTCCCGCCATGGTGTGCTGACCAAGCTGAAGTCCGCTGTGCGCTGGGCTGGGTTGCCAGAGCCTGCCCGGGCGACAAGATCGCAACAGCACCGGCCAGGGCACACCGCGTTTCGCCTCAGACGGGCACGTGATAAAGCACAGTCAGTGCAGAATGGCGATTGGGGGCGTCGGCGGATTGCTCGGCTCGAGGTGGTTGGCAGTGCAGCAGTGCAGTTGCGTGTTGACTGCCAACTGGCCGCCAGTGGCCCCCACCCCTGAACTGGCGGCAAGCGTTCGGAGGTTTTTTCACGCTGCGTTCCACGTTGGGCTCCAAGAAGCACGAGGACGCCACAATGGACAGTGCTTACAGCAGGCCGGTGCAACAGTCAGAGCAGGATCAATTGCGGTCCTGAGCTGCAGCACTGGTGTCCAGCCAGCGCTGACCAGCCTGCTGCGTGAATGACCCCTCCACCCCCTGGGGGGGTGGGCACTGCTCTCAGCCTGCCCAGGAGGGCCGGCCGGCCACTGCGCAGCTGCAGGGGCAGGCGCGCATGCCCCACATGGTGGTGGCGTGTGGATGATGGGTGAAGAGAGGCCACAGGGCGCATGCATGCGCGGGCACAGAGGGTGCACGTGTACGATGCAGGCGCCCCGAGCTGCAACAGCAATCCGAGGGGTGCCACGGGGAGGGCCGGACAGCCCAGCCCCCCCCCCCCCCTGTGACGCTCTGCGCGACTCCCAACAGGCTGCTCAGCGCAGCAGCAGCGACAAACTCCCACCAACCTGATCTCGAGGCGCTGCTCTCGCAGAGCGCACGCACGCACCACCACCCCCCCTGGCCCAGCAGGCAGCCGCCAAAGGCCAAAGGCGCTGCCCAGCCCCCCGCACTGACCACGCACTGGACAGTCCCAGCCCAGTGCCAAGTTCATGCACTCAAACATGCAATGTGCAGCCATTCATGTAAATCCTCATGCCGGGTGCCGCATCACTAAAAGGAAGCAGCACTCCAAAATACAGCCTCACCCTGATTGCTGCCAAGGCGAGCAGCGGGTGGTAAATCAGCACTCGCATCAGGCGTGGCAGCCCACAGCAGCAGGCAGCAGGGCAACAGTCGTGCCAGCGCCGCTGCTGGCTTGCGGCTGTCATGCGGGGTGTGCTCAGCTACAGGCGTCCACAACGGGGTGCGCCCAACTACAGGGGTGCCACTGTGCCAAGGCACGCGCACAAGCCACAGCGTGGGCGGGAGGGAGGCCGCAGCGCTCGCCATGCACTCAGGCGGTCCAGGCACCCAATGCCCGCCCCACGCCCACTTCAAAAATAATGATACATACACTCTCTCCCTCTCTCAGACGTTGCTGGATGTACACAGGCGCGGCATCACTGGAGCTGGGTGCGCCGATGCGCCAGTCGATGATACTCAGTCAGGACAGTGACTGCACCGCTCGATGACTTATGCCGGCCGCGGCGCCGCCGGGCGAGCTGCCGCGGGCGGCGCCGGCAATGTGGCCGTCCTCTGACAGCGAGGTCAGGTCGCTCATGGAGCGCACCACCTTCATGGCGGGAGGGCTGGTGCTGCGCCTGTGCTGGCCCGGCAGCGGGCGCTGCCCTGACCCGCGCTGCAGCTGCCGCAGCTGCGCTGACCGGCGGCTGACCGACACGCCCGTGTCGATGAGCGGCAGCAGCGCCGACGGCGGCGCATAGCTGCAGCGCGCGAACGCCTGCCAGGCGTCCACGTCAGCGAACGCCACCACGTGATCTGAGTGGTCGGTGCCTGCGGCGCTGCCGCTGCAGTCGCTGCGCCTGTACAGGCGGCCCGTGCTGCTGGTGGCCAGCGCAGCCTGCTCCTCCGTAGAGCGGCGCTGCTGCCACGCCGGCGGCGCCTGGGCGACGCTGTTGCCGCTGCCGCTGCGCCGCAGCGGGACAGGGACGGGGCTGGCTGCCCGGTCGGCAGCGGGGGCGCCCATGCACAGCAGGGCCATCAGGCCGCCGCGCCGCCATGCTGCGCCGCCGCTGGTGCTTGCACTGCCGTGTGCTGGGGGCTGGGTGCGCTGGGTGGGCTGGGGCTGGTCGTTCTGACTCAGCCTGCGGGCGGCTGCTGCCAGGCTGCCGCCGCCGCCGCGGGGGATGGTGACGGTGGGGGATGTCATGGTGTCCACTGCCGGCTCCTCCCTGGCTGCTGCAGCAGCAGCCGCCTGACTCGCTGCCAGGCTCGCACCAGAGGGTGAGCGCAGCAGCGCAACCGCGCCATCGCCGCCGCTGCCGCCACCGTCACTGCCCAAGCTGCTGGAAGAGGTGCTGCGGCTGCTGCTGGGCCGCCCCAGCGCCGGGCCCGCCAGCGCCGCGGCAGCGGCCGCGCTGCTGACGCTCGGCGTCAGCGCAGCTCCGGCGGCGCTGCCTCTGCGTGCAACCGTGCCCGTCAGCGAGCGGCGCAGCAGCTGCCCGATGCCGCCGCCAACGGAGCTGCCGCCGTCCGAGGCTGCCGACATGCGGGACAGGCGGTCCAGGCGCAGCTGGGACTTGAAGCAGGCGGCTGACTCAGCAGCCGCCAGGTCTACTACTACAGCGGTACGGTCGTCGTAAACCTGCACCAGCCAGGCGGGCGTAAGGGAGAGGTTAGGTGGGATCAAGCCAGGCAGGCGGGCAGGCAGGTGTGCGAGCGAGGTTGTGGCGCGCGCGCCGGCCGGGCGCGCGGAACACTGCCTGCGGTGACGGCCACCATCACAGCAGCTGCGCCGCAGCACCCTTGCCACATCCACTCCCCCTCTCGCCACCCCCTGCAGCTCACCCGCTTGCGAGCGGCGCAGGCCACCAGGGCAGAGGCGGCGTTGGCGATGGACACGCCCCGCACACTGGCAGCCGCCTTGAAGTGCGTTTCGAACGAGTCCCACACCCCGTCCGTGGCCAGGATCAGGCGGGTCGCGCGCCCGGGCAGCAGCACCTGCGGCGAGCAGCGGCGGGGGGCGCATGGCGATGATTGCTGGAGCGGGCTGCAGTGTCACCCCAGGCCTATGCCGGTGCTGTGCCATGCTCGCCCCGAGCGCGTTCTGGGGCAAGCCAGGGGTGCACCACCACCCACCTGCTTCATGTGGGGGTATGGCAGCACGAAGGGGCTGGCGTCCGAGTCACCCAGGGACCGGCTCATGCGCAGGCCCCCGGGCCAGATGCGCAGCGGGCCGCAGCCCGTCTGGTCGGGGCCGCAGGGGCCAGACAGGTCGAAGCGCAGGCGGGCCACCTGGGCGCCAGCTGCGCAGGCGGCAACGGTGGAGGCAGGGGTGGGGCGGTCAGCAGGCTGGCACGGATGCCGCGCGCCGCGTGTTTCGGTGCGTGCAGGGTGCAGGCAGCTTAGGGGGCGCAGGCCCCGTCTGCTCCCCCGCTCTGTCCCCTGCCGCGGCGGGCACCCAGGACCCTCCGTCGCAACGGCCGACGCCCTGGCGGCCGCTCCCCCCGCCCAGCCAGACCCGGCGCCCCACCACGCCGCATCCGCGCAGGACGCCCCACCCACCTGCTGCCAGGCGATCGCTCTCGGAGTCGCAGCAGCCCAGCGTGTGGTCGGTGGCCAGATCCAGCACCGCCTTGCCCGTGTCCAACACGCAGCGCGAGTTGCCGACGTTTGCCACGGTCAGCAGGCGGCCCGTGCGCAGCGCCACTGTGGCGGTGCAGCCGCTGCTGCGCCGCTGCCAGCCGGCGCCCACCCCCGCCGGCGGCTCCATGCCCGCCGCCAGCACCTGCGCGGCCCCGCGCCCGGAGGACTGCAGCAGCTCGTTCAGCTCGAGGAAGGCGCCGGTGAGGGCGCGGCGCGACATCTCGGCGCATGCGGCCACGTCGGAGGTGTCGTAGGCGCCCTCGCTGGGCAGGCGCCGCGTGACGGCGGCCACCAGATGCGCGGCAAGCTGCGCCGCCGCCGCCCCGGAGTGGCCGTCCATGACGGCATACACGCCCGCTGCAGGGTCCGCCACCCAGGCGTCCTCATACTTGAGGGAGGACTGGTGCACGCTGTGGGTGCGGGCGGGCTCGGGCGGGCGCATGGTGGCCATGGCCTGCGGCGGGGTGGCGGGTGGGTGCTCCGTCGGCGGTGCAGGGGTCAGCTGGCTGCTGGCTTGGCCAAGCGCGGGCGGGCTGTGGGGTCGTGGTGGTGGTGTGTGGTGTGTGTGGTGGGGGGAGGGGGCTCAGCGCGGTGGCGGGGGTGCCCCGTCCGCGTCCGTGGGGTCAGCCGATGACTACTGCCGGGTTCGCCTGCCTGGCGGCCGCCCCGGCCCCCGCAGGGCAGGGTGAGGCACTGCCAGCCCTCCTGGGGTGCTGCACTCACCCGAGGTGGCGCGTCCGGGTGGGTTAGCAGGGCTTCAGCCCCGGCGTGGCGCCCCGGGCGCCCATCCCTCCGCAAGCGGCAGCGTGTGCTCTTGGCGTGACAGCCAGCAAGCAATTGACGGATTGAGGGCGCTAACTGGGGCTGCGTTGCGGCAACACCGTTTGTTGGCAACACCGGTCACACGCAACACGACTGCATGCAATTAAGGCTGCGTACGCTGTCCCCTCCAGGCAGGCGCAACACCTGTTGTAGTCTGCGCGGGGCAGCTGCCCACACCGCGGGCTGCCCGCCAAAACCGGCAGGCCGGCAGGCATTACATAAACGGAACCTGATCACGTGTGGGAACCGACCCACGCCCCTTTGAGCGGCTGTTGACGCTGGGTTGACCCTCCGACGCGGGCCGCGCTGCCTCGCCGTGAGCGCTGCGCCCGCCCGCGTCGCCGCCGCCAGAGCTGTCACCACCAAGCAGCTTGCGCACTGCCCTTTGAAGGCTGGCGGTGCGCTGCATGTGCACACGCGTCCTCGCCCAGCTACAGGGCGGCCTTGTAGTGGTCCTGCAGCGGCAGCGGCAGCGCGTCAGCACCCGGCGCAGCCGCATCCGCCTCCGCACCGCCGCACCACCCCGCGCCGGCCCCCAACCCCCCCCCCCCCCCCCCCACACACACACACAGCCCCAGGGCATGCACGCAGAGCAGCGGGGCTCATCGCACACCTCGTCCGTTGTGGAGAAGGCGTGTCCCTCGTTGCTCAGGAAGTTCAGGGCGTTCTTGACGGCCGCATAGTTCCACTTGTTGCCCAGGCGCGACACGATCTGCGACAGCAGGGCGGAGGGGTGTGAGGGACGGCCGAGGCACCGGCGGCGGCTGCTGCTGCTGCTCACGCAGCCTGGAGGCTGGCTGGCTGCCGGCACGGCCGGGGACGCCCCGTGGGGGGGCAGCTCGCCCGGACTGGCTCCCAGCACCCCTCCCTCCCGCAGAGCCGCTCACGTCGTTGACATGCAGGCCCTGGTCAATGTGCTGCAGCTCGCCCGCAGACAGGATCTGGAGCACGGAGGCGGCGCAGGGGTCCATGTCCGACCTCATGGGGCCGGCTGCAGCGCCACCGCCTGCGGGTTGCAGCACAGCCGGGGGTCCATGCGGGGGTGGAGGGCTGGATTGCTCGGCATGGCGGCGGCCCTGCGTGCGCGTGACCATGCAGGCAGCGTGCGCGCAGCGCTGCATGCGATCAGGTTGTGTGCGCCGGCACCCCCAGGGGGGGGGGGGCAGCTGACTGCTGTGCCAGCCTAGGGGGTAGGCACCCGGGCTGCTGGCGGGCTGGCTGGCTGGCGCCGCTCACCAAAGCCGCCACCCCCAAACGCCTGCTGCGGCTGCTGGAAGTTGCCCACGGGAGCCGCACCAAAGTTGCCTGCTGCCTGCAGCCCAGCGCAAGAGCCACACACCACCAGCAAGCGTGAGGTCAAGGCCCTGTGTGCCCGGTTGTCGTTGGGTGGCGGCGCTGTGTGCCGTCCCATGGGCGAGGCGCGCTGCTGCCTGGCATGCGTCCACACCTGCAGGCAGCAGCTGGGTGCCAGGGCAAGGGCTGCCGCGGCTGCCCCCCGAACTCACCACGCCGCCTCCGGCTCCCTTGGTGAAGTGCAGGTGCTCGTAGATGGCTTGCAGTTGGTGGAACGTGATCTGCCAGGCGGGGGAGGGGGAGCCATGGTTGGTGCAGGCTTGAGCACGGTTGCCACGCTGGGCCCCCCAGACTCCACACCACGCCACACCACACCAGCGCTGCTGCTGCTACTGTTGACAGCCGCTGTCCCCCCTGGGTGCTGTGACTGGCGCGCAGCTCACCTCGTTGTGGTCGGTCACCACCCGGATGTTGAACGCATTGATGCGCTTGTTGCCGGTCGACTTGTCCTTTGTCACGTCGCCATGGGCAGCCACGTAGGCGCCGGGCTGCCAGGCGTTGCGCTTGGCATCCACGCCCTGCGCGAGGCGCGCGGTCGGGTGGGTGCGCGGACCGCTGTGCCGGTGGTGCCAGATGGGTGAGCAGCTGCAGCAGGTCCGGCTGTGTGCGTGCGCCCACCACCCGGCATGGCAGGCGCGCTTCCAAGGGTGCGCGGTGCGCGGGAGGTGGTGGTGCGCCTCACATGCTCAGTCTCATCGATCCAGTGCTGCAGGTCGATGGATCCGGTGCCATCCGATATGGTGATGGTCCAGTTGGTGTTGCCCTGGCGCACGTGCGTGATCTTGCCCAGCACCTTGACCTGCGCGGGAAGCGTGGGCGCAGGGGGGCTCGGCCGTCGCCTGCCTGCCCCGCCGACCGGGGGGCAGCACATGCAGCCCCAGCAGGACCCCTGCAGCTGCAAGCAGCCCGTCCACGCCAGCATCCTCGTGCCAGCCACCCCGTGCACACGAACAACACCGTGCCAGCAGGACAGGGCTGCGTGGCGCGCAGCTGCTGGGCAGCGGCCACCTACGTGCACCAGCTCGGCGCCGTCCACCTTGAAAGGCGTGTCCTCCTGATCGCGCACGTTCTGCGTGCCAGGGGGTGCGCGGGGCGGTCAGCATGCTTGCGCGGGCCGCACCCAGGGCCCGCACGCAGCTGCTGGGCCGCCCATGCTCCCCTGGGCGCGACGACGACGCCCCCCACAGCTGCGGGGCCTGCGCGTGCCCACCCAGCCCCACAGCCGCCTCACCTGAAGCAGGTGCCGGACCGTCATGTGGCGCAGGCAGGAGTGGTTGCCGCGCTGCGGTGGCAGGTCAGGTGAGGGGGTGTGAGGATGGGGGCTGGCGCTGCGCCGGGGGGCGCGGCGCGGCGGCGGGTCAAACGCCCCCCGCATTGCATGCCATGCACAGCAGGCGCGCCCACCTTCTGCTGGTCGCCCCCACCGCCGCCTCCCGCGTCGTGCTGGCTGCAGGGGCAGCCGGTGCAGGTCGGGGTCAACACATCAGGCGGGCGCAGGCATCCGAGGGGCGCGTGCAGCGGCCGCGGCAATCCCACCTGACCACAAACCCGCCCCCCGCGAACCCGCTGGCCCCATCATATCCTCCTGCGCCACCAAACATGACTGTGGGGGTGCTGGTGAGCGGCGGGGGCTGACGGCAGGCGGGTCGGCGACTTTGGCGCGCGAGATCGGGTTGATCGCTCCAGGGATCGGCGGCCTTGTGCAAGCAGTGAGTGGCGACAAACAAGCTTGGAAACGGGGCGGGCAGGGCCGCCCTCGTTGCCAGGGCGGCATGTGCCAGGCAGTCGGGCCCGGGCGGCCCCGAATACGGTCGCAGGGACGCCCGGGCACCTTTCTGTTGCAGCATCGGCTGTTAGGGCGACTCCGCGTGGCGTAGAGGCGCTGCAAGGCCTGACACTCCGGGTGAGGGGCGTGGCGCGGCGCTGTGTCGCGGCAATTCCTTGCTGCGACGTGCCGGCTGTCGCATGTCGCGCCTGCCGGGGGATGGCTGCGCATCGGCCGGTTTGTGGGGGGCTCCAAACAAATAACGCCAGCAGCAAAACGGCATCCGGAGTAGGCCCCCTGGCAAGTCAGGCATGCACCATGTGTGCAACAACAGCCAATGTGACTGGGGGGAGCATCCCCGGACGCGGCAGGCGCCCCTGGCAGCCGAGTTTCGCTCCCACCTCTCCCGGGCGCAGCGCAGCACCCCGGTCGCGGTTGCCGGTGGTGCCGAAAACCACGGCCCGCACGCCCCCCGCCCTACCGGCGACCCCGGGCCCGTCAGCCCGTCAGCATGGCGCTACATGCACTGATCACGCGCTCGCGTGGGCGGTGACCCGCAGGAGCCACCTAGCGGCGACCGTCTACTCAACACACGGCAGCAGCCATGCAGGCGCAGATGCAGCAGCGCATGAGCCGGCGGGTGGGCGGTGTGCGCACCTCGCGCAGCGCGCTGAAGGTGGGTGGGGTCCCCCCTGGCTGGCACGCGCTGCGCCCTCGCCCACGATCCTCGATCGCCCAGCCCGCGTCCACCCAGCCCGGTGCCGCTGGCACGCCACCACCCGACGGATGCGTGGGGCAGGCTGCGCGCCCTGTCACACCCATCCTCGGTGCAGCCAGTGTCGGAGCCTGGGCCTGGCTCCATCCCGCCATGCTGCGCCCCCCCCCACCCTGCGCCGCCGCCTGCAGGTCCGCGCGGTGGCCACCACCGAGAAAGCGGCCGCCAACAGCAGCCCCCAGAGCAAGCCCCTGGGCTACAAGCCCTCCGCGGAGGAGGCCAAGGCCATGTACTACGACATGAAGCTGGGCCGGTGGGTGCCCGCCAGCAGCGGCAGCGGCAGCGGCGACCGGTTGCGGCGCAGCAGCGGTTGGCATGTGCACATGCGGGCGGCCGTCCACCTGAACGCACGCGCTGCCGCACCCCCCTGCCACCGCAGCGACTTCGAGGAGATGTGCGCGCAGATGTACTACCGCGGCAAGATGTTTGGTTTCGTGCACTTGTACAGCGGCCAGGAGGCAGTGTCCACTGGTGAGGCACCATGGCGGACCCTTGGGCGGAGCGCCTCGCCAGGCCAGGGGCGGGCAGCTTGCTGAGCCAGTCCGTTAGTGGCAGGGCAGCAGCTTGGGCAGGCGGCCAGCGGACGAGGGGAGCTGGCTGTGTCACCCATGCAGTGGGGGCCCTGCAGCAGCAGGCCGCCAGGGCGTCAGGGCGGTGCCGCTGCCTGTGCAGCGCAGCCTCAGCGGATCGACTTGGCGGGACCTCAGCTCGCACCCACCCCCCGCCCCTGTCCCCACGCTGCAGGCATCATCAACGCCCTGACCAGCAAGGACTACGTGTGCTCCACCTACCGCGACCACGTGCACGCCCTGTCCAAGGGCGTGTCCGCCCGCGAGGTCATGGCCGAGCTGTTCGGCAAGGCCACCGGCTGCTGCCGTGGACAGGTGGGCGGCGGCGGCGGCAGCTGCACACCACTCGTCGCAGGACAGAAGCACAACTGAAAGCCGGCCCCGTCCCGGACGTGGCAGGGATGGTCAACCTGCGCTGCCCACGGAACCCCAGATCCTCCCTGAACACGCAAACGGCCGTTGCCTCCCCCCACCTCCACCCGCCCACACCCACACCCACACCCACACCCACACCCACACCCACACCCACACCCACACCCACACCCACACCCACACCCACACC
>Ga0315905_10009120_pt1 | contig 10046 bp, 16 predicted proteins | sample LakEriMetagenome_5_FD_203522 | JGI IMG/M metagenome (GOLD analysis project Ga0315905, IMG submission 203522) | Freshwater fungal communities from buoy surface, Lake Erie, Ohio, United States - Buoy 4 MA121 | ecosystem: Environmental > Aquatic > Freshwater > Lake | place: USA: Lake Erie, Ohio... | reverse complement strand
CGACCCCAGGTCCTGCCGCCACGCTCCAATGTCCCCATCTGTCTGAATTGATGCAGGACTTGACCCTGGAGCAGATCAAGTCACTGCGCGCCAAGCAAGGCTTTGAGTTCCGTGACCAGTCAAAGAATGGGCAGTACCAGGTGCAGACATTGACAGGGCGATGGGATCATGAGGCGTTGCGGCTGCTGTGTGTTTGTGCATTGATCACGGCTGCTGCAGCTGTGACTGACTGCCCACCTGGCCCCTTTGCTGTGCCCCTGTGGCGCAGTTAGTCACATTGGAGGAGTATGTCAGGGTGGCCACCGACCCCAAGAACAAGAAGACTGTCTGCATCATCCCCGAGGCAAGCAGCTGCACCCCGGGTCCACGCATGATGCCTGCTGCATGACCAGCATGCTGGCACAACCGCGGGGCCGCTGCTTGGCAACTGGCCAGCCTGATGCTGACAGGACATCCCCCCCGGCTGTCGAGGCTACATTGAGGCAAAATCATACGTCGCCTGCCGCAGGTGAAACACCCCACCTTCCAGAACAGGCACCCCGTCCTGATAAAGGCGGGCGTGACCATTGACCAGCTGGTCATCAGGGAGCTCCAGCGCCTGGGCTACAACCTGCAGGTAGCTGCCGGGCAGCTGCCTGCTGCTGGCTGAATTGGCCGCTACAATCGCATGCATGCAGTGCGCCCTGCTACCTGTGCGAAATGCTGCACTGCGGCCCCGGCGCAAGCTGCTGTGCCTTGTTCAGGGCCAAGACGACAGCACCTGCTGCAGGGCAGGGCGCCCTGTCATGGGCACGCTGGCGCCTGCGTGCAAAGCGGATGCCCATGCTGCTGCTGCAGGCGCCTCTGAACAGCAAGGAGTGGCTGAAGCGCCCCATCTACCTGCAAAGGTCTGCAGGCAGGCCAGCTGCCACCACGCACCACAGCTGCCATCAGTAGCCCGCCTGTCGTCAGCACACCAGCAGCGCCTGGCCACCAGCAGCAAGCATGGCAGCTGACATGCTGCGGCTCCACGTGCCCTGCAGTTTTGAGCAGAACAACCTGCGTTACTGGCACAAGCAGACCAAGGTGCCGCTGGTGCAGCTGGTGGGCGGCTTGCCTGCCGTTGACACTGGTGAGGGTCGGGCCTGGCAGCCTCCAGCCGCCACCTTGGCACCTGACAAACGGCTCTGCTGCTGGCCATACACGCTGGGCTTGCCTGGCTGCCAACAGTTCTGAGACGCCTGCGCATGCCTGCGGCCGTCTGTTGCCCTTGACAAAGACCCGAGCTGTCACTGGGACCCATTGCCAGCAACAGAGCTGACGTCGCAGCCCTCCCGCGTCTCTGCTGCAGGCAACACCCCTGAGTACCTGACGAGCGAGAAGGGTGGGTGCCGACATGAGGCCAGCAGAGTATGGTTGAATGGCATCTGGGACGGCCTGGCCGTGCATGCTGCCTGCATACACGGCCAGTCCTTGCCAGGGCATGAACCTGCTCACCATGTGGCCGCACCCGCCCCCTGCCTTGCCAGGCATCAAGGAGATCGCCCAGTATGCCACAAACTACGCGCCCTGGAAGGGCCTGCTGGTGGTCACTGATAACAACAAGGCAAGCACGGCATGGAGGGGGGGGGCAGTCTGCGTGCAGGTCCGCCTGCCTCTGTTGATATGGTTGCAAACGTGCCAGGACTGCCAGGTTTGCAGTGCATGCCCACCCTCCTGCTTATTACCCCCCTGCTGCTGCAGATCGCCAGCATCAACGACAAGCCAGTCCAGCTGGCGCACAAATACGGCATGTCCTACACGGTGTGGACGCTGCGCAATGAGCCACAGTACCTGGTGGAGAACTACCAGGGTGAGGGCGCCTGGGCTGCTGCATGCCCGCGCGCCATGCATGTCTCACACCTCGCTTGCCAGTGCTGATGCGATGCCCTGCCACCTGCGCCCCCTCTCGCTTGCCGCTGGCAGCAGGCAGCTCAGCGTGTACCGTTGACCAGAGCTCGGTGTGATGCAGGTACGCACTGCATTCTACAAGTCTGCACCTCCTTATGCCACGCTGCCCACGCTCATGCAGGCAACCAGTACAATGAGTTTGCCCTCTTCTTCAACGCCCTGAAGGCCAACGCTGGCTTCTCTGACCACCCCGGTGTGTGTGGTGCAAGCCACCGCATGTGCAGCTGTAGGATACAACTGTTGCCAGCTGCCCGGTGCAATGATAGCAGTCGCTGATCTCATGAATTGAAGCATCTATCATGCGTCCACAGCAGCCGCCAGGCTACTGCTCCTGGCAGCGTGAGGACTGGTTGGGCTTGTGTGTGCACAGCACGCCTTGACCTGAGCCGCCGTGCTGCTCCTCGGCATGCGCAGACAACCTGGTGGCCTACATTGCCGCTGGCGACTACAAGAAGCCGGCATCCATGGAGAACTTCCGGGCCAACGCCGAGACCCCCAGCTGGTGGGCTGCCCAGCTGGCTGCCCCCCATGCGACCTGCAGGCACCAGGACGCTGGGCTGGCAGGGGGGCGTTGCCATGCAGCGCAGCCATCCATGCCCTGCCTTGCGCTGCAGGGACAAGGCCCCCAGGTGTGACACCCCCCAGGTCAAACTGGTGAAGGATACACAGGTGAGGGCAGGCTGGAGATTGCATGGCCACTCTGCACATGGTCACCCTGCGCACCAGCTGACATGGGCACAGCTCTGTAGGGCACACACTGCCCAAACTGAGCCCCGTGGCCTGGCGCTGTGCAGGGCAACCTGTGGGGCTGGAGCAACGGCATGTCCTGCGCGTACGCGCACACCGTTGAGCTCAGGCCTGCATGACGCCGCCGGGGCTGCCATGCTTGACAGGCGGGCCTCGCTCGCGTGCCACTGTAACCATACCCCTCGTGCTGGGAGGCGAGGCAGGCCTGCCATATACAGAGGCTCCAAGATAAAGCTGTTGGCCTGCAGCTGCTATCGGATGCAGTGTGCCTGGATGAAGGGCGGCAACCAATGGAGCCTGGCCTCTGCAGTCCTCAGACCTCAGGAGGGTCCACGCGGGCGCGGGTCACCCGAGGAGCGATCTTGCAGGAAAACCTCGAATCCTGGCGGCCCGGGGACGCGGTGGGACGACGCAAGGTCAGGACCAAGGTCAAAACATGTTTCACCCACGGGCGCGGAATGCCCAGGGGAATCCTGGGCGTGTTAATGCGGTGAGCGCATCTGATTACCCCCCGGCCGGGTTACACCAAGTGGCGCGGCCGCTGGCAAGCGCATTGACCTGAAGATTAGTTCAACGAGCTGCAAGGTGGGCGCGGGGACGGCGATCGCCCCTGAAATAGAGGCCCAATGGCGCGATCTAGCGATCTTGGGGCATCGGTGTCCCAAGCCCTTGCCGCAGCGGCGCCCGCGTCACTGCACCCACCCCACGCTGCGCCGCGTGCAGCGCAGTGCCCTGCATGACTAGATTGTTGTCACATGGGGTTGGGTGGCCCACGCAATGTGAGCCCCAAGCAATGCCAGCAGCCGCTGCCACCTTGGCTGCAGAATCGTGGCGCCCACCCGGTCACCTGGCGAGAGGCGTTGTCCCCACCCTGCACCAGCCACCATGGCTGCTCAGAGTGCTGTTGCGGCGTTGGCATGCCTGATGGTCCTCGCCAGTGGTGCGCTGGGTGAGTGCCAGGCTGCGCCAGGGCTGGGGCTGGGTGGTCGGTGCGCCGTGACGCCCCCCAGATGCCTTCCCCTGGGCCCATCCTCCACATGCATGCATGCACCCTACGCTGCCTGGCAGCACATCAAGGCCCTCAGGCGTAGCATGGCATGGACCTGCCTGGATGGCACGCAGGTCGCAGCCTTCTGGCCCAGCAGGCCTGGGACGCCAAGACTGGCCAGATCAACGGGCGGTGAGGCCTGCCAGCGCCCGGCGGCGGCACCAGCATCTTGGGACGTCACCGATGCCCAAGGCACTGTGATGACCAACACCCACCCACCGACTCACCCTCACCTCTCTGTGACCGCTGCAGGCCCATGGTGATCGCCCACCGCGGCGCATCCGGCTCCATCCCTGAGCACACCGTGGCCGCCTACCGCGAGGCCATCAACATGGTGGGCTGGCTTGGCACCCTCACAGCAGCTGGCTGTGCCAAGCACACCCCTGAGCCTGCGCCCTCACCGCCCCACGAGCGAGCGCCCGTCCGCCTGCGTGCAGGGTGTGGACTGCATTGAGTGTGACGTCGTGGCCACCAAGGACCTGAAGCTGGTGTGCAGGTGGGGAGTGATGGTGGCAGGACTGCCGTCCTGGGCTGCAGCGCGCGCCGGCACTGTGCTTGGGGAGGACTCCCCAGCGCAATGAGCTCCAGCACATGGCAAGCGGGGTTGCCGTATGCGTGTCAGGCATGTGTGTGGCAGCCCGCACACCCTCCTCAGGCGCAGAGATTGCGCAACAAGCCGCATGCACGCCCCCCCTCCCCCTCCCCCGCCCCCGCGCACGCGCAGCCTCAGCGCCGGTCAGGTGCCGGACAAGCCAGCATTGCTTGCCCCTGCTGCTGCCGCCTGCAGGCACGAGCCCTGGCTGCAGGGCACCACGGACGCCGAGGAGAAGGTGGGCGGCAGCTGACAACGCGGCCACAATGCATCAGTCTCGGCCTGCTGCTGCCCCACGGCCCACGCACGCACGCTGGCTGCATGTGCTGTGCTGAAACACCTGGCAGCGCACACAGCCCCCCCCCCCCCCCCAGCTTCTGCTGCTCCTCGTTGCTCCCCTCTTCCATCCTGCAAATGCCCCCTCCGCCTGCTGCCCTGCGCCTGCAGTTCCCCAAGCTGAACCGCACCTACAACCTTCCGGAGGCAGGGGGCGATGTGGCGGGCATCTTCTCCTTGGTGAGGACATGATATGCGGCAGGCATGCTGGGTGCACGGGGTGGTGGTTTGCCTGCAGGGATGTGGCAGGCGAGCGGCAGACCATTGTGCATGTTGCACCCTTGTGCGTGCGCAGGACATGACCCTGGAGCAGATCAAGTCACTGCGCGCCAAGCAGGGCTTTGAGTTCCGTGACCAGTCAAAGAATGGGCAGTACCAGGTGCAGACATCGCCAGGCCGATGGGATCATGAGGCGTTGCGGCATTTGCGCGTGTGTGCATGGACCACGGCTGCTGCAGCTCTAATCAAATGCTCAAGCACCTGGCCCCTTTGCTTTTGCTGTATGGCGCAGGTGCCCACATTTGAGGAGTACGTCAAGGTGGCCACCGACCCCAAGAACGAGAGGACGGTTTGCATCATCCCCGAGGCAAGCAGCTGCCCTTAGGGTCCACGTATGATGCCTGATGCATGAACAATCGACTGGCAACATGGCTGCATGCTGCGGCAGCCTAGTGGCACGCTGTCATCTTGACCAGCTGGTGAGATTGATGCCAACTGTTGCCAGCCATGCGAGCTCTGCCAACAGCAAATCCCCAGGTGAAACGAAGGTATTTCACCTGGCAAAATCCTTGAACGTTGGGGGAACGTCATCCTTTGCATTGTGCAGGTGAAGCACCCCAAGTTCCAGAACAACCACCCCTCCCTCAAGAAGGCGGGCGTGACCATTGACCAGCTGGTCATCAGGGAGCTGCAGCGCCTGGGCTACAACCTGCAGGTAGCTGCCCGGCAGCTACCGCCTGGCTGGCCGCCAGCAGTGGAGTGCGCTGCTGCAGCTGTGTAGCACAGCAGCTGTGATGCAACTGAGCTCCGTAGCAAGCTGCTGTGCCTGGTGGATGGCCTACACGCCAGCGTGGGCAGGGCAGGTGACCACGCACTGACCAGTGATTGGGCACGCACGCTGGCTCCTGTGTGCAAGTCGGATGCCCATGCTGCTGCTGCTGCAGGCGCCTCTGAACAGCAAGGACTGGCTGAAGCGCCCCGTCTACATCCAAAGGTGTGCACAGCGCCGCTCTTGGGGCAGCAGCATGCAGATCCCGCTCTGATTCAGCCGCGGACGCTGACCTGCTGAGGCACGACGCAGCAGAGGAGCCCTCCCACGCGTGCCAGCAGCAACCACGGCCGCTGACCTGCTGCGGCACGGTGCCGCCCTGCAGCTTCGAGCAGAACAACCTGCGTTACTGGCACAAACAGACCAAGGTGCCGCTGGTGCAGCTGGTGGACGATGTGCCCGCGGCTGACACCGGTGGGTACAGCTGCCCGGTGGCTTCCCTGCACCTGCTGTGAGCATGCTGCAGCTGCCGCCACCTAAGCACCTGACTGACGAAAGACCAGCTGCCGACCAAAGCGCACTGGCTGCGCACATGGCTGGCTGTGGGCGGTCCCATGCCCTGGGGTCGATGCTCTTGCCAGCAGCCACGCCGACTCACCTGTGCTGAGAAAGCCGCCCTCCCGCGCCCCTGCTGTTTGCTGCAGGCAACACCCCTGAGTACCTGATGAGCGAGAAGGGTGGGTGCCGACATGAGGCCAGCAGAGGGGTGGTGAATGGCATCTGGGCCGGCCAGGCCGCGCATGCTGCCTGCACATGAGACCAGCCCTTGCCGGGGCATGAACCTGCTCACCATGTGGCCGCACCCGCCCCCTGCCTTTGGCATGAACCTGCTCACCATGTGGCCGCACCCGCCCCCTGCCTTTGGCATGAACCTGCTCACCATGTGGCCGCACCCGCCCCCTGCCTTGCCAGGCATCAAGGAGATCGCCCAGTATGCCACTGGATACGCGCCCTGGAAGGGCCTGCTGGTGGTCACTGAGGACAACAAGGCAAGCCTGGCAGCCCGGGGAGGGGGGGGGGGGGGGGATTGCACAATGCAGGGCGGCCTGCATGGCACTGGCGGGTCACCAACTTTGCATGCCCATCACCCTCCTACCTCCTCCCCTGCCGCTGCAGATCAAGAGCATCAACGCCAAGCCCATCCAACTGGCCCGCAAGTACGGCATGCCCTACACCGTGTGGACGCTGCGCAATGAGCCACGCTACCTGGTGGAAAACTACCAGGGTGAGGGCTGCTGCTGCATGCCTGCCATGCACCTCTCATGCCTCGCTCGGTGCATGGGCGGCCTCCTGCGCTCCCTCTCACTTGCCGCCGGCAGCAGGCAGCTCAGCGTGTACCGCTGACCAGCGCTCGGTGCGATGCAGGCAGGCACTGCATTCTACATGTCTGCACCTCCTCATGTCATGCTGCCCACGCTCATGCAGGCAACCAGTACAATGAGTTTGCCCTCTTCTTCAACGCCCTGAAGGCCAACGCCGGCTTCTCTGACCACCCTGGTGTGTGTGGTGCAAGCCACCGCATGTGCAGCTGGTGCTGTGGTGCACCGCACAGCTGTTGGGAGTTGCCGCACTGACATGCGCTTGCACACCAAGCAGGTATTGAGGGCATCGTGCGTCCACAGCAGCCACCAGGCCACTGCTCCTGGCGGCGTGAAGCCAGGTTTAGCTCGCGTGCGCACAACATGCTGAGATGCCGCTGCTCCTCGGCATGCGCAGACAACCTGGTGGCCTACGTTGCCGCTGGCAACTACAAGAAGCCGGCATCCGTGGAAAACTTCCGGGCCAACGCCAAGACCCCGAGCTGGTGGGCTGCCCAGCTGGCTGCCCCCCACGCGACCTGCAGGCACCGAGGACGCTGGGCTGGCAGGGGGGCGTTGCCATGCAGCGCAGCCATCCATGCCCTGCCTTGCGCTGCAGGGACAAGGCCCCCAAGTGTGACACCCCCCAGGTCAAACTGGTGAAGGATACACAGGTGAGGGCCGGCTGGAGATTGCATGGCCACTCTGCGCATGGTAACTCTGCGCACCAGGTGACATGAGCAGCTCTGTAGTGCACACACTGCCCAGACTGAGCCCCTTGGCTTGGCGCTGTGCAGGGCAACCTGTGGGGCTGGAGCAACGGCATGTCCTGCGCGTACACGCACGCCGTGGCGGTTGAGGAGCCCTGAGCAGCAGATCCCAGCATCGGGCAGGACGGGCATGGCGTGGAGGCGACCTGCAACCGTGATAGATCCTTGATTTGGGCGGGGTGGGCAGCATGGCGTGGGTGTCACTGGGTGTGTGTGGAGGCAACCTGCAACCGTGGTGGGGCAGCCGCCTGGCGCTGCGGCAGCCGCTGCCCGCATGGGGTGACGCATGGCTCAGCAAGACTGCGGTAGGACATGCCAAAGACAATGGAGGGGGCAGCCGCCTGTGCGCATGGACATGATACTGTGATGGTGGGCCCTCCTGACTTGGGGGGGCAGGACACGAGCCGGCGGCAAGCAGCCGTCCACGTCGGCAGAGGCATCAGCCGGCCCACAGCACTTGGGCGTAGCGCAAACCAATTCGACCTTCCTTTGTCATGTGGGCGGCACTGGGGCATGTAAAGTCACAGCTGGACGAGCGGCGTGCGGTCCAAGTTGCTGTCCGCTGCCGGCATGCCCGCAGGCGTGGGAAGGCGCGACGATCGCTCGCATGTCGTGGCGTCAAACACGGTGCAGGCACGTCCTTACAACCGCGCGTCCCTGAATCTGCTTCAACCCTGCATCAAGTACACGTTCCCGCCACCCTGCCTCCCCACTCAAGACGGCCCACCACCCCCTGCCTGCTGCCCTGCAGCTGGGGCTCCGGGTTTCTGCGGGTTGTGCTGCAGCAGGTAGTGTGCCAGGAACTCCACCGGGTTGTCTGGGCGCTCTTTGCACAGCGCCTGCAGGCCTTGCATGAGCACCGGGACCACGGTCGACTCCTGCACGCCACGGCAGGGCCAGGGAGGGTCAGACGCCGCCCGGCGGCGTTGGCCGCGGGGAGCCTGCGCTGGCTGACCAGTCAGCAGGCGCCTGCCTCCCAGGGCAACCAACGCGCCACGCACCATGTACTGTCTGATAGGCAGGGTCTGAGGATTTGCCTTCTTCTGTATGTTGACTGCCGCCTGGGCCGCAGCCTTGGTCTGCAGGGCAACGCGGGGTGGATGTCGGCAGACGCCGGCGTCGCCGCGCGAGATCGCGGCCCATGCAGGAGCGGTTTCTGGCGTCAGGAGAGGGGCCCCTCCGCGGTCCCGGCCACTGCACTCATTGCTCAGCGGACTGCAAGCTTGCATGGCCGCCTGACAGCCGCACCACGTCAGGAACAGACGGCCCGGCTCCGGTTTGCTCTGCTGCGACGTCGCCTGCGCCCCATTCGGGAGCATGTGAGTAGGAGGTCAGAGCATCAGCACACCACAGCCCCGCCGTCTGCGAGGGGCTCACCTGGCGAGAGATCCATGCCGAATGTGCTTGCTGCTCGTAGACCGGCCAAACAGCCTCCTCCACGGTCTATGTGGGCCCAAAATACCTAAACGCGTGTTCTGGGGCTGCGTGCGAGCTGGCTGGACCGGCTGGGCCGAGTTGACCGGGCTGTGGACTGCCGAAATGCAACTCGATCAGGTGGACGACTGGAGCCCGGGCTTACAGCTGGACGGCCGGCACGCGGCGCGCAGCTGGCGGCAGCCGAGCCCCATCGGCCACGCTCACGCCATGCGCAGCAGCGCGCCAGGGTGCTCGACCTTCCACCCCGTCACCTCCTCCTCCGCGATCCCCAGCCGCGCCTCCGCCTCCCGGATGGTGCCGTGCTGGCCCTCCAGCAGGCGCAGGAAGCGCTCCTGCTGCGCCGGCAGCAGCCCGCTCGCGCTGCGCCCGCCCGCGCCGCGCGCCCGCTGGTCCGCCTGCACCACCGCATCCACGCGCGCGCGCAGCGCCGACCACCCCAGCTTCAGCTCCTGCTGCCGCCCCTCCCACACGTCCAGCTGGCGGGACAGGTCCCTTTCCGCCACGCTGAGCGGGCGGGGCATGGACCAGTGCAGGGTGGTGAGCACGCGCAGCCGCTCGTCCAGATTGGAGTAGATGCTGCCCAGCCGCCCCAGGCGCTGCTGAAGGGCCTCCTGCCGCGCACGCGCCTGGGCGGCCAGGCCGCGCAGGGCCGTCAGGTCCTCCTGGTGCTGCAGGGCCTGCAGGCGGCAGGCAGCCGGGTAGGTGCGAGAAGGTGGGTGACCGCAGGCAGGAGCGCCCTGCCTGCCCACCTGCCGGGAGCAGCGGCTTCAGGGCACGCCCGTCATTCAGCTACTTACGCACTCAGGGACCAGGTGAAAGACCCAGGGACGTCGCGGGCATT
>Ga0315905_10009119_pt1 | contig 10046 bp, 8 predicted proteins | sample LakEriMetagenome_5_FD_203522 | JGI IMG/M metagenome (GOLD analysis project Ga0315905, IMG submission 203522) | Freshwater fungal communities from buoy surface, Lake Erie, Ohio, United States - Buoy 4 MA121 | ecosystem: Environmental > Aquatic > Freshwater > Lake | place: USA: Lake Erie, Ohio... | reverse complement strand
AGAGCGTATTCGCATGTGCTTCAATCCTAGTCCGGTGAGGAGAGTACCGAGCCCAAACAGGTATATGGCGGTAGCTAGATTTTGTTTCTGTAAGAACAATAAAAGGACGATCGACCGCCGCCGGGCATTTTCTCCCTTATCTTTTATTCATCTTTGAGTCGGAGGAAGCGTGTGCAGTTGGATACCTCGAATACCCGTGGATTCAGTCCCTGGTTGCCCTGCATGCTCTCACAACATGGGAATACCTCGAGGTACGTACGCCAATGACGTGTATGTTGAGCGACATTCTTCACTTGCTCAAACTGCGCCAGGCATCCGCGTCCAGGGGTATAATCCAGAGAGGAAAAGGAAATGAGGCGAGGGAGGAGGAGTAGGAAAGGTCTGATCCCAGCAGACGGCAGTCAAGCAGGAAGAGGCTTAAGAGCAGATGAAGCAGATTGCTATCAATCAATCAAAGCTTTCAGGCTCTCTTTCGAAACAAATCTCTCGCTTGGCAGGCTCTCTTTCAAAAACAAAATCTTGGCAGACTGCTCCCAAAGCTTCTACAGCAATCTTCTATGATTGGTGCGGACTTGGAGTGCGACCGCGCCGACACAGGAAGAAACAGGTTTATTCAAAGGAGGAAGAGCCAACTCCCAACGCAGAAACTATCTAGCAAGCGGGCTAGCCCAGTTTCTACAGCCCAGCAGTTTTTATGTGTGGCACTATGATTCATTTTCTGCGTCGGCTTGCCCTGTATGTGTGTAATGTGTGTGCGCGTTTGCATCTGCATATGCAGGCTTGTAGAAGCATCTTGATGCGTGTATGCTTGCAAGTAAATTGGCCCGCCTGATTTCGTGTGCACTTCTCTTGGCGTGCCAAGCAAATAATCAGGCCATGCCCAATAGATTCACTCCGATGGTTTCGATCGCCGGTCGATCTCCTGTCCTCCCGAGCCCTGACGCTTCATGACTGCCCATGAACGGGGTGTTCTGCAGAAAAATAGTAGCAGTTGCCGGACCAGAAGATGCCTCTCCTCCGCGTGTACTACCGCGAATCATGCGCAGGTTGTGTAGTGCATGCTCCGCGTGGTCGCGAATGCGCGGGTTTTGGTGCCGGCTAAGGTCCTGCAGCAGGGCGATCGAGCCTTTGACCTTTGTGATCGCTTCACGGCACAGGTCATCTGCAGCAAAGTTGCGCACGGCGCCGGCCGCGAAGCGCACTGTCATTATGTCCCTCGACGACAGTCTACTAAAAATACATTCCACCGCGCCCCCAATGACAAGCAGTCGTTGCCGCGCCTCGGAAATCATGAAGAGGTTCCCCGCGCATAGCAGCGCGAAGCTCGCCGTGTCTTCATCCTGCCCAGCGATTGCCTGAAGCAGCACATGCATGGCGTTTGCCTCTTTGACAATGCTCAGGCGCCCACCTTCGTCGAGTGAAAAGTTGCCGAGAGACATTGCTGCCAACCGCGAGCAGATAACTTGAGCCGGGATGTGCAGCGCTGCAAATGCATTGTCGCCCAATGAGCCTGCGAGCTTTCCGCTGGACTGGGCCATGATGCTCAAGAGTGCAGGCACGCAGCGGCTGTCGCTGAGTAGCATGTTACGGCCCTCGGGGTCCCAGGAAATAACACTCATTGCCAGGCACGCGTCCTGGACGTCGACGGTCTCCTGTTGCGCAGTCGCGTCTGCTGCCTCTGATATACTCGTCACTAGGCCTGGAATGGAAAGAGGATATCGCGATGAGGCTAGATGGGCCACGTAGTCTTCCGCTCGCACAAGCGCCCACGTTGCTGAAGATGCGTGTCCAGTCTCTTCGCTCAGACTGTGCAAGGCAGACACGGCAGCGGGCAAGGCCATCACACACATGCGTTGGATCTGATCGTTGCCAGGGCCACCGCGGTGCGATTGCACAATCGACATTTGCCTCCTGACCTCCTCCTCAAGTTCAGCATTCTTGCGTTCCAATATCTCATAGTCACGTCTCGACACAGCACCGTCGTGAGCAGCTGGTAGGCCCCTCCGGGCGTCCGCCAGCTCCCGCTCAAGAGCCTTACATCGCTCCATAGAGCTGGCCAAGTCCTCTTTGGGCACGAAGCCGGCCTGCAGAGCGCGATCGGCATCTAAAGGAAAGTTGTTTATGGCTCCGTTGGCTTCTTTGGCCTGTAATTGTGCGACCATTCTTTTGAGAGCAAACAGCTCCTCGCGCTGCTGCCCAAGTTCGCGTTCAGCCTCGAGATGCATGCGCTGCTCAGCGAGATACTTCTTCTTGTACATTTCGCGCTCTGCCTGAGCAGAGAGAAGCTTACTTATTTCCTCGAGACCTTGCTGAGGAGGTGCCTGGATGTTTGGAGCTGATGCTCGTGCAGGCGACCCAGACTTTTGCGAGCCCATGATATCAATCTCGTTCTCTTCCTTCTTGAGCAGCTGGAAAGAATTGGCGTGGGGAGATCAAACACCGTTAACGGCGACGCGTACATGTGTGTGCCATGGGCGTGGGTGTGCGTGCACAGACATTTCATGTGTACACACACACGACTGCCCTCATCCAAGCAAGCATTTGCTGTCGATCACGCAAAGGTGAGCAATAGCGGCGCACCGTGTTTGGGTCTCCGCGCATGAGTTCAATGTCATAGCGAAAGCTTTCGCCATCCTTTTCCCGCAAGAAGGTCAGATTCACATAAGAGCCTGCTTTGCCTAGGATCATATCACGCAGCTGGGGCAAAGATACTCCCTGCACCACGTCCCAAGCAAACCCGTCAGTAGAGCGTATGATGATATGGCGCTGCGCAGATTTGGTCAGATTATCATGGTGTCTCTGCTGGACAGGTCCAGGGCATAGTTGAGCAATCGACCTTCCAAACCTGTGTGCTTTTTTCGTCCACCACCTCGAGTATGTCGCCTTTTGCGACAACACCCGTTGCCTCTGCGGAGGATTTTGAAAGCACCATCTCCACATAGTATCTGTGTGTGCGCGCGCGTAATGTTCACGTAGGATCAGCTCCGGTGCACGTGGTTGTCCTTTCTTCGGCGTGCATGATCGCCATGGCGCCTGGGATGGCCCGACAGCAAGGCAAGTAGCGGCATGCAATGGCGACAGAACAGGTGGTTCCCCAAGCGCAGCGTGTCGCTACCTGCCCAGACTGTCCATCTTGAAGTACAGCCCGACGCCCGTCAGGCCTTGATCTCTTTTTTCCGGCTGCTTCGCAGCATGCTGCACAGGGTTGAATCTCCCCTGTTGCGGTGGAGCAACCACCTTTCCTGCATACGATATCAGTCCCTGACGTGTCACCGCGATTTGTGAGCCGCACAAGACAGGCGCATAGGGCCCAACGACATCGGCATCACGCACCGCTGGGGACAAATCGAGGAGGCTCGCCGTAGAGCATCATGCCCGGCGGCATCATAAAAGGCATCATCGTTTGTCCTGTCCTGCCCGTGTGTGTCGTTGTCACGGCGTTGTGAATCAAATTTTGTACGAGTGGTTTTTGGTGATACATCGGCGGTTGTCAACCTTTTTAACGAATTCGATCGTAGGCGGGCGTTGTCGAGGAGCACGCGGCCGGCGGCGCTTCCCAGCGCCGCGCGCAGATCGAAATGTTCCTGCTCGCAGCGGTGCAGAAGCACGCACAGCGACGTCCCCAGCAGGTGCATGTGGTTGGTTGCAGGTCGTCTTCGGGGTCAAGCTTCTCGCAGCGCTCGTACTCCTCCGACCACGTGTCGAGCAGGCGCAGAAGCTCGGCGCGCTCGGGCGCCTCCGCGTTGTTCAGAAGCGCCAGCAGACGCGAACCTGTGTCCTCGAAGCTCATGACGGGGCGCGCGGAAGTATTCCATCGGCACGCCGCGTGTACGAACACTATTACACGCCATCATACACAGACGAACTATTGGTGCCTGCTGGTGCTGGCAAGCTGGCATCAGGCGGAACATTGAAGACCATTCCACACCCCAAAATCCAGAAAGTCATGCAGCAGATTGAGACATTGAAGGAGACAAGGAGATCACCAGAACCCTTAGACACGAGGTAGTGGACCCCCGAGGCTTTGTCCGAGTACAAAGATATTCATGCAACATATGTGAGGAAAGAGATTGAAGCCTATACGGAGCCCTACGAAAAGCGAAGCAGAGCTTTTAGAGAGGCTCGTAGCGAGAGAAAAAAACGAATGCAAGAGTTTAATGAGAAAAATCCACTCTAACAGTGGCCGGCCAGGGTGTCTCCGGGAGCCAGAGCTCCGGAAGCCGGAGCTCAGGAAGCCAGAGCTCCGAGTACAAAACTCGATCGTTGGAAACAGCGTGCAGAACAGTTGAAAGAAGAACGAGACAAACAAAGTGAAGAAGAGGCAAACAGGCAAACAAAAGCCACAGTTCCGAGCACAGGAGAAGATCGTTGGAGCAGGCCCATACATGTCGGCCATCCCGGGTCGCACAGGAAATCAGAGGACATCACAGAATATGACGAAGCTGAGAGAAACTACATGATGTAATTCGGAGGCATGGTTTCGATAACCTATGCACATCTCTTCACGCGCAAACGAGTATTCTTTCCTTGATCTGTGAATACTAGTCTCAACGCAGCCGCGCCCCCTCCTTGAGGTACTTGTAGAAGGGCAAGGCGGGGTCGCAGGCGTAGTCGAGGACAGGCTGGCGGTCGAGGAGGATGGGGAGACAGAGGGCGACGAAGCGCGTGTTCTCGGCGCTGATGTTCTGGTTGACTCGGGACTCTGCGTCTGCGTGGTCGTCGGTGGTGGCCTTCCTGCCGGGCAAGCAGTTTTTGATGGCTATGGCGCAGATGACACGCACCTGGTTCAGTTCGATGGGCTGGTCTTGTAAAGGTCATGACGGTCTGTTGGACGGCAGTGTAATATCCGAGCCGCCTAGCGTGGAGCGAGCCGCCTAGCGTGTAGAAGGCGCGTAGGTAGCGCGAGTGCTGCGCAGGCATGTTCTCGTGCACTTTCTGCGAGACTGGGAGCATCAGGCTGGGGCCCTGCGCGGCTGCGCCTGCGCTTGTTTGAGCAAGCACGCGTATATGCTCTCTGTCACTCTGATCCAGAGCTCGAAGCCTTCGGGCACGATGCAGCAGGACACGGTGATGAAGTCCACGTGCTGCGTGCTGAAGCAGGCGAGCCCGCGTGGGCCGGTGCCGACTGTGCTGACTGCGTAGCACCCTGTGTTACCTTTGAAAGTACCAGGTTCCTCACGGGTCCCAAGGAGACTCGGCGAAGGCGCACTTCGTGCCGATGGAATGCCATCGCAACGCAATCAATCGGACTCGTTCCGTTTCAAGCGCGTTGCATTCTACCAGTCGCTGAAGAGCAAAGTCGGTCTCGCGGCAACCAAATCGGTGGCGTTGAGGATCAACCTCAATGTCGAGCGCTGTGGCATAGTCATTGAACAGCCCCAGTGCACGCTCCTTCTCGCGCTCCCGGGCCTTCTCCTCCCCCTCCTTCTTTCACACAATCTCCCTCTCCCCCGCGTTCACTGAGTGCGTGATGGGCTGACTAGTCCACAAAGGCCTCGGATCGTCGTCTCTCGTAGCACATGTCCTCACTATCCCCCTCCCCCCACGCGAACAGCTTTGTAATAGGTACTGCAGTAATAAACACACACACACGACGCGGCGCCTGATAGTCGGCAATTAGCACCCGAAACCTGGTCTCCAGGCATCAGGCATCGAGTATCAGTCGCCGGGCTCGGGGTATCAGGCGCCAGACGCAGCCGGTCAGGTGCCAAACACGCCCCGGCACGCGCCACCTGGCGCGTGATACCACGTGTTTTGACAGCGGATGATGTGTCGTGTTTTTATGATGTCAAAGGCTAGCGAAGCCTGAGCACGTATCGGTCACGTGGCAGGCGGGCGCGATAACACATAAACAAAATGTAGATGAATTTTTTACTTGACTACACAACGTTCTCAACTCTAGGAAACGCGCCAGCGCCCCAATTCCGGGCCTTATCCTGCATCTTTACACACTGTACGCTCGCGGGGGTGCCCGCTCCCCCAAGACTTGAGGCGAAGAATCAAACGAGTCCTCCCCGAACTCCGCCCCGCTGTGCGATGATGATGATGTGTCGGTACTCTCAAAGCTTATGCTACCCCCGTTCCCGGGCCGAGGGGAAGTCGCCGTGGTGTCTGTACCCCGGGCCTCAATGCGCATGCTAACCCCGGGGATGCAAGATGCGACCTCGGTGAATACACCCTGGCGGGTTGGCCGCGTAAATCTCGGTCCGCTCGGCACGGACGGGAGATGCCCGATCCCTGCTGGGTGCGCGGCCTCTGGAGCGCCGAGGTGAGCGCGCAGCCAAGACGTGATGCAGTGTTGTGGCGAGGTGCGCATCCTCTAAAACCATGCATTTTTGCTCATAGCCAGGATGCAACCAGCCAACGAAGCAACCGGCACAATACCGCTACAATCAATTGATTTCCTCATGGCCACATGCCCGTGCCAGCGCCCAAAGGTACCGTTCCGTGTGCTTCAATCGAGGTCAAGAACATCTTCAAACTCAGACTTGCCCTTGAATGCCATGGACAGCCGTTACGCTTCCATGTTGCCTTCGGAGTTTGGAGCTTGCAGCGGGTCAAGAGGGCAAACGAGGAGTTCTTACCAGTTTGATTTGCTAAGCCTTGTTTATGTCGGCCCGGCGGCATGAGCAACCCCAAGAATGCCGCAGTAAGTCCATGACTGCCTGTGTCCCGCTGTACATGGTACTACACGCCGGGCCTCCTGTCACGTGCAGCTGCAGATGTCCACCCTAAACCCTATGCTGAAATCATGTGTGCTAACGAGGAGCTGCCGGTGCAAGAATTCATGAGTGGCTTTCCGCGTAGTTCCTGACCATCTTTCTAACTCTCTTTCGCACTCTCTCTCTCTCTCTCTCTAGTCTGCTGACTGCCTTGTAGTTGCGCGAGATGGGCGTGGTGAGGAGGAGGATTCATCTGTAGAGCAGAAGTCATCTCACGCTTCACTTGTAGTTGCGCGAGACGGGCGTGGTGAGGAGGAGGATTCATCTGTAGAGCAGAAGTCATCTCACGCTTCACTTGTAGTTGCGCGAGACGGGCGTGGTGAGGAGGAGGATTCATGTGTAGAGCAGAAGTCATCTCACGCTTCACTTGTAGTTGCGCGAGACGGGCGTGGTGTGAGTCTGCACATCGTGCCTGCGCATCGAAACATGTGTTCAGGGTTTAGGGTTTACTGTAGGGTTTAGAGTTTAGGTTTAGGGTTTAGGGTTTAGGGTTCAGGGTTTAGATTTTAGGGTTTAGGGTTTAGGGTTTCGGGATTAGGGTTTACTGTAGGATTGAGGGTTTAGGTTTTAGGGTTTAGGGTTGACTTTGGTTCTAGTTTCCTGCAGGGTTTCGGGAACGGGTTTAGCGCGTGTGTCAGTTTGAACATCATCCGGGTCCCTCTCCTCATCAAAACATGCGCGCGGATGGGCACGTAAGAGTGGAGCGAGGGGAGGGAAAGGATGAGGGAAAAGGACCCAGACCGGCTATTGGAGCGGACTTAGGTGTGGTAATTGCTGCAGGCGTCGCTCGAGGGAGAGGGAGAGGGAGAGGGAGAGGGAGAGAGAGAGGGAGAGGGAGAGGGAGAGGGAGAGCCGCTCTCCCCAGGTTCTTCAACCCCCATGCGTCCGCACCCAATACCTGTGTGTGTGTGTGTGTGTGTGTGTGTGTGTCAACACCGAGCACCCTAAACCATCGCTCCCATGCGTCAATCAAACGGCCCCCAAAACCAAGCTCAAGCCCCAACTCCCACCCCTACCCCCCACCCCTAACCCACCACACTCTGCGCCACATCCCCTAATCCCCTTCCCCCCACCCCTTATCCCACCTACCCCAACCCCCCACCCCCTGCCCCACTCCCCTCTAAACCTCCACCCCATAACCCCACCCCCTACCCCATACACCCTAGACCAGCGTGCCCACGGTCAACGACAGCGGAGTCAAGTCACGTGACTCTTGGGTGGTGGAGGAGGAGGATTTTTGCACAAGCACCGCAGCCCTTGGCTCTTCTGAATAACCGCCGCCTCTTGCTCCTCCTCCATCTCCTGGCTCGTCCGCATCAGTGGGCGCTTGCGACACAATCTGTGCCGCAGTGTCTGTGTCTTCCTGCGTCCGCGATTCCTCTCCCGCACCGCCAACAGCCTCCTCGTCCTGCTCCTCGCCTCCGCCTCCGCCTTCTCCTTCTCCTCCTCCTCCTCCTCCTCCTCCTCCTCCTCCTCTTCCTCCTCCTCCTCCCTTGTGCGCATCCGTCCCTGGGTGTCTCACCCCCCAACCACACACCCCACCTCCCGCTGCTGATGAGGCGGTCACGGGGCGAGTCCAGGGGCCAAGACTGTCCGCTTCCGAGTTAAGGTGCCTCCTCCCCTGTGCTCGGTGCCACGTGTCCTTCCTGCCTGTTGCGTGCTGTCGCTCAAGAGTAGGCAGAGTCTGCACGGACGCGCGTGCTGCACCTGCTGAGCTCCTCGCGCCTGCGCTCCTCTCATCTCTTTCGCCTCGACCGTTGTGCGGCGACACCGCAAGACCTCCCCCCAGTGCGGGGGGGGGTCTTGCCCGGGGCGTATGGGTTGAAGAAAGTGAGGGGGGATGGGAGGGGTAGGAGAGTCTTGGAGATGGGGGTGGGAGTCCTACGGGACAGAAGAGGGTCTGGGCAATTACCTTCCACTCTTTCACTCTCTCTCTCTTCCCCCCCTCCTCCTCCCAGCCCACAATCGCCTCCTCGTCGCCCGCCTGTGACTCTTGGGTGGCGGAGGAGGAGGATTTTTGCACAAGCACCGCAGCCCTTGGCTCTTCTGAACAACCGCCGCCTCCTAATCCTCCTCCATCTCCTGGCTCGTCCTCATCAGTGGGCGCTTGCGACACAATCTGTACCGCTATGTCTGTGTCTTCCTGCGTCCGCGATTCCTCTTCCTCGGCGAGAGGTGAAGAGAGTTGTTGTTGGAGCCCAACAGAACACATTCTATCTCCCGCACCACCAGATATTGATTGCCGCCCTGAATACCAGCGCGCCGACGGCCTTAGATGAGGAGGAGGATTCATCTGTAGAGCAGAAGTCATCTCACGCTTCACTTGTAGTTGCGCGAGACGGGCGTGGTGAGGAGGAGGATTCATGTGTAGAGCAGAAGTCATCTCACGCTTCACAGGCACAGGCGCCCTGCGCCATTGTTTTGTCGCCTCTGACCATTCATACGCTCGAGCTGCGAGGGGGGCTACGAGCGGTGTTGTAGGTGGATTTGTCTTTGGTTGTGGCTCAGAAGCTAGGACGTTTTGGAGTAGGAGGAATTTGTGCCCCACATCCACGGAGGTGGGTGGTAGAGGGTGCTGCAAAGAGCTGGTGGTAGGGGCATCCGAAGCACGATACCGTGGACATGTCGCCCTTACAAGGGGTGGGGCTCGGTCAGCGGTAAGAGGACGCCAAGCACCAAACTCCCTTAGCCTTAAAGCTCTTTCGCCGTCGCGCACCGCGCTTCCTGCGTCGTCACCCAGGCCTCGTACATCTCGCACCACGGCAGCCTTGCCAATGCCGAGGCCGTCGTGCGTTTTGACAAGCTTGGTCCCGCCGTAGCTGAAGATGCGCTTTGTGGGATTCTCTATAATGTGGTTCTCTGCCGGCTTGATCCATGTGGGGGCAAGGTCACGGTGCGCCAAGTCAAACTCCAGTCCTTCACTCAGGAAAACACAAGCATCAAACGAATTATCCAACGGGCTCCGGTGAATGAGACCCGCCGTCCAAAAAGGGTGCCAGCCTCCCCCAGAAGCCCGTTTTGCCACGTTGCCTCGCTCTCGCTGGAGGAGTTTGTCCTTGGCCACGGGAACGCGGTGTCTGGTTGAGGTAGGGGTCGGATCCCGTTGAGATTGGGGGTTGGTTTGGGGAGGAGGAGGAAGCGTGTAGTAAGAGTGGAGCTCGGGTGTTCCTCTCGGTGTTCCTCCAGCATTTGCCTAGTAATAAAACAAATATTTGTTTGTAGGAGAAGGCTTGGGGCTCCTCTGAAGAGAGAGAGAGCGCGCGCGCGCGCGCGCGAGAGAGAGAGAGAGAGAGAGAGAGAGAACAGGAGACAGACAGCGAGAGA
>Ga0315905_10009118_pt1 | contig 10046 bp, 10 predicted proteins | sample LakEriMetagenome_5_FD_203522 | JGI IMG/M metagenome (GOLD analysis project Ga0315905, IMG submission 203522) | Freshwater fungal communities from buoy surface, Lake Erie, Ohio, United States - Buoy 4 MA121 | ecosystem: Environmental > Aquatic > Freshwater > Lake | place: USA: Lake Erie, Ohio... | reverse complement strand
GCTCACCAACGGCACAGGCCAACACAAACGCCAATTTCTCAATTCTTTGGAACATGAGATGCAGTGCAGGCGCGCGACCACGGCATGAAAGCGGCTTGAACTCTAACAAGTGCTAAATTTAACAATGTGAGCAAGTGACAATTTAATGTTTCTGACGCATCAATGCATTGTTATACCCATGTAGTGCTGTGCTCAAATATTCAAAGCAACCGCATACTTGCGCCCCGTGCCCTCCCGAGATAGCACAAATCGAATACATCAAGTTTGGGCTCTCCGCCATCAAGCGGCACCCCCTTATGGCGGGCACCAGGGCCTACGCGCACGGAAGGCACTGCTAAGCCGAGAGCCCCGCTGCAGTCTCGGACACCTTGTCCGGCATGCGCAGCGTCAGCCTTTTTCTGCCGCCCGGGCTCAGGAGCTCGGGCAGTAGGTCGCCGCACGGTCCGAGCAGCAAGCCGACGCCCCGCCCCGAGAGCGGGGTCGGCATCGTGCTCGACCAGACCGAGGATGGGCGCCTCGTCGTCGCGCACGTCTGGCCCGGCTCGCCGGCGGCTGTCGCGGGCATATGCCTCGGCGACGTCTTACTGCTCATCGACGGCATGCAGGGGTCAGTGAGCAGCATGGACGTTGCGACGGACCTCATCCGCGGCGAAGAGGGCACCGCTGTGACGCTGCAGGTGCTACGCGGCATCACGCAGCTGGAATTAGGACCCATTGTGCGGCACTCGTGGGTCACCATCCAGCAGGTATGCCAGATCGGAGCGATCTAATGTAAACGTTAACGCGCGTCCCTCGACACGCACGCTGCGCGTGTGCATGTGCGGTGACGCGCCTCGATGCGCAGATGGACACACAGCTGCAGAAGCTCCGCAAGATGGGTCAACAGGACAGCCGGTGCAACGAGATTTACGCCAGTCTCGTGCAAGTCAGGCGGCAGATAGAGAAGGAGCGCGAGCAGTTCCAAGAGGCCGTTATCCAATCCAAGCATTACGAACAGAAAACAAAGGACACGCTGAGAAAGCTTGAACAGGCGCTCATAGATGTGACAGAATCATCAAACTCGACATGGCACGAGGCTGAGCGCCGGGAACGCGAGCACGAGGAGAAGGCCAGTGAGGCGCTGTCGCGGGCGATGGCTGCCGGCGAAGCAGCGCACAAACGCGTGCAGCAGCTGGAGTGTGATTATATCCTAACGCAGCAAAAAGTGGGCAACAGTGAGGTCAAAATGTGCGAGCTGGAGCAGCGCGCCGTTTCGATCCTGAACGCGTTCGACACACTCCCCACACCTCGGGGTAGGCTGGCCGCTTTCACTTTGAAGCATTTGAGCTCGCACAGCATTCCTCGTAAAACGGCCTCAATCTCAAGCATGTCAACGGAGGACGCGGGTGCCGAGCCGAGCCAGGAGAACATGAAGGAGCAACTTCGCGAGATTTTTGGCGAGCAGTCATATCGCCTGCGGAACGCGCTCGTAGAGCACAACACCTATTCACAGGGGATCAAGAGGGTGGTCCTGGAGTTGCAGGCCAGCACCAAAGAGCTTGTGGGGACGTTAGACGTTCTGGTGGCCCCTGGCGAGCGCGCAAAAGCGTCAAAAAATGCGCGCAAGAGTAAGAAGAAGAAGGCCCTCGAGCCTGCTTGCTCAGTTATCGACATGATAGATGGCTGGAAGGAGGCCAAGCCTGCCAATGGATCCTTGCCGTTCTGGTACAACGAACGAACACAAACTGTGACCTTCCGGAACCCGCGTGACCTCAACACTGAAAGGAGAACTTCGTGTGAGGTCCAGGAGCCGACCATAGAAACGTTTGCAAATGATCTGAATACCGCAACGGACTGCGACATTTTGACGCAGACAGATGCAACACAAAGCCTTGCTATCACAGGTGTGCTGCGTGACAAAATGCGGAACGATTCAATCACTTGTAATGGCGAGAATATTCCCGCACGAAGAGCGACTTTTGGTCGCCACATCAGGTGATAGACCCAAAAGTCTTCACTTTTCTCAGCCCCCGTCCCACCCCCCCCGCGGCCGTCGCGGACTGCAGCTTCGCAACGTCAGTTGAAGCGTGCATGTAGGTCAAGCGTGGGTTGCACGGTCGCAAACCTGTGTGATGTTGGTTCTTTTCGGTTCTGCTGGGCCATGGTGAGATCTGGCAGACCTTTTACTTATTACCTCCTACTTATGGTAATGTCCTTGTCTGTGCAGCATTTCTGGGCGAGCGGCAATTGCGGATCCCTTCCTCGCGGACACAGAACTTCGAAACAAAGAGCTCATTCGTGGCAAAATTGCAGTGATCGGGCGTGGTAATACCCAGTTCATTCATAAGGCTCAAGTTGCCGTTGATGCGGGGGCGATCGGTGTGATTTTCGTCAACACAAAAAAGCGCCTATTTGACGCAATCCATTCGGGTAATGAGGTGGGAATCAACATTCCCGTGGTGACTGTTGGACTTTTGGCGCGAGAACATCTGACGGATGGCGCGGTATGTTGCTCGCATTATTGTAACTTAACGTGCCTGCGTTTGTGGGATGGCTCCCCATCCCACAAACGCAGCTTATTAGTGATCTGCAGTTGACGAAAGTGCAACAGTGCTCGGCTTCGACCTCTTTTGTCTGTTTGTGGCCATTAACATGTTTTAGATATCGGTTCCAACGAATTCGCGCTCACGCTTCTAGTGCCCATGCAGGAGCTCACGCTCAATCTCGACAGCGCATATGCACTGGGATCCGCGGCAGAATTGGAGGTGCGCGCAGACCAACAGTCTAAAGGAAAAGCAAAACGTGGCATGAAATATGCATGCGGGGCAAAATGCTGTCAAAAATTGCGACGGCGAACATATCTTGTTTTGCTGCGGTACACAATGTTAAACATGCCCGTCGCCACGAGTACATTCTGTGCCCGGTTTAATTTTTGTGGGCGTACGTGAGCGTTCCTGATCATACATTCGTTTTTGCACGAGTGTCTTCAGCGTCAAACTCTTGCAGCAAGCATGTTGGACATCGAAACAGACCGAAGCAATATCATGCGTGTCGGTCAGACGTACAGAGCATGTGGGGGCAAAGTGGAAGCTGCAGGCAGAGCGTCGAGTACTCGGGCAGTGATCGTGGGCGGGCAGATACCGCCGCTTACGGGCGGCAGTGAGCTACAGGCGCAGACCACGGGACGCGCAAGCATGTGCAGCCAGGCCATGACTGAAGATAGTATGTCAGGTCTGCATCAATGTGTATGTGCGTACAATATCGGATTTGCAAACATTTGAGGTCTGTGCATGCGCTCCTGAGTTCTGACGTTGCTACACGTTGCTTTTGAATCAAATGTAATACAACACTGCAGTGGACCGGCTTTCCGTTATTTCGCGGCACACCAACGATCTTGTGCCCTCTACTGCGGAGCCCACGCAATCTTTGATCGTCCAGCGGCAGAAGAATTCAGGCACTCGCGCACAGAGCCTCTCTGTTGGGGCTTCAGATGCGAGAACAGATGGATCAACCACAGAGGCGCAGCTCCAGGCGTATAATCAATGGCTCACCTACGGGGGCGCAGCTCCAAGGCGCAGCTCCAAGCAGCAGAAAGTTGCGCAGCTCGCAGATTCTGCTCGCTGGAATTTTGAGGCTGCAGAGCGAGGCCTTGATCAAGTATCGACAGATGCTCTCGGAATCTCCCAGACTGATCTGCAGTCGAACACATGCACGGCGCCGACTGCGGGTATTGGTTTGGGGCCGGCGGCGGCGACGCAGGGCGGTGACATGACTGCGGCAAGTAAAACGGAAACCAAGGACAAGGACGACAGAACGGCGACAACTGGGGAGGGCGACAAGAAGAGGAGGAAAAAGAGCATTTCTCATCGCAAGGTGTCTCTTTATCGGAGAGCATACGAGAAAGTGGGTAACTTGCCGCTGCCACCTGGTTGGAACATGCGTATTTCACGCAGTTTGGGCGAGGTGCTATACTATTGCACTGCGACAGGTGAACGCCGATGGACGCCACCGCCTTTCATGCAGGATGCCGTGTCACCGTTAAGTCCTCATTCAGTATCCAGTCGCCCGTCGCAAGCGCCCATGAGTCCTGATCTTGGCCCCACCTCGGCCCTGCTCTCCTCCAGAGCCTACCCGCTGTCGCCAGTGTGCGCAGCTGCGCGCCCACAATCGGCACTCTCCAACTTCACACAAAACCAGCTTGGACTCGGGGACGAGATGTCAGTGTTCAGCGGTGGCTCGCAAGCAGACCCCCGTTCGCCCACGTTACACTCCATAAAGGCAGAAGACGACACTCCATCAGAAATGATTTCCATGAGGAGCCCCGATGGCGAAGGCATGGTGATACCTCCATGGCCGGATGACCTCAAGTCTACTATCAGCAAGCTTGCCCGTATTTTGATCGAGGGGAGGCAGATCGTGTGCACACGTGCTGAGTTTGGTTTGCAAGCCGACCCGGAGAAGGCGAACATGGTGGTGCGAGGCAAGGTGGTGCGTGCAGTGCCTTGGCAAGCCCAGCATGACCTCGAAAATGCTGAGGAGATGAAGGGCGCAATTGCTCTCATTGGGCGAGGTGGCTGCCAATTCACTGAAAAGGCTCGAAGGTCTTGCGAAACCAACACCCCCGCTCTCCCCCTCCCCCGAACCTAGAGAATATCCGATGCGAAAGGAACCCATCAGTCTGATACTAATCGAACCAAGCACACTCACTAATCAATCAGGGTTCATTCCTCAACCGGTGGCCCTGTCCGGGCATTACTGCAAACCAGACTTTGTGCCCAGCGTACATGCACGAGTGTGTACGCGTGCATGCATGTTTACGCTCGTGGAGGAAGTGTCCGAGTTGACCATGTCTGACTTTGGAAGGCTCATGCCTGTGTGCATTTTTGGCAGAGCGCAAGAAGCGGGAGCTGTTGCAGTAGTGATAGCAAATCATTCAGATCTGCTTTTCAATGTGTTGGGCCAAATGAGGGACATGAAATTGCCTGGTATGATCGACACGCGCGCATAGAAAAGGAGATTAAAGAAAACGAGGATTATGCTCGACAACAAGTATGTGCTTGATAATACTCGTTTCCAGTACTAAACGCTCATTTTTCCCGCCATGATGGCAGTTGTTTCTATCACTAAACAAGACGCCGAGTCCCTGATCGATGGCGCTGCGGTGGCTCTACAGTGGGGTGAGGTGAGCAATGCGTGCGTGTGCGTGCGTGTGCGTGCGTGTGCGTGCGTGTGCGTGCGTTGCGTGCGTGTGCGTGCGTGTGCGAATGTGCTCTACTGTGCAACTGACACGCCATTCCTGCATATGTTCGTCCTCACAGGGCCTGGGGCCCATAGTAACACCAACGGAGGCGGAGTCGAATAGTGTGGGAGCTACGTGGACCTTTAAAATGACATCCAAAGTCGGCTTCTCCTCATCTGATGCTCACCTTCCAACCGGCGTCTAGAGAAGTGCTTCAGTTGCGCTCATTGTGTGTCTACTTCAGTACGCCTGCGCGTAGCTATACATGTGCAGTGGTGCGCAAACATGCGGCCTTGAGAGTCTTAGTGTATTTAAGATCTCTGCTGCCCCCTAGCTGGGCAGCTCCAGGGGCCATGCCCCAAATGGAGCGTGCTCGATGTCGCCATTGTGAAGTAGTTCCCCTATTGGGTTTGCATGGATGGTGCTCGTGCGCTGCTGTCGCGGCATCACGACCTCACGGGAATATACGGCATTCAAATGCATTATTTTTGATTTAATTAAAGGTGATAATGCTTGATTAGCACAAGTTTATCGCTTGATCTGCAAAGATTATTGCAAACGGTTCTCGCTCCCCGTATCACTACATGTGTACATTCTCATGCACCCATGTGTCTTTGTCAAGTCCCAACTGGATACGCGTGCAGAAATAAGAAAATATACTCCTCCACTTGACTGTAGGCTGCAGCGAATACTGTCTTGCTGACGCAGCATGGCCCTGCAACTTGACCTCTAAATCAGTTTCCGTGTCTGCCTGCTCTGTTCAATTGAATGACGTTGTTTTCTGGGGTTTTGCGGCACCAATGGTAACTCCAATGGATTTCGGGCCGCCTTTTCCAACGGATCCGCCTTTGCCTTTGTTGATCCGTTGGGTATGATCAAGCGCTTTTTCCAGCACTTGTTGCATCACCTGCATCGGCAGCACAATATTTGGCGCGGGCCACTCGGGCTTAGCAGTTACAATTGAGAACTGGTCCAGCGCGTTGGCCAGATACTTAGACCCGCGAGGTCCAAAACTCTTGATGAGGTCGAGAGAGCCCTCTTTAATAGCCCTCTGGCTCCTCTCAATTTCTTCCCACCTCTTCAGCTTCCTCTTGTACTCTTGCCACTGGTGCGTATAACGCTGGCGGCTTTTTTTGACATACATTTCCAACATGCGCCGCTTCACAATATCCGAAATTTCGTTTATTTTTTGCATCTCCGGTGGCAGAAAATATTCGCAGTATTTCCGGCGCTTCAATTCCATCTGCTCACAGCATCATATCGTCAACGTTTCAGTGCTAACACTACCGCTGTTAATTGAATACAAACAGTTTTCCCCTCTTTGCACTGTCCCCCGCAAGCTGTTAATTTTTGTGTACTAGACGCTAAACTGACGTATCGTCAATATTTCAGTGTTAACACTACCGCTGTTGCGTGACGGATTAAATACAAACAGATCTCCTTTCTTTGCCCTGTCCTTGCAAGCTTGCCATTTTTTGGTGTACTAGACGCTAAACTGACATCTCCTGCGAAGAATATCATGTGTGTATTTTCTGGTCACGATATTCAAATTATACGTTCAGGAAGAGGTAGGTGGACCTGTTCTCGAGTTTCGATGCGCTTTTTGATGCCGCAATACGACTCAATCAGCCTCATCTTGGCCTCCAGTGCGGCCTTGGCGCCGCCCTGGAGTTCCAAGCGCGGCTTCACTTTCTGCATAATGGCAGTGAGCAGGATCTCGCGGTGTGCTTCAAATTCTTCACGTCTTTTGTTGTCCAGTTTCACCCACTGCAATTCCAGAATCTCGTAGCGTGCGTGGTCGCAGGCAAGACTTTTGCGGATGTTTTTCTGCGCGCGTACGATTTTGGCACGGAAGCGCTTCACTGCGACCTGGATCTTGGCGAATTGCCCAACTTCCTTCAGGTACACCTTGATCATGTCTATCTTTTTGTGCTTCTGCCTGATACGCCATCTTCGGATGCATGCTGAAAGTACTCTCCCGAGCCTCAAAAGAGCATCCATACGCCGTTTGCTAAACTGGTGCCGTGTGTGTTGATGATAGTACTTTTCGATAACCAGCACGGCCCAGCGCTGCCGCATCATTCGAGGCTTGTGCTCGCGCCACCGTCGCATGTGATAGAATACTCTTGAGGTTTTGAATGCGAATATCATTACCGCCAGCATATGCCGCTGCCAGTCCTCGCGATGCGCTTTCTCTTCATTTGCTTTCCTCGCTGCCATAGCTATCTCTTGGCGGTAGATCTTTTCAAGGGTTTTCTCCGCCAAATGCTTTTGCAATGATTCCCTGCGCTGTGTATTATCAAGCTGCCGTATACGCATGGACTCTGCAAGCTGGTCTTGCTTTTCTTGCTTTGAGACCGGCGTCTCGACGTGGTTCGTATTGTGCAGGATCAAATTATCTTCAGGCGGTATCTTGGGCTTGGTGGTGTGTCTGATCACCCGTGCCCTGAGCCCTGTCTGTCGTTTCTCCAGAAGTTTTTTCACATCTGTGGAAACTATCAACCGCCCGTCACACGCCTGTGGCATGTTTCTGACGACATTGTTAACCCGACGGGGATCCAGGTGCTCGAACTTAGGTTTGACCGGCTCAACATACTTTACAAATCCTGCTTTCAACGGACGGCAGCTTTCCATAGGCCTTGCCTGCGTCAAGAACGTACCAAGACTCTCATCATCCAGTCCATCGTCCTCTTCTTCAGCAGCTGCCACATGAGTGATGATCGCCTGCACCGTATCGATTTTCATCACGGTATCGATTTTCATAGTTGGCACAGCGGCGCGTCCTGAAGCTGCGGGGGTTGCGCCCTGCTTCGGACATGTTCTTGCCGACTGCGGTCTGAGATTCGATTTCTGTGGTGGATTCAGGTTGGCGTACTTGGCCCGTGGCGTCCTTGCGCTGGACGGACGCGTTGCTTTCATCTTCAGGGATTTACAGCCTGGGTGCTGTTTGCTGGCGTGCAGTTCGCCCTGCACCATGGGCGGCGCTCGCTCTATCTCCGCCCATTTCACTGGTGTCATCGCTCGGATACCCACCTCACTTGATGCTGACGGCGGCAAGGGTTTCCGGAAGAGGATGGCGTCCTTTAGCTCCGCGAAATCGTGCAGCATTTTAGTTTGCACCTCCGTGCGCACGATTTCTGGGTGCAGGGCTGCGTTCACGCGCTGCTCGTACTTTCCCATGTGTGTCTGAATCACCTTTGGATCCACTCCCGACGGCAACAGCGAACCGCAAGTTTCGACCCGCGATATCGGTTTTTCGGTGTATCGATGGCTGCGAAGAAACGTCGACCACCGCACTGGCCTTTTTTGGTGACTGCAATCGGACAAGCAACAGGCCAGCGCATTTATCAGTCATTAAACAGCGATGCGGGGTGACAAAGCGTGCAAGCAGGCCAGATTTGAGCAGCACACCTGCTCTGCTCAGAGACAACAAGTGTTAAATCTGGCCTGCTCAACGTGCGCGCTGTCTGCGGAGCACCAGCGGCTTGCTCGTACGTGTCGGGCGCGGCGCTCGTATCAGTCTGCGCTGCGGGTAGACGGTTATCGGCCCGCGCTGTACTGGGGCGGCGCAAGCGGAGGTCTGCGCGGGCAGTTGCCGGGCGCTCCCGCAGCTGCACCGCGCTGTCTTGCAGCGCGCGCTGGTCTGCCCGCCCGGTTCCAGGGCGTTGCGGGGCGTCAATCCGCCTGGAGGCTGACTCTGGCCGCAGTGCCGGCGCAAGCGACGGCGTGCCAGGAGAGCGCGTGATGCGGTGGCTCGCTGGGCGTCGCCGCTTGAAGCTGTTGGGATGCAGCGTGTCAAGAGCAGACGCAAACGGGTTCGCGATGCCCTCCGGCAGCTTCACCGGCGGGGCCGGCGGCCGGGGCGTGTGGTGCTGATACACGGCGCTCAGGTTCAGTGTGGATGGCCTCTCCGTCGGCCCGTGCGTGTGCCTCTGTGGCCTGTGCGCGCCCATCTCCGTCTGCCCGTCGGCTTCATCCTCAACATACAGCGCGTCCTCATCGGACGACGCCGCGCGCGCGTAATCCACCGGGATCGCCGGGACCGTAGGCGGGCGACCGGAGCGGGATGCTGTAGGTGGGCGCGCGGACACGAGCGGCCTCACGTTCATTGCCAAGCTCCAGGGACGTTGAAATTTTTTTTTCTGAGGAAAACGAAGCTGATTTTGGGGGTTTTTCTAGTACCGAATTTCGAAATGCCGAATCTCGATTCAGTCAACCATTGTACCAGTGATTTCCTTACTGGTACAATGGTTGACTGAATCGATATTTCCTTACTGGTACAATCGAGATGCGGCATTTCGAAATTCAATTCGGCATTCCAATCGAGATTTGTTAATAAAGTGTCGACACGTGCGACACAGTCAGGAACAGCGCAGAGAGGTGCAGCTTTTCGCGCCTCCCACCTCCCACCTCCACGGTGAGCACCCGGAAGCTTCTTCGCCCGCCCGCGCCCCGCAAGTCCCCCCGCTGCTGCCCCCTCCCTCCAGCCCAGAGAGGTCGATGAAGAATAGCATTCGGTAATTTGCGACTGATTTCCGCTGTGAAGACAACACTGCTGCCTTCCTACTAAGACCTCTCCCGTTGCTGCGGGGCCGCCTCGCGCGACGCCTGCGTCACCGCGCACCGCACCCCTAAGCTCTGATTCTCAAAACCTCCAGCTGGCAACCGAAGGCGCGCCGCAGTTGCCAGATCTGGTGCGAAACGCGAGTAAGGACGACGGCAAGCCAGACGATCAACAGCACAAGACAGCAATAGAGATAGGGAGAGACATGGACAATGACGTACGCCTACTTATTGTGTCTCGCCTCAGCAAGCTGGCAGCCGAGCC
>Ga0315905_10009117_pt1 | contig 10047 bp, 13 predicted proteins | sample LakEriMetagenome_5_FD_203522 | JGI IMG/M metagenome (GOLD analysis project Ga0315905, IMG submission 203522) | Freshwater fungal communities from buoy surface, Lake Erie, Ohio, United States - Buoy 4 MA121 | ecosystem: Environmental > Aquatic > Freshwater > Lake | place: USA: Lake Erie, Ohio... | reverse complement strand
CCGACCTGCCCAATGCTGCCCCCACAACCACGCGCTGCCAGGATGCACAGTGCTGCGCAGCTCTGTGCGACACCTATCCCAACGGCGGATGCAAGACGTATGTGTGGACACGGACCAGGGAAGGACAGGTTAAAAACGAGTGCTGGCTCAAATCGGCTGTGCCCACGGACATCAGGTCAATACCTGGCGAGGACTCCGGCATCCCTGAGCCTGCGCCCGCCAGCTGCCCAGGTGCGCTGAGGGCAGCGGTCGCATTGCCACCACAAAGCTGCAGGAGGGGACGCTCCCACCCCCGCCCCACCTGCCCACTGCCACGCACGCAGCAGTGCAGAGCAAACATGCCCCCATCCACTGTCCGCGGCATGCAAGCTGCCTGTCAGACCTACCTACCTCCAACCACGCGACATTGCCGCACATCCCCACCCCATGCCCTGCAGCGCCACCAGCCTGCCCCGCTGGCCAGGTCCGCTCGACGCCTCAGCAGCCTTGCATCAGTGAGTGACACGGTGAATGCATGCACACCTGTGTTGCTTTCATGCTTGACTCGTGCTGCACACGGCCGACTGCTGGAGCTGGCACCCAGGGCCTGTTGCTTGTCAGGCCAATGTGTCAACAGATGTGCTGCACTTGTCAAGCCCCTTGCCGTCTCTCATGCGTTGCAGCACCGATTTCGGCATGCCCTGCCGGCCAGAGCCGGCCAACCTTTGAAGTCCCGTGCAGTGAGTGGCATTATTGCTGCCTACAGTTGGGCAACCCTTTCTCAGGACAGCCGTGCAGAATAAGCACTGCTGCTGTGTGAGGCAGGGATTGTGGTGACAGCATGATCGATGGGTGTCCAGCGCACACCATCAACAGCAAACTCTTGCCCTGCAGGCTTGTAGCGTGACGGAGGTCACCTACTTGGCAGGCACGTGATGTTCCCACCAGGCATGCTAGGCATGGCTTGGAGACCAGGCTGGACTCCCTCTCTGCAGGGAGTCCAGGGCTGTGTACTTAGGAGGGCTTAGCCAGTCCATTGGTCATTCTGGATACCAACTGCTATCGTACCAACTGCTGTAACCCTGCCACGGAGTCTCCTTACACCTCTCTGCACTAAGTGAGCCCGCATACGCTTTAAGGCTGCCCGTTCCCTCAGTTGTTGCTAAATAGCGCATGTGTGACGCCAGTGCCCGGCGCCAATGCTCCCTACTGGTATCAATGTGCTTCTGGCTGGCAGCTGCAGTGTCCAGCTGGCCAGCAGATCCACGTGTTCAGCGCCAGGAAAGTTTTGCTTCTCATCGTCAAGGCAGCTTGCTTATGGTGTCACGTCTGCATGCACCACGCGCCGACATGCAAGTGACACCATGCGCACAGTGCTACTTGCCCCAGGATCAGATTGATGTACGGCAGGCAGGCAACCACTGGCACAGTAGCCACAAGGTTCAGGTCTCTCTATGGCCCTGCTTAGAATAGTTGACTCAGTTTGTCCTGCTGGTAATCGCCGCAGGTGGGGCAGACCACAGCAGAATCATCCATGCACGGGCGGATATTCCCCAGGCTCGCCACAACTCCAAGCATGTGATGGTATAGACGTGACTGATGACGTGTTCAGCGTGAGTGGTCCTCGCGCCATCAGCCTGGGCACACACCAGTGCATCAGGCGATGTGGCACTGATTGCTGCACGCTGAATGGTGCCATGGCGGGTGAACTGTTGGCGGACGGGGCAGTCGGGGCACGCACCCTCATCAGCTCATGCTGCCCCTGCATTGTCCAATTCTGGCTGATCACCATGCCATTATTGCAATGACTTGGCACTGCAGTCCGCCTTGCCGGCCAGCGGATGTGCTGCTGAGAGGCTTGCCTGCTGACATCCCTGCCTGTGCTGTTCTGCAGCGGTGCCAGGGGCAATCATCGTGCCAGGGAGGAGAGTATATAGATGCCTGCTTTGGGAGGTTTAAGGTGTGGCAGCCATCTGCTTGAGCTGGTTGAGCACACCCACGTGGTGACAGTGCTGGCAGCACTGAGTGCTGCAGCCGGTCACTGAAATGTTGTGGGTGCCAGACGTTTGGGCACGCCAGCATGGGGGTCGTCTTACTCGGGGCCTGCAGTCTAGCAAAAAAAAAGAGCCAGCACTCACGGCGAGAAAGGCTGCGTTCGCGGCTGCAGCGTCGCATGGCATTGATCATGCCTGAGCAATGCAGTACTTTCCCTGCTTCAATTACTCAACTCACCACTGCCTTGTGCTTGCCATTTTTGCCGTTGCCTGCAGTATGTTGAAGTGAAGTATACATGTGTTCCAGGTGTGTGGAGGCTTGCATTATTCCCTGCAGTTCTCTAGCAGCAGGCCCTGCCCTGCGCCCCCCACTGAGTCAATCCTGGCATGCACCCTTCGTGACACTTGATGTGTTTGGGCATGCATGGTCACGGGCGGAGACCTGATCCCCGTCCATCAATGCCTGCAGCGCCACCACCCTGCCCTGCTGGCCAAGGGCGGCAGACTCCTTCTGGATCTTGCGGAGGTGAGGTGCACGATATCGGCGTTCACTCTGTCGGGTGCCTTCCAGGACCTACGTTTCGCGCTGTCCAGGGTACACGTGCTTCCTGACTCACCCCTGACTCCTGGCATCAACACCCTGCCCCGCCCAAGCCACGCTGCTCTGCTGCGGCAAACATTTTCACCTGCAGCCGCCTTGCGTTTATGTCATGCTGCAGGGTGATTCAGTAATGCTGGGCTGTATGCATGCAGCAAGCCATGCCCCCCTGCCCTCCTCTGGCTGCAGCCTGCCCTCCACCCCTGATTGCATATGCTGGCGAGTGTCTGCCGCCGGTCCCGGCCGTCAATAATGATGCTCCCATCTGGTATCAATGCGAAGACGCCCCGCAAGCGGTTCTGTTGGAGTGTCCAGCAGGCCGGGTCATCCACGTCATTGACGCAAGGAAAGGACTCATGGCTGACCTGCACAGAACCGCGATCACTGGGCCACATTGCGCCACCCCCGCTGCCAGCGCATGCACTGCTGCTGATTTGCCTGCCTGCATCCCAGGTGCCACGATTGCTGTGCTTGTCTGCGTGCACCTGACATGCTGCCATTCATTCTGGGCATCGCATGCAGGTATGGGCGGCAAAGGGCGGACCACCCATGCAGGTCAACAGGCACTCCGGGCCAGCCTGGCGTGGATACAATTTGCCCGGGGTCTGACAGGACATCCAGTGCAACCGAGGTGACGCGCAATCAACTGTGATTTCATTATCTTGCAAGCGTGTACTTGGTCAAAACAGCCGCCGCGTGTTCGGCATTCCTAACATAAAATGCTGGATGGTAGTATGTAGGAAACCGGACTGCTTTCTCGCTCAGCAACAAACGGCAAGCTTGTTTGCTTCGCTTATTCTGCGGTTCCGATGTATGCTGCCCCTGTGCAGCGCTGTCGTGGCAAGCAGTACTGCTATGTGGAAACAAGTAGGGACACTGATCCATGCTTGAACATTGTCAAGGTGCGGCCGGCACTGGTTTGGGGCCGTCAGGAATGTGGCCACTGCATTACCTACAGCTCAACTGGGACAGTAGACTGCTGTTGCCGCAGCAATCGATGTTGCCACCTGCCCAGCATAATCGGGACAGCATCATGCTTGCAGCATCAACGACAATTGCTGATGCTGCTTGATATGCTTGGCAACCGCTTGCCTATGCTCTTGCATTGCTTGCAGTACCTTGAAATCAAGGCGGTATGCGTGAGAGGTGAGAGCCCCGCCCTAGAGCTGCTCATATGGCATGATTGGATGCTTGTGGCATGCAGTCCTCTGAATGGGATTGTGTGGCTGACCAAGCCAAGATCAGGAGCGAGGCCTGACAAACTGATGACAAGCATCTTTTGCCTGTCGATTGCGCTTGTACGCCTGCAGGGTCATCTGTGTGGAGCGACCATGTCCTTGGCAACGGTACGGCAGTGTCCACGCATCACAATATCAACGTTTTATCTGCACACGCGTGCCGTACGGCTTCTTTGCACTGCACCTGAAAACTGAAAACAGCTGCCTCACACTGACATGGTGTGCGCTTGCAGACCTGAACCTTCCTTCTAAAACAAACAACGGTCTTGAAAGCAGCTGGGCCATGTGTCCCAAAGGTGCGCCCACGGAATGATGGTGTGCCCCGAGGGCTTGTCGCTGGTGCCTGCCAAGCTTAAGCATGACGCCAACAGCCTAGCCCTGCCCTCCAGCTGCCGTGTGCTGCACCACAAGCCTCTCTGCGCCAGTCTGCTGGAATCTGCGGAGCATTAATGCTGACAATGAATGTGCGCTGACACCACGACCCATTATTCCCCCATGCACTGCAGGCCAGTTTGCTAAAGGTGGGAGACAACACTGTGTGAATCAAATCTCCAGCTGACATGAAGCTGCCGCCTGACCATGGCTAACAGTGGGTGCATGTATCAGTACGTGTCGGTCTCTGGCAGCCTACGTGCCAATCTGCTGTTTTGAGTCATGGAAATATGACCGGCGTGATGGTGGTCGCAGGGATCTATGCACGCATCCAACCCAACCAGGGTGCTGGCGATGACTCTGCTCTCAATGCCATCCAGCTGAGATGCGGGAATGCGTACACGCCAAGCAATCAGGCAAGTTGCAGGCGCTGTGATGACTGGGTGTGTGCACGTGCTGCGCGAGCCCAGTTTATGACGTCGCCTGCCGGTCTGGCCAGCAGTAGGTCCCAGCAATTGTGTTGCTGGTGAACATGTGCACGGAACGGTGCTTGCAATGCGCCTGCAACATGCATGTACAGGATCTGCATACCACCAGGGATGATGATTTCTTTTTTGGTGGTTCGGAGGGTGGTTGGACACCATTCGAATATGGGCCAGAAAACTACTGTGGCTACGCACACGGCTTCATCTTTGGAGGTGAGCATAGTCACCGCTGGGCGTGCCAAGCTCTGAAAGTAGATGTCTCATGGAGCATAGTTTGTGCCTCTGTGCCGTCTTGTCGCATGTCATGTATGAGACCCTCTAAACGCCTCCACCACGGCATTGCTGACTTCCGGCAAACAAAACCATGCCATCTGCAGCCGCAACAACGAGCCTGGGCGAGCAGGGTGCGGGCGTCGAGGGTGCGGCCGACGAGTAAGTTCCCTGTGTTGCAGCATGGGCGGGCAGTTACAGGGCGGGTGGCGGGCGCTGACACTTGCATGCTGCTTTGCCGAGGCTGCGTCTCTCGCCTGCAGTTGTTGTCAGGACTGTCCATTGCGTGCGTGCGTGCGTGCGTGCGTGCGTGCGTGCGTGCGTGCGTGCGTGCGTGCGTGCGTGCGTGCGTGCGTGCGTGCGTGCGTGTGTGTGTGCGTCAGATGACGAGCGAAGCTGCTGTCTGTTCACTCTGACTGATGCTGCGCTGCTTATGCCATGCAGTATGGGTCTTGTCACCGCCACGTTCTGGTGTAGACCTGCCCACGGAGACCAGTCATATAGCGCCTTCACTCCTACAGTTCCTGGTGCAGGTATGTCATCAGGCATCACGAATTGAAATACACACTTATCGAGCACGTGCGGTGCTGCAAGCCCCTGCCACTTCATGCTGCAAATGCTGCCATGGTTGATGATGCGCTGGGTGTCCCCTGCAAGCCATGTCATCTGCGTTTCTCTCGCCTGCAGTCACCTCTGGCTCCATGGATGCAAGGAATGACTGTCCTCACGGCCATGCGGTGAGAATTCGGCGTCTTGCCGCTTATTTCTGACTTGATGCGGTTGCCCTGCGGTTGTCCCAGCTGGCACCGGCGTCCAGCCTGCATGACAGCATTAGGGGGGCTGAGCCATCTCCTGTGGTTGCCTTCACGAATGCAGGTGTGCGGCATCAAGTGGGTGACGACCAAAGTGCAGCAGCCAGACCGTGCAGCAGCTGATGCAGCTGCTGCTAGTGCCAGGCCGCAATCAGCGTAGTCCGTGCATGCCCGCAGATTATTCGGGCACGGGACGCATGTGCACGCATGAGCACACACCTCTCAGGCTGCACAATCGCCGATGCATCATGCCTGCTGGCCACTGCGTGCAGGGTGAAGCAGCAGCAACCTCAAGGTGCCGGTGATGGTGAGCGGCAGCCGGTTCTGCCTTGATTTATGATTGATGGTGCCGCCGTCACAGGTTGTAGCTGTTCGACAACAGTGCATGCATGCCTGCACGGTTGGTCGACAGAGCTGGCACCAGATCGCTGCAGGCGTTCGCACGCTAGGCGTCAGGCAGCAGGGCTGACCGCTCACTAAACCCCCTTACAACGCCGCGCAGACACTGGCATGAACAGGCTGTGGTTGAGATGCTGTGATTTGAGGGCAGTGGTATAGCTGCTCACAAGCCCACAGGTGTGCTGCCGGCAACAGATGGCATTTGGTACCGCCACATCACGCCTGTGTTGGCATGTAGTCCAGAAGGCGCGCTGTTTTAACACCGCGCGCTCCGGCAGTCACACCCTGGACTTGCCTGCAGTGCAGTTACATGTTACAGTTACACCTTTGATGCTAGCCGAGTTTGACCGCAAGCCCCTGAAGTGCATTGCGCGCTGGTGGGCCCGCCTTGTACGGGGCTGTGTCGCAGCCACTGCTTCGGCTGCCTCAGCTCCTGGCGCCCCGTTATCTGTCAGAGCTTTCAAGCAAAATGTGCTGCGTTACCAGCCGTTACCTACACGATTGCAATTGTGACGGTTTGGCGGCGCAAGTCCTGCGCTGCATGGCTGCGCTGGGTGTGAATCACCTCTGCCACGGTGCATGATTTGCATGATGGGAGGTGCCCCCAGCCCTTGGGACAGCTGCCTGAAGGTATTGTAAAGGCTCGGGTTTCCTAACTGCAGCAGAGGTTCCCAAAAGCAGGTTCCTGGACCCAATATAAGCTCAGTTCCGAAGTTGTCAGGCTGGGCCGTTGCTGGTGGGCAGCACCGGACAGCCACCGTGAGCTGCCACCGACGAACGGTTGAGCAACCAGGCCATTTTCCAGGGGCATGACAGCAGCTCGCCACTTACACAACGCAGGACAGAGAGCGGACAAGATCATCCGTCGAATGAGAGGATTGCTGCATTTCCTGGGGAGAGGCCAGGGTGTGCAATGGCTGGACAATCAGTTGACACCGTGGTTAGCGGCGCTCGGCGCGTTGCAGCGCTGCCACCGATACCTGCCCGCTGACTAAACTGCGCATTGTGAGCTGGCTACCGATGCGACGTGCCATCCTGCAGAACAGTCAGTGCTGCCAGCCCCCGCCCCCCTTCCCCGCTCACATTGCACTGCTGGACAGGCCTGGCCTGGCCACACGACCGCCGCCAGCTGCATGACTTATGCATTAGCCTCACCCGCGCTGCCAGGGCCGCCTGTGGCTGCTGCTGCAGGCGCCGGATCCTCGGCCACCGCTGCCGCTGGTGGCGCAGGCTGCTGCAGGTAAAACATCACCCGCCGCCGCACCGATGCAGCCAGCAGCGCCACATCCTGCACGCTCGCACCCTGCTTTTGCCATGCCAGCCCCGCGCTGCTGCCACCTCCGCCAGCAGCGGCTGTGCCTGATGGGCCCCTGGGCGGGCGCAGGGCGCGCGTCCAAGGCGCGAGTTCGCTGTTGCGGGTGGCGCCGCCGCTGCTGCCACCGCGATCGCTTGGCCAGCGCCGAGCCTCTGCTATGGCAGGCCAGTCCAGGAGCTTGCTGGTGGCGGTGAGCACAAAGCGGATGCTCTGGCGGCTGCTCAGCAGGTCGGTGGTGGCCGCGTTGCCTGCACAGAGCAGGCACAGCCCACGTCCGGGTGGGGCAGGGGGTGCACATCGGTGTTGTGATCGACACACATCCTGCTGCAGGTGGTCGCGCACGGCTGTGGTGCATGCAACAACCCTGATCGTGGCATGTGCCCCCCCCCCCCCACGCCCCCGCTTCTCCCCTGGCTCCGCACAGCCACTGCCCCCTTCAGCTAAACCGGCCCGCACTCACCCACGGGCGTCCCCGCCAGCACCAGCAGCGCCTTCACAAGCAGCGCCGCCTCTTGGGCCAGGCGCACACGGCGCAGCCAGTGGCCGTCGGTGGCGGGCGTCCCGCCCAAGGACGGCGGGGCTGGGGCCAAGGGGTCTGGGCCTGGCGCCGTGGCGGCCGCATCCGCCACCATCAGCAGGCGCTGGGCTAGGCCTTCACCTGCATGCAGGGCTGGGGCCTGGGGTCAGGACCAGGGGGCTTGAGATCAGGACCAGGGGGCCTGGGGTCAGGACCAAGGGGGACTGGGGTGGTCAGGACCAGGGGACTGGGGTGGTTGGAACCCCCTGAGGTGGGCAGGGCTGGGCAAGCGCATCCTGCAGCCCCCTACTCTCACCACGCAGCACAAACCCATGCGCGAGGGCAATGCAGCCGTACAGGTCCCACAGCGCACCACCCCATCCCCCGCACCACCGCCGCCCTGCTCACCCGCGCCCAGTTCCTCATGCAGCAGTGCCAGCAGCAGCGCGTCCTGCCGCCCCTGCATCAGGCGAGCCACCAGCGCCAGCAGCAGCCGGTGCAGCCCGCACGCTGCGAACTCCTGGGGACCGACAGGCGCGCCCCCGCCGGCTGGCGCAGCAGCCTGCGGTGCTGCCCCACCCCACCCAGCGCCGCTGCCAGCGCCAGGGCCAGCAGGCATGCTGACGGCTGCTGAAGTGGCATCGGGTGCAGTCCTGGTCAGCGGGCTGCCGAGGCAGTCCAGTAGCGCTGTGACCAACGGCTCGATGACGGGCACCGCCACGCCCGCTGCTGCCCCGCTGCCCCCAACCTGTGACGGCTGCTGTTGCTGCTGCTGCTGCTGCTGCCCCGTGCTCGCTCCGCCACGCCCTGCCTTGGCAGCCGCCTGAGCAAAGCTGGCTGCAATGTCACGTGCGCCCGCGCGGTTGCCAGCAGGCAGCAAGGGCGAGCGCTGGCCAGTGGCCGCAGCTGCCTGCTGCTGCTGGGCGGCCGCAGCTGCGCTGGCCAGCCAGGAAGAGGCACCGGACTCCAGGGCAGCAGCCACTGCGGGGCAGGCCACCAGGTCGAGCAGCAAGCCGGCCGCGGCGGCCTGCAGGGCGTAGCTGGGGCTGCGCAGCAGGTGCGTCACCACGCCCTGGGTGACCAACGGCAGCAGGGCCTACAGCGAGAAAGGGGGGGGGGCAGCAGGGCAGTGGGCAGTCAGTGTGGAGGAGGGTGGGGGCAGCCGATGCAGTGGAGGGGAGAGGGGTACGGGCAGGAATCTGCGGCTGCTGGGCAGAGGGCACCTTGTGCAGGCTGGGGCACGTGGGGCAGGCACATGAAGGTGCCATGTGGCCCAGGGCTGCGCCGGCCATGCCTGCACACGCCAGCCAGCCTGCCCCACCTTGCGTGCGCTGTGGGCAGGCAGCCGAGCCGCCAGCACTTGCAGGACGCCCGCGACCGCGCGCACTATGCCCTCCTCCTGCCCCGCAGCCAGCGCCAGGCCTATGAGGGGCCCCAGCAGGCTACCTGTGGCCCCATTGGGGCCTAACACGCCCCCTTGGGACCCAGATGGGTTGCTGCTGGGTCCAGCTTCCCCCGCCCGGCCCTGGCTGCTGCCTGAGAGGGCGCCCGCCTTTGTGCCTGTGCTGCCGCCCGCATCGCCCGCTCGCTGCGCGCCTGACGATGATTGATGTCCTGAGCCCCATGCAGCCCACAGCGGCTGCCACGTCAGCACCTCTGACCGCTGTCTGCTTGCTGCCTCCCCCGCCCGCGGCGACGCGCCCGCCCCGCCGCCCGCCTCGCCCAGCAGCCAGGCGGCCAGCAGCAGGCAGCGCCCATCATGCAGCAGCAGCGCCCGCAGCAGGCAAAGGCAGCTGCCCACCACTGCAGGCGGCGGAGACGCCACCGCAGCGTGTGAGGCGGCAGAGGGCAGGGGCCCACCCGCTGGTGCCGTTGCTGCCGCCGCTGACGAGCGGGCCGCGGATCCGCTCGCCCCCGCGCCAGAACAGCTGCCTGCCCCGCTGGGCGCTGCAGGTTCTAGCCGCCTGCTGCGGCCGGGCCCCGCCCCTGGCACAGCAGCAGGTGCCGCCGCCGCTGCGGCGGCTGCAAGCACCTCCAGCGCTGCGCCCATCACTGCCTCCCCACAGCC
>Ga0315905_10009116_pt1 | contig 10047 bp, 10 predicted proteins | sample LakEriMetagenome_5_FD_203522 | JGI IMG/M metagenome (GOLD analysis project Ga0315905, IMG submission 203522) | Freshwater fungal communities from buoy surface, Lake Erie, Ohio, United States - Buoy 4 MA121 | ecosystem: Environmental > Aquatic > Freshwater > Lake | place: USA: Lake Erie, Ohio... | reverse complement strand
TTTTTAGCTCTACATGATGATGTAAAATTTATTATTGCTACGCATTTAGCTTCAGATTTAAAAATTAGAACATTGTTATCAAAAAACCACGACATTCAAAAAATATTATTTAATGAAGTCGTATATGATAATAATACGTATGTATTACATACGTATGTGTGTGTGTGTGTGTGTGTGTGTGTGTGTGTGTGTGTGTGTGTGTGTGTGTGTGTGTGTGTGTGTGTGTGTGTGTGTGTGTGTGTGTGTGTGTGTGTAGGAGAGGGCACAACATCTAAAGACGCCATAGATCTCGTGGGCTTCCTCAACGACCTGGGGTGCTCATGCAGGTGCACAACGCGTATGTGTTGTGGGATGTCAGCGACAGTGCCACTCAGTAAAGTAGTTGAAGTTAATATGGTAGTTGACTGACGTTGGTATAGTAGTTGAGTAACTGTGTTGTGCGGTGTCAGCGACAGTGTAACTTGAGTGTACTAACTAACTTTACTTCATACTAACTTCACTCAACTACCGTAGTAGACAGTGCCACTTGAGTGTACTCACGAACTGACTTCACTTTACTTCAGGTGCACAACGCGTCTACGCGATCAGTTGACACACAACTTTGTCGCCCACTTCCCGGAGGCCGGAGAAAAGATGCTGGGCGCGCTGCAGATGGAACTCGATGACATAAAAGCTTCGTTAGACAAACTCAGCGTTTCTGCCACCGAAGCAGTTGTCCTACTAATTGCGCCTGATGTTATTGGTCAGGTTTATTCATTTTTTTACCACTCAAAATTGTCCTACACACTGACGTTGTTGGCCAGGCCGAGAGGATGAATCCTCCTCCTCCTCCTCCTCCTCCTCGTCCTTCTCCTCCTCCTACTTACTGACGTCGTTGGCCAGGCCGAGAGGATGCTCTCACGCGCAAACTTTGCGGCTAGCGCGCCGGAGCTTGTCTTCAGCACAGACCATCCCAAAAGGGGGCTCTTTTCCAAGCTCACTGGGGGGAAACAAGAGGAGGGGAAAACCACAACACGGGGGGGGGTTAAGGGGGGAAGGGGGGACTCACAACCGCTGCCAGCACGCCTTGAACGTGCTGTTCAAGAGGTGTGTGTGTCATGAAGAGAGAGAGGAGAGAGAGAGAGATACAGAGAGAGTTTAGTACGAATCATACTTCATACCGAAGTTTGTGTTTATGACGTGTGTATGATGTGTGCCTGTCGTCTGTGTCTCTGTACAGGCAGTGCTTTCATTGCAGGGCGCCTAAACCCTAAACCCCGAACCCTAAACCCTAAACCCTAAACGTGGCAGTTAGTGCTTCAAACCCGAAAACCCAAACCCCAAACCCTAAACTCTAAACCGAAACCCTTAACCCTAAACGTGGCAGGTAGTGCTTCCCTTGCAGGGCGCGTGCGACAGAACAGTAGTAGAGCACATCTCAGTCTCCCTCCTTGAGAAACTGGCACTGCGCCTCGAGGTATCTGCCAGGGGGTTTGCCAGGGGGTTTAAGGTTTAGGGTTTAGGGTTTAGGAGGGTTTTTTTTTTAGGGTTTAGGTGGTAGAGCACATCTCCGTCTCTCTCCTTGAGAAACTGGCACTGCGCCTCGAGGTATCTGCGATCTATAGAAAATATCTATCTAGTATATACTATCTACAGAAAATATCTATCGATCACTTGAAAGATCTACAATCTATGGAGAGTATCTACAGAGAGTATCTCCTAGAACATAGCAAGTAAACTAAACTAAACTAAAACTAAACTACTAACTACTAACTACTAACTACAAATCTATGGAGAGTATCTACAGAGAGTATCTCCGTCTCTCTTAACCCTACATCGACATATATCTATCTTAAGCCCTAAGCCCTAAACCCTTAACCCTAAACACTGCCCTTAAACCTAAACCCTACATCCACATATTTCTATTTACACGCAAATTTGCTCTTGGCAAGACTAACGCGTACCTTCCAGGTCTGTCAGACTAACTCGCCCGCTCGCGCTCGCTCTCGGTGCCTTGCTCTCCGTGCTTGGTCACGGCCTTGTCACGGTCTCTCTCTCTCTCTCTCTCCTCCAGGGCATAGCCTTGGGGGGAGGAGACTTCACAGAGGCAGGCGGCATTTGCTTGCAGGCGCAGCTCCGAGGAATCATCGACATCTTCACCCGAGGACAGTTGACTGATGATCCTGAAGAGGGCGCGCTCATTCCAGACAAGAAATGCCGAAATATCATGAAACGGGCGCGTGCTATCTCCCTGCTCGTGTCGGTGGAGCGGGTCAGTAGTAGTATAGATATGTACAAAATGACTGTCGGTAACGGTCAGCCATAAATTTATGAAGGAAAAAGGCACGCTAACGAGCGCCACCCTTTATTTTACTTCATGCCCTTCATAAGCTTACACTCCACCCTTACCGACAGTCATTTTGTATATATCGTTTATATTAATGAAACCAACCCTTGAAACCCATCATTCCGCCCACCTATCCACCCTAGAGCCTTTAGGTTCTATAAAACCTTGGTTTTAACCTCACACACCACCACCCACCCACCCATCCATCCGGGCATGGTCAAAAGCATATAATATTATTATGTTGTAATAACAATATTATAAAAAAAATTATTTAGTAACTATACCTGTCACCGACAGTCATTTTGTACATATCTATTCTACTGTCAGTCGACTCCACACGCGCTCTCCCGAGAAATTCCCTTCTTCATTCCACTGGTTCACATGTCTTGTGTCACATCTTATATCTACGGCTAATTTGGCTGACACACATGTTTTTGCTCGTTTTTCCAATCCCTGGCTCTTGATGGCAGCCGGGAGATGCCGTCGACATTTTTGCGGATCTCGAAGACGACACGCTCACTAGAGAAGAGGCGCGCAACGTGCTGCGCACGCGCAAAGATTTAGATCCAGCCTCCTTGGACGCGCTCTTCAAGTAGATGGAGATGGAAGAGTGGAGATAGATCGCGTGTAATACCCATTGTGTCCAGCAGGCCATATGGGGTAGATAGACAGAGGGCTTGGGGAGGGACATTCCGTATTTGGCCTGTTTGGAAACAGTCAAGGTGCTCACGCGCCGGAATTCACGTTCTGGCTGTGAAGGTAGTCTAGCTTGTTGTTTATTCCAACTCAATGTGACCGGCGAACATTCGGCGTTCATCGCCGCGGCACGCAACAAAGCTCTGTGCAGAGCGGTTTTTGGAAGTTTTGTTGTTGTTGTCTTTTATTTGTTCTTTCAGAAACAAAAGATAAAAGTCTTACAGTGGTTGCTCAGTGGCAGGATTGTGGCGTAGACGGTCTTGGCTTTTGGTTCATATGTTTTTGAGAGGGCGTTGGTGTGGGGCGATGTCGATCCTCATAGTTAGGGAAATAGCCAGCGCCCCCCTCCTTTTTCTTGAGCACTTAAGATTCCGGGAAAAGAAATGCAAGAGAAGAATACCAGTGCCGAACTCGCAAAATTGCGAAGAGATTGCGAATCAAGGCAGTGGCTGAGCCGCTATCTTTGTCAGGTGCTACAACAGACAAAAAAGTCAAGAAGAGATTTGAACTCAAATCTCTTCGATTTGAAAAAAAATGAAGAGATTTGAACTTAGTGTGTGCTGCGGACGCAGCTCCTCTTGCTCCTGCAAACGCTGACTAGACGCTTTCCAGGGCACGACAGTGCACAATATGGGACCAGCGTATGTCCTTTTTAACACCAAAAACAAAATAACAACACCGGCACGGGTGATTAATAAAAATCCGAGTCCAGACAGACAGTCTTATGACCCTCACACCGTCTTGTGACCCGCCGCTGCACCGGCACCCGCCTCACAAAAGCAGCGCCGCACGATTTAAATTCGGCAAGACTGCGCCCATCACGACTGCGTCCATTAGGCAAACTGAGCCCAATACAAATGGCGTCAGAAAAAGCGGGCGTGACAGTCAACGCACGCTGATCGCAGTCAAGGAACCTCAGCAACACGGCAGAGAGAACACAGGCGAAAGGCAGCGTGCAAAAACTCACCCCGACCCCGGCGCCAGTGGAAAACTCCTTGTCGTCAATGTCGCCCAGGCCGGACGCGGCGCCCCAGCGATCGTGATCGTCGTAGTCGCCTGCCATGCGCAACAAAAAACCAGCACGAGTGAGGAGTGAGCGCGTCCCCCTTTCCCGAGGGCACGCCAAAGCTGAGCATGAATCGAGACGTGTGACGTAAGGCGCCCGCCTAGCAGGGCACCGCATCTGAGCGCGGCCGGCACGCCGCGGGTGGAATGCCGCCCGCCCACCGGGCGTGCTTGTGCCCTTGCGCTCAACCCACGCACCGCCCCCTGCGCTCACCGAAGTTGTAGTCCGCGTCGCCCTGGCCGCCCTCGACGCCTATGGAGCCAATGTACTCGGACAGCTGTGACATCTGTTTGTTCTTGGCCTGCAGGAGGAGAGAGAACATGTTTGCTCTGCTCATCAGGCGGGCCGCCGTTAGTCAGTCAGTTAGGGTGCGCGCGGCGCATCGCTCTCGGGGCCCGGCGCACCGCGCGCTCCGGCACATGAATGCTGCTCTCTGCTCATGAGCCACGGCCAGCGGCACATGATGCCGGCCTGCAGCCAAGTCCTTACACGATGCGTTTGTGCATACCGCTTTTGTAATTCGGGCAAGAAAAAACAGTTATTCGTGACGATTTTCTCCTCGTCAGGGTCACGGTTTCCACCGTCGTCACCCGTCGGAAACTATTCCAACGGAAAGGCGCTAGGGAAGGGGCATGACGCGAGGGCGATAAGGATTCAAGGGGCTCGTGCGCGTACGCGCCGCACGTCACCCGCCGGGCGCAATGCCGCCCAAAGCCGCAGCGGCAGCCAAGGGCGCGGCGGGCACGCCGCTCGACAAGCGGATGGCCGCGAACCAGGGCAAGGAGGAGATTGCGCACTGGAACATTTCGGAGCTCAAGCAAAACCTTCAGGAGGACACGATGGTGCTCGAGCAGACTTTGCGCGAGGCCAACAAACTGCTGGGCGAGACGGCTGGCGTGCCGATGGTGGACATAAAGGGCCAAGTGTCAAAGGAGGCCCAGCTCAAACGGCTCAAGGAGCTCATGCCAGAGGAGGCTGCAGATGCGGCGCGCCAGAGCGATGGCGCGGGGCGTTCCGGCTCGCCGCCGGGGGGATCACCAGGCCGGGGGAGTCAGCCGCGTGCCGACGTGCTATCAGGGACATTCATGACGCAGCTCGACGTGTCGTCGGTCAGGAACGTCCCCTCGCTCCTCGGCCCAGTGCAGACGCGGATGTCCGAGGAGCTCGAGCTGCGCCTGTCGGTGCTCGAGGAGGCCATCGGACGTGAGGCGACGCAGCTGCTCAAGCTAACGATTCAGAGCGACCTCGATCAGGTGTGCCGGCTGGCGCGCAAGGACGAGGCGGCCAAATTCGCCAAGAAGAGCACCGCCACCGGCAAGACGGGGGGGCGCAGCGGAGGAGTGGACATTGAAGAAATGGAGGCGCAGCTACGCGAGGAGGAGGCGCTCAAACTGCAAGCGCAGGAACAGGTGTCGGTACTGAAAGAGAATCTACGTATGCAGAGCACGCGGCTCGCCGAGATGCAGGAAAGGACGACGCTGCTGGACACGTCGTCCCAAGAGTTCGGGGAGACGCTGCGCAAGAAAGATGCCGAAACTAAGAGTCTGCGTGACGAGCTGCTGGCTGCTCAGCACAAGACGCGAGTCGAAGAGGGCGAGCGGCACAAGCTAGTGGAAAAGCTGCGCAAGAAAGAGGTAGAAATGACCAAGAGCAAGGAATCGATGGATAAAATGACGATGCAGATGCAGCGCCTCGGCGAGGAGCGCGACAAGATGCACGCCATGCTCGAAGAGACGCGGTCCAAGCACGCCCAGACGGAGCAGCGCGAGAAGGCCTTGAAGGCAGACCTGGACAAGCTGCAGGCGGCAGAGCGCGTGCACAAACGCAACATGCAGCTGCAGATGCCTGACGAAACAAAAAAGGTGGTCTCGCGAATCGAGCAGCTTGAAAAAGTAAACAAAGATCTGTCAGAAAAGCTTCGAGTGCTCAAAGACACAGAGGCCGCAGAAATTGAAAAGAAACGCTTGAAGTCAGAGCTGACGGACCTGCGAGTGCACAATCAAGCGCTGACCAAGACGCTGGATGAGTTGCGCAAGGACAAGGACCACTCAGAGCGTGCCTCCGAGGCTCAGCGCCGCCTGCTTGAAAATCGAACAAGAATACTCCTCGATAAGAACACAAAGTCAACGCAAAAGCTGCAGGGCGAGACTGAACTGCGCATTGCCGAGCGTCTACACAATCGCTCAACGGACAATGAAGTTGCGGCTCTCCGCAAGCGTAATCTTGACGTGTTGAGCAAGCTCAACGTGCTCGAAGAGCAGCGCATGACAGAGCAGTCGCTCCTCCGGGACTCGCAGCGGCGGTGCAGCGAGCTGAGCGAAAAGCTGGAACTCTACGCGACGGTTCACCGAATCGACATGGCTCGCCTTCAGTTTTCGCCTGATGTGCGTGCTGAGCTGGCAGCGGAGCAGAAGCCGTCCCATTCAAAATCTGCCACGCGCCTCCGGCGATCCACAGCTGGCTCGCGTGCCAGCACAGCAGGTGGCGTAGACGGGCGCATGAGCGCTCCGCCCGAGTTGGGCGCCGGGGTAAGTGATTCTCGCCCGCCTCTCGGTTCAGTGGCCCCACGCCCTGCCTCCTCTGCCAGTGGCGGCCTTAGTGGCGGGACAAACGAGTACCTGAGAGCGAATGCGCGGATAGAGGTGGCGGAAAATGACACGCTCGAAGGACTCCGCCACAAGGTGAGAGAGCTGCAGAGCAAAGTCAACTCGGAGGAACGGGCGCGCACCCAGGCGCAGGACAGGTGCGTGACGCTGGCAGAGCAGCTGCTCGAGAAGGAAGCGGCCTTGCAGAAGGTGCAAGCAGGTGCTGAAAACGAAAAGACCTCGGGAAGGCGCAACAAGAAGAGCGATCGCCTGCGCGAACTAGAGGCACAGGTCATGTCGCAGACCACAAAGATGCGCGAGACAGAAATGGACAAGGACCAGGTCGAGATCAAGCTCAATCAGAAGGAGGAGGAGAGCCGTATCAAGGCGCGCAAAATCTCTGACCTCATCTTCAAGATGAGCCAGGTGGAGGAGGAGGCAGCGCGCCTGGCAGAAGAGCTGATTGAGACAAAGTCGCAACTCGCCAAGACTCAGAAAGTGCTGGATGATCTCACGACAGCGAATGCTCTGGAGGCGGAGGGTGGGGCGGGAGGTTTGAAGAGGCCCGTGTCCCGAGAGAAATCTGTGGCCAATCCGATGGAGGAGGGGGGAGAGACGAGGCATGGAGGTGCGAGTAAGAGCCCGCCGAAGCTGGAAAAACAGTCAGTGACAACCACTGCAGGTGGGGTGCGGCAAAGGTCGGAGGCCGTCACAGTCACAACTGAGACTGTTCCTGCTGCTGAAGAGGTGAATGCCGATCAAGCAGGAGTACAACAGGAATCCAAGAACAGCGGCGATGGCCTGCGCGAGCGTGTCGTCGCGGGCGAACTTTGACGCCGAAAGGGAATTGTAGAGTAGGATGAGACCTCTGCGCAGAAGGACGGGGCAAAAGTTGAGGAGGGGTAGCTGGAGTTCGTGGCCATGTGCCGGGCACATGACACTCATGCCTGTACAGTCTTAATAAGATTCTTAAGGAGCGTAAATGTAAACACATAAACACCCAACATGTGATGCCTGCTTGAGCCGCTGACGCATCATTGTTGTGGCAACCCCAACTGGCAATCGGAGGACCTGCCCTCTTCCTCTCTGGGTTTCGCCCCGTACCCTCACTTTGGGGGGCGGGACGCGGCTGCCGTCTGCGCGAGGAAACGTCCGGTGGAAAGCAGCCTCGTATCTCCAGAGCGATCTCTGTCACAGCGTCCCAGGTGCAGACTGAGACGCTCGCTCGACGAGCTAGAACAAATAACTTATATTACAAAAGCCCAGGTAGTGAGCGGGCGCCGCCGATCAAACAAGCCGCTCTAGTTGAACTGCCGCTTGCTTGCCCCGTCAGGCGGCGCAGGGGACTTGCACTGAAACGCTAGTGGCTATCAGGTGAAAGACATTGAGCTAATGTGCCGAGTGCGCCGGCGTGGACAAAGATCTTAGGGCGGACTTTTTGATGCCATTCTCGCGCTCACACTCTCCTGAGGCCTCACGGACTCTTCGGAGGCACCGAGCGCTCAAATATAGCAATGGCTGCTCCGGCTTGAGCGTTGGCTTTCTGCAGCGTCTTCTCCACATCATCCAGCCGCCCCTGCACCCGAAACTTGGCAGTCAGCAACGCGCGCAAAAAAGAGCAACTTCCATCATCTATGGAGGCACGCAGGCAACGGAAATGCAGGGCGTGTGCCGCGGTGGCGGCACTGCAAAAAGAAAGCAAGAAGAAGGGAAGAGAGGGGGGCATAGCAGACAGCGCGCCTTGCGGGTATGTGTAGAAGTTCTGTACTCTCTTGCTTGTGAGAGCATGGAATGGTAGACGAAGGGAATGGATTCAGGGGTCCAAGAAGGAGAGCGCATTCACCTTGATCTCTTCCAGGCAGTCTGGAATGGAAATCTTTTCCAAGGTCATCGGTAGCACTGGCGGCGCGAGGTTCGCATACGGCAATACTCTCTGCGCCAAACGCGTTTGTCCATGGCAACAACGTCATTGGGAATTGCATTAGAGTAGGGGTGAGGGTTAAGGGTGTAGGAGAGTCCCTGAAACAAACAAAAACAGGACATGCGCGCGCATGTGAGCACAAGGCAGTGAACCGAGCGTAGGACAAAGAGGGTGATACTACCTTTTCTTCCTGCAGGGGCTCAGGCGGCTCTGTCTTTTTCCAACATGTACAGCCGCACTTGCTCAGAATCCGAACGATAATTTCCAAGTAACCAATTCCCAAACCTCCCAAGGCTACCACACCAATGATGATCATGAGCCCGACCATGTGCGTGATCCCCACCTGCAACAGACCAGAGCACGTCACTCCAGTGGAGGCGGGGGGCAGGGGCTGTGCGCAAGCGATATCAGCGAGCCTGCGCGGCGAATAGCAAAAGGAGTCAGATTCCCGCGCCAGATGTGACATGTGTGTGTGTATGTGAGTGAGTGGGTGAATGTGTGTGTGTGTGTGTGTGTGTGTGTGTGTGTGTGTGTGTGCACGCGCGCGCGTGTGTATACATACATGTATATGCATATACATACTATATATGTATTTGAATATGAGTATGAAGGGGAACCGCGTGCAAGATGGAGGTTTGAGACCTGCGGGGCATTGCCTCCGATGTCAGAGGCGCAGTCCGGCATGGCAACTGCTCTATCGATGAGCGGCTGCATCTGACCCTGCTCCTGCACGTAGAGCAGCACTTGATTGAATGCCAGGTAATCCTGAAAGTAGTCCGAGCGCGGGAACACGAGAGCGTAGCCCACAGGGTTGAAAATTTCGCCCACCAGCGTCATGGACGACTGAGACCGTGTGAAGGTGAGATTGCACAATGGGTCTACGACAAGTGGGCACTCTTGAACAGACGTATTGGAGTAGTTTAGTGTACACCCAGGCTGACGGATGCTGCAGTGGCAGTCCGCAGCGGGAGTGTCCCATTCGCTGCAGAACCCGCCTTCCAATCCGCACCTGCCCGTCTGCATGTAGTTGGTCCCGATAGCCGCTTGCAAAACCGGTGCATCGTAGAATGCGGCAGTCACGTTGCCCTTGTAAACGAGCTGCAGGCACGACTGTGGCAAAATTCTGGAAAGTCATTGTTTTATCCTAATTCTGAATTGTACTAATTAGGCCAGGACACTTAACTTTTCAGAATTTCTGCCTGCACGTCCGGGGCAGTAACGATATTCATTTGAACGTCCTGATGCAAGCCAGCCTCAAGATCCAGGTAGTTTTTCGCAACCAAATCAGCAGCGGGGTAGCATATAGTGTTGCGCGAATTAAACTTGGGGGCTAGAGGATTGGTGAAGTCCTGGAACGTCTCGACCTGGCTAATCATCGGCGTATTGAGCAAGATGTTGTTTAGATTACCCGTGAATACGGCCTGCAGTATTACGGTCAAGAAGAGCTGCGCCA
>Ga0315905_10009115_pt1 | contig 10048 bp, 14 predicted proteins | sample LakEriMetagenome_5_FD_203522 | JGI IMG/M metagenome (GOLD analysis project Ga0315905, IMG submission 203522) | Freshwater fungal communities from buoy surface, Lake Erie, Ohio, United States - Buoy 4 MA121 | ecosystem: Environmental > Aquatic > Freshwater > Lake | place: USA: Lake Erie, Ohio... | reverse complement strand
GCACAACACTGCATTCAGGCGCTGCTGTGATGCTGCACGCCATGGTACCGTGTGGGGGGGGGGGGGGGGGGGGGGGGGGGGGCCGGGGGGCGGGCGGGCGGGGGCCCCGGCGCCCCCCCCGCCGCCCCGCCCCCCCCCCCCGGCCCCCGCCCCCGCGCCTGGTCACAATGGAGGCAAAGGCCCAAGCTGCAGCGCACAACGACCATGCTCACCAGCTCCAGCCTGGTGTCCTCCAGCAACATGTGGCCATGATACAGGAGCGTGAAGGAGTCGATGTGGATGTCCCGCGACTGGGGGTGCGATGCCAGCACGCCTGCGAGGGGCGCGATTGGCGATTGCGCGCCCGCCCATGCAAGCGGTGATCAAGATCACCTCGCCGGCCACCAACCCCGCGCGCCCCACCGAAAGTCCCGCTATCAGGCTCGCACCTGTGCAGCTGCGCCCATTCTCCTCCTCGGGACGCTGCTCCTGCAGCGACAATTGATCCAGCGCAACGGCAGTGTCGGGGGCGGCTGCCGCTACATCCTTTTTGCCGGTTGACTTGCTGGCCGCCTTGGCCGCCTTGGCAGCCGCTTTCACGCGCGCTGAGGGCATGTTGCCCGCGAGCCCGCCCTTTTTGTCGTGTGAGCCTGCCTCCTGTCGCCGTCACTCTGATGCTGGGCGGTGGACAGGCAGTCAATGAGGGCGCCACGCCCCACAACGGCGCCCGGTTTCCAGCTGGCGAGTAGCTGCAGCTGAATCTGCGCCACAACGCTCGACACAGGCTCGCCATGTGATTGTAATGCGGCCGCCATGTTGTCGAGAACCCCGCGCTGTGGGTCCGTCGGTGGTGTGCGCCACCGGGACGTCTCGTCAACCCGACAGTCGCTGTTTCGCGCGACCCTCGCAGCAGGTGCCACCAGCACACAGTGCAGCCTGGCCTGCAAGCAGTGCGACAATGCCGCTCCGCGCGGCTGGGCTTATGCACTGCGTCCCCCCCCCCCCTGTCTGCAGGCCGATGCAGCAGCCGCGTGGTGGCCCGTGGGCAGCTGGATGAGACCATGGCCGACACGTGGGGACTGGAGGCCAAGGCCTCCCTGATGGGCGTCTCATTGAAGCAGTTCCAGCAGTGGGCAGCCCGCAACCCTGCCATCATTGGCGTGGACCCTCAGTGTGCGTGCGCGCAGCAGCAGGGCTGTGGGCTGCAAGACAGGGGCCCAGGGGGGTGCCCCAAGCTAGGACGGCGGCAGCCATCCCCCCGCACTGCCCTCCCCAGGCCCTTTGCCGTGCTATGTATGCAGACTGCTTCGTCACCAAGGAGATTTCGGAGCTGCTGAACATCCCGCTGGAGGAGGCGCTGCAGCTGGTCATGGCGGGCGATGCGCTGCGGGGGCGGCAGCAGCTAACAGCGTCGGCGCTGTCGCAGCAGATGGAGACGCTGGAGAGGGTGCTGGGGCTGAGGCAGGAGGAGGTGGGCGTCCAGTGACCCTGCACCACCACCGTGGTCCACAAGCACACGCAGCACCCGCAGCCGCCTGGCTTCACAAGGCTGGAGCTGAGCTGAGCGCTGTGCCCCCATGGCTGGTCGCAGGTGGTGGCGCTGCTGCTTGCTGACCCGCCCCTGATGGTGCTGTCATTGGACAAGCTGGCCGCCAACATCACCAAGCTGTGCAGCAGGCAAGCAGCTGGCCAGACAGTGCCATACAGCTGCTGCCGCTGCCTCCAGCCATGGCGCCGCATCGACTGCCGCCGTGCGCTGAGTGCAGGTGCAACATCCCACGGGACTTGGCAGGCAGGCTGGCCAAGCTGGCACCAGCAGTGCGCCTGTCGGACGTGGCTGCTTCTGTACAAGAGGTGCGCCAATCATCTGAGCAGCTGCACACCTGGGCTCTCGTCTGTCAGGGGCGGGGGGCAAGCATGGTTGCAGCACCTCACCTGCAACCACACGCCCGTCTGCCCTTCCCTGCGCCGCAGATCAACAGCCTGGCATCCATGCTGTCACTCAGCTCGGCTAAGGCGCTGGACGTGCTGTTTGTGGAGCAGGATCGTTTCGGGGACGCACAGGAGGTAGGCAGCAGCATTCCAGCCGGCACGACAGCCACCTCGCGGAACCTGCCCCAGCAAGACGGCGGCTGCCCCTTTTCCCCCTCTGCTCCGGCTTGCAGGTGCTGGTGCGCAGCGACGAGCTGAACAGCGAGTGGCAGGCCTTTGCCAAGCAGCTGGGTGTGCCGCTGGCGGCGGTCATGCGGCCCATGGTGGAGCAGCTCATGCGGGAGCAGCAGCCACGCTACTCGCTGCGCACGCTCAGTGCCCTGCAGCAGGACGTCACGGCGCTGGTGCAGATGGCGGGGCTGCAGGCCAGCACTGCGGCCAGCATCTTGCTGTCCGAGCCGCGCGTGGCAGGCCTGTCACCGCCGCTGCTCAAGCTGTTGGGTCAGTACGTGCTGGAGCGTGCACCAGCCTGGCGGGAGCAGGTGCGTGGCGCCCCTGGCTTGCTCGTGCGCGCTCGGCGGTGACGCCATTTGTCACCCAACACTGGCACGCTGAGTGGCATGTGCCAGGCTACCTGAGGTCCAGCTGACGTGCTGCTTGACACCCCCTCTTGCAGCTGGGCCAGCTCAGCCCCGGGGAGGTGGGCTCCCTCATGCTGGGCCTGGCCAGCCCGGGAGCGGACGTCATTGAGTTGACCGATGCTGATGACCTCTGGCAGCCGGTGGACCTGGAGTACACCAAGTGAGGCCAGCGGCTGCTGGCAGCAGCTACATGCATGGGGGTGTGGTAGAGTTCCCAGGCAGGGCAGGGGTCACCACACACAGCCGCCAGCAGGCTGCAGCCGCCAGCATGGTGCACACCCTCAAGCAGCTGCCCCGCCCCCGATGTGGCTGCCCTGCCCCTGCAGGGACGTGCAGCTGCTGTCACAAGTGGCGGGCTGCCAGCTGCTGCCCCCCAAGCATGTGCCTTCCGTCACACCAGGAGCACACCCTGCAGTGTCAGCCGGCAAGTGGCCTGCCTGCCTCTGCATGTTGGCGCTGACCACACCCAGATCCATGCAAACATGTGCCAGCAGTCTTGGGACGTCCCAAGCCCAGCACTGTTGTGCACTGTTGGTGCAGGGCCTGTGTGGCGACTGTGCTACCTCTGCAGTCCCGGCACCTCCGGCGCCAACCTGTGCAGCTACTCAGCGACCGGGTGCCAGCTGGGCCCTGACGGCCGACGCAGTGAGTCAGAAGCCTTTATGCAGCTTGCCGGTTGCCGCACACCAGGATTGTGTTACCAGCCCCCGCCAACGGCTGCATACACGGTTAGCCAAGGTCGGTCCGTGCACCTCCTGCAGTTCAAGATGTCCAGACCCTGCCCCCCCTCCTGGAGGCGCTGCGTGAAAGCGCTGACAAGTTCCGCGAACGGCATCCAGCCTATGGGCATTGGTTGAGCAATTGCATGTTCACTCTCGAATGGTCGGGCCCTACAGGCGTGTCTGCAGCCTCGTGGTCCGATTCCAGCTAGGGAGGGCTGCCAAGCGATGCATGCACAGGTACAGTCGCTCGCTGGGTGTTGTTAGTGTGTGGTTGCCTGCATCTTCCGACGCCATCACCACGGGGAAGCCTGGACTTGACTGGCAGGGCGGCAATGACGGGAGAACTGTCAACTTGGGGCTGTCTCATGGCACATGCTGGGCTTGCCACTGACATCATTGCGTTCAGGAAATGCCACCTGTATTTCTGATTGACTGATTGCTGTAACAACAGCGCTACGCGGCAGGAGTCGGGTCAATTTTATTTCAGACGCCATTGCTTGTTCAGCAACAACTAGCAATGCATTTGCTGTCTACACAGAAAACAGCAGTAATAATGAGGCAGCTGCTGTGTAGCAGCAGCACCTGAGGAAGCAGTTTAGGGTGGGCACAGCATTGCGGCTGTGCATCCGGGGTGTGGTCCGGGGTGTGGTCCGGGTGCATCCGGGGTGTCATGGGTCTCACACACTCCGCTCAGGCACGTCCAGCCTTGCTGCGGTGGCCGCACACAGTAGAATAGCTGGCAACAGCCCAAGAATCCCATTGCTCTGACTTGGCGATCAACCACGTCCGGTGATCTTGCTGAAGCGGATGTTGTACCACTTGCCTGTCCAGAATGACGCAATGTCGGCAATGTGGCCGCCATACTGCAGCCAGCCAGCCAGCGGCCATTTTGGCAGGCGGATATTGCAAGCTGTCATCCCCAGCACGCTCAGCTATGTCGGCCCTGGCAACAACTCAAGGGCTACAGCATCAGGGCAAGAGCTTCTAGTCATTATTTGGCGCACCTTGTTGACAGTCTTGATCAGCACATACGTCACCTTGATCGGCGTCTTCAGCACAAAGTGCAGCAGCTTCACCTGCGGGCAGGTACTCAGGGCGTGTTTGGTATCCACGGGCATCGCACGCAAGCCCGCCCTGGCGAGGCGGGATGAGGCGGCAGCAGCGCAGACTGCCATGGCTCGCCAGCTGGGCCCTCACCTGGACCTCATCACTGAAGCGCACAAAGATGTCCAGGGACTCACCAACGAAAGGTGGGTAGAACTGCAGGCAATGTGAACCGGCACCCGTGCTCAGCCGAGCAGGAGATGCCGGCATGCGCCTGCCCCTGCAGCTGAGGCAGCCTTGCTGTCGCAATCACAGCAGCAACATCACACAGCCCTGCGCGAGCTGTCATCTGCTCGTGCCCCGATGGCGGCATGCCTGGTCCATGACAGGTGGGGGTTCGGAGACTCACTTCATTGGCGATCGGGACGACCTGCGCCAGGATATCTGGGCGGATCTGGGCCAGGGCCGGCACCAGGCGGCTGATGTCCTCGGGGGCAATCTGCGCGCAGGCGCATAGATGAGTGGTCCAGCGGGCATGGTGGGGCTGTGGCAGTGGAACAGCATGCAGCGGCCGCTGCGCCCCTTGCCCGCCAACAAGCAAGCGTCCATGCAGGCAGGAGAGGTCTGGATGCCTGGCGAGAAGGCTGCCTGGGCGCGCTGGCACGAAAGGCGTTCCCAAGCTCGCTGTCAGGGGCCACCCACCAGCCTCAGCAGAGGGATGAGGCGCAGGAGATCCTCAGGGGGCACGGTGGTGGTGGAGGCAAGGAGGGCGGCCACGTTGGCGGGGGGCAGCTGCAGGCGCAGGCAGTCAGTCAGCAAGCGTGGTGTCAACTGCGGCGGCAGCCGGGTCCGTTCTGCTCTGTGATAGCTGCTTGCCCAGCTGCTGGCCGCAGGGTCCTTGCACTGCACAACAAGTGTGCCGAATCTACTGGCTTGATCACAATGAATCCCCCCCTCTCCCCCGCTGCCCGCGTGCGCCGCTTGCCTGGCCCAGCAGCTGCAGAATGAAGATGAGGAAGCCCGGGTCCTGCTGGGAAATGATGGGCAGAGTCTCGGCCAGGCCCTCAGTGGGCAGCTGCAGCCAGCAGGACATTCACAGGACGGGGGTCAGCCAGCCACACATGGCAGCCAGGGCCTGGCTGACCGCCTCAGCCACCCTGCTCACACCTGCGCAAGTGCGGGGTGAGCGAGATGGAGCCCAGCCCGCACTTCAAGCAGCATATACAGCAGACCTGTCTGCATGCAGCAACGGTTGCAGCCCAGCTACACAGACAGGTGCAGCGCAGGCTGCCGTGCGGCCGCACTCACGTCCTCCAGCACGGCCAGCAGACCGCGCAGCTGGGCTGCAGGGATGCCGGCCAGGCCCGCCAGCAGCGCTTGCAGGTTGGCGGCAGGGATGCTGGTCAGCAGGGGCACCTGCAGTCCAGGGGGGTGCAGGCAGGTGGACATGCGGCTGTCTTGAGCATAGAGAGGGAAGGCTGCTGCGCTCAGCGGTGTTCACCCTGTCCCCCAGTCCCGCTTGTGCCGCTTGTGCCAGGCTGTGCGGCAAAGCGCAGAGCTTACTCGCCAGCCGCTCGGCTCACCAGCTGTGTCAGGGAGCTGGCTTCCAGGCCGCCCAGAGCGGGCAGCAGCGCCTCCAGCTGCTTGGGGTCGATGCCTGCCAGCAGGCGGATCTGCGGCAGGCATCCCAGGGCAAGTGAGCCGCAAGGCAGCAGCGGAGGGGCCTGGCAGCCGCGCAGGCAGTCCGCGCCCTTGTGCTGCACACTGCGCCCCCGCCACAAACCGGCTCGGACGCCTGGCTAGCACAGCAAGGCGCTCAACGGTGCGATGTGTGCCGGGCGCCTACGCTGCTCACCAGAGCCTCCAGCTGTGCAGCAGGCACGCCTGCCAGCGCCGGCAGCAGCACCTCCAGCTGCTTCACGTCCAGCTTGCCCAGCAGCGGGATCTGCACACGGTCAGAGCGCGGGTCAGGGGCTGAGCAAGAGGCCATTGACGCACGGAGTCATGCGCACGGGCTTGTGTCTGCCTGAGCTGGGCGCCGCCTGCACCCCCTGGCCTGCTGGCGCTGCTCACCAGGGTTGCCTGCTGGCTGGCGGGGATGCTGGCCAGCAGGGGCAGGAAGCTGGTCAGCTGGGAGGGGTTGACGCCACCCAGCACGCTCAGCAGGTTGCTGATGTCCTTCTTGGGCAGGTCGGCCAGGGCACCCAGCAGCGGGGTGAAGGCGGTGATGTTCACCTGCGGCCGGCAAGCGGGTCGGGTGGCGGGGCGGGGTCACCAGGGAGCGCGAGGGTGGGGGCGCCGGCTGGATGGGACACCGCGGCGGCCTACTGCCACGCCTGTAGCTGGACGCGTGATGTGGTGCTCATGGCTTGCGCATGGCATTGGCGGGGGCGCGCAGCTCACCGTGTCCAGCAGAGGCAGCAGCGGGGCCAGGGACAGCAGGTCCAGCTGCTTGAGGTAGGGGAGCAGCAGGGGCAGCAGCGTCTGCAGCCAGGCAGTTGGGGGGGCGGGGGGCGCCCTGGTCAGCCAGGCCTGTCAGCCCGCGCCCGACACAGCAGCAGGCGCTGCTGCTGCGCTGGCTGCTCCTGCTGCGGCGTGGGGGGGACCCTCGCGGTGCTGGATTGTCCCGGTGTGGGCATGGCGCTGCTGATGAGCAAGAGTGCGCTGTGACCGGCACACCTGCCGAGTGAGCTGCTCTGGCACAACCAGCACATTCACGCACACAGTGCACGCACTGGCGAGCTGGGCTGCCTGCGCCCTGCGGTGGCGGTGGCGGTGGCGGTGGCGGGGGGGGCGCTGCGGTGGCTCACCAGTGTCTGCTGGGGCAGGGCGGCCAGCGCCTTCAGCGTGTTGGGCAGGAAGGTGTTGACATCCACTTTGCAGGCCAGCTGATTGGTGGTATCCAGGCTGCTCAGCAGCAGCGTGGGGTCCACCTGAAAGTCGCAGCACCCACAGCCAGCTCGGGCACCCGGCCTGCGGGCCAGCGGTGCATGGTGCACACCCTCCCGCATGCGATCTCGCGGGGCTGCAGCCGCCGTCATTGCCTGGGCAGGCCTGCCGCTGCCACCCACCCGCTCCGCGCACTGCTTAGCTGGCTTGGGGGCAGGCGCTTTCGCTGCCGGTGCCTTGGGGGCGGGGGCCTTGGCTGTTGGGGCCTTGGGCGCTGGCTGCGCCAGGGCTGTCAAGCCTGCAATGCAGCGGAGAGAGGGGGGCGCGCGGATCACACCCGGCGAACGACGGGTTGGCGCCTGGAACCAGACGGTTGCGATGCGGGTGAGTGCGTTCCGCTTGATATTGCACCCCGCCCGCCCTGCGCAGGGCCGTTCCACCGCGCGGTTCACCCCCGCCGGGCGAAGCCTGGTTGGCCGGCACGCTTGCCTGAATCAGACAGCACAGCCAGGCATACTACCAACACAGCCGCGAAACGCGTGGTTGAGCGAACCATGTCCGCTGACGGTTCCCGCGGTCCAGGACGGGTGACTTCAACAAGGCAAGGGCTCGCACAAAAGCTGACGATTCACTGTCAGCCACGTCAATGATTTCAAAGCGGCAGCCCGGGGCGCAGGTTCCCCAGAGAGCCGGAAGCTGGATGATCTGCGGCCGTAGTGCCCATACCGCAGTAGCGCCTCGACTTTGAGCTCGAACGTCGCATGAATAACGTTGCGGCTTCATTCCGTCCTGTTTCGTCGTGCTGGGGTCACCATCCCAGGACTGCGGCCGGTGACACCGCCCCCGCGCTACCTAGCAGTCACAACGCGACGTCCTTGGACGGGCAGGGGGGGCAGCGGGTCGGCTGCGAGGTTACAGCAGCGTGTCCAGCAAGCCGGCGTCCTGCTCGCCGCCCGGCTCGCTCAGCAGGCGCTGCAGCCCGCTGACTCTCAACGCCCAGCGCAGGTTGGCAGGCGTGACGGCTGCATGGCCGCCACTCATCAGCGCGCCCTCCTGGGCCAGGGACAGCTGCTCCACCACAAGCTGCTCGGCGGCTGCCTGCAGCGCCTGCAGAGCCTCGGGCGACAGCTGCGGCTCCTCCTCGGCGTCAGCGCCGGGCGCGGCGCCAGCGCCAGCAGCAGCGGCCGCACCCTGCCCCGACGCAGCGTCGGGCCCCAGGGCTGCTTCCGCGCGCTGCTGCTGGCGGCGCTGCTGGAGCACCGCATCGTACGCCTGCATGGCCGCCGCCGTGAACTCCGAGGTGCTGGCGGCGCAGCCGGCCGCCGCCTGCTGCTGCTGGATGTCGCGCAGCGCCGCCACGTCCGCCAGCTGCTGCAGGGCGGGCGCGGCAGCCGCCAGGGCAGCCGCCTGGTCGGGCTGCAGGTCCTGCGGCGCCTCCGCCCACCAGTCCTGCCTGCAGCTGTACACGCGCACCGCGGCCAGCAGCTGGTGCAGCAGGGCGCCGCCGTTGGCCGCCAGCAGCTCCCGCGCCGCCGACGGCTGCACCCCCGCTGCTGGCGGCTGCGCCAGCGCCGCCTGCCAGCCCTGTGCGCACAGCGCCAGCCGCGCCTCGGGGTCCTGGGGCGCGGCCTGCTGCAGCTGCGCGCACGTGCCGCACTGCACGCCCGCCAGGAAGCAGCACCTGCTGCTGCCGGCAGCGCCGGCCTCACTGCCACAGTGGTAGTGCAGGTCCAGGGGGTGCATGAGCCGGGCGGGCGCCGCCCCCGCGCCGCTGCTGCCACCGCTGCCGGCACCGCCACCAATGCAGCCCGGACGCCTGCCCGCCTCGAACAGCACCGCCGCCAGCGGCTCGCGCCGCGCGTCGGGCAGCAGCGCGGCCGGCACCCCCGGCACCACCCCCGCGCCAGCCACCACCCCGCCCACTGTCGTGGCGCCGCCCGGCTTGAGCAGCAGCGCAGACAGCAAAGGGTCGGCGTGGGCTGCCAGCATGACCTGGCGCGCCCCCACCTCCACCAGGCCCGCATTGGCGCTGGCTAGAGCACCGCTGCTGCTGGTGCTGGCCGCCTGCTGCAGGGCAGCCGACAGCAGGCGCTCCACCACACCCTCCAGCAGCGCGGTCAGCGCCACCACAGCCTGGGTGTTCCAGTCCATGTAGGTGCTGCCCGCTGACCTGTGGGAGCGCCCGTCCTCGCTGCCCCCAAAGTCCTCCATGGTCAGGAAGGCCTCCAGGCGCTGCACATCCGCCTCCAGGGGCCCGGCGCCGCCGCCAAGCGGGCCGCCAGGCAGCTGCGCGGCGGCTGGCGGCGGGGTGGGCGCTGCTGCCGGCCCTGCCACGGCTGCCGGCAGCAGGCCCTGGGGGCCGGCGCCCGCGCCGGCAGGCTGCTGGCCAGGGCTGGGGCTGCTGCTTGCCGCGTCCATGGCCTGCATGCGCTCCGCCACCAGGGACCTGCAGGGCAGGGGGTGGGCAGCACACCGCGTTGGCCGCTGTGCCGCCCTTCCACTAATTGCCTGGACATGAGCCGCATGAAGGCTCGAGTGGGTGTGCCGGTGGCAGGGCTGGCCGCGGCGCGAGCGCAGCGTGTTGCAGGGTTGGCGTGGGTGCGCGCCCGCTGCAGCTGCCAGGAAGCCAGCAACTGGCGGTGCCGCCCGCAATGGTCCCCCAGCAGCGGCAACGCACATGAGCTGGGCCTCGCCCTCCTGCTGCAGCTGGCGCCTGGCTTCCGCCAGGGGCAGGCTGCCCGCCTGCCTGCCCAGCATCCACCAGACCACCGCCTCTGGCTCCCTGCCCAGGGCCTGCAGGGGAGGGGTGAACCCGGGGGGGGGGGGGGGGGGGGGGGGGGT
>Ga0315905_10009114_pt1 | contig 10048 bp, 6 predicted proteins | sample LakEriMetagenome_5_FD_203522 | JGI IMG/M metagenome (GOLD analysis project Ga0315905, IMG submission 203522) | Freshwater fungal communities from buoy surface, Lake Erie, Ohio, United States - Buoy 4 MA121 | ecosystem: Environmental > Aquatic > Freshwater > Lake | place: USA: Lake Erie, Ohio... | reverse complement strand
GCGCGGCGCCGAGGCGCGCGCGCGCACACCACACATGCGCCCTCCCCCCCCCCCCCGCTGCACAAAAACACCCACCACCACCCGCAGGGCGGCGGCGGCGGCCTGCCCAACCCCTTTGACATGGGCAAGCTGATGGAGTCGGTCAAGAAGGCGCAGCAGATGGTCCAGGTCGAGACGGCGCGCGTGCAGAAGGAGCTCGACGAGTGAGTGTGGTGCCCGGCCGCGCCGCTGCCGCGCTCCTTTGGGGGGGCAAGCCGCGCTCGCGCACGCCCCCAAGTGAAGAAGCGGCGGCGCGCGCGCTCATCGACCCGCGCGGCCGCCCCCCCCCCCCCCCCCCAACAAAAACAAACACCCCCCACCACGCGCGCGCTCATCGACCCGCGCCCCCCCCCCCCAAAAAAAAACCAACAACCGCAGGACCGACTTCGAGGGCTACGACGACGACGAGACCGTCCGCGTCGTCCTCACGGGCAACCAGGCGCCCAAGGCCGTCGAGGTGACGGCCGAGGCCATGGCCGCGGGCCCGGAGGAGCTGTCGTCACGGCTGACGGCGGCGATGAAGGACGCGCACGGCAAGAGCGTGAGCGGCATGCGCGACAAGATGAAGGGCCTGGCGGCGTCGCTGGGGCTGCCGGCGGGCGGCATGGGCGGGATGCCCGGGATGTGATCGATCGAGGTGGTTGATTTGTCGAGGCGTTGTTTGTTTGTGGGTTTTTTCGGGGCGCGTTTCGTTCGGCGCCTCTCGTCTCTTTTTTCATTTTGTTGCTGCTGCTGCTGCGGCTGCTGCTCCTCTTCTCCCTGTAAGGTTTGGATCGTTTCTTTTCGGGCGTTTTTTTCGAGTGCGTTCGTGTTGCAATGCTTCATCATCGTCACTCAAACGCTGCTGCTGCTGCCGCCACCACCCCCGCCACCACCACCACCACCCCCCGCCGCCGCCGACGCCGCCGCCGCTGCGCCGCTCGAGTAGGCCGGGTACTCTTTCGCAAACCGCGCGTCGTCCCACGTCACGAGCGCCTCGAGCCCCTCGGCTCCCGAGGGAGGCTCCTCGCGCGCGGCGGCCTCGGCCAGCCACGCCAGGCGCGCGTACCTCGCCTGCGGGGCCGTGAGGGCGCGCGCCACGGCCGCCGGGCCGCCTCCACCGCCGCTGCCGCCACCACCGCCACCGCGGAGGTCGCGCAGCGCGGCGGCCCAGCGCGCGCCGCCCGCGGCGAGGGCCTCCCAGGCGGCGAGGCGGGCGTCGAGGGCGGCCGTCGAGAGCGCCAGGAGGTAAGGGGCGGCGCGCGCGGCGGCGCGCAGCCCTGCGGGGTCGAGCGCGGCGAGCGAGCTGGTGCGGAGGGCGGCGCCGCTGCTGCCTTCGTCGGGCGCGCCCGCCCCGCCGACGCCGCGCTGCGAGTGCTGCGACAGCGTCACGGCCACGCTGCGGACGCTGTTGGCCGAGCGCGTCAGCAGGGCTGGGTGCGCGCGCAGGAGCGCGGCCACGAACGACGACGGTGATGATGCTGTTGCCTGCTGCTGCTCCTCGCCGTCGCCGCCCCCCCCCACCGCCCCCGAAAGCTCCGGGAAGAGCACCTCCTGCAGCGCCTCGACGTGCGCGCGCACGGCCGGCGGGGACTTGGACAGGAGGGCCGCCGGGCACGACCGCGCGGCCGCGAGCGCGGCGCGCAAAGCGGCCGACGGCGGCAGGATGGCGGCCTCGTCGCTGCCGCCGCTGCCGCTGCCGCCGGCCGCCTCTTGCGCCTCGAGCAGCTCGAGCGCCTCGCGCGTGCGCCACCCGACCGACGCCTCGGTCCAGGCGGTTGATGATGATGAGGAGGAGGATGAGGAATCGCGCTGCTGCTGCTGCTGCTGCGCCGACGTCGCCCACCGCCGCCGCGTCGCCGCGCGCGCCCGGGCCAGCGCCGTGGCCACATCCGCTCCGCTCCCGCTCATCGCCGCGGCGACCGCGTCGAGCCGCGCCGCCAGCGCCTCCGGCGGCGTCAGCAGCAGGCGCGGGGCGCGCGCCACGAGCGCCGACAAGGGGGTGGTGCTGCTTCCGCTCGCCGCCGCGTCGCCCTCGGACGAGACGTCCAGCAACCCTTTGACCTCGTGCAGCCGCTGCGCGACGAGGCGCCCCCGGCGGCTGAGCAGCGCGGGCGCGCGCGCTAGGGCGAGCGCGGCGGCGTCGGGGCCCAGGCGCGCGCCGAGGGCGCCCGCGCGCTCGCGCACGCGCGGGAGCGGGCGCGTGAGCACGCCGGCGTGGCGGTTGTTGAGCGCGGCGGACGGGAGGAGGGGGGCGCGCTCGGCGGCGGCGGCGGCGGCGGCGGCGGTTGCTGCCGACGCGGGCTCGGCGGCCGCGGCGCCTGCGCGCTGCAGCAGCCCCTCGCGCAGCAGCGTGGGCCACGCGGCCGCGCGGCGCGCGAGCTCCTTGGGGGCGCGCATCGCGAGGCCCGGGGCCGCCGTCATCACGGCGCCCACGTCGTAGCCTGCTTGCTGCTGCTGCTGCTGCTGCTGGTTGGGCGCTGTCGCTGCTGCCGCTGATGCTGCCGCCTCGGCCAGGCGCGCGTCCAAGTAGCGCACGCGCGCGTCAAACTTGCCGGGCGAAAGCCACAGGAGCGCGCCGCGCTGGTCGCCGCACCCGCTGCCCAGGCCCGTGGTGCTGTCCCGGCGCCGCAGCGCCGCGTCCAGGTCGAGGCGGGCGAGGGGCAAAGGGGGTGCGGCGGCGGCGGTGGAGGGCGACGACGGCAATGCTGCCGCTGCCGCCGCCGCCGCCGCCGCCGCCCGCTGGGCCGCCGCCACGTGGCGCACGCGCCGCGCCAGCTCGGCCGGGTCGGCTGGCGGGGCCGGCCCGCGCGTGCCTGCTGGCCGGCGCGCGGCGGCGTCGGCGACCGTGTGGGCGGCGGCGGGGCTCAGGCCGGACGCCTCCAAGGCGGCGCGGATCTCGCCGCGCGCCTCGACGGGGAGCGGCAGCCAGGGGGCGTGGCCCGCGGCCGCGGCCGGGCGCGCGCGCACGGCCTCCTGGTTGCGCAGGCGGAGGCGGCGGGCGCTGGGTTTGGCGGGAGGGGCGCCGAGGTCCCATCGGCGGCGGATGTCGGCGTACGGGGACGAGGCGTCGTCGGCGCTCGGAGGCGGCGCGGCCGGATAGAACCGCGGGTCGCCTCGCGGTTGCGGCCCACGAACGGAGCTGGCCGGGATCACGGCGCTGGGCGCTCGCCGGGCCTCCGTGGCGGCTGTGTTTGTGTTGGAGGGGCCGCGCGGGTTGGTGGTGTGAGCCGGGGGAAAGAGAGGAGCTCCTCGGTTGGGCGAAGGCGCGCTCTGCGTACCTCCTCGCGTCTGCTCGTGCTGCTGCTGCTGCGACGTCGACGTAGGGGCCAGGCCGGACGCGAGCGACGACGCATCCTTGGCGGCGTGTTGGCCCGCGGCGAGGGTGCGCGCGGCGTGGCGCAGCAGGGGCGTCACCCGCTCCATCAGGCCGGCTCTTCCGATCGCGGGGGGGCTCTCGGACACGCGCGCGCGTTCAGACGCGCATGGTTGGCGTGGATGACAGGGAGAGGCGGCTGGGTCGTAGTACGTTGCGTGTGTGATCCGAGCAGAGCGTGGCAAGCGCGGACGGTGACAAGCCCCTACCGCGCCGACAAGGCCGGTGCGCGGCGCCGCCAAGGGAATGGGGGCGCGGCGCGGCGCATCGGCCGGCGCCTCGCCGCGCGTGCAAAAATGGTTCGCCCCCTTCCAAGGCGCGCGACGACGCTACAGCATTAACGAATCGACATCGATCCCATCAACACATGAAAACCCCCTAAAAAGCGTGCACACGCGCGCGCGCTAAAGGGATAAGCGACCCGATGCCTCCTCCGACCACCCAAGCGACACGCGTTCCGTCGTGGCTATTGGCCTCTGGTCTCGTCGCCTTTGCGGGCGCCACGTACGCCTACGTCCTGCGGCAGGTCGGCCCGAACCTGAACGACCAACTGGAGGCCGAGGCGAGGCGCCAGGACGAGCTCGAGAGGCGGCAAGCGGCGCCGAAGAAGTGAAGCGCCGTCGTCTCTTCTCTTCGTCGTCGCCGCCGCCCCGCCGCCCCCGGCCACCATGCGGCGCGCGCAAAAGCCCAAGGCCGCCGCGGCCCGCGACGCAGCCCCCCCAACGCCTCGCACCCCCACGCCCTTCGAGACGCGCGTCTACTCGCTTTGCTCGGCCATCCCGCGCGGGCGCGTCGCGACGTATGGCAGCATGTCGGCGGCGCTGGGCTGCGGCAGCGCCCGGGCGGTCGGCCAGGCGCTGCGCCGCAACCCCTTCGCGCCGCGCGTGCCCTGCCACCGCGTGATCGCCGCGAGCCGCGGCATTGGTGGCTTCAGCGGAGAGAGCTCTCCGAGCGGCGCCGGCGGCCACTTGCGGCGCAAACGTCGGATGCTCGTCGACGAAGGCTGCGTGTTTGAGAGCGAAGACGAGGCCGGCGGCGGCGCGGCCTACTGGCGGGTGCGTGCAGCGTGCGTGCTGTCTGCGCGCGAGACGGCGGCGCTGCTGCTGCTGCCGCCCAACGGCGGGGGAAAGTAGTTTTGTTTTCAGTAGCGAGAACCGCATCGATCGTTGTTGCAAGAGACGTGTTTTTGTTTCTTCCTTCCGGCGTCGTCTGCGCCGCTATTGCTGCGGCGGCCTCCCCACCTCCACCCCGCGCGCCGTGTACCTCCGCGCGCGCTCCTCGCGCGGCAGCACGCGCGGGTCGGCGCCCGCGGAAGACGACGACGACGGCGACGACGCGGGCGGCGCGTCGGCGGGCCAGTCGGCGCTGCCCGGCGACGGCGACCCCCGCGCCGCCGGGGGCGGGTACCACGGGGACGCGGGCCCCTGCTGCGCGTGCCGGTGATGCTGGTGCTGGTGCTGGTGCCGCCCCCGCTGCTGCTCGTGCTGCTCCTCCTCGCGCCGCTCGCGCGTCTCCGCCGCCAAACCCGCGGCCATGCGCGCGGCCGACAACAGGCCCGCGGCCGCCTCGCGCGCCGCCGAGCGCGCGCCGCCGCCGATCGCGCCGGGGGCGCAGAGCACGAGCGCCGGGAGCGCCAAGAAGGGCGGGTGGTGCGCGGCCCACGGCAGGACCATGAGGGCCATGACTCCCCCCAGCAAGGCGCTGATCTGCAGGGCGCCGGCCTCGTTGGAGCGCTCGGCGGCCTCGTGCAGGGCGCGGGCGTCGTAGTGCGGGTGCGGGTGGTGGGGGGCGTGGTGTTGGCCGCCGCCGCCGCCGCCGCCGCCGACGCTGCCGCCGGTGCCGCGGGGAGGCGGGGGCGGCGGCCGAGCGTGGGCGCGGCCGCCGCTCCCGCTGCTGCTGCTGCTGCTGCTGCTGCTGCGGCTGCTGCCCGTGATGTTGCCGCGCCGGCCTTGCGCGGCCCGGCGCGGCGTCAATGACGGGCCGCGCGCGCGGTCGAGGCCTCGAGGCGCCGGGGCCGGGGCCGAGCGTCGCGGAAAAGTTGCCGCCCGCTCGCTCCGCAAGCCCAGGCCGCCCATCGTCGTTACGGCTCCGGTCCTCCGCGGATGCTTCGAGAGGCTGCTCAAGGATCCGATGCTGATTGGCCGGGCGCCCGGCCGGCCGGGCAAGAGAGGCAAGGGGTTGGCGAGGCGGGGCGGGTGACGGGAGGAGGTGGAGACGAGAGCCGAGAGTGGAGAGTGCAAGCGCGCGCGGCGTCGGGCGCGTCTGCGTTTGCGGCAAGGGGCGGTGCGCTTGGCCAATGTGGGCGTGTCGTCGGCGATTCGGGGCGCTTCGAGTGTGCCGCCGGGCGTGTTGCTGGCTGGGCGGCGTCGGGAGAAACGCGCGACGCGTCGTGCGCCCCGCCGCCGACCGGATGCGCGCGCGCGCTACGTCGGTCGCCGCTCCACCGGACACACAAGGCTCTCCCACGCACGCGCGCGCCTCCCCCTCAAGCAGCCGGGCCACCGACCCACACACACCCTTAGAGACCCACAGGCCACACAGGGCCCGCTCCCCTCCCGGCCGTACGCGCGCGCATCACACGCCCACTTCCTTAACCGACTTTATTTCAAAAAGACAGTCTTTCGGAGCGAGTTCCGCTCTCTCTCCCTCTCCAAAGCTCCGAGGAACCGCCCACCTATAACCCTGGCGCCGCGGTGGATGCCCGCTCCCTCGCGCGCCGGGCCGGGCCGGGCTTGACCGACGTCTAGGCGAGCCAGAGCGAGCGCGGAACAGGGCGTCTGTCTCGCCCCTTCCGTGATCCTCCCGCTCTTGCGCGCGCGCGCGCGCGCCCACAGCGCGCACACGCGAGCCCAGAGCCACGACGGCGGCTTGGGCCGACGCCAAGACCCAACAGGCACAGCCAATCCTCAAGCCGCGACAAACGAACGATGGGCACGCTCACCCAGCGCGTCGTCGCCGGCGCGGGCGCCGCCCACGCCGCCCACGCGTCCTCCGGCCTCTCGCGCTTCTCCGCCTTCAAGCACGCCGACAGCCACCTCGTGCGCCAGACCGCCCACGGCGCCGTCGTCACCGTCGCGGGCGCCATCGTGGCCCTCTGCCTCCTCCTCCACGAGGTGCGCGCCTACGTCCTCGCGCCCAGCCGCGCCAGCATGATGGTCGACACCGACCTGCGCCGCACCCTGGACATCCACCTGGACGTGACGTTTCCCGCGGTGCCGTGCGCGGCCCTGGCGCTCGACGTGGCGGACATCGCGGGCGGGACGGGGAGCGACGCGGCGCGCGTGGCGGCGGCGGTGGCGGGGCAAAAGGACGGCGCGCCGTCGGCGGCCGCGGCGCTCCGCGGCGGCGGCGGGGGCAGGGGGCAGCGCCGGCCCAACGCGGTCACGGGCGCGATGCGCAAGGGCGACGCCTCGGCCTTGCAGGCCAACGACTTTGACCCGAACGACCCGACGCGCCGCGTGATCGTGCGCGTGCACAAGCAGCGCGTCGACGCCAGCGGGCGGCACCTCGGCGGGGGCGGGCCGGGAGGCGGGGAGTACTTCAACCCGCAGATCGAGCGGCTGGCGCCAGCGGGCGGCGCGATCGGGAGCGTCGTCGAGGCCGCGGGCGGCGGCCGGCGCGCCTCGGAGACCGCCGACGCCCCGAGCCTGTGGTCCCGCAGCAGCCGCCTCCGCCAGCAGCCGCAGCAGCCGCCGCAGCCGCAGCAGCAAGCGCCGGCGCCCCAGGCCCCCCAAGTCGTCACGGTCGACCTGGGCGCGGCGGTCGCGGCCGCGCAAGAGGAGGAGCGCGAGGTGGCCGCGGGCGAGGGCTGCCGCGCCTACGGCACGGTCACGGTCCCCCGCGTGGCGGGCCGCCTGCGCTTCCACACGCGCGCCGCGGGGCTGGGCGGCGGCCTGGACGGCAAGGGCAACCCGGTGGAGATGCTCCCGCTCCTGCTGCTCACGGGCGGGGCGCTCGCCCCGCACCACCACCCGCTGCTCAACATGACGCACGCGTGGCGCGGCCTCGCGTTTGGGCCCCGCTTCCCGGGCCAGAGCAACCCGCTCGACGGCCTCGAGATGCGCGTGGACGCGCCCGCCGCGTCCCTCCCGGGCGACCCCGCCCCCCCGGTCACCCTCGAGCACTTTCGCTCGTTCCGGTACCACGTGCAGATCGTCCCGACGGTCTACCGCCCGCGGGCGTGGCTGTCGACGGCGCTGTCGGCGTCGGGCTTTGGCGGCGGCGGCGGCGGCGGGTGGTGGGGGGCGTTGTTCGGGGGGTCGTCGTCGCGGGCGGGCGGCTCCTCTGGCCTCCGCCTGGAGACCAACCAGTACGCGGTGAGCGAGTACGCCGTGCCGCTGCTCCTGCCGACGGCCAAGGAGACGGGCGGCGCGCTGCGCGAGCAGGCCGAGGCGGCCGAGCGCGCCGAGGCGGCGGCGCGCGCGCGCGACCGCGCGGCGGCCGACGCGGCGGCGGCGGCGGCCGACGCGGCGGCGGCGGACGCGCAGCGCAAGGCGGCGGAGGCCGAGGCGGCGGCTGCGGCGGTGGTGCCGGCGGCGGTGCCAGCGGCGGGGGCGGTGGCGGAGGCGACGGACGCCAACAACAAGCCCGCGGACACCGCTGCCGCCGCCGGTCTGTCCGACGCGCCCGCGCAAGAGGTCGGGGCCGCGGGCGGCGGCGGCGGCGACGACGCGGCGGCGGCGGCGGCCGGGGCCAGCATGGAGGCGGCGGCAGCTGCGACGACGGTGGCGCCTGCAGCAACGGCCACGACGCCTACGACGGCGACGCCCGCGCCCAGCACGGCCACGGGCGCCCAGGCCAGCGCGGCGGCGGCGGCGGCGGCGGCGACGCCTGTTGCTGCTGCTGCCGCGGCCACGCCGGCGGCGGCAGTCCCGGCGCCGGCAGCTGACGCGGCGGCCAAGGCGGCGGCGGCCACGACGACGCCTCCCCCTGTCGCCCCCGCCGCCCCTACGGTGACCACCACCACCACCACGACCCCCGCCCCGGTAGCCCCCGCGCCCCTCGCCGCCCAAGGGCCCGCGGGCCACGCCCTCAGCGCGCCCGCCGCTCCGGTCGCGGCCGCAACCACGACGACGGCGCCAGCGACCACCCCCACCCCCGCCCCCACGGCGCCTCCCACCGCCCCCGTCACCGCCTCAACGACGACCACCGCCACCACGACGGACGCCGCCGCCGCCCTCCCCACGCCCGCGCGCCGCCGCGGCCGCTCGCTCATGGGCTTCCGCGCCGAGGCGCGCGGCGCCGGCAGCGTGCTGGCGCCCGTCATGCCCGCGGCGGCGGCGACGGCGACCCCGCCCGCCCCCCGCGCGCCGCTCGCGGCCAACGCCACGGCGCGCCTCGCGGCCAAGCAGCGCCTCGCGGCCATCACGCGCCAGGCCAACGCCATCTCCGCCAAGAGGGCCGCCGCCGCCTTCCCGCCCGCGTCCAAGTCGGGCAACAAGGCAACGTCGCCCCTGTCGCCCCCCGACGGCTACAGCGAGGACGCCCGCCCGCGCCGCGAGGCCACGGTCGACCTCGTGTACGAGTTCTCGCCCATCGTCGCCAACGTGTACGCGTCGCCCATGTCCCTCCTCATGTTCCTCGTGCGCCTGTGCGCCGTGGCCGGGGGCGCGGTGAGCGTGACGGCCATGGCCGACCGCATCGTCGACGGCGTCGCGGCGGCGCTCGGCGGCGGCGGCGGCGGCGGTCTCGGCGGGAGCGGCGGCGGCGGCGGCGGCAGCGGCGGTGGCGGGGGTGGCGTCGGGGGGGTCTGGACCCCGCGCGGCTCCAGCGGCGGCGGGGGGTCGGCGGCCGTGTACGGCCTGGCGGGCAAGCTCGGGACGTCCGGGGGGAGCGGCTACGGGCTCATGGGCAGCGGGGGCGGCGGCGGCATCGGCAGCGGCGGCCTCGGCGGCGGCGGCGGCGGCGGCCTGATCGGCGTCGGCAGCTACGGCGGCGCGGCCCAGCCGGCGACGCCCACCAGCCTGGGCGGCGCGGGAGGCAGCGGCTTCCCGCACGCGGGGTCGTCGTACGGCGGCGGGACGCCGGTGCACGCTGCGGGCGGCGGCGGCGGGGCGGGAGGCGCGGGCGTGTACGCGCCGTCCAACCTGGGCTACGGGGTCGCGCCGCCGCCGCCGCCTCCTATTGGCGGCTCCTACGGCGGCTCGTACGGCGGCGGCGGGCCGGCGGCGCAAGCCCCGCCGCCGCTGTCGTACAGCGCGTACGCGCGCCCGCCTTTTGGCGGCGGCAACAACAACAACAACGGCGGCGCGGGCCGGCCGCCGCCGCAGCAGCAGCAGCAGCACCACCACCAGGAGCCGTGAGTTCCTCTCTGTCCTTTTTTTGGGGGGATCGTATCGAGTCTATGTTTTCCCGTCCTTGTTAGTGTCTACATTGTGTTACAGTCACAGCAACACACGTACGCGCGTGCGAAAGAGAGAAAAAGAGACGGAAAAATAGGGGGTGTCGGCACTATCGACGGGGCGGGACGACGCGCGGGCGCCGATCGACAAGACAAGACGCCGCGCTCCCGCCCCAGCATGGGCCATGGATGATCTTCGGCAGATTTTTCAACCTGTGCGGCCGCAAGTAGGGCGCGTGCACGGCCAAACTTACTGCCGAGTGTAAAACCACCGAGGGCTGGTTTTGTTTTTGTTTTTTTTTGAGGGTTTTTCG
>Ga0315905_10009113_pt1 | contig 10048 bp, 8 predicted proteins | sample LakEriMetagenome_5_FD_203522 | JGI IMG/M metagenome (GOLD analysis project Ga0315905, IMG submission 203522) | Freshwater fungal communities from buoy surface, Lake Erie, Ohio, United States - Buoy 4 MA121 | ecosystem: Environmental > Aquatic > Freshwater > Lake | place: USA: Lake Erie, Ohio... | reverse complement strand
CAACAGTTGTCGCCCGCTGGGTTGCCACCTGCAAACTTGAAAATGGAGAGCCGTACGTAAATCCTGGAATTCATGTAATCAAACTGCGTTGGGGTAAGGCATACGACTTCGATGTATATGAAGATACCTTTGCCGTGACAGTTGGGCTCGAAAAACAAGCAAAGTCAGGAATTGCAGAAGCATTAGCCCCACAAATCCAAAGCTGAGCCGCCCTCGCCGCTAACGAGGTAGGGTGTAAAGGCCTTCAGGAGTTCAAATCTCCTCGACTCCGCGATATTTTCTATTGAAAACTTAAAGCGATACTCGGCGAAGCCCCTCTTTAATTGCGGCCTCAACTTGTGCGATCTTTTCATCAGAGACCTTGATATTTTCGATTAGCGGTTGGATCTCGCTCCAATCTAATTTTGGATTTATCGGAGTTGGGCTGATTTCCTTCACGCCTGCACCTAAAGCGTAATCAATGTACTTAATTCCATCACCGTGGACAGACTGCTCAAATCCCTTAAACACAACTAGAGCACAAGGAATTCCGTAACTCTGACAGGTGATCAAAACGTGCATCGCACTAGTTACGACGCTGTCATATCCATTTAGTTTTTTGATAAATAAAATGATGTCATCTGGATGCGAAAGTTGTACTGATAATTCATCAAAATTATTTGGAAGAATTACAGGAGCTTGCAGATGCGTGTAATGGCGCACTAGGGCAATTCTGCCGTTTGTGGCACCGCGAGTTAAAGGCAGGATTCTTGATAAAACTATTCCGGGATCTCCAAAGTTCTCAATTTTCGGTCCACCCGACTGGACTAGCAAATCCGCTGTGTGCGGTCCTCGCACAGAAACATAATCAGCCTTGGAATTCAAGGCGTGCTTGAAGGAACTCACACCTGTTCCAACTACAACGGAACTACTTTTTATAAAGCGACCTACTGAGCCGAGACTTACTAGGTGTTTTTTACTTGTCCTGCTGGTCAGATTTTGAAAAATGATTTTGCTCGATGTGTAGTGGCTAATGATGAAAGGAGTTAACCAATCTCCGAAGTTGCCAGGATATGGATTTTCCCACCAGGATAAATAAATTTTGTTGGTGCTTGGCTTTGATGAATAACTCAAGAAACTTGAAGCTGCTTTTATTGCTGCCTTCTCATATCTACTTGGCAGCGCAGTATTTTGTAGCTCTGAAAGCGTGTTGTTGAACTTAACTAAATCGCCAGATCTTCCGGCTGCAAGCATTTCTCCAACCGCTTTACTGCTTAGATCGTTATGTTTTTTGCCAGTTAGATAGCCTGTTATCCCTGAGGCATCAACTAAAGATCTTGTTTTCATCGATAAGTCTTCTGGCAATTTTTCTTCCACCAGTTTGGCGAATTCTAGAATCTCTCGCTTAGGCGAAAATTTCCGCTTCTTATTTCCCTTATGTTGTTCAACTTTATTCTTGAAATTATCAACTTGCCCGCTTGAGCCAAATCGGAAAAATGCTTCATGGCCGTCCAGCGTTCCCGTGCCTTTATCTACTGCGCAATTTGAAGGGATAATCTGGAATGTCATAATTATTGAATTCGCGCGCCACGCCGCCTCAAAAAAGAAATCATCAGTTGCTTTAACTGTTGCAACTCTTTCAAATTCAGCTGCCGAGGCCACCATTTTTCTTGCTTGAGTAGTTGTGTTAATTCCCCAGAAGCAAGGCTCCCAAAAACGACCGCGATGTTCATAACCAATGCTTGCTGGTGTGCTGAATCCGCGCTGAAATCCAATAATGTCGGCAGTTGAGTTAAGAATAAAATCAGGCAATGAGAAAATTTCGCAGTCAACATCTATCCAGAAAACTTTCTTTTCGGGATTAGCGGCACAAACTTCAGCGATAAATCCAACTTTCTTACGACAAATATCTGCCCAGTCATCGCCTGGCTTCTTCGCGATCTCACGTAATTCATAAGGAATACCAAGTGATTCGAGGTTAGTCTTAAGTCTGTCGGCATGGCTCTTGTAATAGTCATCGCCCGTGTAAAAGGAGCACACGATTGCGTTTGTTACGACTTGATTCGCCATATCTACCTTCTTGACCTAACTACCGCTTAAGTGACGCTTCAACACGATAGATTACCGCTTATGACGGTAAATATCGTTCCGCAAACTCCAATAAATATTGTGGTTTCTGTAACTTTAGGACGAATTGCTGCAATTGTAACGTCTAACGATTTAAGGAATAATTAAGAGATGCTGATAGTAGCCAAAGAGTTGATATATGCCGTAAAGGCTTTATTTACCACCAAAAGAGATCGATATATTCTTCTAGGGTTAGTGCTAATCGCCGCAATGATTTCTGTTTCCGAACTCGCGGTTGCAAAGTTATTCACAACAATAATTGGCTTTGAAAAAACTATGAGCGGCACACAATTAATCATTTTGATTATTGGGTTTTTCTTATTTTTCGGCATCACCAAAGCGGGGCATTTCCTACAACGCGTTTATAAGGTCAGATTCTTCGATAAGGCATTTAAAGCGTCAAGCGCTGATGTCCCCACCGCAAAGGAGAACTGGCGTTGGTCTCTGGCTTTCGAGTTAACAAACATTCTTAGTACCATTACGCAGCTTGGCGTCGTGATACTTTTCTTTGCATATTTAAGTTGGCAATTCGCAGTCATCAACATCCTCGTCGTGCTCGCTATTTTTCAAGTCTATGGAAAGTTATTTAGTAGCCAGCTTGATGCGCAACGCGGCTTTGTGATTGCAAGAAAGAATAAAGAGCAGATTACGAATGCTGTTCGAATCGGAACTCGAATTAAATCTGGAGAAATAGGCATTCTTATATCCGGAATTGCGATGCTAGTTCTCCTGGGAGTCTTGATTTATCTCAGCTATATTGGCGGAATCAATACCTCGAACACAATCGTGCTCTTCTTTGGTCTAAAAATGCAGAACTCTAATTTTTCCAATGTCTCAACTGCGTTGATGAGATTTGCCAGAGCGCGCACAAATAGCGAGTAGGAATCAAATCTGATGCAAGAGAAACTTCTTACGATTGGATATTCCACTCTTGCCGATCGTTTAAATAACATAACGCCACCTAAAGTGGGTCTACCGCACGATATCTTCATATCTATTCAGAATCCAAGCAACAGTGAATTCACGCTGCCAACCAACTTCGAATTTCGTTCTGCAACAGCGAATGAAAAAGGTGTGGCAAAGAGCCGGAATAAAGTGTTGAGAAGCACAGAAACCAAATATCTGTTATTTGCAGATGATGAGATCGAATTTTTAAGCGATGGAATCAAGTCGGCAATCTCTTACTTAGAGGCTAATCCACGCTGTGATTTAGTACTCGCGCAAGCCGTCGATAACAAAGGTCTTCTCCGCAAGTCCTACCCAAAGTCCGAGGCTAAGTTAAGCAAGTTTAATTCTGCCAAGGCAGCAACATACGAAATGATCGTTCGTGTAGATAGCGCAAGAAGTAAAGGCGTTACTTTCGATGAAAACTTTGGTGCGGGTGTAGAGAACTATTTGGGTGATGAGTACATATTTATTACCGATCTGCTTAAGAAAGGCGGCAGGGCAACTTTCTTGCCGCTAACCATCGCAATTCATCCTGAAGAGAGTTCGGGCAGTCGTTGGGGGACGGAACCAGATTTGCGAGCTCGTGCTCGAGTATTTCAACGAGTCTTCGGTGGATTGGCTCCATTGATTCGCGCTGGTTTCTATATAAGGAATTATCGAAAATTCGGTGGCTTTAAGAACTTTGCTAACTTTGTAATCGGGAATTTTTAGTTTGCCATTGCTTACCAATAGACTTAACTATGACGACTTATAAAGTAGCAATTGTTGGCGCAGGTCCCGCCGGCTACTTTGCAGCGCAAGCTTTACAGAACTTACAGACCGATGACTTGCAGTTTACGATTGATATGATCGAGCGCTTACCTACCCCTTGGGGCTTGGTCCGTAGCGGTGTTGCGCCAGATCATCCGAAGATCAAAACAGTTTCAAAAGTCTTTGAGAAGGTGGCAACCGCGGGCAACTTCCGCTTATTCGGTGGCGTTGAGCTCGGTACCGATATTTCTATTGAACAACTAAGAGAAATGTATGACGCCGTAGTTATCGCAACAGGATCGGCTATCGGCAAGAAACTTGGGATTCCTGGTGAAGATTTACCTGGTTCACTCTCAGCTGCTGAATTTGTCCCTTGGTATAACGCCCACCCTGATTTTCATAGCGTAGAAGTGCCCTTGGATTGTGAAACTGCGATTGTCATCGGCGCAGGCAATGTCGCAATGGATGTCGCCCGTATGTTGGCCCTTGAACCAAGTGAGTTAGATCCAACTGATACTGCAGACCATGCGATCGCCGCCCTTAAGAAATCAACAATCCGTGAGGTAGTAATTAGCGCTCGGCGTGGACCAGAGCACGCCGCATTTACCTCACCTGAACTTCGCGAACTTCCAAAACTTGAACATACAAACGTTCTGATAAATAAGTCAGATATTGATGCCGCAATAGTTCGCGCAGGTGATGCGATTGAAAAAGATACTAAAAGCAATCTTGATGCGATGCTATTGATTTCTGAGAAAGACTTAACAAGCCACGATCGCACAATGAAATTTCAGTTCTTAGCCACTCCCATTGAGATAAAAGGTGCTAATAAAGTAGAAGAAGTTGTCTTTCAAAAAACCGGCAGCCAAGAGAAATTCACCGTTAAGTGCGGATTAGTAATCACTGCAATTGGATATGAAGCAGCTAGCATCCCCGGAATTCCTTACGAACGCGGCAAAGTTGTTAATACCGATGGCCGGGTTGATGAAAACCTTTATGTAGTTGGCTGGGCAAAGCGTGGGCCATCCGGTGTAATCGGAACAAATAAATCTGATGCATCAGATGTCATGAAGCTATTGGTTGAGGATTTAAAGCCAGCAAAAGATGGCGGTGACGTCAGTGATTTGCTCAAAAAGAAGAAGTTTGTCTCACAATCTCATTGGGAAGCGATTAATGCGGCGGAAGTAGCCTCTGGAGAGCCCCTTGGTAAGCCACGGAAGAAGTTTGTGAGTCGCGAAGACTTGCTAAAAATCGCCCATTCATAATTGTTCATATTCAATTAACCAAGGCTTAACCCCGCTTACCCTCCCATTTAATTTCATTCGCGGTTAATAGCGCCCATGAAATCTACCTCGAAGAAATCTATTCTCGGAACTGTTGCAGTAACTGCAGCACTCCTACTCTCATTTCTTGTGCCAACCGCACAAGCTAACTCATACGTGTTGCCTGATGCTCCAACCAAGGTAACCTCCGCAATTGTTGCTAATGGTGTGTTTGTTAAATGGACACCACCTGCCGGAATACTTCCTGCAGTCACCGGATACGTTGTATCTGCTGGTGCGGGTTCTTGCCCAATTTATGTGCACGGTGGCAAGCGCACCGGAATCGTGATGCCAGTTGTTGTAGGACAACCTGCAGGAACACCTGTTGTGCAGGCGGTAAATGCTTACGGTTTCTCTAAGCCAGGCACTTCTGGAATGACACATTCAGCGGCAGACCTTGCCAAAGTTGCATCAACTCAAAATCAAGCGGTACAAATTTTGCAACTAAGTGATCTACACGGTGCAATTGAAGTGGGAACTTCTGCATTTGGAGCGGCAGGTTTGGCCAGTAACTGGGATGCAGATCGCGCCGCAAATAAGGCAACAATCGCAATTTCATCCGGAGATAATTTCGGTGCAGCCCCACCAATTTCTACAGAATTTGAAGAAATGCCAACGATCGAAGCGCTAAATCTAGCCAAACTAGATGTTTCAACATTTGGTAACCACGAGCACGATCGCAATTTGACTCACTTAAATAAAATGATCGGCGCATCAGATTTCGAGTGGGTAGTTTCAAACTATCCAGCTGAGGCACTCGCCACACTAAAATCTGGTACAAAAGCAGCTAAATCATTTACAGTGATTGATCGCGGCGGAGTAAAAATTGGCGTCGTTGGTGCAAATACAGCTGAAACTATCGAACAGGTCTTCCCTGGCAACTTGGATTACACCAACGCAGCCGGAGTAAAGAAGACGATCGAGATAGAAAAAGGTGTAACAGGCGTAAACAAAGCAATCGCAGATGCTAAAGCTGCGGGCGCAGACATAGTTGTCGTTGCTATTCACCAAGGTTGGACTGAAAATTCAGAAGGTACAGCCAAGGGACTGTTCATTGATATGGCAAAAGAGATCAAGGGTGCAACAGCAATTTATGGCGGCCATAGTCACCAAACTTTCGCTGCTGTAATGCCGGGCAATACCCGCATTCCCCCAATCGCTTTGGGTCAAGTTAAAAATGCTGGTGTTGAGTACACCCGCACCCAGATCTGCATGATTAACAAGAAGGTTGTTGGACAATCAGTGCAGCACGTTTTGAAAACTGCATCAGCAACCGTCAACACCGGAGTCGTCAGCACAGTAACAGCACAAGATGCTGCTGCAGCTGCGATGGTCAAGAAGTACAAAGACCAAATGACAGTCAAGCTTGATGTGAAGATCGGCAAAGTTTCAGAGCAATTCCCTATCGATGGTACGCCTCGCGTTCAGCGTTCTGGCGAAAACCCAATGGGTAATTACGTTGCTGATGCGATGCGCGCAAAGTACAAGACTGATTTTGCGCTACTAAATGGCGGAGGAATTCGTGATTCATTCCCAGCAAAGACTTATGTGCCAGCAGATACAACGCTGGTGCGCACTGGCACTGGACCTCTTGATGTAACTTTGGGTGATGCGCTAACTGTGTTCCCATTCGGTAACCAGATCGCTACAACAGTTGTTACTGGTTCTAATCTATGGACTGCTCTAGAAAATGGTGTTGGTGGTAACTATCCAGCAGATGGTCGCTTCCCAAATATTTCTGGGTTTAAGTTCACATTTGATGCATCTAAGGCTGTTGGAAGTCGTATTGTCTCAGTCACCAAACTAGATGGAACTCCAATTGCAAAAGATTCCAAGGAGTACACATTGGCAACGCCTGACTTCATTGTCTACGGTGGTGATGGATACTCAAACGTATTCACGCCGTCAAAGGCTAAAGTTCAAGGCGCTCTCCTAGATCTCTTTGTAGATTCACTCAAAGCAGATCTAGCTGCCGGCAAAGTAACGCAGATGCCGAAAGCAGATGGAAGAATCGTAAAAGTTGGATAACATCTAACTATTAGTATCAAACCCAAAAGGCGTCCGATATCGGGCGCCTTTTGGCGTTTTCTCCCTTGATTTAGGCTGATTTATAGATATTTGGGGTGGAATAAGAAAGCGGGTACTATTCGCATTCGCAGGTAAATACAAGTAAATAGGCGTGCGTAGCTCAACGGATAGAGCATCTGACTACGGATCAGAAGGTTAGGGGTTCGAATCCCTTCGCGCGCACGAGATGAGCCTTTCGGTGCCTTTCACACCGGAAGGCTTTTCTTTTTTAAGCGCTTTAAACTAAATCCCTTCGCGCACCAAATTAGTCTTGAGTGCCTTTCACATTTAGGGCTCCTCGTATTACCTTTTTAACACTGATAATATTTAGTCAGAAAGAATTCCTGAAGCATAAATTAAAGGCGATACGTCATTAAATGTTTTTTCAATTTGGTGTTCATTTTTTTCGTACCAATTTCCAAAAACTTCAAGTAAGTCATCTTTTTCAGGCAAATCTAGTGAATTCCCGGCAGCTTCAAGAATAGATAGATCTTGATCGATAAGAAGGGATTGGCTTACCGCATAATTAATGAAATGATCTTTTTCTCCCTTCTGCGCGAAGTAAGTTTCGCGAATAAAGTCACTCCAAGCCCCGCTGTCAATACTATTAAAAAAGGCTTCAAAATCAAGTTTGCCAAAATTTTCTTCAAAGTAGGGGACAAAGGATATAAATGACGAGTGAAAAAAATCTGCCAGAGTACCAAAAACAGATTGTCCTTCACCATTCCACCAAGAATCATACTTTTCTAATTTATCAAGGTTTAAGCCTTCATAGAGGTCCGTTTCAACACCATCTGTTGTTATTTGCATCCAAACTTGACCCCCTAAACATTGATAAAGATTTGATTCAGCCGAAGAATTTCCAAACACTATTCCTCCCCCTTCCTGTTAACACCAGTTGTCCTTAAGAATAACCTTAAGCACCCTTTGAAGGTAGGTTTTTTCGCTGTCGTGGCTACCCTGATGTCTCTCCCGGCTATCGCTCCGCACCCTATTAACCTTTCGGCGCTTTCATCCTTGAACACATTTCTTTTTATTCCCTACAAAAAGAGATACCTTTGCCACATGAGCAAAGTGTTTCTATTCGTTGAAGTAAATGTAAAGCCTGGCCAATTTGATGAGTTCGTTTCAAAACTCAAGAGCCATATCGCGGTAATCCGCACCGAAGCCGGCTGTGAATTTATTGATATCTATCGTGGTACCCAGAAACCAGATGTTGTAAATGTCTGGGAGATCTGGAGCGATCGCCCATCTTGGGATGCGCATATGGTCAATGAGAATAGCAAAGCCTGGCAAGCAATCGGTCCAAATTATGTATTTGGTGAAACGATTACAGTTATGGATGCGCTTTAAAGAGAGGCAATTCCTTTTTCGCAAGCGATACTTGCGGCGATGCCATCATCGACGGTGGCTAAGTTTGGATTTGCAACACCATCTTTAATAGAGGCAACCCAAGCGCGTAGTTCGCCGATGTAAGCATCGGTAAAGCGGCCGATCCAGTTATCGTGTAGACGTCCTGCCTTGCGACCAGGTAGTTCAAAGCCGAAGCTGATCGTTAGATCTCCGAGGTTATTTAGTTCGAGTGAACCATTTTGCATCAAAACTTCTACGCGAACGTCATATCCATAAGTGCTATTTGCGCAGTTATCGACAGTCATCAACACACCTGATTCGGTATGGGAAATAATGCTGATCACATCGTGAATATCAGGAACAGCGTGCGTAGTCTTCTTGGCATATGCCACAGAAACTGTGGTGAATTCTTCTTCGAGTAACCAACGGGCGATATCGAACTCGTGCACTGCGGAATTAAAAATCATCCCGGCTGTGGTTGCGCCTGGAGATGAAACGTTGCGGGTTACTGCGCGAATCTGCACAACCTCGCCATATTTTCCAGATTTGATCTCTTTCTTTAATTGAATGTAGCCGGGATCGAAACGGCGCATAAATCCGAGTGCAACAGGAACGCCTGATGCTTTAACAATTTCAGCGATCTTTTTGGCATCTTCTAACCGTGGAGCAAGCGGCTTCTCGCAGAGCGTAGGCTTGCCGGCCTTTACGCAAAGTTCGAGGTGTTCTGGATGAAGGCCATCGGGTGAACATATGATTACCGCATCAACGGTTGGATCGTTAATTAGATCAGCGACCGAAGAGTGCTTGTTAATTGTTGCACCTGATTTAGCAGATAACTCATTGGCTAGGGCGTCCATCCGCGCTGCATCAAGATCGAAGAAGGCGGTGACGACTGCGCCATCAACAGAGTCTGTGATGTATCTGGCGTGACCAGCTCCCATGATTCCTACACCAATGACACCTACGCGAATATCAGACACTTTTTGCTCCCAGTTCTTTTTATTATTTGGCCTTTAAATTTGCTACAGCAGGTGCAACAACGTTGTGTAAATAATCGACTGATTGTTTCATACCCGTGATTGGACCATCGCCGATACCTGGCATTTCACCGGTGATAGCGACATCTTGTTCAATTACATACCAGCCTTGGTATCCAGCACTTTCTAGCGCCAAAATCGTTTCAAGAATTGGGACATCGCCTTGACCTAGTGGAGTAAATAAACCTTTCTGGACGCCTTCCATAATGCTCTGTTGGCGAGCAAGTACCGGCGGAACAGATTTCATATTTACATCTTTTAAGTGCACGTGCCCAACTCGGCTGGAATACTTTTTAGCGAACTCAACTGTGTCTTGGCCACCGATTGTCATATGTCCAGTATCCAAACACCACATCACATCTGAGTTTTCCACTACGCGGTCAATGTCTCGCTTGGTTTCAACGACAGTCTGTAAGTGCGGATGCACTACTTGAACAAGACCGTGATCTTTACAAATTTGATCTA
>Ga0315905_10009110_pt1 | contig 10052 bp, 15 predicted proteins | sample LakEriMetagenome_5_FD_203522 | JGI IMG/M metagenome (GOLD analysis project Ga0315905, IMG submission 203522) | Freshwater fungal communities from buoy surface, Lake Erie, Ohio, United States - Buoy 4 MA121 | ecosystem: Environmental > Aquatic > Freshwater > Lake | place: USA: Lake Erie, Ohio... | reverse complement strand
AACAACAGCAGCAGCAGCAGCAGCAGCAGCAGCAGCAGCAGCAGCAGCAGCAGCAGCAGCAGCAGCAGCAGCAGCAGCAGCAGCAGCAGCAGCAGCAGCAGCAGCAGCAGCAGCAGCAGCAGCAGCAGCAGCCCATTTCCGTGTGCCGCCGGCACGGCGCCGGCAGCGACGGCGCGCCTGCTGCATGACTGCAGGGCGTCCCCAAGGCCATCGCCCACCTCATCATTGCGCCCACTGCCTACGCCAAGTCCAAGAAGCTGGGCAGGGAGCTGGAGGTGAAGGTGAGCTGGGCCCCGGGTGCGAGGCGGCATTGCCAGCTGCCAGGCCCAGGGTCATGGTGCCATGTGCTGGCCAGCTGGCCGGCACAGCTGGGTGAACAAGCTTCAGCACACGTGGCGGCTGAGCAGGTCTCTGCATGCCGGCTGCCTGCACAGGTGTCGCTGAGTGGCCCCTCTCCCAGCTACGTCCTCCTGCACATGGCGCCCGTGACCACCACCCAGCCCTCTGCCAGCGCTGCCGCGGTCGCCGCTGCTGGCGCTGGCAGCAGCCTGGACCCCGGCAGCAGGCTGCTGGCATCATCAGGGGAGGCCTACGTGCTGGCCCTGCCAGACCTGGTCCTCATGGATCCGCTGGCACCGCAGGCAAAGCTGGCCTTCAAAGGTGCGCACCACCGCCATGCACGGTCCCTGGACCGACATGGGCGCGCCGCCGCGCCGGCTGGTGTGCGTGGCAGTTGTGACACGCCCAGGCCGCCGCCGGGCCAGCCTGAAGCAGCTATGCGTGGCGGCAGGGCAGGTGCCAGCAGGCAGCGCCAGGCACCCAAACTGCTGCGTGCCTCCCGCGCGCTGCAAGGTGCAGGCGAGCTGTCCGTCACGTGCGCCGCCACGGGGCTGGCCGCAGTCATCGTGCTCTCAAAGGACGGCAGCGTGCGGGGCAGCCTGGAGCAGGAGCAGCAGCAGGCGGCGTCAGCGGAGGCAGAGGGCAGGAGGCTTGGAGCGGGGAAGAGGCAGCCTGTGGTGCGGCTGCTGGGCACCTTTAGCGGCGCATGGGCAGGGCGCGTGGCGGTGGCCTGCCCAACCCTGGTGAGGCTGAACTGTGACGCTGCAGCCTGCTGGCCGCCAGCAGGCGGTGCCGTCAGAGGCACTCCAAATCTCAGGGCCCTGAGCAGACACAGCGGTCGCCAGCTCATAGCAACACAAGTGCGCCTTGCCGCAACCTCGAGCGCTAATGATGGCACCCGCATTTCTTTGCAGGGCTTGGAGGGCATCGTGTTTGACGCCTCCACGGTGCTGGCAGCAGGCAGCAGCAGTGCGGGCGGTGCCTCGGCCCGCCCCATCATGCGCAGCGTATGCCTGGCCAAGCTGGGGCCTGTGGCCATGCCGCGCCTGTGGGCTGCGCTGCACGACGCCATCCTGTACATGGACCCCGCCCACTCACGCGGCGGCAGGGTGAGGGCATTCTGCGCATGGCTGCAGCGAGGGCATGCTGCCGCTTGCTCCCTGCACACGCCGTGAGACCTTGCGTCCTTTGCTGCCGCGCAGGCTGCTGTGCAGCTGGCCAAGAAGCTGCCCCTGCTCATGCGGGGCCTGGCCCTGGAAGGCGCTGCCACACGTGACGTCAAGCCTGCCCCCAGCGTGGGCGGGCCGGGCGGCATGGCGGTTGCCAGTGCTGCCCCTGGCGACGACGCAGCAGGTGAGGCAGCAGGTGCAGGCCACCCCACCGGTCAGCCACTGCCAAGCTTGCGCTGCCATTGCATGCCACAGCCTGCTGCACCAGGGCTGAGGGCGCTGCCTGCACCTGGGCTGCGCGCAGGGGACGCGGATGTGGCCGAGTTTGACGCGCAGATGCTGGGCAGCATTGCCCAGGCAGGCGAGACGGGGGGTGACGAGCGCGACGTCCCTCCCTGCTACAAGGCCCAGCATGCTGCGAGGCGCTCCCTGCAGTACCAGCTGCACCTGAGCCTGCTGGAGGCGGAGGGCACGTTCAGCCAGGGCAGCCCTGCTGGGTTGGTGGCGCTTGAGCCGCGCGCGGCGCAGCCGCCACGCACACAGGGCTGACAGGATGCTCCGCCGGCCAGGGTTACACGCGGCTAGCCCCCTGTGACTATGGTCAAACAGTCTCGTCACCGCTTTGTGTTCTGCAAGTGGCGCAAGTGTCGTTTCGCGTGTCAGCCCCCCCTGCCATTCGCCTGCGCAGCCCCTGCCATTCGCCTGCGCATAATCAGTCGCGCCTGCCGATGCGTGCGCCGGCGGCTGCTCGCTCTCCCCGCAGCACTCACCCGTGCCATGCGCTCCGCTTCCTGGAAGTAGAAGTTTCCTAGGGCACGCATGGCCCTGCGGCAGCAACGGGCGTGTCAGCAGGCGGCGTTCAATGTTGCCAGAGCCTGCAGCAGGGGGAGGGGGCAGGGGTGCAGGCTGCCACCGAAGGCTGACAGCTGCAGACGCAGCAGCCAGAGCCACTGCAGGTCTCACAGTCCCTCTTTGTGATGCGTAGGCCGCACTACTCACGCTTCCTTGTGTTGCCGGATCTGCAGTGCAGAGCAGGCGGCGGGGCTGCATTGGGTGCCTGGCACGCCGATGTTTGAGCAGGAGTCAGCACCAGCGTCCGCCTGCGTGCGTGCCAGGGGCTCCCCCTCCTGCTGCTCACCTTGACCTCATCTTCCTCGTGCATGTTCATGCGGAACTGTTGCCGCACTTGGTCTTTCAGCGCGGGCTCGTTGCCTTGCTGCAGGCGTGCAGTGAGACGGCAGCACGCTTGCCCTGGATCGCGCCCCATGCACAACAGCATGCTGCCCCCGGCAGCTGCGATCCGAGACTCACCCGCCTGCCCAGGTACTGCGCCATCATCAGCAGATCCTTGTACAACTGCGGGAGGGGAGGGGGAGCCGTGTGGGTGAAACCGGGACGGCTGGGCAGGCCACGCGAGCGCCGGATCACCTTGCGAACGCTCAGCTCTTTGTAAACCTTGTCCAAGCTTGCCATGGCGGTGTGGGGAGGGCGATCGGATGGTGCAAACGGCGGGTCACCCGGCGCCCGTTGCCGTCTGGAGATCAGGGGGGGCAGCAGGCACCGCCGCCAACGGAGATAGGCAAGCCACAACTAGGGGTGGCAGCAGGGCCTGCGACGGCTTTGTGCCGGAAGCGCGCCGGCAGTCGCGACGGCGGCAGCGCGGCAGGGGCAAGCCCATGCCATGCCGCACCCATGCCATTCCGTGGCACCGATACCAGGCCTCTGGGGGTTACCGGCGGGTGGGCTGCTCAGCCAGGCTCATCAGCTGGCCCAGGGCCTGCGACACGAACGCCAGGCTGGTGCGAATGCCCGCCGCCTGGTCAATGCACGCCTGCTGCCTGGCCTGCAGAGCGCTGCGTCTCAGGGCCAGCACCCGGCTGCTCTCCGACCCCACCGCACACTCGGCGTAGAACCCCAGCCCGCAGGCTAGGAACACGCGCGACGGGTCTGGCACACGCGCCTGGCAGTGCACGCCGCCGCCCAGGTCAACCAGCGTTTTCAGCTCGTCCGCCTGCGGGGGGAACACGCGCGACGGCGGCGCGGGGCAGGCATCAAGAGGCAGGCTGGGGCTGGCGCTGGGCAGCGCAACAGAAGGCCCGAGCAGCACGCAGCCTGTGCCTGCCAGGCGTTGCACCAAGCACGTGGTGTGCTGATGGCTGGGGCATGCCCCCCCTGTCACCGCCACCGCCCCGCCCGGGGGGCAGCGGCAGCTGGCATTGCATGGGAAGACTGGGCAGCCCTGACCTGGTCCAGGCGCTGCAGGCTGCGGTCCAGCTCGTCCAGCTCCTCCAGGTCGGCCTGGTGCTGGTCACGCTGGTCGGTGACCCGCTGGAGGTCGCGCTTCAAACGGTCAGCAAACTGCACGAACTTGCCCACGTCGCTGTCCCCGGGCGGCTGCATCGCCTGCCCGCTTGGGGACCTCAGGGCCCAGGCGGCGGCAGCCGTCGCCCTGATGGCCACCTCTCAGGTGCTCTGCTGGCACTTGAGGTTCAGTCTATGCTGCCGTTGCGGGCTGGCGGTGCCCTGCGCGAGGGCCGGCGCTTCGATCTGGAGCCGCGGCGCGACCAGGCGCCCGGCGCGCTGGCGTGGGTGTGGCGGGGGGACTGGCGTCGTGATCTGCTGCCCCCGCCCGTGCCTGCTGCGCGTGGCTCTGCCTCGGCGGGCCGGCCTCGGGCGGGCCGAACGAGTACACGAACAACTACCAGCGCGGCCACGAGACACGTGGTGTTTGTTTTCACATTCAGCCGCGGTCCCCCCACACCGCGCCCTATCAGCAGTCCGCCCCCACAAAACCGCGCGGGAGCATGGCACGCCGCGCCGCAGCGCCCACCGCCGGGGGGCTCCTCCTCGTGCTGCTTGCCGCCGGCCACGCCGTGCGCGCCTCCTCCCAGTTCGGTAGCCTGTGGGACCTGCCGGGAGCAGCAGAGCTGGCAGGTGGGCGCCCGTGGGAGCGGGCGCCGGGGGCGGGCGAGCGGGGGGGTGGGTCGGCCCGAGAGCGCATGCCACGCCGGTCGGACAGAGAGAGAGAGAGAGACGCCGGCTCCAGGGTGCTCTGCCCCCACCCCATCACACCGCTGCAGGCACCCTGCAGAGCCCCAGCGAGGCGCTGCAGGCAGGAGGCACGCGCAGGCTGCAGCAGACCTTTGACATCAACGACTCATTGGGTGAGCGCGCACTCCGCCTCGATCCGCCCTGCGCGGGTCGCGCAGCCGCAGGGGGCGGCCTTGGCTTGCTGGAGGCGGGCGTGCTTGGCTGGCGAGGGTGCTGCTGCTGGGCTGGCCCCGCATGCCTGCTGCAGGCAGCGTGTTGTCATGCCTCTGTCCCTCCCGCCTGCTGCCCCCCCCCCCCCCCCAGGTGACGACTTCACGTTTGACGGCTACCCCTTTGGCTTTGGCGGCATCCTGCCCGTGAACAGCGGCATCGACGGCATCAGCCCGCTGCTGTACAGCGTGCTGTTCCGCGACTTCCTGAACGACGCCTCCATCGGCCGCCTGGCTGGGCTGGTGCCTGAGGATCCGCTGGGCGCGCTGACCGGGGTGAGCGGCAGCCCGCCCGACGGGCCACCTGCCTGGCTTGCTGACTGCCGCCTGGTGCACGGCGCTGCTGGTGGCCATGGGCGTGACCCATGGGCCTGACCCCAATCCTCCTCCTCCTCCTCCTCCTCCTGCTGCTGCTGCTGCTGCTGCTGCTGCTGCTGCTGCTGCTGCTGCTGCTGCTGCTGCTGCTGCTGCTGCTCAGTTCCTGCCCTCCGAGGTGCAAGACTCCCTGAGCCGCGACGTGGTGACGCTGTTCGGCTACGACGCCCTCACCCGCCTCATTGGCAACGTCTACACCCTGGCTGAGGCAGAAGTGGGAGGCATTGCCAACGCCGCCTGTGTGGTGAGCCCTGCGCCGCTGGCCTGCACCCGCCGCGGCACCTGTCAGCAGGCCTCACGCCGGCTGACCCGGCCATGCCCAGCCTGGTGCAGTGTGCATGAGCGTGCCGCCAGCGGCCTCCCTGCTGCCCGCTGCCAGGTGCTGCTGCCCCAGGCTGCCTGGGCCCGACGCACGGGGCGCTGTGGTGTGGTGTGTTCTGGTGTGCAGGGCCCCACCTACTCCCTGGAGATCAACGGCGGCACCTGCGAAATCTTCCGCAACGGCACCGTGGAGTGCGAGCAGCCGTCCGTCACCTTCACTTTCACCCCCCTGACTTGCAATGGCCCGTACAAGGAGGCCTGCGCAGTCACGGTGAGCGCCTGGCCGCGCATGCGGGGTTGCTGCGCCCCCGCCGCCGCACAAGCTGGGGAACCAGCAGCCAACCTCAGCACGCAGGCTCTCCTCCTCCACCACACCGCTGGCATGTGTGGTGTTTCTGCCCGGCGCTGCTGTTGCTGCACAGGCGAAGGTGAATCATCCTGCCCATGCCTGCCGCGCCTGCAGGGGGCCCAGTTCCAGATCGTCCAGGAGTTTGGGTCTGAGCGGGAGGGCACCGTTGGACCTGACGCGGGCGTCTACAACTTTGGTGTCTCCCAGGTGTCTCCCAGGGTCCAGTCAGCAAGCACTGACGGGCGGCGGCAACCTGCACCAGTCATGCAGTGCCGGCGTGCAATTGCGTTCACAGGGGTGCGGCACATGGTGCCTGTCACCTGCGCTGCCAGCCTCACCCTGCTGCCTGCCTGCGCCTGCAGAACATCACCAACCTGTTCCTGGGCTTCAGTCCCAACCTGCTGCGCGTGGTCAACAACTTTGGTGCCCTGAGGTGGTACCAGTTCCTGGTAAACTACATCAACATTGCGGTGAGGAGGCGACAGACCCAGGCCATGCCGTGCGCTGCTGCCCGCCATTCCCGCGCCGGCTGGCCGGCAGCATGCAGCGCACAGCATGATGCCAGCGTCCTGCTGTCCACACGCAGCACACGCCCGCCCTCTCACCAGCGCTGGCCATCCACCGCTCACTCCCTCCTGCCTGCAGCTGGCTCGCATCCGCGATGCCATCATCGATGGCACGGGCCCCATCTTTGCCAACAGCCGCAGCGGTGCTGGTGGCGCTGAAGCCGCCCTGACCGAGCTTCGCGCAGCCGACGGCCCCATTGCCGAGGGTGCAGCAGAGCTGACTGCTGCAGGTGGGCTAGCCGGGGCAGCCTGTGCTCACTGCGGAGCAATGCGATTGCGCAGCTGTCCCTGCCCCCCTGCACGGCACCTGGCTGAGGGCACGCTGTCCCTCTCCCTTCCTCTCAGGCACTGAATTGATGGCCAAGCTGGCAGCAAGGCTGGGCCTGCCGGAAGGCACAGACCTGTCCCAGCTTGCCCGCCAGATGACGAGCGGCAGCGGCATGCGCGGGCTGGGCGACGGAGCACAGCAGCAGCGCAGCTCAGGGCCATCCGCCGAGCCTGCAGCAGCGGCAGCCCCGCAGCCAGCTGCTCCTGAGGGGCTGGACTTCACCCTCGACTCTGAGATTGGGCGCGGTGCACGTCAACAGGCCGAGGCTCAGCAGATGAACAGGCGCGTTGCAGTGCTGCCCGCCCGTGATGCCTTGCTGCCAGTGCAGTGCATAGCCAGCCTGACGGCAGGTGACACCATGTGTGCGATGTCTGATACAGCACTGCATCTTCGGCTTGCAGGGAGATGGCCAAGCTTCTGGCAGGGGCCATAGGGCGCACCGGCAAGGCAGGGACCGCTGGCCCAGGCATCGCAGGCTCACGCGAGGGCGCAGTGGTGAGAAGCTCAGCCACTCATCAGCTGCATGCAGCCTCCAGGCATGGCGGAATGCGAGCGCAGGTGCACTGTCTCACTTGCTGACCTGCATGCTGCTGCTGCTGCTGGTGGCGCAGGTGCAGCAGGAGGGCTTGGTGGAGGGCAGCCCTGAGTTGCTTGATCAGTTGAAGCAGGGAGGCGTCACAGCAGAGGCCGTGCAGCAGGCGCCATGAGCATCGACAGTCACTTTACAATGCCGGCTGCATGTTCCAGCAGCGCAGAGAGGGCGGGCACTCCTCGGGTCAAGTAGCCTGCTTTGGGCTTCCACGCTGCCTTGGGTGGTGCAGCAGCGGCAGGTCAGGCATGCCTAGCGATAACAATGATCAGCATGATTGTAATCATCACCAGCAGGCCGACAATGCACAGCATGGCCCGCCCCTGCCGCTGAGTCTTCTCTGCCTTCACCAGCTCCTTCACGCCCTCCTCCACCTGCATGCCAGACGGCAGAATGGCACGAGATTTGCTGTCAGTGCTGCGTCACCGCGCACTGAGCAGGGGTGCATCCCTGCTGTTGCATCCCTTCTGCAGCCCAGCGGGTGGCCTGACCGTGCACCCACAAAGCGAGCAGCCTGGCACCCAGCCCACATCCGACCAAACGACACACAGGCTGCAGCAGGCGCCCACCTTCATGGCTGTAGTCGTGACGTTGTGGTCAATGCGGTCCAGCATGGTCCCCTGCTCCACCACCAGCACCGACAGGTCCCGCATGATCTGAGCCAGCTCCGCTATGGTCTCCACAACCTTGCGAATCTCCTCATCGCGCTCCTCGATCATGGTTTCCGCTTGAGACACCTGCAGAAAACACCACTCGGCTGAGAATGAGGACGCATATGACGCGCTGCCGGCATGGTTTGGCGGGCAGGCCCATCACCAGCATACCGGCCGGGCGTCTGTTCCCCCCTGCGCTACAGCTGGGCGGTGCATGCGCACATGGCTGCTGGCAACCCACCTTTTGAAGCTGCGCCTCGGTAAATCCTGGGTCCGTGCTGGCAGTGCCACTGCCCACGTTGTCATCTTCTATCAGGCCAATGCTGCTGCCCTTTGCCAGCCCCTTCTGCTGCTCTATCTTGTTGAGGAAGCGCGTCTCCTCTTTCCTGCAGGCAGCACACCATGCCTCAGGCTGCTGCCATGCAGGACACAGCTGCACAGCTGCCGCAAAGCGACGCAGCGGTGCACTTGGGAACGACCTGTGTCTGGAGCCCACCTGAAATCCACACTCAGCTTGAACAGGACTTGCGCCAGCTGCCGCTGCACCTGCAGCCGCACCTGCACCAGCAAGGCAGGCGCGCCCTTCCTGCTGAGTGCTCCCGTGGCATGGAGGGGGCTGGGCATGGACCCCAGGTCGGCCAGGCGTCACTGCTGGCAGCCGGTTGCTGGGTGGTGCCAGGCGCACCTGCGCGTCCTCGCTGCCGGCATCCTGGCCCTGGTCCATGCCGCGCACTGCCTGGTCCAGGCGCTTGAAGCTGGCTTTGACCTCGCGGGTGAGGGCATCCACGTGGGCTGAGGCACCGCTGTTGTTGTCGTCGAATGTCACCAGCAGCGACTTGGCGTGGTACCTGCAGCGCAGGGGCGTATGCAGGCTCGCTGGGCGCCCTGGTGCTCGGGGCTGCGCCGCGGTGCTGCTGCCGTGATGACGACGGCAGGGCACAGCGCTCTGCCCAGCAGAGACCCCAGCAGCAGCGCTGCACATTGCATGACCGCTGCCAGGGTGGGTGAGCACCCACTCTTTGAGTTTGTTCATGCGCTCCTTCAGCACCGCCATCTCGCCCTTGATCTTCTCCGTCCTGACGATCCAGGAGGGCTCGAAGGCTGCAGCGATGCCGGTGCTGGCCATTTCGATGTCACTGGAATCGCCGCCCAGGGCAGCTCCCAGCAGCTTGGCGGTGGCCCTGTCGTTGTAGCCATCGGAACTGATGGTGAGGGGCGGGGCGGTCACGTGTCAGGCGACGCGGCTGCGCTGGCGACGGTGGGCGCGACCCCGCCCTGCTGCTGGCGCTGGGGCGGCCGCATGCGGTGCGCGCGCGCATGCGCGGGGCAATGCAGGCGGGGCTCGCGCATGAGCCCCGGCTTCGCGCGCGAGCAGCACAGGGAGGTCCGGCACCCGATTGCGCGTCACGCTGTGCTGACCACGCCGCGAGCGGCAGCGCAGGCTCACCGGTCTTCCTGTTGAACGCTGCCCCGCGCCCGCTTGGCATCGTTTCGCAAGCGCACGAATTGCTGCGTGAGGTTGCGGGTTGTGCCTATCGCCACACTCATCCTGGCGCGCTACAGCAGGCGCGCCTGCCGGAGTCAAGGCCGCAGGCGAAGGAAGGGGCGCGCGCGGCCTCAGGCCGGCAGGCCGGGATGCCAGGGCCCGGTAATTGAGCAACCCGCTGCAATCCGGCGCCGCAGATGTGCCTGATGGAGTGGGTTGGGCTCCAACCACCGCGTTGATGCGCTAATCAGGGGAGTGGAATGTGCGCTCAGCTACAGTGGTGCGTCACCAGAGTCAGGCGGGGTCGCGCTGGGCGGCAGTTCCCCCTCGCCGAGCCCGCGGCCCGACGCGCCTGCGGCCGCGAGCACCCCACCCGAGCAGGCCGGCGGCCAAATGGTTGCCAGCGCCTGCCTCAGCGTGGCTCTGCTGCTTGGTTTACAATAGTAGCCCCTGCTTGCTTGCTTGCTGCTGAGTGATTGACAGTGCTACCGCGTTGCTCGCGCAGTGCTGCCTGGCGTTCCAGTCACGCGTGGGGGGGGGGGGGGGGGGGGGGGGGGGGGGGCGGGGGGGGGGGGGGGGGGGGGGGGGGGGGGCGGGGGGGGGGCGGCCGCGGGCGG
>Ga0315905_10009108_pt1 | contig 10053 bp, 12 predicted proteins | sample LakEriMetagenome_5_FD_203522 | JGI IMG/M metagenome (GOLD analysis project Ga0315905, IMG submission 203522) | Freshwater fungal communities from buoy surface, Lake Erie, Ohio, United States - Buoy 4 MA121 | ecosystem: Environmental > Aquatic > Freshwater > Lake | place: USA: Lake Erie, Ohio... | reverse complement strand
TTTTGAGACAGCACGGGCGATCAGAAGTTGCTTGATCAGCACGCAGTGCAGAAGTTGCTTGATCAGCACGACGTACAGACCAGCATCGTCGACGCCAATCTGCAGATCCTCTCGCGAGGCATCCCTGTCCCCTGGGACACACGACGGCACATTTCCAACCACGCTCACGACGCTGCCATGGCTGACGCCTCCGGCCGCACCTGACATGGAAGAGCTGCGCGACCCGGCAAAAACAGGTGAGCTGCGCGGGGCAGCGTGCGCCGGCCAGGACCGCGCGGCCCGCAGGACACGTGCACACATGCCAAAATGACCCCACAACATGCCGGCTCCCATACAACACCGCGCGAGCTGCGCTGGGGGGGGTTGGAGGCATCAAGTCTTCTGCCTCCAACCCCCCCCTGCGCCGCTCTCGCGGCCCTAGCCGGCGCACGCTGCCCCGCGCAGCTAACCTCTTTTTGCCCCGCGCCCTTGGGCATTTGCCCGTAGTGGAAACCGCAAACGAGGTGAACTCCGACGAGCTGTAACCACGGCGCGGCATGTTTGATGGAAAGGCTTTTCCTTTGGAGAGGGGTTTTCCCGTGGGGTCCTTGTTTTTAATTATTTTGAAACTCTGGTACAAAAGGACCCGAAACCCTCCGCTACCGCCCCAAATTTGCCTGGGCTAGACTTTGTTTTTTTCTAACCCAGGCAAATTTTGGGCGGTGCCGGGAGCGCGTGTACAGAACGCCCCTGGAGGCCATGAGCTTTGCGCCTGAGCAGGAGGTGTGTCTCCGCAATGGCAAGCAGCACAGACTAGCCGTCCAGCAAGGATGGACTGAGAGGGTGGACGAACAGGGTCGAACGTACTACCAGAACGATGTTATGAAAATGACGCAATGGGATCGTCCCGAGACCGGCGAGGCGTTGAGACCACCTGGGTACGGGGGGTCTGTCAAATGCCCTACAGGCCACACGATGGAAATGCTTAGCGCTAGCAGTTCGTGGCGCTGTGACGTGTGCAAGACGTCGCATAAGAAGGATAAGAATCCGCATCTGCGCTGCACAATGTGTGATTATGACACGTGCAAGACGTGCGGCGATGGAGCCATTTACGCCATGGAGCACCCAGAAGATGTGGAATTCAAACGGAGACGGGCTTCAATTGACCTCAACGCAATTGAACTCCAACAGCGAAGAGAAGCACTGGGGCTCACACAGCAAGAACTCCGAGAGAAACTGGCAGCTGATCAGAAGAGAGTCAAAGCCGAAGCAGCAACGACAGCCATGAAATATGGTGGCGCTGTGGCACCGGTCGTGGCACCGGCGGCCATAGCCTGCTGCGCTGCTTGTGCAGTCATGTGAAAGAACTGGGTCACCTGTCGTTGGTACACCTCTTGAATTGTCATCTTAATTAGACCCTAATCCATTGAGACCTCGACGGTTGTCATCTTAGTGTTACACTTGAGTAACACAAATCTGTGCAGAGGGTTAGCCGAGACAATTAGACACTGCACAAAAGTTGCACAAAGTGCTCCATAATATAGTGAATTTCCATGGTAAATGTACTAGGAATTTCCATAGTAAATGTACGAGGGCGGCGGCGGCGTTCATCTGCTCCCACTCTCTCTCTCTCTCTCTCTCTCTCTCTCTCTCTCTCTCTCTCTCTCTCTCTCTCTCTCTCTCTCTCTCTCTCTCTCTCTCTCTGTAAACATATATATATATATCATTCGTTGGTCTCCGTCGAATGCAGGTCAACCGTCAACTTTGTCTCTCTATACAGTATGCTTCTCGCCGACGGCAGCGCATGCGTATGGTGGCGGCCAACTGGCAGGGGGTCGGGTGCAGAAGCAGCCCAAGGTGAACCAGCAGCCCACGGATCGGCAGTTGTGCATTGACGGAGGAGCGCACAACTTCCAACCCCATCCAATGGCACTAAAAAACGAAACGATGATGGATGATCAAGACGTTTAGTTTCGCGTGGCTCAATCCAAGGCGTGCAGAAGTTCTCGATGACAGGCTGCCAGGGCGGAGACGCAAGAGGAGGATGAATCAAATCAGACTTAGATCGAGCCCGTTGGGTGGAGTGAGGGACGGGAGTGGAGGAGCGGAGGATCTTAGAAAAGCTGGGGCTGCACCTACTGCGAGTCTTAAGGGCATGAGTCCATGAGAAAGCCGAAGTGCTAGACGGGTGCACTTGGAGTATGCAGGAGGTTATGCCTTTTCCGTTCCTCCTCCTCCTCCTCCTCCTCCTCCTCAGGGGATGAGAACCCCGAGAACATCCGGGCACGCATTTACATACAAACACACACACATCATGTACACAATCACGCGGCTTCTGCTGGCGTATCCACTTCGACGTCGAGCTTTCTCTCATAGTCGAGCTCTCGACACATGTGTCGAGAGCTTCATAGAAGAGAGCGATAGGTGTTCAGGACCGTGATCTGTGCGATATCGTGCGATCTGTGAACCGTTTTGTGACTCTATAAAATACACTGAATGGTCCTCGGAGCCTAGATCAAGATCGCACAAGTTGGCACAGGATACGGTCCTGAACAAGCTTTCGATCGCTTGCATCTTCAGAAACCAGTAGGTTTTGATGCGACTATACAGTCGCAGCTTGGATTACCTCTCGACAGCGTGTAGTCAGCAGAGGTGAATTCTTTATGACGATAAAACATAATATCGACAAATACACTAAAACTCGTCAGGAGGAAATAATACATGTATAGAATGGAAATTTGGCAGTGGAGGAAATATTACATGGATGGTCCGTGACGTCCGTGAGATTTCTGATCCAAAAAGCGGGGAATTCAGGACTGGAGCTGGAAATTCGGTGTATACGTATCAGGGTTCAACAAACAAAGCAGTTGTTTCCTTCCTGTTAATTGAATCTTTGAAATCAGAGACTGCCCAACCCCGATGGTACAAGTGAAGATTGTCTCTCTCTACCCTTCCCCCCTCCCGCATCCCCCGCCCCCTTGTCCCTCGGTCTTTTTCTATCCCTCTTCCCCTCCCTGGTTTGCTTCCCGCCCCTCCCCCTCCTCTCTGTCTTGGTCTGCGTCTGCCTCCACGTGGAGACAGACGCAGACCAAGACACAGACAGCAGCGCCTCCAGCGGCTCGGCGTCATACTGCAGCGGAAGGTCCACCATTTGTCTGTGTCTCTGTGCGCCCTGTCTGTCTGTCTTGATTCATGTCTGTCGTTGTCTCTCCGAGGCTTCTGTGCAGTCTTTCTTTCCGTCACATCGTTCCTTCGGGAGGAAGGAAACTGCGAACGAGAGATTTGAAATCAGCGAGGGCAAGAAGTGCCTCCCCTCCCTGCAATCCCTTCTGACCGTGTCTGCGCTCCACCACCTGTCGAATGATCAATGTCAGTCGCGTTCGGGGGTTGGAAGGAAAATAGAGGCAGGGAGGGACAGAGGAAGAGACTGAGAGAGAGACGGAGACCTCATAGAAGGCGTTGCGGGCCTGATCCTCGGATACCAACGCGGGCATGATTTGCTTGGTGCGCAGCAGCGATAGGAACATCTTCTCTGTCAGCCCTGTGTCCCCCCCTGTGTGTGTGCAGTGTGCGTGCGTGTGTTGTGTGTGTGTTGTGTGTTGTGTGCGTGCGTGTGTGTGTGTGTGTGGAGCCAGGTCTAGTTGCAGCCACGCGGGCCCCTTTAGTGTGTGTGTTGTGTGTGTATGTCTCTCTCTCTCTGTGTGTGTGTGTGCGTGCGTGTGTGTGCATGGAGCCAGGTCTAGTACTGCGGTGTGTGTGTGTGTGGGTGTTGTTGGGTGTGCCAGTAGCTGGTAGGTTAACGAAGAGCGAACCAGCCATGTTATCATGAGTGCTAGAAACTTGGTGGTCATTCTGGTAGGTCTCTAGGCCTACAGCTCTTGGCATGCCGTACAGCGCTTGCTCAACTTCTGCCGGGTAACGCTCTTGCTCGTACGCGCTGTCGTAGTCCCCCTCCTCATCAAGTATAGTGTGGTCTGACCCGGAGCTCAAAAATCCCCCCTTCTGCTTGTGAACACACCAGTTTCAGGATTCAGGGCGCACCCTGGAGGCATGCGTCACCTCCGTCGCCTCCTGTGGACTCCGCCTCGCCTCTGCGTTTTCATGCTTAGGGTCTAGAGCTCAGAGAGCAAGAGAGCGAGAGAGCGAGAGAGCAGGGGGGGGTGATGAGGAAGGGGGAGAGAGAGGAGAGAAAGAAAGAGCCGCACGAGCGCGAACACAAAGAGAGAAGAGATAGAGCGACAGAGGGAGACAAAATGACCAAAAAAGACAGAAAGGCACACCACGTCAAGAGGATCTTCCAGAGACACGGTCTCGCTCCGTCGCTCGCTCCCTCCCTCTCTCTCTCGCTGAACCCGACGCCTTGCACTTCCGTCGCCTCCTCCTCCTCCCCTGCCGCTATCGAAGCCGCTGCCGCCACCCCCATGCATTCTTAGATCTCGAGGAGCATCAGCCACGCCGATGCCCCCCACCAGCGCGGGGGGCCCACCAGCGCGGGGGGTGTTGCCTTGGCGCGGTGTGTTGCCCTGTTTTGGCGTGAGCACCTTCTGCAGAGTGCGCTCCGTCTTGTGCAGACGCGATGAGAGGTTCGTAAGAACAGACTTGATTTCATCTTCAGAACGTGAACGGCCACTCTCCCTACCCCCCTTGAGTTTTTTCTTGTTTTCCCACAGAGCCTTCCAGCTCTTTATGAGCGCCTTGAGAGCGCGGATGACTTTATCGGGATCTTCATTCTCTGCACGTCGAGAGCGGCTGGGCCCCCAGGCTGCGACATCGAGAACCATTCCGACCAAGTCCCATGATACTGGTATTGCTTCGCCCTCCTTCGTGTACAGCCACCCGTCGTCATCCCCTGGCGCTTCTTCTTGCAGGCCCGCAGTGCCTCCTCTCCGTCGCCCAGCCACGGACCAGGAGGCCGAAAGCGTGCCGCCGCGCTGCGCTGAGCGGATGCTGGCGGACGACTCCACTCTTTGAAAGCCCGGTTGACTAGGAGTCTGCGCAAGGGACGGGCCGGAAGACATGTCGAAGGCGTGCAAGTTGAGAGTATGAAATGTGTTTTGCCGCTGCTCCTCGAGGAGAGCTTCTTCAAGGCGCTCAACCTCACTCTCTGCCGTCAGTGCCCGGTGATTCCATATCTGAAGGCGCTGAGCCCAGTCATTGTTTTTCAGGGCCAACATCGTCTCATCTGGTATTCTGGGATTGCTTCGCGCCTCTTCTCGCACCTCTCTTCTCATCTCTTCCAGCTCCCTGAGCAGACGCTGTCGTTCTTGGTCAGCGCCTTGCTTGAGGGCAGCATATGCCTCGTGTGCAGCCAACTGTTCCTCGTGCAACCGTCTCGACAGTTGATTGTTGGCTTCTTCAAGCTCCTCAAGCTGCGCCCGCAGCGTCTGCTGAGAGCCCAGCGCCGCCTGCTCCTCCATCAAAGATCAGAACTAAACCCTAAACTCTGGCCCCTACATCTGAGCGCAAAGTGCTGCCTGCTGCTCCAAATGAGAACTAAACCCTAAATCCTGAACCCTAAACCTGCTCCATGGACACATCAGAATTCATTCTTATTCTGAAAAGTCAGTGCTCTAGCGTATTTCCCATATGAAGTCACTATATAGAGGACTTTCAGAAATTTCTCCTGTCGCTCAATGGACACGATTTTCGCCTGTTGCTCAATGGAGTTGAGCGTCTGCATCCGTTCTTCCAACGAGTGGTTTTTTTCGACCATCTCAGCCACAAGAGCTTCCAGCGCCCTCCTGCTCTCTGCTTCCATGCTCGCGTGTGCAAGCTCCTCCGCCGCCGTGTTGTAGGCTTGCGTGAGCTGTTGGAAGTGCCCCGTCAGCGCCTCCACTTCTCCCTCAGCATCCTGGCACAGCCTCTCTTGACGAGCAAGGGCAGTGGTAAGCTGGAGGATTCGGTCAGAGAGCTCCCGGTTTTGTTTGTTCAGCTCCTGGATCTCGTAGCTTAGCTCCATCTGCACATCTTGGGTATGGGCTAACTTGTCTTCCGTAAGCGCTATCTTGTCCTGATACTGCGCAGAATCACGAGAATTCGACTCGGCGTTAAACATCATGAGCGCGGCGTCCACGCTCGTTTCCCGGAGCGCGAGTGTTAACTCTGCCACGTGATCCTTGAGCGAATCTGCCGGTTTAGGGTTTAGGGTTTAGGGTTTAGGGTTTAGAATTTAGAGTTTAGGGTTTAGGGCTGACTCTGCCACGTGCTCCTTGAGGCAATCTGCTTCGTTTTAGAGATTAGGGTTCAGGGTTTAGTGTTTGTTTAACTCTGCCGCGTACTCCTTGAGGGAATCTGCTTCGGCTTGGGGTTTAGGGAGGTTTAATTAAAGTGTGCCACGTGCTCCTTGAGCGATTTGCTTGCTGACCGTTAGTGCGGGAGAGCTCGAGCATCTGGAGACGGCACTCTTGCAGCTCTTGCTCGCTCGCCTCCAGCTCGCGCGTGCGGTCCTCGAGCTGCTTCTGAAGCTGCTCCTCTGCCTTGACCTCCTCATTCTCCTTCTCATGACGAAGGCGAAGAAGTAGGGCCTCTGACTCCGCCGCTTGACTTGCTGCTTGCGTGTAACTATGTTGCAGTGCCGCGTTCTTCTCTGTCAGCGATGTCTGCGCTCGCTCTAGCGTCTGTGTGAAAATGACACCACACACATACACGCACACACACCATGGCACACGCACACACACACACACACACACACACACACACAGCGTCTGCTCTGTCAACGAGGTTTGTTAGGGTTTAGAGTTTAGGCTTAGGGTTTAGAAATGATTTAGGCGTATATCCTTTCTAAACCCTTAGCCTAAACTCTATACATTAAAAAACTTTTAAGGGCTTAGAGAGGGACCTCCTATCTCTAAGGCCTTGGAAAGAGACCTCATGGGCGACACGGAGTGCGGCGTCCTTGTTGTTGAGGGCGGCGTCCTTGTTGTTGACCTGGACTTGGAGCGCGATGACTTGCTTTCGCAACTCTCGCACCTCGCCTGCCTGCCAGAAACTCTGAAAAGTCAGTGCCCTATTACATCTACTGGACACGGTGTCAGTGTTCTCCAAAGTCAGACACGGAGTCGAGTGTTCAAAGTCAGACACGGAGTCGAGTGTTCAAAGTCAGACACGGAGTCGAGTGTTCAAAGTCAGACACGGAGTCGAGTGTTCAAAGTCAGACACGGAGTCGAGTGTTCAAAGTCAGACACGGAGTCAAGTGTTCTCCCAAGTCAGTGCCCTATTACATCTACTGGATAAAATCACTAGAGAGTACTTTTGAGAATGGGCGGTTTAGGGTTTAGGAATTAGATACTCTCACTAGAGAGTACTTTTGAGAATGGGCGATGATCAGGCGGCCTCACCTCCACCTCGCTACTGCTATTCTTTTCCGTCAGAGTTGCGGAATCAACGCCCTGCTGCTCCTGGCGCTTGGCCTTGTGAACCTGGCTCAGCTCTTGCTGGAGATCAAAGAGCCGACTCTCGAGGCCCTGCACAGTCTGTCGCAGTTCCTCAGCGGTTGACTCAGCCTCGTCAACCGCTGTTCGGTGCCTCTCGCCAGACTGGTCGTGGCGTCGGCGCAAGAGTTGCTCCTCACGGTGCCGGTGCTGATCTAGGATTGCCTGCTGCTGGAGGTACTTGCGCGCAGCCTTCTTTTCAAGCTCTTCGCGCTCCTGAAGCTCGGCCTGAAGACGCGAGACGCGCTTCGTGAGCTCCTGGCTCTCTTGCTCCTTGATCCTTGCCTTGAGCTCTAGCGCCCGTATCCCGGCCTCTGATGCCATGCGACTTAGCTGTGTTTCTACGCGTGCAGGCGCACTGTTGTGATCGTCCCTTGCTGATTCCGTGCGATGTAGCATCCCAAAGGCTGTCTCGGGCTGAAGCCTGTTTGGCGCCGCGCTGTTGGTGCGCGATGCTCCGAAAAACGATGCCACCGTCCCGCTGCTTGAGACAGGGCCGAATCTTTCGCTAGCCAAAGATTCGGCCCTCGCGAATCTTTTGCTAGGCGCCACCGATGACGCGTGCGACAAGCCTGAGATGGACATGGCTGCGGTGGGCGCTGGCAACGCGGGGCTCGGTGACCTGCAGGACCCTGAGCTAGGTGTCGGGGTGAAGGGGTCCGACCGGCGGTCGGACCCAGGCTCTGCTCTTGCCTTCTGCTTCTTCACTTGCACCAACGGCTCTTCGACAACTCCTCCTCCTCCTCCTCCTCCTCCTTCGCCTGCGCTCTGGGGGGGGTCCGTGGGCGAGACCCTTGACGTATGATAAAGGTTGGCAGCGTGTTGCAAGGTGCCTTTCAATTCGAGCGACGTGTGGAGCTCGCGCGGCTTGTGCGCATCTGACCTCGCTCCCGACACTACTCCGGTTTTTGCAGCGGCTGGCTCCTCCTCGGCGTCCGAGGCATAGTTATTCCGCAGGTTCGAGGACTGGCCGTATGAGTCTGCGGCATACGCTTCGTGAAGGCCGACATCTTCGTGTTTCATGGTGCGCGTCGCGGTGTGCGAATATAGAGAGTTTGATTGCTGCTTGCGCAGCTTCTTCCCCCGCGTCATTTCAACGTGCCGCGTCTGCCCAGATTTTGACTTGACCGTCAGCAGGACATTTGAGCCAACCGGTCCTTCGAGGAGCTCGCGCACCTGCTCTTGTGACGCCCCTTTGATGTCCCACTCATCGACCAGCACGCAGATTTCGCCAGGATGCACCGCCTGGCTGGAGCCCGCCGCTGCCGCGCGGGTCTGGGCGACATGCGCCACGACCCAGTCCCCCGAGGCGTCAACAGTCAGAGACAGACCCAGCAGCTTAAACTCGTGGAGTGTGTTGGGGTCCTCCTTGACGAAGCCCTGCTCCTGCAGGTCGGCCGAGCACCCGTGTAGATACAGTCCCGAGGCGACTCGAATGAAGCCGTCAGCATGCGGCTGAAGCATCGAACCGTAATCGCTCGTGCTCGTCAGCGTGCACGCCGACTCGGTGCGCTCGACCAGCGAGAGTGACGTGCACGAAGACTCGGTGCGCTCGACCAGCGAGAGAGTCTCAGGCTCAAAGCTCACGAGACTGCTGACGGTGGCCGATGAGCTCTTGAGATCAGAGACAGGGCCGAATCTGTCGCTAGGCGCCACAGATGACGCCACAGACCTCAAGTCATTTCCTGACCACGACATTTCCTGGATCTGGACTCAGCGGTGGAGTCAGGTGTTTCTCGATACTCTTTACCCAACCTAAAGACGTCCTGAGCGTCTCAGGTGGACCTGAGACTCAGGACGTCTTTGATCCTGAAACTTCCTCGGCCCCCGAGCAATAACGGTTAGAGCCCACTTTACTTGGTCATATTTTTAATCCGTCTCCCTCGTCTGCAGTCATGATCGGCCGGCCGCGGCGGGAGCATCCAGGTGAAGCGAGACTCAGGCTTGCCAGGCATGGAGCGTGTGTCAATCCCTTTACACCTTGCCTGTGTAACCCTCTGCCTGCTTTGGCCAGGCGTAATATACCACAACTCGGATCTAGACCGCTTTGTGGAGATACAGGCGCCAGTAGACGGTCCGTCAGAGGCGGGCGGCCTCCGAGGCGAGGTTGAGGGCAAGGCGGAAAGGGAGCATGCCGAGTACCTCGAGACGATGTCGCAAGGTCGGTGTTCAATGACACTCGGAGGAGTGAACAGCGATCAAGGGCTTGAGCATCACCGGCTCACCAGTTTAAAAATTCCCCAAAAAAAAGCCCGGACTATTCCCACTTGCCGCGCACGCAATGGCCACAACTTAGGCCTCCTTTCACACGCATGCATGCGCTACGCCGTCATTACCACGTGTTGTGCCTTGAGGAGGCGCGTTGTACACACTTCTTTGCGCAGTGAATGCGGGATCAAGGATGAACAGCTCGCGAAGGAGCGAAATCCGGGAGGTCACCAACCTTGTCAAAGCGCCGCCAGTCTCAGCATTAACGCGCGATATCACCCCCTGGGAATCATGGGGCTACTCGCGAGCCCAGGGCAGAAACGATGATGGTTCTCCGAGTCAGTTTATTGATAGTTTTCAGTGTCTTGTTATTGCTCTTCTTTAGAGACATATAAGAGAGCTTTTATTGATGTGATTTACAGTCAGATGAGAGACT
>Ga0315905_10009106_pt1 | contig 10054 bp, 5 predicted proteins | sample LakEriMetagenome_5_FD_203522 | JGI IMG/M metagenome (GOLD analysis project Ga0315905, IMG submission 203522) | Freshwater fungal communities from buoy surface, Lake Erie, Ohio, United States - Buoy 4 MA121 | ecosystem: Environmental > Aquatic > Freshwater > Lake | place: USA: Lake Erie, Ohio... | reverse complement strand
TAATGGTGGCCAAATCATGCGAAACGCCATGGGCCAGAGCACATAGCGGTAACTTTGAAATGTGGTGAGACCCATCGCCATTGCTGCGTAACTTTGTCCGCGCGGTAAAGCTTGGATACCCGCGCGCACTTGTTCGGCAATACGTGCAGAAGTGAAAAAGCCTAAGCCCAACACGACCAAAGTAAACCCAGGCATTTGTTGAAAGGCAGGAATCACTTTGGGCACTACGAAGTACCACAAGAAAATTTGAACCAACACGGGGATGTTGCGGAACAACTCGACCCAGGCTGTGGCGAATTGAATTAAGAAACGGTTGAATGGTCTATCGTCTGGCAGGGTTCGTAACGTTCCCATTAACGCGCCAACGGCCATCGCAACTACCCAAGCACAAGCAGCAACGGAAAGCGTCCAGCCCCAAGCCTCAAACATCCACTCAAGGTAGGTTCTTCCGCCGCCGTCGTCTTCTAAAAAAACCTGCCAGTCGAGTGCCATGCCTTGGTTAGAACCTTCATGAAAATTTAAATGCTAAGAATGGTTAGAAAGCAAGAAGGTGTATTCTAATTTCTTAATATTTTTCAGAAGAATTGACTTGAAAGAAAAGTTGTTTCTCGGATGGCATTAGAGCATTAGAAGTAGGCAATGGCCTACATATGAGTGCAGGCCATTTGAGTTGAATTACTTCTTCGCGTATTCCTCAACAGGCTTGTCATTAGGCGTAGCCCAAGCCGCCTTGGTGAAATCGCTGGCTGCTAAACCTACGCGGGTATTTTTAGGAGGAATGGGTTGCACAAACCACTTGTCATACAACCTGGCAAGCTCGCCCGACTTGGCCATAGCGTTGACAGTGTCGTCCGCTAATTTTTTGAACGCTGGGTCGTCCTTGCGTATCATGATGGCGATAGGCTCAACGCTCAATACCTCGCCCACAATTTTATAGTCAGCGGGTGACTTAGACAAAGCAATATTGCCAGCCAAAATTTGCCCATCCATCACGAAAGCATCAGCACGGCCAGACTCGAGCAACAAGAAACTGTCTGCGTGATCTTTGCCAAAAATTTCTTTGAAGTCAACGCCAGTTGCGCGCTCGTGTTTGCGCAAAAGTTGGACAGAGGTGGTTCCTGTTGTAGTAGCTACGTTTTTACCGTTAAGTTGGCCAATGGTTGTGATACCTGAGTTAGCTTTTACCGCAATGCGTACTTCTTCAACATACGTGGTGTTTACAAACGCCACGTCTTTTTGGCGTGCGGTGTTGTTGGTGGTGGATCCGCACTCAATATCTACCGTACCGTTTTGAGTAAGAGGGATGCGGTTTTGCGAGGTGACGGATATGTATTTGACCTCTGACTTCTTGCCAATGGCTTTGTCGAGGTTGTCGATGATGCGCTGGCAGATTTCAACGTGGTAGCCGGCGTATTTGCCGTCACCTAAGGTGTAGGAGAGTGCGCCAGAGGAGTCGCGTACGCCCATGGTGATGGCGCCTGAGGTTTTGGCTTTGGCTATGGTGTCGTTGGATTGTGCAAAGGCGTAGCTTGTTAGTACTGTTGCGATGGTTAATGTAAGTAACTTTATCTTCATTTAATGCTCCTGCTTGGTTGGGTTGAATTAACTTAAAACAATTGCAAGTTTAATCCAGTTGATTTATCAAATAAGAAAAACTTTTGGCAATTGCACAGTTAGTAAGTTTAGAGTTTAAAAAGAAATCACTCTGCAGTTTTGCGCTAATTAACATTAGGAAATTTATATTTTAATTTTTATCCAGCAAATCAATAATTTTATTTATTGGTTCATTCCAGCCGCCTGAATTTGTTTGATTAAATACAGCAACGGAAGGATAGAAAACACTTTTTCCATTTGTTTCTAACCAATACCATAGTCGACCTCGACCATATGGAAGCAATAAATAGGTCTTGATATTTAATGAACCCGCTAAATGAGCAATTGTGTTGCTAATTGTTATGACAATATCGCACATAGAAATTAGACTAGCAACACTATCGATATCATCATATAGATTAACTTCTTCAATACAAATTAAATCGCTTGGAGATACATCTTCTTTAATAATACCATGTTGGAGATTAATAAAACTATATTTTGTGTTATTGATAATGGGTTTAATTTGATTAAAAGAAATTGACTTATTCTTACCAATAGAACTATTGAAACTCAACCAAGAAACACCGCATATTTTTTTGTTACTTATTTTGTACTTTTGCAAAAGTTGTTGTTTTTGAATGGTATTAATTACTAAGTAATTTATTTGGACATTTCTCATGCTATCAAAAGTTGCAACAAAAAATTCCATTAAACCAAAAATTGAAATTTGATAATCAAAATCAAAATCTCTACAATTTAAATCACTTATAAAAAGAATTTTTGGGTAGGATCTTTCGTATAGCGGTATTAGTTTGGTAGGTAGCGAAATAATTATTCTGCCTTCGTAATTATTTAAATGTGTAAATACTGAACTGCTTATAATTTGCTCTCCCATTCCTTGTTCGTACCAAATATAAAGTGTTTCAAATTTTGTTTCGCCACTCCAAGTTGGTTTATTTGATTCTAATTTTGGTGAGGCTAGGTTTCTGTTAACCCACCTCCAGTCATAGTGATACCATCCCATAGGAAAGTTCATCATTTGAAAATAAGAATAAGAAATATTTAAATTTGCTTCAAAATTATTAGGATCAGTTTTAAGTACATCCTTAAAGCATCTTATTGCACTAGAATGATCAAACTTGTAATTACATATATTCCCCATGCCAATTTTAGCTGGCAAATTTTGCGGGTCAATTATTAATACTTTATTGAAAGAGTCTAGCGCCAATTCAAATTTGAAGTTTTCCGATAGTAGATTCCCTTTCCTAATCAAAACAGAAATTAAATTCTCGGAACTTGAAAGCAAATTGTCGTAAATATCAAGTGCGGTTTGAAAATTATTTTGTACCTGATGTAATAATCCAAGCGTAGATAATAGTTCAGTGTTATTCTTTTCGTAACTTAACCCTAATTCTATAATTTTTTTAGCACCATCATATTTTCTTTGGTCGATAAAAAGTAATGCAATTTCTATAATAATTTTTATATTTCTTGGCTCAAGATTGTGAGCCATTTGCAAGCAGGATATAGCATCATCATATTTACCTAATTCACGATAAATTACACCCTTGTTGAAAAAAGGCAAATAATCTTGTAAGTCAAATTTAAGATATTCATCATAATATGAGAGCGAATTATCGTAGTCTTTTAAATTATAAAAGGCATTTGCCAATTCTAGATATGCTTCTGAGCAACGATGATTTAATAAAATAACTTTCTTAAAGTAAGGCAATGATTCTCTGTATTTTGTTAATTCAATGTACAGTTTTCCAATGTTTAATAAACATATGATATTGTTTTCTTGAATTGAAAGTGCTTTATTAAACGTAATTAAAGCGTCATTTTTATCTTTTTTTCTAGCCTTGGCCACCCCCAAATTTATTAGACCTTCTATAAAATCACCGCCTTTTTTTAATGAGATTTCAAAATTATATATAGCCAACTCTAGTTGATTCGATTCCAAATAAGCCATCCCTAAATAATAATTAGCTTCTGCGGAACAATTTTGGTCAGAACATGATTTGATCAATAATTCAAGGCACTTATTTTTTTGACCTTTTTTACCATAAATATATGCCAGCAATTCATTTACTTTTGATATTTTTGGATTATGTATATATACTTCTTGTAATATTTTTTCAGATTCATCGAAGCTATTATTATTAAATAAATTTAATGCTCTATTAAATTCGATATTAATATTTTTTGAGTTATTCATTCAAATTTAAATATTTAGATCTGTTGAGACTTGTTTTAGGACTTCATCCCAAACACCTTTAGTTTTTTGTCTGTACAAACGAAGACTTGGATACCATGGGCTTTGCCCCGTATCTATCATCCATCTCCAGTCGGGGGCATAAGGCAACAATACCCAACATTTTTTCCCCATAGCCCCGGCCAGATGAACTATGCTCGTGTCAACACTAATAACTAAGTCCATCAATTCACAAATTGCTGCCGTGTCTGTAAAATCGTTAATCTCATCAGTGAATTGTCTTATAACACTTGATTCAAGTATTAATCTATCTACATCCCTTACTTCTTTTTGCATGCTTATATATTCATATTTATCGGACAAATAAGGTAGTATTTTCTTAAGCATCATGCTTCGGTTTTTATCATTTCCATGATTTATGTTTCCACTCCACACCACACCAATTCTCATCTTTTGTTTATTACCTAATTTTTGAACCCATTCATTAATTTTAATTTGATTGGCTTTTAGGTAAGGAATTGTGCTTGGTATATTTGTCAAATTTGTTTTAAATGCATAAGGAAGCGACATTAAAGGACAATGGAAATCAAATACTGTCATTTCTTCTCCCTCTTGAATAATCTCATCTACCCCTTCAAGAGTTTTAAGTAAACCAATCAGTGATTTTGGAGCCTCTAGCATCACCCAAGCTCCTAGCTCTTTTATCTTTTTTATATAACGGCAGAACTGTAATGTATCTCCTAAACCCTGTTCACAGTAAATTAGTATTTTTTTATTAATAATTTGATAGTTACCTTTCCAAAGTGGTTGGATAAAATTTCTTTTTTTTCCACGAGGCTTGCTCTCTGCATTCCAACCATATTCGTAAGCTTCAAAACCCATCTTTAATTCACCTTTTATTAGAAGTGATAAAGATTTATTCCAATGTGCGTCTGCATAGTCATATTTATATTCAATTGCTTTTTCATAACTTAAAATGGCTTCATCAATTTTATTGAGCTCATGTAAAACTATTCCTCTGTTAGAGTAAGCTTCATAATATTTATCATTTATTTTAATAGCCTCATCAAAACTTGCTAAGGATTCTTCTAAACTTCCTAACATTTTCAATATCACGCCACGATTATAATAAGCTTCAGTAAATTTTTTATTTAACATTATTGCCTTATTACAACTTACAAGCGCCTCATCAAATCGTCCAAGCTCACAAAGCGCCGCACTTTGATTTGAGTAAGCTTCTGTATAATTAGGATTTATTTCTGATGACTTTTTATAGCTCTCAAATGCTTGATGCCAGTCTTTATTTATTTCATATACTTTCCCAAGATTTATATACAAGGCTTCATCATTTGGGTATAGTTGAATAGCCTTTGTGATTATACTATTTGCTAAATTTATTTTTTCTAACTTTATTAATACAGCAGACAGATTAATAAGCGTGGATAATCTTTCTGGAATAAACTCTAAAGACTTGTTGAAATACTGTTCTGCTTCGGTATAGATATCTTTCTCTAGACTCTCCATTCCAAGGTTGAAATATTTTCTAGCAAGCTCTAATTTATCAGTTTTATCATCATCATCTTTCTTTAGCATTTTTGTATATAACTACTTTAATAATTAATTAACATTATGGTTAAACTTATTTATCATATCAACTAATATTTCCTCAAAATTATTAGTAAATTCATTAATATTGAATAACTTCTTATTTTTACAACTTTTCTTCAAATCATCTCTTATATTATTTAATATCTTCTTATTAAGCCCGTAATAAATTGCTTTTTCCTCATAATCGTTTAAAGATTCACTGACAAATTCACTTAAATCAGCTGCAATTAGGAGGCTTGCAGCAACTCTACTGGCAAATGATTTGCCTGGACAAGTTAGCACGGGTAGACCCGACCAAATAGCATCGCTACATGTTGTATGCGCGTTATATGGAACAGTATCCAAAAATAAATCTGCTAATTGAATTCTCGCTAAATGTTCTGGGTTTGGAACTTTTTTTGCAAAAATTAATCTCTTAGTATCTATACCCTTTTCTGCAAATATATTGATGAGATTAGTTGATGAAATTTCATTGTCTTCGATTAACCACAAAACACTATTAGGAACTTTATTTAAAATTCTTGTCCATATCTCAAATAAGCTTGGTAGTATTTTATAACTATTATTAAAGCAACAATAAACAAAACTGTCCTCAGGCAACCCCTCATCTTTTTTAGAATATTTTTTATTTGTAATAATTTTTTGCGTATCATTTACCTGATAAGAATATGGCATGAATACTATATTTTCTACGTAGTTTTTCTTTTGGTCTTCTGGAATAACAATCTTATCTGCAATTATGTAATCATATGACTCATGCCCCATCGTTCCTGGATAACCTAAGTAATTAACTTGTATGGGAGCACATCTTTTTATGAATATAGAAGGCCTGCCTTCCTGAGTAAATCCTTTCAGATCAATTGCTATATCAATTTTCATTTCATTACAAATCTTGATGACTTCCTCGTCACTACTTTCTTGTATATCTATAAATCTATCAAGGGCATTAATAATTCTTTTTCTAGATTCATCATTTATATTCATTCCATATGAAAATCCATATATTTCAAAAGAATTTTTATCATGTTTCTCAAATAGTTCAGATATAAGATAAGCGGTAGCATGATTATGAAAATCAGCAGAAAAGTATGCTACTTTAATTTTTTTATCATCACCATTCTTTGCTTCATATTTTTTCTTGGTTACTTTATATTGTTGAGTATTTATTAATGCAACTTTTTTATGCAATTCGGGATCATCGACAATTCCAAGTATTCTGAATGGATTGACAATTATTTTCTTATTATTTATATTCTCTAAATACCTTTTTGAAATCATATCTAGATTGACCCAGTCGCTCGTTTGAAGTTTTATTCCTAAATGATTGCATGCACTGTCATGAAAAAAATAATCTTTTTCTAATATTTTTTCAAATGCATCTAATGCCTCTCCCCATTTTTTTAACTCCATATATACACTTCCTTTTCCATGAAGCGCCTCTAAATTGTTGGGGTTAATTTCTAATATATCGTTAAAGCATTCTAGGGCTTCTTCATAATTTCTTAACTTTTTAAATGCTATACCTTTATTGTTTAATGTTTCTTCGTTAAACTTATTGATTCCTAACGAAATATCATAATAATATATAGCTTCTTTATTTTTATTATTTTTAGCTAATAAATCTCCTTTGAATCTATAAAATGATTCATCGCTCGTATATATATTTATATATATTGTAATAAGTTCTTCGGCCTCTTGATCTTCATCTAACATTATTAAAGATGCACATAAATTTACAATAGTATTAAGTCTATTTGGTAATAATTTATCGGATTCTTTGAAATTATTCCTTGCTAGCAGATAATTTTTATTTTCAAAGTTTTTTATTCCCTCAAAAAAATAATTTTTTGCAGCTTGTTGCTTGTCGCTGGACTCTTCAAAATCTTTTTCCATTTTTTAAATTAGTTTTAAGTAATTTAGGCGGTTTGATACAAAAATTGCAACTTTGATCATCTAAAAGTTAGGTGGCTGAGGGTGTATATCATTCAAGGCTTCTTGAACTAGTTTGTGGTTGTTACTTATGAAATACAAACACTTTATCTAAGTTGAAAGATATCAGATATACACGCACTTTAAAAAGCCGGGTCCTTCTTATATAGTCGCAACTATTGTAAAAATACTTTCCACAAAAACTCTGTCACGCTTGGCAGCTTTGTCATTCATTGATATTACATTTTATTTTCTTCTACGAAGACTAGAAGATCCAATTACTAATCTCAAGGTACAAACCCCAGCTTTTGTACAGTTTCTCTAACACCATCAATCGTATATAGCCATTCATAAGATTCTTCTCCTACATTTTCTTTACAGTCAGCTGGTGGCTCGATATTGGCGCTTAAGTAATGAGCTTTCCATTGAGTGCGATATGCAAGTGATTTCTTCTTTGTATGTGCGAATTTATATTTCTTACTCTTAAGGCCACTGTAAAAGACCCTATCTCCAATAGCATGTAAGATTTTAGGCATTTTTAACCATATGTCTAAAGTTTCGAAAGTATTTCGATGCAAAAAATAACAACTAGTATCAACGTGTTGAAAAAGTTGCTCATCACTTTCACTGATAGGCAACTCTAAACCACTAGTTGTATAAAATGTTCTAAATGATGTGCACAAATCTGCCTGCGTTTCTTCCCACATACTAAATAACGATGATAAGTGATCGGAATGCATCCAGTTGTCCGCATCAAGGTATGTAATAAAGTCATAGCCTTCAACGTTTGCGAGCATGCTACCAATACCCCTTGGTGTATCACCAAAATCACCATGTGCCACAGGTAAAGATACATGCTTAATATTCAATTCCATTAAGTCTTTATTAGGAAATCCATCTGCTATAAAAAAATGATCAGCAGCAATACTTTGATTTAGAACGCTTTGATGACATTGAATAAGTATTTCAATCTGTTCTCTGTAATACGGTGTAATTACGGCTATTTTCATTTTAATCTTGATGAATTTTTCTGTATTTATTTAAAGTTAATTTAAATTACTACACGATTTGTAATTTCACTTCCTTGGTGCGATAGAGAAATTTGGCTAAATTTCAATATGTTTATTACAAATCATATCTCATAATTTCTTTTTTAATCGGATTCAAGTCTTAAGTGCAACGTACTTGAGTGTTTTGTAAATAGCTTCTGCGGATGTTTTCATTCCCAATCTTTTTCTGGTTCTGTTATTTGATATGTTTTGATTCATTCTAATTTCCTCATCACTAATCTTAGACGTGGCTAGCTTTTTTGTATGCATTGGCACTGGAAGCCGTTAAGGTTTTCATTGTTGCCTTGCTCCCACCTAGCAAATGGCCTGCAAAGTAATCAGTGATGTTGAGTTCTTGATCAATCAAGCCGTGCGCATCAATTTTTTTCTAATTGTCCTAGGGCAGTGTCTTGAACCTTACGGAGAACGGCTTTAGTTGCTCACTATGGATCATGTTCAACTTGTCACGGAACCAGCCCTTGTAGGGGTTCGCCCACACATGCTAGGCCCATCAAAAAACCCCACCACTCTCGCAAGTGATGGGGTTTGAAGGTTTCTAAATTACCTAACTGGCTATGCCAGCATGGCGATTAGAAGGACTTGCGCAAACCAACAGAAGTGATTGAACGTGTACCTGATGTAGTACCAGTTGTTGCCAATGTACTGCCAGTGTTGAAGTTCTCATATCCAAGGTAAGCAACAGTAGTTTTGCTCATGTTGTAATCAAGCTTTAGGCCAGTGACAGTTGGCAAAGTTGTTGCGCCAGCAGCTGTGGTAGTTTTGACTCTGGTGTATTGAGGAATGATGTCCAAAGCACCAATGCTGTGCTTGACAGCCCAGCGGCTCATGTTTACAGCTGTAAGACTGGTTGTTGAAGTGTTAGCGCTACCTGTGCCTGCACCTACATAAAATTGGGTATTACCAAATTTGTAGTTAGCAGCAAAGATGTTAGACCTTGTTGCCAAAGAAGCAAGACTAGCTGTTCCTGTCTGGTCTGAATCAACACCATACCAACCTGTTCTGTTTGTTTGGTAGGCTTGCATGATTTGAGCGGCGCTGATTGTCAAAGGGCCATTTACGTATTTGAAACCAACTTCATTGGCTCTGCGTGCGTTAGGAATCTGCAGGCGAGAGTTAGTGTTACCAGCATTAGCTAACACCTCGGCCTGGTCGTTACCAGGTGCATAGATAAAGCTTGCAGTAATTCCGTTGATATTGGGGCTATCGAAGCGAATAGAACGACTGTAACGTGTCTGCACTACAGAGTTAACCATTTGATTGTCTGCAATGCCGCCATAACCTGCACCGATGCCTGTTCCGAGCGGAGAGGAGTCACCCTGAACACCTAGACCAATTGAGTTAGGTGCTCCGATTTTCAAAGTACCCATACCAGAATCTAATTGGACATAAGCTTCGTGACGAGCTATGCCTGTAACTGCTGTGCCTTGTGTTTGTGATGCAGCACTACCTTGTACGTTGGTTACGCCCATGTTGTCATTAGACAGTGAACGAATGTCCAAGCCCCAGAAGGCAGTGGCTTTCATGCCGCCGCCTAAATCTTCTGCTGCGGCAATGTTAAGGGCTGAAGTTGAGCCTGTGCCAGTTGTGGTAGAAAAGGTTGTTCCTTTTTGTCCAAGGGCTGTACCGCCAACTCGGG
>Ga0315905_10009105_pt1 | contig 10054 bp, 4 predicted proteins | sample LakEriMetagenome_5_FD_203522 | JGI IMG/M metagenome (GOLD analysis project Ga0315905, IMG submission 203522) | Freshwater fungal communities from buoy surface, Lake Erie, Ohio, United States - Buoy 4 MA121 | ecosystem: Environmental > Aquatic > Freshwater > Lake | place: USA: Lake Erie, Ohio... | reverse complement strand
CGCGCGCGGGCGCGCCGGCCGCGCCCCCCCCCGCCCCCCCCCCCCCCCCCCCCCCCCAACGCCGCGGCGTCCGTGAGCGCAAGCGACGAGAGGAGGAGACGAAGGACGCGCCGAGCGCGCGGCGGCGGCGGCGGCGGCGGCGACGGCGGCGGCGGCGCACCATCCGAAACGAAACGTCGCCCGTCTCGATTATGACCAGGAACTGACGTGCTCGCGCGTACCTTGCTCTCGCGCATGCCGCCGTCGGGGGCCTTGCGCAGGGCGCGCGCGGCCGCGCGCTCGACCTGCCCCTGCGACACCGGCACCCCCGCCGACATCGCCGCGCGCGACACTTTGGATTTGCTTTGCTTTCGGAATCAGCCGCCGCTGGGGCGCGTCACGGGAGAGGCGTGGGCGCGCATTGTTTCAGCGCGCGTTGCAGTTTGATTGTGGCGTCGATTGGATTGAGTGTGCGCGCGAGCTGTCAACCCGGAGGGGGAGCAAGGAGAGGGAGCGAGGGGATAGGCAATGCGTTGCCACCTCGCGCGACGTCGCCGAGAGCTCTCAGCCGAAAGCCGATCTCGCGCCCGCACCGCGTTGTGGTGACGCGGGACGCACACATCAATCCAGTACTTGCGATTGCCCGATTGGCGCGGACCCGCCAATGGCAGCTACCGCGCGCGCAAAGGAGCGTCGTCCGCAAGCAGCTTGAACCCGCCACCCGTGCGCCCAATCGCCCGAGTTGGCCTGACGAGACAATGCCCCCCCAGCTCGCGGCCGCGCGCAGCGTCGCAAGCCTGCTCATGAGCGCGCGCCGGAGGCCCCTCTGCGCGGGGCGGCCGTCTCGAGCGTGGCCTCCGCCGCCGACGCTGGCGCGCGCCGCCGGCACGACCGCCGCCGCGACCCCCGCCCCCGCGCCTCCATCGCACCTCCTGCCCGTCGTCCACCACCCGCTCTTCTCCGCGCCGCGCCTCGCCCCCGGCCACCGGTTCCCCATGCAGGTCTTCCAGCGCATCCACGACCGCCTGCTCGCCAGCGGCGACGTCGTGCCGGAGCAGGTCGTCGCGCCCGCCTGCGACGACGGCGCCTCGCCGACCGACGCCGAGCTCGCGCGCGTCCACACGCCCGAGTACCTTTCCGCCCTGTCGGGCCCGCGGGGGCTCGACCCCGTGCGCACGCGCCGCATCGGGTTCGGCGCCGACGCCTTCTCGCCTTCGTCGTCGTCGCCCTCCGGCGGCGGCGGGGGAGGAGGAGGGCGCCGCGACCTCCTGATGCGCCGCACGCGCGCCGAAGTGGCCGGCACGCTGTTGGCGGCGCGCCTCGCCCTCGAGCGCGGCCTGGCCGTCGCCACGGCCGGGGGCACGCACCACGCGCGCGCGGGCTCGGGCGCCGGCTTTTGCGTCGTGAACGACCTGGCGTACGCGGCGGCGACGCTGGTGGCCGAGGGAGCCGTGGGCAAGGTGCTCATCTGCGACCTGGACGTGCACCAGGGGGACGGGACGGCGAGCATCTTTTCCGCAGGCCGGGGGGGTGGCGGCGCGGGCGGCGGCAGCGACGACAGCAGCAGCGGCAGCGGCGGCAGCAGCGGCAGCAGCAGCGCCACGGGCGACGGCTACGACGCCCCGAGCCCCGTGCCCGCGTGGATCAAGGCGCGCGTCTTCACCCTCTCGGTGCACGCGGCCAGCAACTTTCCCGCGCGGAAGGAGGCGTCGAGCCTGGACGTGCCGCTGCGGGACGGCTGCGCGGACGCCGAGTACCTCGGGGCCGTGGCGGGCGCGCTCGAGCGCGCGGCGGCGTGGCTCGAAGAGGCGCCGCCGCCCCCGGCCGGCGGCGGCGGCGCCTCGTCCCCCGCCGCGCCGCCGCCGCCGCTCCACCCGTCGCTCGTCCTGTACGACGCCGGCGCCGACGTCCACGCCGACGACAGCCTGGGCCGCCTGGCCCTCACGGACGACGGGATGCGCCGCCGGGAGATGCTCGTGCTCGACGCGTTCCTCGCGCGCGGGGTGCCGGTCGCGGGGGTCGTGGGCGGGGGGTACGCGCCAGACCTGGGCGTGCTGGCCGAGCGGCACATGCACCTGCACCGCGCGGCGCTGCGCATGTGGGACATGTACGGGCTCGGCGCGGCTGGCGCGGCGGGGTGGGCGGCGGGGGCGGCGCAGGCGGCGCAGGCGGCGTGATGTTCGCGTGCATCTTCTTCTTACACAAAGAGGGGCGGGGGCGCGCACGCGTGCGGAAAGAAGAGGAAGGAAAAAAAAAAACATATTTTTACGGCGAACCGACCCTCGTCAAACGATGCCGCGCCGCACGGGCTTGGTCACGTCCGTGCCCAACGCCAGCCGCGCCTCCATCTGCGAGTGCATGTCGGGGGCCTGCACCTCGGACGGCTCGAACGGCAGGCCCAGGTACGACTCGAACGAAAAGGTGTCGAGCGCGCCCGTCAGCGAATCCAGGCCGAGGCGGCTCGAGGCGGGGACGCCGGGCCCCGGCAGGCGGCCAAACCGCCCCAGGATCTGCGCCTCGATGGCCGCGCGCGCGGGAAACGCCGCGCCGTACAGGTCGGCCTGCATGCGTGCGCGCGTGGCCTCGGGCGCGCTGCGCCCGGGCCGGGTGGCGGCCTGGATGCGCGCGACGGGGTGCGCGGGGACGGCGTGCTGCTCGCGCAGCGCGGCGAGGCCGCCGCGCAGCGCGTCGTGCTGCGTCGACTGGAAGGGGAGGGCGCCCGCCTGGTCCGGCCCGGCTGTTGCTGTGGCGTCCATCCTGCGATGTTGGGGGGGCGCGCAAGCGTCTGCGCGAAGGCCGGAGCCGAGGGGCCCGCGCGGGCGCGCCCGATCGGAGGTCTCGCGGAACGAAGAAAAACTCGCGAGAGGCGTGAGTTTTTGGTTGCTCGCTCGGGGGCCCTGTGCGACAGACCGGGGGGGGTGGCGTGTCTGTGTGTGTGTGTCTGTGTGTGTGTCTGTGTCGTGCGTGTATGGACGTGCTGGTTGTTCGTGCGTTTGTGTGCCGTGCGGGTGTCGAGGCGAGCCCGATGTTCGAAGCCCCCCCTCTCGTCCTCCTGCCTCTCCCTCCTTGCCACTTGAACAGCGCGGGGGGAGGCCGCTCTCTGCGCCCCCCCCCCCCCGACCGCCACAGCCCCCAATCGTCAACCAATCTAGCCCCAGCGACCGCGCGCGCCAGTACTCGATTTCATCAACTCGCCTTTCGCCCGCATCGCGCGCCCTAGCATCGCACCCAAGGCGCGCGTGGCGCGCGACACGCGCCCTCTTCTTTCGGCACCCCCCGCTCACACGCGCGGCAACAAACGACGCCGCCGTCCGCCGCGCAATGGCGCCCGACGGCGGGTCAGGCACAGCGGCGCACCTCCAGCCCCTGCTGGAGCCGCCGGCCGCCGCCGACCGCCCGCCGCGCCGCGTCTCGTTCGCGCCCTCGCCGCGCAACGGCGCCGCCGCCGCCTCCCCCTCCGCCTCGCCCGGCCTCGCGTCGGAGGCCTCCTCGGGCGGCGGCGACGGCACCACGTCCGCCCCCGGCCCTTCTAATCAAGCGCGCACCGCGCCCTCCTCGTGCCCCGCCACCCCGTCCGCCTGCCTCGCCGCCTTGGAGGCCGCCGCCAAGCGCCTCAAGCACGAGGTCCTGGCGATCTACTACGCCGCGCACGACCCGCGGACGCCGTGGTACGCGCGCCTCTTGCCGGCGGTCGCGGTCGCGTACGCCCTCTCCCCGCTCGACCTGATCCCGGACTTTATCCCCGTCCTGGGCTTGCTCGACGACGTCATCATCCTGCCCGCCCTCCTGTGGCTCGCCCTGCACGCGATCCCGCGCCAAGTGCTCGACGACGCCAGGGCGCGCGCGCGGCGCGAGCCGCTGCTCCTGCACCGCAACTGGCCCGCGGCCGTGGTGATGTTTTCGATCTGGCTCGCGTCGGCCGAGCTATGCGTGGCGTGGCTGATCGGCAAGTACGGCCACCAAGAGCTGCGCGAGGACTCGTGGGCGGTGATGGCGGGCGTGGCGGGCCTGGGGTGCGTCGTGTTTTCGGCGTGGGCGGTCGGGCGGCTGCGGTACGACCGGCGGCGGAGGGACGCCTGGAACCTGAGCCACCAGCAGCAGCAGCGGCAGCGGCAGCGGCAGCGGGCGGCGGCGGCGGCGGGAGGGGCGGCAGCGGAAGAGGCGGCGCCCGGATTGGCGGTGGTGGACGTGCCCGAGGAGCAGGACGAGGAGGAGGAGGAGGAGGAGGCAAGAGCGGCGGCGGCGGTGACGGCGGACGACGGCGACGACGACGACCAGGGAGGAGGAGTGAGCGGCGGCGGAGGGTGGGGCGCCGACGCGGCGGCGGCAAGAGAGGGCGACCTTGAGGAGGGCGCGGGCCTGCCGCCCGCGCTCGGCCCGCCGCCCGCGCTCGCGCCGGCCAACGGCGTTTTCGTGAGCCACCGGCGCGCGAGTGGCGACGACTCGAGCGCCGACGGCGACGAGGAGGAGGCCGGCGACAACGCCGAGGCCGCCGCCGCGCGGGGGCACGAGGCCTTGCTGCTGCCGCCGATGCCCGCGGCGGCAACTGCTGCTGTTGCTGCTGCTGCTGCTGCGTCCAACAAAAAACGGCGCAGCAAGCCCGTCCCCCCGCCGCTCCCCGGGAGCGACGACGGCGATGAGGACCAGAGGCGCCCGGAGCTGCTGGGCAGCGGCCACCGCGGCCTGAGCGACGACGGCGGACCGACGCTCGTGCCGGCCGCCCCTCGCGTGCGCTTGTAATAACAACAGTCGAAGCAGATTTTGTCTGAGCGCGCGTGCGCGCCTCTTATTGTGTGTGTGTCTCTCTCTCCCCCCTTTTTTCCTTTTGTTGGAGGGCCGGCGTGTTGTCGGGTTGAGGCGTCGTTGCCGCAAAAAAAAAAAAAAACGAGGGCCCTCACTGGTTCTCGTTGCACTGCGCGGGGTCGAACGTGCGGCGGAAGACCGCGCACAGGCCCCGGAGCGGGCCCGTGCAACGGCACGACGAGCCGCTGCTGCTACCGCCGCTGCTGCCGCTGCCGCTGCCGCGCTGGGAAGCGGCGGCGAGGGGGGCCGCGGGCGCCGGAGCGGGCGGCGCCTTGGCCGGCGCAGCAGGGGCGGCGGCGGGGCAGGGGCCCGAGGCCTTGAACTCCACGCCCGCGCACTGCATGAGGCACATGTTGTTGTACGTCTTGCCGTCGCGCCCGCAGACAAGGCGGAACGAGCGGTCGCACGCGCACGACGGCGGCTTGGTCGTGCCACCGCCGCCGCCGCCGCCGTCGCCGCCCTGGCCCTGGCCCGCGCACCGGCCCTGCGTCGCGACCGCCTGCCCCGCGCAGCGCGCCGCGCACGCGTTGCCGTACGTCTTGCCGTTCTTGGCGCACACGGGCGCGTAGATGAGCGGGCAAACGCACCCGGCCGGCGCCGCCGCCGGCGCCGACGGGCCGCCACCCGCGATCGCGGGCGGAGGCGCCTCCTCGACGGGCAGCTCGGGCGCGTCGCACTCCCCCTGGTACCGCTTCTCGACGTCCTTGGGGCGGCACTCGAACGCGCAGGCGTTGGCGTACGTCTTGCCGTCGGTCCCGCAGATCGGGCGGTACTCGAGCGTGCAGGCGCGCCCCGCGCCCTCGCATCCGGGGCGCGCGTTTCCGGCGCCGGCGACCGGCGGCGGCGGCGGCGGGGACGCGCCGCACTCGCCGTCCGCCTGCTTCTCGACGTCCGTGGGGCGGCAGTCGAACATGCACTGGTTGGCGTACGTCTTGCCGTCGGTGCCGCAGATCGGCGCGTAGTTGGCCGGGCAGACGCGCTCGTTGGGGTTTTCGCAGCCCGGGCGCGCGCCGCTCGCCGCCGCCGCCGCGACGGCCGGCGGCGCCGTGTCCTCGCACGGCCCCTCGGCCGCCAGCGCGACCTTGTCGCACTCGCGCAGGCAGGGGTTGGCGTACGTCTTGCCGTCGCTCCCGCACTGCGGCGCAAAGTTGCGCGGGCACCGGCACATCTTCACGGGCGCCTGGCCGCCGAGCGCGAGCGCCGCGCCAGCGCCGCCGGCCGCCGCGGGCGCGGGCGCGGGCGCGGGCGCGGGCGCGGGCGCGGGAGAGGCCGCCCCAGCCGGCACGACGCCGGCCTCTGTCCTGCAAGGCCCCGCGCGGTAGGGCCCCGCGCGGTCGCAGATGGCCATGCACTCGTTGACGTAGCTGCGGCCGTTGGCGCCGCAGACGCTGACGTCGCCCTCGCGGCGGGCGCAGCGGCACGTCCACGCAGGGCGCGCGGGGTAGTCGCGGGCGCCCGCGAGCGGCGGGGGGGGGCTGCCGCCGACGAGCCGGCCGCCGACGCCGCCCGGGGTGGGCGCGGCGCCGTCCGGGCCTGGCGCGGGCGCGAGCAGGAGGCGCGCGTGCGCGGCGGGCGGCAGGAGCGCCGCGGCGAGGGCCAGGGTGAGGGCGGCCAGCACAAGCGGCGCTCGCCTCTTGGCGGGGCCGGCCATGGCTGTTATTCTAGAGGTTTCTGTGGTTTGGGGCGATTTGAGGAGAAGGAAAGAATGACGGTGAGCGGCGGGGGCGCGGCGAGGGCGGCGGCGACGACGGGAGAGGGAAAAAAAACCGCGCGCTCGCGCAGGTCTCTCGCCATCTTTGGGCAACAGCCGGCGGCGTGTGCGCGCGGCGCGTCCGACGCGTCGTGGCGTCGATGGATGCAGTATGCATGCGCCCCAGCATCGGACGCGCGCGGCGGGGCGGGGGGGGCGGGGCGATTGGCTGCGTCCTTGCGCGTCTCTCTCACCTGGGCGACGGCAGCTGCCTTGCAGCTTCTTCCGAGAGACCGAGCGCGGCGCGATTCCGGGCCGCCCAAGCAAACGGGGGACGACGACGAGACAGAGCGGCGGGATGGCTGCGAGAGAGAGCGTGGGTGCAATGGATGGTTCAGGGGCGATGAGTAGGGAATGCGTGCCTGCGCCTCGCGCGGACGCGGGGGGAGAGAGAAGGAGGCGACGCCGTCCGGATTACGCGCCGCCGCCGCCGCCGCCGCCGCCGCCCAAGCTCCCGACCGCCCGCTCCACCCCCGCCCGCACCCCCGCCCCAAGCCGCTCGACCGCCGCCTGCCCCCCCGCCGCCGCCAGCGCCTCGCGCAGCCGCGCCGCCACGCGCACCGTCCGTAGCGGCTCCCAGCGCGCGAGCGACGCCGCCGCGCGCCGGCGCCCGCACCCGCCCGCCGCGTCCTCGCTCGCAAGCACGGCGTCCGTCCCGAGCACCCCCTCGTGGAGCAGCAGGGCCGCCGCGTCGCCGCCGTCGCCGTCGTCGTCGTCGCCGCCGCGAGAGCGCTGGGGGCGGCCGCCCAGGTACGGCGACTCGAAGTAGAGCATGTCGTCGTCGTCGTACCATTCGGCCGCGGCGGCGGTGGCGGGCGCAGGGGTCGCTGCTGCTGCCGCCGCCGCCGCCGCTCCCGGCGCGCCATCGGCCCTGCTGCCGCCAGCGCCGCCGAAAACAAACCGCCGCCCCTGCTCGAGCTCGCTCCACGCCCTGGCCGCCTGCCCGCACACGGCGTCGAGCAGCGGCATCAAGGGCCCGGGCGCCGCAGCCAGCAGCGCGGCGAGCCCGACGGCGTGCAGCTTGCGCGCGAGGCGGCCCGCGGAGCCGTCCGCAGCCGCGGCCACCCAGCACGAGGCCAGCCCTGCGAGCACGGCGGCAGGGGAGCGGGGGCCGCCACCGCCGCCGCTGCCCCCCTGCCCCCCGAGGCCCGCCCTGGCCGCCGCCGCGCTCGCCGCCCTGATCACCTCGGGCGCGCCGATGATCGCCTCGAACGCGGCCGGCCGCAGCAGCAGCAGCCGCGCCAGCAGCGCAAACACCCCGGCGGCCGCGCGCGGGTCGCGCCGCGCCTCGACCTCGGCGCGCTCGCGGCGCTCGGCCGCCTCTTGCGGCGTCTCGGCGGCGGTCGCCTGCGGTGCTTCTGCTTCCTCCTCCGCCGGCAGCACCTTTGGCAGCGCCACCTCGACCAGCAGTCGCGCGATGGCCGGCGCCAGCGCCCCCGCAGCGGCGTCCGGGCTGAGCCTGATCATGAGGTCCATCGGCGGCAGCAGCAGCAGCGCGCCCCGCTCGCTCACGTCGCCGGAAAGGGCGGCGAGCGTCGGGCCGAGCTCGGGCGCGACGGCCGCGGCGTAGGGGGCGCCGCCCAGCAGCAGCAGCGCCTGCAGCAGCACCGTCGCGGCGGGCAGGTGCTCCGTGGAGCGGCGCATGAGGGCCGCGAGCTTGGGCAGCAGCGAGGGGGAGGCCAGCAGCGCGAGCTGCGGCGCGCGCGCGTACTGCCCCTGCCGCGCCTGCTCGTCGGCGCCCGAGGCCGCCGCCAGCGCCGCCGCCGCCGCCGACGCTGCTGCCGCCTCTGCCTGCGCTTCTTCGGCCGTCCCTCCGCCGTCCACCGACCACGGCAGCGACGGCGCGTTGCGCGCCGCGACGATCCACAGCGCCAGCGCGTCCTCGGCCAGCTCGCCGCCGCTGTCGCCGTCGCCGCCGCCGCCGCCGCCGCCGCCGCCGCCGCCGCCGCCGCTCGCGGACGAAGGCAGGGCCTGCGCGATGGCCGGCGCCACCGCCCCCGGGAGCAGCGGCGCCGCGTCCTCCGCGAGGGCGTTGACGAGTCCCGCGAGCGCCGCGAGCACCTGGATGCGCAGCAGGGACCGCCCCGAGTCGGCGGCGAGCGACGCGACCCCGGAAGAAGAGGAGGGTCCGCCGAGGCGCGCGCCGCCCGCGGCCTCCCAAACGCGCGGCAGCAGCTGCAGCAGCCCGGGCACGAGCGGGCGGACGGCGGGGCCGAGGCGGTCGATCATCAGGCCGAAGAGCCCAAAGGCCTGCGTCTGCGTGTCGAGGTCGGACGACGCGGCGAGCAGGGCCGCGAGGCCGTCCATGGCGCGCGGGGCCGAGGGGCAAAAGGCCTGGGCGTCGAAGGAGAGGTCGTCGACGAGCGCGCGCAGCGCGGCCGCGGCCGTGAGGGCGACGCACGCGTCGTCGCCGCCCGCGGCGCCGCGGCCCGCTGCGGCGTCGGCCAGGCAGGCGGCGAGGCTTGCGTAGACGGCGGCCTTGGCGTCGCCGTCGGCGGGGAGGCGCGCGGCCCAGCTTCCCAGCACGCGCGCGGCCGCGCGGCGCGCGACGCGCGACGCCATCGACGCGCTCGCGCCGCCCGCCGCCAGCTCCGGCAGCAGCGACCCACTCAGCCAGGGCGCGTAGTCGACAAAGTCGTGCAGCTCCTCGCACGCGAGCGCGGCGGCGCTGTAGGCGGCGTCGCGGCGCACGAGCCAGCGCGGCACCGCGGCGGCCGTTGCTCCCGCTGCTCCTGCCGCCGCCGCCGCCGCCGCTTGCCCCTCCGCCACCGCGCCTCCCAGCTCGGCCGCCAGCGCAGGGGCCAGCCGGTCGCGCCGCTGCCGCACGAGCACGACGAGCAGCGCCTCGGCCGCCGAGCGCAGCGAGTCGACGCTCGCGCCGCCGCCGGCCGCGCCGCAGGCGCCCCAGCCCGCGCCCTCGAGCCCCAAACCGCCCCCGCCAGAGCGCGGGGAGTGGAAGAACGCCTCGGGGTCGCGGCGCCACAGGCGCAGGTCGCGGGGGGTGAGCGGCAGACCCACGCGCGAGACGAGGGCGCGCGCGAGGGCGACGAAGCGGGGCTCTTGCTGCTGCTGCTGCTGCTGCTGCTGCTGCTGCACGGAGGCGGCCGGCGGCCAAGGCGCCTCCCAGAAAGCCGCGAGCGCGCTGTGCGCCTCATCTGATGCGGCAGCGGACGACGCATCGCCGGCGCGCGCGCGCCCGCCCGCGCTCGCGCCAAAGACCCCGCCGCTCTGAAGCGCGTCCAGCAGCATCAGCGCCGAGCGCACGAGCAGGGGGTCCTCCTCCAAGTCTCGTCCGGAGCCGCCATCGTCGTCGTCGTCGTCAGAGTCGTCGTCGTCGCCCTTGCCGCCTTGCTGCTGCTGCTGCTGCTGCTGCTGCTCCGCCTCTGCGCGCTCCGCCGCCGCCATCACCCTCCCAAACGCGAGCTCGAGAGCCGGCACCATGGTGCGCGCGCCCAGGAGGGCGGCCCAAGGGTGCACCTCCTGCACGACCGCCAGGGTCTTTAGCGACTTGAGCGCGCACCG
>Ga0315905_10009104_pt1 | contig 10054 bp, 9 predicted proteins | sample LakEriMetagenome_5_FD_203522 | JGI IMG/M metagenome (GOLD analysis project Ga0315905, IMG submission 203522) | Freshwater fungal communities from buoy surface, Lake Erie, Ohio, United States - Buoy 4 MA121 | ecosystem: Environmental > Aquatic > Freshwater > Lake | place: USA: Lake Erie, Ohio... | reverse complement strand
TGCGGTGGTGGCAACATTCCAGCACGTAGTGGACCAAGTAGGTCATCTTTTTCGAATATCAATTTACCGCGAGTTGAATCAGCAAGTTCATATTCATTTGTCATGGTGAGCGCACGGGTTGGACAAGCTTCGATGCAAAGACCACAGAAAACGCAACGCAAGTAATTAATTTGATAAACCTTGCCGTAACGCTCACCCGGTGACATCTGGTTATCAGGAGTGTTATCTGCACCTTCAACATAAATCGCATCTGCCGGGCATGCCCAAGCACAAAGTTCGCAACCAATACATTTTTCGAGTCCATCTGGGTGGCGATTTAACTGATGGCGACCGTGGAAACGTTCAGCAGTTGGTTCTTTAACTTCTGGATATTGAACCGTGTTTACCTTCTTGAACATGGTGGCAAAGGTGAGCCAGAAGCCTTGTAGTTGAGTGAAAAAGCTCTTCGGTCCAGGTTGATCTACTTTTTCATATGCAACCGATGTGATGTCGACATCATTTGAACCTTGTGGTTGCAATGAATTGGATTCGTTCTGATCAGCCACGATCGCCTCCTTGTTGAGAAACGTTGATGGTTGTTATTTCAGATGGAAGGGATGGAACAGCAAAATCTGGCGCCGCAGGTTCTGGATGAACTACTGAAGCGCGCTTATTCTTAGAATTTTCAAAGGCTGTTGAAATTCCTAAGACAATCAAAACAACTACGCCAGCAAAACCAAAAGTTACAACGCGAGATTGGCTAGTTGTCGAGATGATTCGCAAAGTTGCGACTACCAAGATCCAAAGCAGTGAGACAGGAATCAAAACTTTCCAACCAAATTGCATGAACTGGTCATAGCGCAGACGCGGAAGTGTGCCGCGCAACCAAACAAAGATAAAGAAGAAGAATAAGACTTTTATAAAGAACCAGATCAGGGTGAACCAACCGCCCAGCCATTGTTCGGTAAAGCCAAGGCCTGGAATTGCGTGGTAGCCACCGAGGAACAGCGTTGTTGCAAGTGCAGAGACGGCGATGATGTTTACATATTCAGCCAAGAAGAAGAGTGCGAATTTAAGCGACGAATACTCGGTGTGGAATCCACCAACGAGTTCGCCTTCGGCTTCGGCCAAGTCAAATGGTGCGCGGTTTGTTTCGCCAACCATCGAGATTGCATAGATAACGAATGATGGGAATAGAACAAGTCCATACCACCAGGTGTCTTGCTGGGCCTGCACGATTGCAGATGTAGACATTGAACCTGAGTAGATAAAGACAGCGACGAGTGAAAGTCCCATTGCGATTTCATAGGAAATAACTTGCGCACTTGAGCGAAGTCCGCCAAGTAATGGATAGGTCGAACCAGATGACCAACCGGCAAGAACAATTCCGTAAACACCAACTGATGCGATTGCCAGGACGTATAGGACTCCAACTGGCAGATCGGTTAATTGCATAACAGTTTCTTCACCGAAGAAATTAACTGGACCAGTCAGTGGCATCACCGCGAAGGCCATAAATGCAGCCGTTGCGCTGATAATTGGTGCAATTATAAATACGATTTTATCTGCAGCTGCTGGAATTAAATCTTCCTTCAGCGCCAGCTTCACACCATCAGCCAACGCTTGAATAAGTCCAAATTTTCCAACGCGGTTTGGGCCAACGCGCATCTGCATGCGAGCAACGATGCGGCGTTCTCCCCAAACAGACATGATTGTTAGAACAACACAGACCACGAAAACAATTAACGCCTTGAGGGTAATAATCCAACCTGGATCATCTAATAGAAGCGTTGCGTTATTCATGCCTTCACCACCGATACGACATCGCCGTGTACGGCATTAAGTGAAATCAAGGTCTGAGTGCCAAATGAATTGCGCGGCACCCACACTGCATCATCGTGAATATCTTCAACCAGTGCTGGCAGAGAGATAGATCCATGTGAATTAGATACGCGCAGAGTGTCACCATCTTTAACGCCAAGTGATTGTGCGCGCTTTGGAGAAATTACTGCAACAGATTTGCGTGCAGTGCCGGCCAAGTTGGCTTCACCCTTTTGCAGAGTTCCAAGATCCAATAAGCGGCGCGATGAAGTAAGTAGCGCTTCGTTATTTGAAACGCTCTTTGCGCCAGTTGGTGCAACGCTTGAAAGTTGTACACGAGCACCGTCCCATTTACCAAGGGATGCAATCTCACGCGCTGCTTGTGTAACAGTTCCAAGCATTATTGATTCGCCCATAACATCGGCAAGTGCGGACAAAATACGCAGATCTGAACGGTTTAGTGAATCAGATACAGCGGCATCAAAGGCACGCGGGCGACCTTCCCAATTAAGGAATGATCCAGATTTTTCAGTAACCGCTGCAACCGGCAGAACTACATCTGCCACATCAGTGACGGCAGATGTTGCAATTTCAAGTGAAACAACGAAAGATTTCTTAAGCGCTACAAGTGCGGCTGCGCTATCTGGCATATCTAGTGGATCTACTCCACCGATTACGACAGCATCTAGTTCACCAGAATTAAGTGCGCTGATAATTTCAGAAGTTGTTCGACCTGAATTTGCAGGAAGTGTTGGTACGCCCCAAACAGCTGCAATGTCTACGCGGGCCGCCGCATCAGAGACTGGTCGACCGCCTGGCAGAAGTGCGCCAATGGCTCCGGCTTCAAGTGCGCCACGTTCGCCAGCGCGACGTGGAATCCAAGCAATCTTTGCGCCAGTTTTATCGGCAACGCTGGCAACTGTTGAAAGTAAGCCAGCAGTTTCGGATGCGCGTTCTCCGATAAGAATTATTGACTTGCCAGTTAATTCAAGTGAAGAGACGGCAGCGCTTTCAGCACCAGGTGCAACCTTAATGAAGTTGGCTTTTAGCTTTTCCACTCCGATGGAAAGTTTTGTGGCAACCGCGCTTACCTTTAGCGCACGCTTGCGAACCTGCTTGTTAATACGTAAGAAAACAATTGGCGATTCTTCTTCAGGTTCGAATCCGACAAGCACCACATGATCTGCAACATCAATATCGCGATATGTCGTAGTTGATCCGACAATCTTGGCTGCAAGGAAATCACGCTCTTCATCAGTTGTAACGCGGGTGCGGAAATCAATGTCGTTTGTGCCAAGTGCGATACGAGCAAATTTGCTGTAACCGTATGCGTCCTCTGTTGTTGCGCGTCCGCCAACCAATACGGCGGTGCGCTTGCCTTTTATTCCGGCGGCAGCCGCAGCAAGTGCTTCTGGCCAAGATGCTGGTGCAAGTACGCCGTCTGCGCCGCGGACCATTGGCGTTGTAAGGCGATCAACTGCGGTTACATATTTAAATGCCCAACGACCCTTATCACAGTTCCATTCTTCGTTAACTGAACCATCGTCTCCTGCAAGGCGACGCAAAGTCTTTCCACGACGAACATCGGTGCGCATATCGCAACCTGATGCGCAGTGTTCGCAAGCAGATGGAGTTGAAACTAAATCAAAGGGACGTGCGCGGAAACGATACGCAGCACCAGTTAGCGCACCGACCGGACAAATCTGAACTGTGTTGCCCGAGAAGTAAGACTCGAATGGTTGGTTCTCGTAGATACCAACTTGTTGCAGAGCGCCACGTTCGTTAAGAGTGATAAATGGATCGCCAGCAATTTGATCAGAAAAACGCGTGCAACGTGCGCAGAGTACGCAACGTTCGCGATCGAGCAGAACTTGTGAAGAAATCGCAACTGGCTTTTCAAATACGCGCTTTACGCCTTCAAAACGAGTTTCACCATTTCCAGTGCTCATCGCTTGGTTCTGCAGTGGGCATTCGCCACCCTTGTCACAAACTGGGCAATCAAGTGGGTGGTTAACGAGCAAAAGCTCCATCACGCCGCGTTGTGCTTTTTCAGCAACCGGTGAAGTTAATTGTGTTTTAACAATCATGTTTGGTTCTACTGGGATTGTGCAAGAAGCCTGTGGCTTTGGAAATGCACGACCATTAATTTCGATATCAACCAAACATTGGCGACATGCGCCAACTGGATCAAGTAGAGGGTGATCACAAAAACGTGGGATTTGAATTCCAAGTTTTTCAGCAGCGCGAATAACCAGAGTTCCCTTTGGAACACTAACTTCAAAACCGTCGATTACAACAGTGATGAGTTCTACTGCTTGTGCAGTTGGGTTCTCTTGAGTTGTTGTCATTATGCGTTTACTCCAGAGAAGAGCGTTGATTTAACCGGATCAAATGGGCATCCACCATTTGTTAGGTGTGCCAGGTATTCGCCGCGGAAATATTTGATTGAAGATGTGATTGGGCTAGTTGCACCATCGCCAAGTGCGCAGAACGAACGTCCCATGATGTTGTCGCAGAGATCGAGCAACTTAGCTAGATCGACTTCGGTACCAACGCCATTTTCTAGATCGCGCAGAATCTGAACCAACCACCATGTGCCTTCACGACATGGTGTGCACTTACCGCAAGATTCGTGCTTATAAAATTCAGTCCAACGCAATACCGCGCGAACAACGCAAGTTGTTTCATCAAATATCTGAAGTGCTTTTGTTCCGAGCATTGAACCCGCAGCAGAGACACCTTCGTAATCAAGTGGCACATCTAGATGTTCATCAGTAAATAACGGAGTTGATGATCCACCTGGTGTCCAGAATTTAAGTTTGTGTCCGCTGCGCACTCCGCCGGCAAGTTCCAATATTTCGCGAAGAGTGATTCCAAGCGGAGCTTCGAACTGGCCAGGATTGTTTACGTGGCCAGATAGTGAATAAAGCGTAGTTCCCTTTGATTTTTCAGTACCCATCCCTTGGTACCACTCGGCACCGTTAGCAATAATTGCAGGAACAGATGCAATTGATTCCACGTTGTTTACAACAGTTGGCCGCGCATAAAGTCCGGCGATTGCAGGAAATGGCGGACGCAGACGCGGTTGACCGCGGAAGCCTTCGAGTGAATCAAGCAACGCAGTTTCTTCACCGCAGATATACGCGCCAGCGCCGACGTGCAGAACAACATCAATACCTTTTCCAAGGTGGCCTGCCTTGTATGCATCTTCAATCGCTTGGTTAACGCGACGAACAACGTGGGTTACTTCTCCGCGAATATAAATAAATGCGTGCTTTGCGCGAATTGCATGACAAGCGATGATGCAACCTTCGATTAGAACATGTGGGTTGGCCATCAAGAGCGGCGTATCTTTGCAAGTACCTGGTTCTGATTCGTCAGCATTTACAACTAGGTAATGATCTTTCTCATCGCCTTGTGGAATAAATCCCCACTTCATTCCAGTTGGGAAGCCTGCGCCGCCGCGACCGCGAAGTCCAGAATCTTTTACAAGTTGAATTACTGCATCCGGATCCATAGCAAGTGCTTTCGCAGATGCTTTATATCCACCGTGACGTGTGTAAGCCTCGATGGTAAATGAATCTTTCTCATCCCAATGCGCTGAAAGTACTGGAGCCAGTTTTGTCATTACTTGCCCTCTTTCGAAAGATTTAAACCAAGCAAAGTTGGACCGCCCGCTTGCAGGCCTTCGCCAGCTTTTCCATCATTGATTCCGGCAAGAACTGCTGATGCTTCTTTCCAAGTCACAAGTGAATTAGGTCCACGTGTTGGAGGCTTCGGTGTTCCCTTGCGCATTGAATCAACTAACTCTTTGGCAGATGAAACATCTTGGTTGTCATAGAACTCCCAGTTGGCCATAACAACGGGCGCGTAATCGCAAGCCGCATTGCATTCGATATGTTCCAGTGAAACTTTTCCATCTGAAGTAACGCCATCATTTTCAACGCCAAGGTGATCCTTTAGCGCTGCGAATATCGCATCTCCGCCCATAACGGCGCAGAGCGTATTGGTGCAGACACCTACGTGATATTCACCAACTGGCTTGCGCTTGTATTGCGTATAGAAAGTTGCAACAGCAGATACTTCGGCGGTTTCAAGGGTGAGAAGTTTGGCAATTAATTCGATGCCTTCATTCGTTACGTAACCAGCGATTGATTGCACGTAATGTAAAAGCGGCATGATCGCAGAACGGCTACGTGGGTAGCGCTTGATCATGGAATCCATAACTTGTAATTGTTCAGGTGTGTAAGCCATTAGCGGTCAACACCTCCCATCACAGGATCGATCGATGCAACTGCCCCGATGATGTCGGCAACCATTGAGCCTTCACACATTGCAGAAGTTGATTGCAAGTTATTAAAAGATGGTTCGCGGAAATGCACACGGTATGGACGAGTACCACCGTCAGATACAACGTGCGCACCAAGTTCACCGCGTGGAGATTCGATTGCTGAATAAACCTGACCCGCAGGGACGCGAAAACCTTCAGTTACTAACTTAAAGTGGTGGATTAAAGATTCCATTGATGTTCCCATAATTTCGCGGATGTGATTTAAGGAGTTACCCATTCCATCGGCGCCAATTGAGAGTTGGGCTGGCCAAGCAATTTTCTTATCGGCAACCATTACAGGTGCGCCTTCAAGTGATTTAAGTTTTTCGGCGCATTGTTCGATGATGCGAAGTGATTGTTCAAGTTCGTTAATGCGGATCAAGAAGCGTCCGTAAACATCGCAGGTATCTGCTGTAACAACATCAAACTTATAGTTTTCATATCCTGAGTAAGGCTGAATCTTACGAAGATCAAGTGGCAGACCAGTTGCCCGAATTACCGGCCCTGTAACGCCAAGTGTCGTTGCGCCAGCAAGGTCTAAGTAACCAATACCTTCGGTGCGCTTCATCCAGATGCTATTTCCAACCAACAACTTCTCGTTATCTTTAAAGCTATGGCGCAGATCTTTAACTGTTGCCAAAACCTTATCGACAGTGCCGGCAGGTAAATCTTGAGCGACTCCGCCAGGGCGGATATAGGCCATGTTCATACGTAGACCTGAGATAAATTCAAAGATATCCAGAACTTTTTCGCGTTCGCGGAAGCAGAAGATCATTGGTGAAAGTGCGCCAAGTTCAAGTGCTCCGGTGCCGAGTGCAACCATGTGTGAAGAAATACGGTTGAACTCCATCATCATTACGCGAATCACATTGGCTTTTTCTGGAACATCATTTGTGATTCCAAGAAGTTTTTCAACGCTGAGGCAATATGCCGCTTCGTTAAAAAGTGGCGCCAAATAATCCATGCGAGTTACAAATGTTGTGGCCTGAGTCCAGTTGCGGAACTCGATATTTTTTTCGATGCCAGTGTGCAGGTATCCAATTCCGCAGCGCACCTCAGTAACAGTTTCACCTTCAAGTTCTAGAACCAAACGAAGCACTCCGTGAGTTGATGGGTGTTGTGGTCCCATATTGACAACAACGCGTTCTTCTTTAGCTTGACCAATTTCAGTTACGAGTGAATCCCAATCGCCACCGGTTACTGAGAAGACAGTACCTTCAGTGGTTTCGCGCGATGATGCATATGGATCTGCGTATGTACTCACTTGTATGTCCTCCGATCTGATGGGGGTGGTGTGACGGCGCCTTTGTATTCCACACCGATGCCGCCAAGAGCGTAATCCTTACGTTGTGGATGTCCTTGCCAATCATCTGGCATCAAGATGCGAGTTAAACCAGGATGGCCATCAAAAATGATTCCGAACATGTCAAAAGTTTCGCGTTCGTTCCAGTTTGATCCTGCCCAAACTTCAACCAATGAAGGAATATGTGGATCGGTATCTGCAACAGATACTTCTAAACGAATGCGCTGATTGTTGGTAATCGATAGCAAGTGATAAACGGCATGTAGTTCGCGATTTGCATCATCTGGATAATGAACTCCAGATACGCCCATATTCATTTCAAATTTAAGTTTGTCACGCAAAATAAGTGATACTTCGACTAACCGCTCGCGTTTGATATGCAAGGTCAGTTCGCCGCGATCAACAACGACGCGTTCGATGGCATCAGCGAAATCTGGATATGCGCGCTCTAGATCATCGGTTACTTGATCAAAATAACCTCCGTATGGACGCTCGGTTGAGCCCGTGCTTGCGGCGCTACGAACCAAGCCGCCATAACCTGAGGTATCCCCAGTTCCGGCAGCGCCAAACATTCCTTGTTGGTCTTCAGACATTTAAGCGAGCAACCCCTTTAACTGATGAGTTGGCACCGCGTTCATCGCAGCAAGTTCTACTTCTTTAATAACCTTCTCACGATTTGGTCCAAGTTTTTCATCGTAAATTTGATCGTGCAATTTCAGAATTGCATCCATCAACATTTCAGGCCGCGGTGGGCAACCTGGCAAATAAATGTCTACTGGCACAACGTGGTCAACGCCTTGCACAATCGCATAGTTGTTAAACATTCCACCAGAAGAAGCGCAAGCACCCATCGCGATAACCCACTTTGGTGCGGCCATTTGATCATAAATCTGGCGAAGTACCGGGGCCATTTTATTTGAAACGCGACCGGCAACAATCATTAAATCTGCTTGACGTGGGGAGGCGCGGAAAACTTCCATACCAAATCGCGCTAAGTCATAACGACCAGCACCAGCTGCCATCATCTCAATTGCGCAACATGCCAAACCAAATGTTGCTGGCCAAAGTGAGTTCTTACGCATGTAACCGGCAAGTTTCTCAACAGATGTGAGAACAATTCCGCTAGGTAATTTTTCTTCTAATCCCATTCGAGACCTCCACGGCGCCATACATATGCATAAGCAACAAAAACTGTTCCGATAAAGATCGCCATTTCAACTAACCCGAAAAGTCCAAGTTGATCGAAAGTAACAGCCCATGGATAAAGGAAAACAATTTCAATATCAAAAATAATAAACAACATGGCAGTCAAGAAATACTTAACTGGAAAACGTCCGCCTTGCGCAGCTTGCGGTGATGGTTCAATTCCGCATTCATAGGCTTCTAATTTGGCGCGGTTGTATCGGGCTGGGCCTGTCACGGCTGCGGCGACGATAGAAATGAGTGCAAAGCCAAAGCCAATTGCGGCTATTGCCAGAATCGGAACATACGGATTTGAACTCACAGACGAAATCCTAAGGTGGCCATGGGGGTAGTCGCGACCGTTAGGCCTTGACGCCTCTGTGAACTGCAACAACCCCGAAAGTCAGATTGGTCCAGCCGACTTGGCTCCAGCCGGCGGCCTCGATCTTGGCCGCGAGCGCCTTTTGGTTTGGCCAGGCGCGGATGGATTCGGCCAGGTAAATATAGGCATCTGGATTTGATGAGGTCTTCTTGGCGATCGCGGGCAGGGCGCGCATTAAGTAATTGGTGTAAATAGTGCGGAATGGGCGCCAGGTTGGACTGGAGAACTCGGCTATCACTACCCGCCCGCCCTTTTTCGTCACGCGTAGGGCTTCCCGTAGGGCTTTATCGGTATCTGAGGTGTTGCGCAGGCCGAAAGAGATGGTGACAACGTCGAATTCTCCATCAGGGAAGGGCAGATTTAAGGCATCGGCGAAGGTGAATCTCAAATGTGGGCGAGCTTTGCGGCCAGCGGCCAACATGCCTTCTGAGAAATCGGCTGGGATCACATCGGCGCCGGCGGCGGCCAATGGTTCAGAGCTTGAGCCCGTACCCGCGGCCAGATCCAGAATCTTCATCCCAGGTGCTGGGGCAATAATCGCAGTGGTTGCCCGACGCCAAGCCTTGGTCTGGCCCAGACTCAAAAGATCATTGACGAGGTCATAGCGCTTGGCCACGCCATCGAACATTGCGGCGACTTCATCTGGGTTTTTATCCATATTTGCGCGCGACATAGGGCAAGTCTCTCGCAATAGTAGGCTCACTCACAACTCAAGGCTTGTTTAGGAGGAAGTAAATGTCGATCGCAACTGGATCACTTCGGGCAACCATCTTTCCGCGAAGTTCGGCACTTACCCAGGCCAACTTTATCGTCGGCGGCACCTTGTTTATTGCAGCAATGGCCCAGATCGCCATCCCGGTTCCAGGATCTCCCATTCCTGTCACAGGCCAAACGTTGGCGGTCTATTTAATTGGAACGACATACGGCGCGCGTTTTGGATTTGCAACGTTTGCCACATATTTATTGGCCGGCGTTGCAGGCGCACCTGTTTTTGCAGCATCAACTGGTGCAACGTCACACGGTTTAGCGCGTTTAACTGGTGCGACCGGTGGATATC
>Ga0315905_10009102_pt1 | contig 10055 bp, 10 predicted proteins | sample LakEriMetagenome_5_FD_203522 | JGI IMG/M metagenome (GOLD analysis project Ga0315905, IMG submission 203522) | Freshwater fungal communities from buoy surface, Lake Erie, Ohio, United States - Buoy 4 MA121 | ecosystem: Environmental > Aquatic > Freshwater > Lake | place: USA: Lake Erie, Ohio... | reverse complement strand
GCGGTGTCCGCCGTGTGTGTGTGTGTGTGTGTGTGTGTGTGTGTGTGTGTGTGTGTGTGTGTGTGTGTGTGTGTGTGTGTGTCTGAGAGTGCGTGTGTAGAGAGAGCGCGCGCGAGAGAGAGAGAGAGACGGAGAGAAAGAGGGCGGCAGAGAGATGGGGGCAGAGAGAGAGAGAGAGAGCAGTTAACAAGATTCGAGATTGATTCGAGAGACAGAGCGGGTGTCACATCCTCAACGCACATCATCGAGAGAGAGTGCGTGTGTGTCACGTCCTCAACCCACATCATTCCTGATTTCACACCGCTGCATCCGCATCAAGAGCAAGAGGACGGGGTATAAGGTGGGGGGAAAGGATGGGGGAAAGAGTTGGTGGAAGGCCTCACACGGCCCATTGTCGTTTTGCCATGCACCACAATCATTGCACGCTGGTTGAGGGTTGAGGGTTGAGGGGATTTCGGGTTGAGGGGGTTCAGGGTCCGGGGTTTGGGTTTAGGTTTGGGTTTAGGAGGACCGTCTGTGGTCATTTTGCCATCCACCACAATCATTGCACGCTCCTCCTCGGGCTTGGGTTTGAGGTTGTGCTCAAGAACGTTCATGCGGATCTCGGGCTGCGTGCAGGCACAGGAGCATGAGCATGAGCAACAGCATGCCCGAGTCTCAGTACAGCATCCCCAGTCTCTGGTAGACCCCGCCGCTGCCCACTACGCTGCTGTACACATGTGAGACCTCGCGTCCATACTGTGAATCATAGTTGATAATATTGCTCTTAATATCTTGAAAGGAATTGCAGGTTTTGAAGACGGGTCAGACCTCGTCTATCATGCGCAGGAGTTTGTGCAGAAGCCCCATGGCGGGTTTTGCCTTCTTCTCCAGCTCTTCTTGCACGCGTGTGTAGATGTGCATCAAGACTTGCAGCCGCTGCCGCTCACGCATTTGTCAGCTGGCGCTTGCACGCACGGCAGCACGTGTTCTCACCAAATCCATGCACGCGACAATGTCGCAGGTAAGGGGGGCGGAGCAAGGGTGCGCCTGAAACAGACATCGGCAGGCACTCATTCCCCAGCAGCAGCGAGAAAAAATAGCAGACACCAACCTGCGAGCCATCCTCCTGGTCTTGAGTCTGCTCAGCATCCTGCAAGTTGATCTGGAGAACGTTGAGGAAGGACGGGTCGCACTCGCCGCTCTTGACCTTTTCGACAATTTTGCGGTCGAGCACGTTAATCTCGCCAGATGCCAGCAGATCCGTCAACAGTCCCTTGCCTGCCTCAAGACGCTCGGTCATGAGCGCCTGCAGGTCGGTGAGCAGCGCCTCCCAGTGGCCTTCCGCGCCGGCCTGCAGCTTGGAGGCGAGGAACTGCATCGCAGGGTCGTCACACGCCTGGAAGTTGTCGCGCAGCAGTGCCCGTCGCTCATTGGCGTCGGCAATGGCGCCCAGCCTTGCCATGAGCGCAGCGCCCGGGTCTTGGCGCCCGCTCGACTCCGCTTGCGAGTGCAGCGCGCCTGCGCGGAGGAGCCAGCAGCGAGAGGTTGCGAGCATAACCACGGGCGGCGTTAAGGGTACAGCACAGACGAGCAAGAATAATAAGCAGCAGTGGCAGCAGTAGCAGCCGTCGCAACATTCTCCCGGCAGCACGCGCACCTGTCATGCTCAGCGGTAGACCGCGGCCTTGTTGTTGCGCCACTGCGCGCCCGCCGAGCCCTGGTACGCGCAGGCCACAGGCGCGGCCGCGCAGCATGCGCGGAGCCCCGGCCGCGCGCAGCCGTCCGGCAAGGCACGAGGCCGGCACGCTCCACGGCTGCACGCCCTCCAGGAGTAACGCAGCGAACGCCAGCGTCAGCATTTTTCCTCCCATTGCAGAGCGGCCCCCGTAAAGTTCGTGGTCCAGGACCTACGATCCACTGGGCGCCCGGGGCGTGGCGCTTGCGGAAGCTTGGTCGTGGAGGCTGGTGTGGTTTCTTCGTTCTTGCACAGCATATCTGTTTACTCTCTCGCGCGCACGCACGCGCGCGCTCGCTCTCTCTCTCTCTCTCTCTCTCTCTCGCACAACACACATTCACGCACGTTCTCTCAAACAGACACCCACACACAGCCACAGAGACCGGCGCCGTCGCGAGCCGCGAGGCGGCACGGGCCTGCGATGGCGGCTGGCATCAACTACTCCAAATGGGACAGCCTCGAGGTCTCGGACTCGGAGGACGAGGAGGAGGCGACGAGCAAGGCGGCGCTGGTGCAGCAGCACTGCGAGATTGAGCAGACGGCGGCCGCGCAGCGCAAGCTGCGGGAGCTCATCGACGAGCACAATAGCGGTAAGCCGCTTGAGCCGCCGGAGGAGGTCAGGGACATCCTCGAGGAGCCGCTGTGGTGTGACGAGCCTAGGGACGCGGCCGCGCCGGCGAATGCCGCGAGAGAGCGCGCACACGCCCAGCGCGCTGGCGGTGACACGACGCCAGCGAGATCCCGCCAGGATGGCGGTACCGCTGTGCAGGCACTGGCAGGCGCGCCGGGCAGCATGCAGCAGGCACGCACGGGGAGGAAACGACGGGACTTTGCGGACTGGGACAAGCTCAAATTGGATGACTCGGAAAGCGACGAGAAGCGTGTCGTCGCAGCGGCGCGGCCGAGGGCGGCGCCCGAGCACCTGCCGGCACCGGAGATTGAGAAAATGCGGCAGCTGATGCAGCTGCAAGAGGGGCTCAGCAAGATGCGCAAAGACCGCGAGCAGCGGCAGCAGAAGATCCGGGAGATGGAGCAACGTATCCAGGAGCGGGATGGAGTGCAGCAGGACGCTTGTGAGTGAGCCGGGCAGAGCGAGAAAGAGAGTACTTTATTAGGTACAACAACTTTTACTTCTGCTATTTCAAGTGGTCGCAAACAATGGCTTTCTCGACGACATTTGGCAGGGGAGCAGAAAGGCATCCTGATCCTTGCCGACATGAGCAGAGGGCAGCATCTTCGGGAGAGCGCCACTCATGTTTCAGAGCCTTAAAAAAGGGACGGCATACGTCATACGTCATACGTCATAACGATGTACAAATACAAGTCATATTTTTATATCAGTGTTGCGTCGGCCTCGAGTGATGGCCACGACTGATGGGTGTGCAGCAGCGCAACACACCAATCAGCCAACCTAGCAGCATCAGCCAACACCAACCTAGCAGCATCAGCCCAAAAGACCTTTTTTACTTGGGGTCTCCGGTCGAGTTGAGACGCGTGCGAGTCCGAAGGCGCAAGTGCGCTTAGGCTCTTGCCCCGTGCACTCTGTAGGCAACACACAGTGCACGCCGGCGGAGCCGGCCCCAAGCATGTCTCCTTGGATCGGCCACTCCCTCCTTGGACGTCTCGAAAGGTGCCTGAGTCACCGCGCAGTGGCGGCTTGACGTGCCGGCTTGCCGTCACGGCTTGCCGTCAAGTCGCTGTATCGGCGCGCCGTGACAGCGCTCCGGCTGAGCAAACGGGAGGCGAGCATGGTGAACACACCGTCGCGAATCGATGAAAGCGACGCCGTGGCGGTGGCCAACCTGAAGCGCAGTCTGGACCGCTTGGTCGAGCTGCCCTCGGCAGAGCCCAGCGATCATGTGGTGAGTGCCCCCCTGCTTTTCTCGCCCGTAGTGCCCCGCCGTGACTGGAAGGAGGGAGGGGGCCCAGCTTTGAAGACGTCGAAAGAGGGAGTGGCTGATCCCAGGAGGGATGCTTGGTTGCGCAGCGGCGGCCTGCCGATGTGCGGCGGCTCGCGCCACCGTCGCGCAGCGCCTCGCGCACCTTTGCAAGACGTCCAAGGAGGGAGTGGCCGATCCGAGGAGGGATGCTTGTGCCCGATCCGCCGGCGTGGACGCATCCCCTTGACTCGACAGGGATTCTGGATGGGGGATTACGGGGGGGGGAGTCCGGGTAGGCCGCCCTTTTGGCGCACGCCCATCTAGCCCCGTAAGGGGCTTGGCTGGGTGACCTTCAAAAAAATAACCACTCAACACACACACCATGCGGTCTGCGGTAGGTGAATGGTTGTGAATGGATAATGAAGGATTCTACAGAAGACTCCTCAACCTGTCAGGAAACTCCTATAGGAGGCATGTTGGGGTGATGATTGCATCTAATTTAAATTTGGATGTGGAAGAGGAAATACTATGCAGAAGGAAAAGATATGCGTTGCGGAAAAGATGTGCAGAACTCGCACCAAAAGAACTTGAAGAACAAACAAAAAAAGTACTGTAGGAGCAGCCAAAGAAAAAGTCAAGAAGAACCTGCAAAAAGATAGAAGCCTGTCTATGGAGGCTACGACAGTGAACTGCTGGGTAAGTTAAGAAACTGTTTGCCGGTACGTAATGTTACATTCAGTCCTGTGATTACTTTGATCTGGAATGATTGGGCCCAAGTTTCAAAAGGGGCCATGACCTCATGCAACTGCACACTTTGCAGACAACTGCGACTGTCATACAGCAATCTAATGGCACGTACATGAGATATTCATACGTTGGACCAAGACCTGCAAATTTTGAAAACATAACCGACTAGATAACAACCGAGTGGTCGTGGTGATTCTGACAAGTCGTGCAAATTGCACATCTCACCAATTTTAAAATGACTAAAACAAAGAATCCCGAGCACTGTGCGTGGCACAACACACCTTGCGGCAACGCTGATCCGCACGTTTCGAGTGCCGGTCTGACACGGTCCATTCCTGATAGAGAATCTATGAAGAACATCTCTTGCAGAAGTGCCGGTAAACTCATTCGAGATCACCAGCTTCAACAAAGACGGAGACCATCAGTGGAAGTAGGAGCGCGGCGCTCGGTCACCGAGGCTCCAGGCAGAGCGGATGCTATCGCGGGCAGCCGCATTCCTGTCAACGACAACCTGACTTGGGCCCACGCGAGGCGCAGCTCCCCCCTCCTCCCCCCTCACATTCTCACTCACACTCTTGGGCGCGTACTTGACCCACTCCAACGCCTCGCCGTCGTATGTGGGCATCTGCAGCAATTGCAAATCATCGCCGCCCCGCACCCCCTCGGGTACCTCGATGAGCATGGACCCCCGACCAGCAACTTCGGCTGAGAAAAAATCGCCCGGCTGCTTGCCGTGTGGTACCGTGACCAGGACCTCTGGCCGCCCCTTCATCTCGTCCTGCTCTTCCCGTGTGATTTCAGAGGAGACGTCACCCCTCTCCCTGCGCGGCATTCCCTCCGCCCCGCTCCTGCTTCCCGTGGCATCCAACAGACCAGAGAGCTTGTGCTGCTTCGCCAAGCCATCCGCACTCAAGGCCAATCGCTCACCCTGCTTCTCTCTCCCTGTGAACGCTTCTGCCGCCTGCCCTCCCAACATGTCCTTCAACGCGTGTGCCACCACATCTTTGGCGCGTTTTCCTTCCTCGCCCTCCCCCGTCGCTATGAATGTCGGCGCGCCTGGCGTGAGGTCATCAGAAGCAGCGATTTCGGCATGCTCTGGAACAGCGCCCGTTGCTGGTGTCCCAGCAGTGACTATCTCGCCAGCGTCCGCTTCACCCGTCTTCGCCCCTTGCGTGGTACTGGCAAGGGCACTTTGTGCTGTGGATCCAGCCTGGGCGGCAGTCTGCGCGCTTTCTGCCGCCTGCTCCTTGCCTGACAGTCGGTGGTACGGGTTTTCAACCACGGAACGCATGCTGAGCAGAGGAGGCATAGCGCCAAAAGCAGCTGGCAACGCCTGTACTCCTGCCCACGCTCCTCCCACTCTCATCATCGGCTGCGCTGCACCTACACCCAATCCTGCTGCCACCGCCCGCACTTGCGGGTGTTCCCCGACAATGGCGCCGGCCGAGGTCACCTCGACAATTTTGCCCTTGCCCGGTCCTGCCACGATCTTCATCTTCTCCGCTCCTGGCAGCATCGGTACACCCACGGGCGGCGCACCAGGGGCCCACGGAGACATGGTGACAGTCTGCGTCGGCGTCTGCACCGACACCGTGGGCGCTGCGCCGTATGGTGCAGCATACGCTGCGCCGTATGGTGCTGCGTACGTTGCGCCGTATGGTGCTGCGTACGTTGCGCCGTAAGGCGCAGCGACCAAGCCAGGCGTTGCTACTGCCCCCCCCACACCAGCAGCGGCATTTGCTCCAGCTGCAATGGCTGCATTCACTGCCAGGTCCTGCGCACTCGGGCCCCGCACTGCCGGCACGTAGGCGGCAGGCTGCGGCACTTCGTAGCCCATGGGCTCAGACACTTGCGGAACCCCACCCCAGAAAGGTCCGGCGCCGCGCACTCCGGCTGCGGCGCCCGTCGCCGTGCTTCCCGTTGGGATTGACACGTGGTACGCGAGCGTCGGACGGGCAGGCGCCGCCCCGTAAAAGGGCGCGGCTACAATGCCAGGCATGCCTCGCGTACTCATGACCTGGGAGGTCAAGACATGCGGGAAGGCCGAGCGCAGGTAGGCTGTGCCGACTGCCTGCTGGGCGCGAGCAATTGCGCCCGCGGCGCGCAGCAGTGTCGGGCTCAGAGGCAAGCCCATCGGCGATGAGAGTATGGGGAGCGCCGAAACTGGCTCTGCGTTCAAGTACGGTGACGCGTACATAAACTGCAACTGCTCCTGCAGCATGGCTCGGGGCGCATCTCGCGAGCTGCCCACAAGCACGATCGCCACCGCAGAGACCAGCAGCGCACCCGCCGCCACGGCACGCACGATCCGGCGATGGAGCTGGACGCGGCGAGCGTACGAGTTGTCGTGCGGAGAGACGTGGGCACATTCCTCGGCGCCACAGGCCTGTCGCCAAGCGCACGCACAGGGGGGCAGCGCATGTGAGCGGGCAGGGCTCTTACGCTGCGCGCACAAAATTCGCTCCACAACAGCGAGCAGCATCAGGCCCCCTCACCTCTGCGGCTGGCCGGTGCGGTCTCTGGTTTTCCATGCCTCCCCCTCCCCTCGCCACCAGCACGGCCGCCTCCCGATGGGAACCGGGAAAGGATTCCGGAAATATCTGCTGCGCACGAAGAGAAAAAATATTGTCTTCACCTACGTTTCTCAGACTACCATGTTCATAGTTTGTGGAAAGTTTGTTTTTGTGGATTGCCCAAAGTGTCGGTTTGCAACGACAAAACCGAACTGATCGTGGCCCATCAAGGAATGGCCGTGGTGCCTGAGGACAGGTGAGCGCGAGTGTTGAGCAGCGAGTGTACCCCTGTGGCCGAATCGCGGAGGTGTGCCGCGCGTGGTCCGCCTCGGGCACGGACCCAGGTGGCGCGTGTCGGAAGGGCCGGCCCGAAAAGTTGAATTGGTTGCTCGCGGCGGTTCTCGGCGCTCTGTACGCTATGGCGTGGATGGAGGACGTCACTCGGGGGGAAAGCATCCGCGGACAAGCGCAGACAATGCGTGCGGTTCTGCGCGAGGACCGCACGCATTGTCTGCGCTTGTTCTGCGCAAGGACCGCACGCATTGTCTGCGCTTGTGTACAGAACCAGGTCACGCTCATGCCGTAGCGTAGTCACGCGTAGGTCACGCTCATGTAGGTCACGCGTAGGTCGCGTAGGTCACGCTCATGCCGTAGCCGGTGGTGGCAGGCTGTGTGTGCAGAGCATCATGTCGTCGCCGGGCAACCAGCTCGTGCACCAGGTGGTCGAAAGGCACGGGCTTCAGGCGATTTTTCGCCTCATGTCCAAGCCGCGCGTACACAAGCCAGCAGCCAAGTCTGCGCACCAAGGAGTCCAAGAGCCGCACTCAGCACGCTCCGGCAGCAGCGCCACGACGCCATCGCCAGACAAGGCAACCGACGACAAGGGCGTCCAGCTCGCTATAGTCTTCCCACTGCACGAAGCGCCAAAGAAGACCACCAAACTGCAGCCACCGCTGGGGGAAAAGCTCAGCACAGCATCCACTACTACTGTGTATGCCCTGACAGACATGCAGAAGCGGCGCCTGTGCGGCAAGGGCGCGCAGAGAGACTCTCGGTCCACCATCGCCAAGTTGCTGCGAGAGATGCAGCCCATCATTGTCAGGCGTGAGGCAAGCATGCGGTGCCCCAAGAAGGCTTCTGGCGCTCTCAACTCGGCCCACCTAGAGCGCGACCCCCCCTCTCCCGCCCTGTCCTCGGCAACCACAACCAGCCAATCGAGCCTGTCCAGCGAGCCTGTGCTGTGCGGTGGCAACCAGCTCTCGCCTCCTCCGCTACCTACCTCCTCCGCTTCGCACCCCGAGCACTCGCACCATAACCGGGCGCAGACAGAAAGCATTCCGGTCCTGGCTGCTGTCCAAGCCCTCCTGGCCCTCTCCACTACCCCAACAGGCAAGATCTTGTAACCTAAACCCTAAACCCTAGACCCTAGTTGCAGGCCTTACTACGCTTGTAGTGGCTGGCGCTACGACAGGCACTACGCAGTGCTTCTGAGCGTACAGGCACTCCCAAGCACTCTTGTGCCCTAGAGTGTTGAGAAGCACTCTTGAGCCCTAATGTGTTGCTAATGTGTTGCTCGTGTGTTGCACATGTGTTGCTAATGTGTTGAGTGTCTCAAAGGTTTAGCTTCATATTTCTCAACGGTATAGGTTTGGGGATTCAGGTTCAAGCTTAAGTTTAGAGTTTAGGGCTATCTGTTTCTCTTGGTTGCATTCTTTTCTTTAGGCCTACATTTTTCTGCAGAGGGAGTTGCAACGGCATCACAAGTTCCGCCACAAGCTTCGCCACACGCCAAAGCTGGCGCGCTGCGCATACGAGAAGGGTGCTGGGGCCCCAACACGCACCAACAAGGCAGCACCACACATTCGCATCAACAAGGCAGCACCACACATTCTCAAAAGTCAGTGCCCCCTAATATGTATAGAAAATATTCTAGGACACAGACTTTATGAATGGTGGGTGTCATGGAATGGTGGGTGTCATGGTCTGACACGCACGGCCCTCAAGGGTCTGGACCAGCCCTCCGAGTAAGAGAGTAGTAGTTAGGATGTTGCTTGTTCTTCAAGACTAGCCCTCAGACATGCCCTCCGACCACCCAGGTGACATGGGCATCTCATGCACCCTGTTGCCTCCCTCACTCCATGCCCTCCGACCACCCAGGCACCCTGGCAGGCTCGACAGACACGCGAGACTCGGTGGTGACGCGTGTGGCATGTCTCGCGGCATGGGGTGAGGGAGGCAACAGGGTGCATGACATGCCCTTGTCACCTGGCGCCTCCAGTCCAAACTTATCGGCCCTTCAGACCAAGCGTGTGCATGCTGGAGGAGGAGGAGGAGGAGGGGAGCGAGATGAGGCGTCTAGCCCTGGACCTCCTGCGCCAAGTCATCATGGCACTGGGGCGCGGAGGGAGGGCTGGGAAGAAGACGCTGCTGAGCTCCTCCTGTCTGCTGCTGCCACCGCTGGTGTGTGTGTGTGTGCGTGTGAGTGAGTGGGGAAGTAAGTGACAAACACATAGCAGACACTACAGAGGCTAAAGAAAGACAGGCGCATACACACTCAAGCGCATACACACTCAAGCCTCTATCTCGGCACAGCAGTTCGAGTAGAGGACCTCTACAGAGCAAGAGCAGAGCAAGAGCAGCGGAGCAGAGGAGCTCTCTAGACCGCACCCACTGCGTAGCTGACATATGAGATTTGCTGCAAGGCGGCGGGGCGGCACGGGGCAGTTACAAGTGCAGTCGCTGCGGGCAGGCAAAGAAGGGGCATAAGTGCTTGATCTCGCCCAGCGCCCTGCTTGTTCCTAGCGGTTTGCGCTCACCACGCGGCAGAGACGCGTTGCAGGCGCTCATAGACGAAATGGCAGAAAGTCTCAAAAGTCTCTCGGCGCCCTGGGTCTGCTATGAAACGTGACCAAACTGCTGTCAAACGTGACCAGACCAGACTCGATAGAGTCCAAACGAGCCTTTAGAGAGTCTTTTTGAAAATGTGCGCCTGCTGGCGGGTAAATGAGCTCTAGAACGTTCCTCTATTCACACGTTTGAGAATGGCAGGGGCTGGTGGACCAACATGCGACGGCCAATTCTGGGATGCCTTTGCCTCCGCTCGACTCCACGGCCGTTGCAGTTCTCCACGCCCAAGCGCCTCACCGCAACACGCGTCCCTCCTCCTCCTCCTCCTCCTCCTCCTCCGCCGGCGGCACA
>Ga0315905_10009101_pt1 | contig 10056 bp, 8 predicted proteins | sample LakEriMetagenome_5_FD_203522 | JGI IMG/M metagenome (GOLD analysis project Ga0315905, IMG submission 203522) | Freshwater fungal communities from buoy surface, Lake Erie, Ohio, United States - Buoy 4 MA121 | ecosystem: Environmental > Aquatic > Freshwater > Lake | place: USA: Lake Erie, Ohio... | reverse complement strand
ATAAGAACCTTTAGTTTTATTATCCATAATTAAAAGTTGATTTGTATTAAATGGTTCAGGATATAATTCCACGCCAATATCCTCCGTAATTCTATTTTTTCTCGCATCATATTTAATGGGCGTTGTGAATTCTTTAAATGGAAATTTGAATTGATGTAAAAAAACATTTACATATCCTTTTTTAGCTAATTTATGGTCAAACATCAAGACATTATACGCATAATTTTGTGGGTCTTTTAGTTTGATTGTAGGTTTGATTTCAAAATCAATAAATTCTATCCGTTTAATTTTATCTTAAAAATAAGTAGTACGAAGATTTTTACGATAGGGTAAAATGGAGGTGAAGGTATTTCTTCTTTTTTTACTTATACTCTTAAAGTTAGTATAGGAAATATCGCTTTTTACGTCGGACTTTTTGGGGTTTGTATTGTGAATACTAGTGTCTGAAAGATAAAATGACATGTATTTTCTCGCAATTGGACCTTCTTTGTGAAAAAGTTCCACGGACGTATATTTAATTTTGGACTGAATTATTTTTCCAAATTTAACTTCATAAAAGTTCGTGTAGATCGCCTTTATTTTCTTGTTGGTTGAAATGGCGTCTCCTATGTAAGTCGTTTTATCTTGTTTGGATCGCTTTAACTTATTGTCTGATATGAAAAAATCAAATGCAGTACGAGCCTCTGAAAAAACAGTAGGTTTGGTTTCATTAATTTCTAAAGGAGAAGTTGGTTTGCAAGAAATACTAAGTATTAGAATTGTAACAAAAGCGAATAAGTTTCTCATGTTTTATTTATAAATGGTTAAAAAATGAGTTGTAAAAAAGAATACAACTCACAATTATTAGTTTATTTTGATCATATCGGAAATACTCTTGAAAAATCCAGAACTTTTTTGCCCTCTAGATTTAGATCTTTCAAAGCCTGCGATTGAATCAGAAACGAGTTCCATATTTTTTGCGAAACTTCTTTTTTCAAAAGCATGTACGTTTTCACTGCGAATATTTAAGCGTTCAGAAATTACTTTCGGATCGTAATCTGCTCCCATAAACGTGAAGGTCCAAGCACCTGTTTTTTCTAATTTTTCAATTTTTTGAGCTACAAGTTCGTAGGTATAAAGCGTGGAGTAATTTTCTTCACCATCCGTTAAAATGATAAATACGACGGATAGTTTTTCTTCAACCAGCTCCTTTGCGTATGTTTCTTGAATGGTATCAATAGCACCACCTACTGCATCTAATAAAGCAGTCATTCCATCGGGAATATACCTTTCCATGGTTAATGGTTTTACTTCTTCAATAGCTCCAAAACTTATTTCTTTTTGAATTTCGCTGTCGAAGTAGTTAACAGAAACAATGTAATTTTGTTCTGGATACTGAATTGCCAATTCTTTTAATTTGGCTAATTGCATGTTAAATCCAGTGATTACTTGTTCTTCTGAACCTTGCATAGAGGTGCTTTTGTCTACAATGAAATTGTAAATTGTTTTAGTTGTTTTCATAGTTTTTGGTTTTAGATTATTATTTTATTTATTTAGAACTCTTGATTTTCAATTTGGTGGAGGAATTTAATGTGTATGAGTAAATCATTTCAAGTAATTATATTTTCTCTAATGTACCATTGGCATCAACCCATCCCGAATTACCCTTATATTCTACTTCCCAAATATCTCCAAAGAAAGAATTTATAACATTTATCTTCGCCCCTTCAGGTATAGTTGTAATTATGGCGCAATTTGGAGTCATATCTGTTTTTAAATCTAATGCATAAATTGTACGGTACAAAAGTTTTGCCTTTTGTGGAAATACTGAATATTTAATCTTAGAACTTAATTTATTTCGTTGATCTAATTCATTTTTTATTAGATAATACTGTTCTATATACTTAACATTATCATTCTCAAGTTCATCTATTCGATCTTGATAATCTTCAGATAACCATTGTAAATTAATAGATTTTTGATCACTTTCTTCTATTTCTAGAATTAATAAAATAATGGAAGAAATTAACATAATTGATAAACTCCAAATTATAATTAAAACTTTTTTTCTAGGATACATAAACTATATTTTAATTGGTTTAATTTATTTTCTACGTTTAGTTGTAGTAAAACTATTATTATAATAGGTTGGAGTGTAATAAGAAGGTGTACTTGGCTTGTAGTAATAATTGGAACTACTAGAACTACTAGAAGATTTTGAGGTCTTTGTACCCGCTTCTCCAGTATATGGATTTGTGTTACCTACTGTTGACCAGTTGTTATTAAACGAGTTGTCAGGTGCTGTTCTGTAATGTTCTTGTACGAATGTACCATCTGATTTGAAATAACTATCAACTTTTACTTCGTTGAAGTTTGTTTGTCCGAAAGCGATAGTTCCAAAAAATCCGATCGCTGCTGTTAAGATTAACTTTTTCATTTTTATATGTTTTTATTGGTTTATACCAATTAATACACATAGTTGAAAAAGGTAACCCTATAAATTGAAAAAAAATAAAAAAAGTTTTAATTACTCCCCAACTAAGATAAAAGCGCCCCAGTAATAAGGCTGTGGATACATCGCTTTAATGGATTGCTGGGTCTTTGTAAATGCTTCTCGAATTGTAATTCCAGTAGTCCAATTCGTGTAAAATGAAGTCATAAATTCTTGGGTAACTTTATCATCTACTTTCCACAAACTCATAATAATATTTTTAGCACCTGCATCCGAAAAAGATTTTCGCAACCCATAAACGCCCTCGCCATTTTTCACTTCACCTTTCCCTGTTTCGCAAGCGCTCAATACAACTAATTCTGTTCCTTGTAGGTGTAAAAAAGCTGCTTCGTAGGCAGTTAATACTCCGTTTTCTGTGGTCTTTAATGTATCTCCCTTCAAAGTTTTGTTAGCACCAGTTAAAAATAAACCTGAACGTAGTAAAGGATTTTCAACAAAACGTTTAGTATCCATTCCAAGCGTACGTAATCCACTTTCTTTTTGGAGATTATCTGTTTGGTTTAAAAAATATCCATGCGTAGCAATATGTAAAACACGCGGACTTTCTACCTTCTTGATCACTTCTTCGCTAGCATCATTTTCTGTAAACAATGTTACATTCCATTTTTTGCTTTTTAGTAACTTACTAATGTTTTCTACTTCTAATTTTGTACCTGGTAAAGGATTCAGATTGGCCCCACGCGAAAGACTATCCACTATACTCAGAGTAAACTCCCTAGAATATGCATATTCCATTTTTGAGGTGTTTGGAGCAAACGAAAGTGTACCATTGTAGTTTGGATAACCAACAAACGTTGCATTTTGATTAGCATACTGCACAGCTTTTTTTGTTTTCTGTTGAATGAAAACCCTTCCATTAGAAACGAGGTGAATATCCATTTCTTCTCCAACATATTTTTTGCTTGCTGGGTTATATAAGGTTTTTAGGTTGATATTGTTATAAACACCTCCAGCAGCTACATACACTTTGCTTTTACCAACTAATTCCTTAGCTATTGGTTTCCAAAAATAAGTATAAGAGATGCTATCTATGTTGTTTTTTGATCTACCATAGGTGTTTTCCGCATAAAAGGACGCGAGTTCTTCTTCTAGTTGATTTCCGTTTTCTAGTAGGACAGTTGTTGGAATTTCTTTAGTGTCCTTTGTAATAATGTATGCTAAGTAACGAATAGTGTCCGTCCACACATTAGTATTAAAGTTATAGTAGGGTAGACGTACAATGTCAATATACGCTTCATCCTCTTTGAGTTGTTGTTGAATATCAGATAGTGTATATGTTTTCTTCATCTCAGAAAACACTTCAGAACCACGACTTAACGCACGTTCTTGCTCATTTATTTCTTCTTCTAGTTCTGTAATATTAATTCCGCGTTTTTCTAATTCTTGTTTGGTTAACTCATAATATTTCAATAATTGCAATTTGTTCAGTTGCCAATTTTCAAAAAGTTTAATTAAAGATGAATCTTTACTAGCTCTTATTTGTGATTCAAGTTGAGCGGATTGATTGGAAATTATACCGTTGAGGTTTAGCCAAGAATTGAACGCATTTATAAGTAAGGTTGGATTTTCATTTTTACGTAAAATAGAATAATTTGAAAAAGATTCGATTTTTCCTAAAATTTTGGATTTTGAAAAAACTTGTAAATCTTGATTTAAGCCTAATAATTTATTCTGAAATTCTTTGATGATAATTTTATTTTCAATTAGTTTTAATGAATCTGTAAATTGATATTGATTTAAATCAAAATAGGATGATGCAGTGTTTGAAAGAGAAAGTAAATAATTAGGATGTTCTTTTTCAATTAGTTTTTCTCTTATTTTCAAACACTGTAGATTTAATTCCAACGCTTTATCATATTTTTTTAGATCACAATAACTTAGTGCTAAATTATTTAAAGATGTTACATAATTTGGATGCTCTTTTCCAAGAATTTTTTCAATTGTTTTTAAATTTTGAATATTTAATTCAATTGCTTTTGAATAGTTTTTTAAATCACTGTAATTAGAAGCAATATTACTTAAAGTTATTAAATAATCAGGATGTTCTTTACCTTGTAGTTTTTCTTTTATTAATAGACATTCAAGGTTTAATTCTAAAGCTTTATTATAATCTTTAAGTTCAGAATAATTCAGAGCTAAATTGTTTAAGGAAATCAAATAACTTGCATGCTCTTTACCTAATATTTTTTCTTTAATGTATAGACATTTTAAGTTTAAATCCAATGCTTTATTATAATCTCCTAAATCACTGTAATTATTTGCTAAATTTCCTAATGTTAATAGATAATTTGGATGTTCTTTACCCAATATTTTTTCTTCTGTTTTCAAACATTGAATGTTTAATTCTAAAGCTTTAGGAAAATTACCATTATTGGAATAATCATTGGCCACATTTCCTAATGTTAATAGATAATCTGGATGTTCAATTCCGAGTATTTTTTCTTTTGTTTTCAAACATCCAAGATTTATTTCTAATGCTTTCGAATAAAGTCCTAATGAACTATAATTGGTTGCTACATTTCCTAATGTCAATAAATAATTAGGATGATCAATCCCGAATATTTTTTCTTTTGAAGTTAGACATTGTAGGTTAATTTCTAAAGCTGATTTGTAATCTCCAATATAAGTGTAAATTTCTGCTAGATTTCCCATAGTAGTCAAATAATCAGGATGTTCAACTCCGAATATTTTTTCTTTTGTTTTTAGGCATTGAAGATTTAGTTCTATTGCTTTTTGATAATTACCTAGTTCACCATAATTGACAGCAACATTACCTAATGTCATTAAATAATCAGGATGTTCAACTCCGAATATTTTTTCTTTTGTTTTTAGGCATTGAAGATTTAGTTCTAAGGATTTTTGATAATTACCTAAATTAGAATAATCACCAGCTAAATTCCCTAATGTTGTCAAATAATCAGGATGTTCAATCCCGAATATTTTTTCTTTTTTTATTAAGCATTGAAGATTTAGTTCTAAGGATTTTTGATAATTACCTAAATTAGAATAATCACCGGCTACATTTCCTAATGTTAAAAGATAATCTGGATGATCAATTCCGAGTGTTTTTTCTTTTGTTTTTAGGCATTGAAGACTAATTTCTAATGCTTTTTGATAATTACCTAAATCAGTAAAATTTGAGGCTACATTTCCAAGTGAAGTCAAATAATTTTGATGTTCGATACCAAATATTTTTTCTTTAGTTTTTAAGCATTGAAGATTAATTTCTAATGCTTTTTGATAATTTCCTAACTCAGAATAAATAGATGCTAGATTCCCTAATGTTGTCAAATAATCAGGATGTTCTAATCCGAATATTTTCTCCTGGGTTTTTAAACATTGAAGATTCAATTCTAGAGCTCTTTGATAGTTGCCTAAATCTAAATAAATAGTTGATAGATTGTTTAATGTTGTTAAGTAGCTAGAATGCTCTATTCCAAATGTTTTTTTTTGAATTTTTAAACAATTAAGATACGTATCCACAGCATTTTGATATTCCCCAAGATTTTTATAATTCCCAGCTAAATTCCCTAATATTATTAAATAATCAGGATGTTCAATCCCTAAAACTTTTTCACCAATTTTAAGACATTCTTTATTCAATTCTAATGCTTCATGATATTTTCCTAAATCACTATAGTTTTCAGCGGTATTACCTAGTGTCAATAAATAATAATAGTTTTCAGCGCCAAATGTGTTTTTAAAATATTTTAAACATTTTAAATTTAATTCTAATGCTTTTATTAATTCTCCATTTTTTATGTGATAAGTAGCTAAATTGGAGGTGTAATTATAATATAAATTACTATCAATATTTTCGTTTTCAAATATTAATTTTAAACATTTATTGACTTCTTCTATTGCTTTATTATAATTACCAATATTAGCATAATTAGCAGCTAAATTTCCAATTGTTATAAAGTATTGTCTATTTGATTTTCCGTAAATTTTTTCAGTTAATAATAAACATTCAAGATTTAATTCAATTGATTTTGATTCGTTAGATAATTTAGAATAATTCAGAGCTAAATTCCCTATTACTTTTAAGTATAAAACTGTTGGTTTTTGATTTGTTTTTTCTAATTTCTCTTTACAAATTAAATTTATTTTTAATGCTTCAGAGTAATTCCCTAGATAAAAATTGTTAGAAGCAATTCTTGAGATTGTGTTTATGTAACGCTCGCTATTTATATCATTATTTTTTTTTAGAATTTTAAGGATCGTATTATTTGTTTCTAAAGCTTTTTGATAATTACCTAAACTAGAATAATCACTAGCTACATTTTCTAATGTTAAAATGTATTCATTATTATTTACCCCGAAAATTTTCTCCTTAGTTTCAAGAATAATTTGATTTAACTTTAGACTTTTATCATAATCGTAAAACGTATAACTAGTACTAAGAAAATACTCAAGCGTTTTTAAGTATTTCGTGTCTATCGCATTTTTTTTTTCATAATTGATTATATCATTCATATATAAAAAGATACCTTCTTTATCATTTTTTTTTGCTGATCTTTTCGTGTATTCATACTTCTCATCAATGGTTTGAGATGAGATGTAATTAAAGAATAAAAGTGAAATAATTAGTATTCTAAATTTCATTCAAATTGATTTTAAATCAGTACTAGAAAATAATCTAACAATAAATAATTCTTCCCATCGTTTTTGATATTTTACACTTGCTTTTGTAAAATCATTTAATTTCGAATTAAAACTTGAAGGGTGATTAAAAATAATATAATTATTTGAATTTATATATTCAAATATTTCTAATTCAATCAAGTCTTTTAATAAAAATTTATTTCCTTTCCAATTTGTTTGATTGTCGATTTCTAAAATAGATTTCAACTTTGATTTAGAAACATTTCTATTTGTACAACAATTAATTGTGAAAATAGAATTTATTACACGGTATCTTTCTATAAAATTAGACTTTTTTTCTTGCCATAATCTTAAAAATATATCGTCTCTAAAATATTTAGTTGAAACTCCTAAAGAGCATTCATTAATACTACATTGATCGTTTTATTTGTGAATTTCATCAATCCGTTGAATATTTCATTTGATAGACTTTTATTCAATAAATGACACAAACCAAATTTGTTGTTAATATTACATAGAGGTCTCGAATTTATTTCATTATTTTTATCATCAAGAACCCCTTTAACATTGATCTCTTCTTTATGAGGGCTTTCTAAAATAACAACAATTGAGATTTCATTTGTAGGGAGTTTAAAATTTGTATTAAAATCATTTCGGTAATTAAAGCGCCATTTTTGTCTTGTTGAATCAAATTTTAATGAACCTATTAATTCATCATTAACTTTTTTTAGTAAAGCTTCATTCAGTCTTTCAGATGGTGATAATTTTTCAAGTTCCTTTTTTTTCATTTATTTATTGATTGATAAAAGATACAAAAAAAACACCTAAATTCCCTAACTTATTTAATCTCCAACCCCTTCTCTGGTACCTCCATTTTCTCCATCAATTTTTTATATGCTTCGCTATCCTCTTTCAATACTTTCGTGTTATTCCCTAAAAGTGTACTTATCATTTTCTCCACCTTCTCCTTACTATCTTTTGCTGCAAAACCTTGAACAGCGCTAGATTCTACAAGTTCATCGTATTTAAAGGTAGTTTCATAATACAAACCTTCTGCCGCACTAAAATACAAACCGTAACCATGTCTTCTTCCATTTAAGAATTCACCTACATAAAAATTACCATTCGTATAAACATAGGATCCAAAAATTTCTGGTTTATTGTTTTTAATCATCCCTTCATAGATACTACCATCTTCAAAACGGTAACGAGAAAAACTGTTTGCACAATCTCCAAAAGTGCAATTCCCTTTTTTGAAGTCCTCTAACTTTAAAACGTATGCTTCAGAAACTAAGTTGTAAAAATCTGCATATTTAATCCATACAAAACCTTTATCCCCATAATTTGAACCGTAACTGTTCATGATTTCAAAACTTCCACCATTGCGATTGTCATCATATCCAACGACACACATAGCATGACCACCGATGAAGCTTTCTCCTTTACGAGGAGAGTAATTTCCAAACGAAACACTGGAACCTTTCACAAAGGATTCTGTTAATTGAATCCCACAAGAAACAACTAAACGTTGTTGCAATGCTTTTTTTACGGATTTTATCACATTTATATCCATCGGAATTGCGGCATAACTAGTAATGGCATAGTTACTGGCAACAGCTAATGTAAAATCTTCTAATGCGGTTTTATGGTCATTACAGCTAATCCATGGATACCAAATCATTGGCTTACATCCAAATTTTTGTAGTACTGTCATAGCCTCGTAAATACTAGTCCCTTTCTGACACCAATTATCGTCGATATCACGTATTAAAGAGTATATAAAGTTAGGATCCATCGCCCTGAAAATTTTCTGATTTTCATTGGTTACACCCATTAATATATTTTGCTGAGTTGAAAGCTGGGAGTAAGCAACTGAATAACCTACACAGGTTGCTGTTTCTCCTTGGTCTAAAATACCTGGCGCATAAGCTCTAAAGGAAACTTTTAAGGGAGGAGTTGTAGCATATCCATAACTTTCATCAGGTTCCCACAATGGAGTTTTCTTGAATGCGATCGAATCAAGTTTTAATCCTTGTGCAAAACTACTTACAGTTAATGCAGTAAAGAGGAGTAGCGTTGAAATTTTCATAAATATTAATTTAGGTATATACATTGAACAATTTTATCTGCTTGAAATTTCAATAGCAAGCGATCATATTTTAAAAAGGTAGTTGTGTTTGAACTATAAAAAGAATCTGCATTTTTAATAAGTTCGGATGTTAACAATAGAGTAGGTAGTATAGTTGGTACATAAAGCATCATCGAAGGTTTGATCTCACCTCCTTTATAGTACCATCGTGATGTATTAAACTCTTGGGAATATATTTGCATTTTTGATAAATTTCGCTCAAATTTCAGAATGTATTTTAAACTATCCGTCGATTTAGCTTGCGAGGAGAAGAAATCAACTGCTGGTAATTTTTGTCCCATTTGAATAATTGGAAGTAGTTCTGCAGCAACTATTTTTTCAGTACGGCTTTCATTTAACAAATAATTAGTATCGGTTATTCGTTGAAGATTTATAGCTGCAAGTGTATTTGTTGGGGCAAGTGATTTAAAAGTAGCTAAAGCCTGTTCTTTATTACCCTTTTTATGGACGATGATTGTATTCAAAATATTGATCTTTTCAAGAATGGAAGTAGATGCGTTTCGTTCAGCCATTTTTAAAGATATTGCATAATCTTCTGGTCGGTTTAAAAGCATTTCTGCAATCGCTTTATTTAGCCAAGCGGTACTATACGCTTTATTCTTTAACGCTAATTCAAAATTTCGAATCGCTTCAATTAAATTTTCTTCCGAATCTTCACTTAATGAACGTTCCGAATCTTCTTTTAAACGACTTGTAACATCTATTTCACATGGAAAAAGGTAGGGGTATTCTTTTTTATCCAAAGAATTAATTGCTTTTAATAAATGAATTAAACCGATGTTGTTATATATTTCACAGGAAGGGAATTTTT
>Ga0315905_10009099_pt1 | contig 10056 bp, 7 predicted proteins | sample LakEriMetagenome_5_FD_203522 | JGI IMG/M metagenome (GOLD analysis project Ga0315905, IMG submission 203522) | Freshwater fungal communities from buoy surface, Lake Erie, Ohio, United States - Buoy 4 MA121 | ecosystem: Environmental > Aquatic > Freshwater > Lake | place: USA: Lake Erie, Ohio... | reverse complement strand
CCTTTTGCTTGCCCTTCAATTCATTCGCATTGGCAATTAAATTCTCCACAGAACCGTATTCTTGCACTAATTTTTTCGCTGTTTTTTCGCCAATTCCAGGGATTCCAGGGATATTATCCGAAGCATCTCCCCATAATCCAAGGATATCAATCACTTTCAAGGGATGGTCCACCTCAAATTTCTCACATACCTCTTTTACACCCAAAATAGATGCAGGGTCTCCTCCTCTACCCGGCTTGTAAATGAAAATTTTATCCGACACCAACTGACCAAAATCCTTATCCGGCGTCATCATATACGTATAAAATCCTTCTTCTTCCGCAATTTTCGCCATCGTACCTATAATATCATCTGCTTCAAAACCAGATTTCAATAAAATCGGAATATTAAATGCTTCGATGATTTTTTTAATAGGGTCTATCATCGAACGAATGTCTTCCGGCATTTCCTCTCGGTGCGCTTTGTAATCCGCAAATTCTTCTTGTCGGTTCGTAGCACCACCAGGCGCATCAAATACCACCGCCATATGTGTAGGTTTCTCTTTTTTGATTACGTCAATCAATACATTCGTAAAACCGAAAGCCGCCGAGGTATTTTGTCCTTTTGAATTCACACGTGGATTTTTAGCAAAGGCAAAATAGGCTCTGTATATCAATGCAAAAGCATCAAGTAAGAATAATTTTTTATCGTGAACAGGAGTTAACATTTTTTTTAGTTATGAGTTATGATTTATAGATTATGGGTTGATTTTAACTTTCCCCGTACCCTTCGAGAACCTCAGGGTACGGGGAAATATCATTACTTCCAACTAGTGCCTTCTTTTCCGTCTTTGATAACAATTCCAACGGCTGCTAATCCATCACGGATTTGGTCAGAAGTCGTCCAATCTTTGTTTGTGCGTGCTTGTTGGCGAAGATTTAAAACCAATTCCATTACACCGTCTAATTTGCTATCATCTTGTTCGGTAGTCATAGCCAATCCTAGTACATCACTCACAAAACTGTACATTTCAGTTGATAAAAGTGATAAATCATCCGCTGTAATAGTAGCATTTCCGTCCGAAATAGAATTGATATATTTCACACTTTCAAATAATTGTGCTAACAACATCGGTGCATTAAAATCATCATTCATCGCAGTATAAAAACTATCCACTAATGCTTTTACATCGGTAGAAGAACTTGTTGCTGTTGGCAATTTTTCCAATTTCGAAAGTGCTTCTGAAAGTCTTACGAACCCTTTTTCAGCGGCATTTAATGAATCTGTTGATAAGTCAAGTGTGCTTCTATAATGTGCTTGCATCATACAAAAACGCAACACATTTGCAGGATAGGGCTTTTCAAAAACATTGGTAGTTCCTTCAATAATCTCTTTCGGTAAGAAATAGTTGTTGAAAGACTTACTCATTTTCTGCCCATTAACATTCAACATATTTGCGTGCATCCAATATTTAGCAGGATTACAACCTAACGCACCACAGTTTTGAGCAATTTCATCTTCGTGATGAGGAAATTTCAAATCCATTCCTCCTCCATGAATATCAAAATGATTTCCTAAATATTTTGTACTCATTGCCGTACACTCAATGTGCCAACCTGGATTTCCATCACCCCATGGTGAACGCCAAATTTGCATATCTTCCGGATTTGCCTTTTTCCACAAAGCGAAATCTGCAAAGAAACGTTTTTCGTCTTGTGCATTTAAGGTTCTTGTTTCCTCGGCTAACTCATCTATTTTGCGTCCACTCAAAATTCCGTATTCGAACTTCTCACTATAAGCACGCACATCAAAATAAACCGATCCGTTTACAACATACGCCAATCCATTGTCAATGATTTTCTCAATGATTTCAATTTGCTCTTGAATATGTCCTGTTGCCGTTGGCTCAATACTTGGCGGCAACATATTATAAATACGTTGTAATTCTTGAAATTTGACATTGTATTTATAGACAATTTCTAAGGATTGTACTTGTTCCAATTTCGCTACTTTTCCTATGCTATCCACATCTTCCCCAGCACTGTTGGTTATATGACCTGCATCGGTGATATTTCGAACATATTTCACTTGGAAACCTAATTTCAATAAGTATCTGTAAATCAAATCAAAATTGATGAATGTACGCATATTCCCCATGTGAGGTTCACTATAAAGTGTTGGTCCACAGACATACATCCCTACTTTATCCTGGTTTATAGGCTCAAACTTTTCTTTTTGACCACTTAAACTATTGTAAATATGTAAATTGTTCGAAATTGTATTCATAATTTATTACCTTAGAGCAACAAAGATAGTAAAGAGGACTATTTTTAGATGCAATATAAAAGTATAATGAAACTTTCTGAATTGAAATAACGTATTTTGTATTTCAATTCTCTATGTTTATTTAACCAAAAGATTTAAAATGAAATTGAAAATAATTTATATATGTTCTTTATTTATTTTGATAAGTAATCAATCAATTTCCCAAAATAAATTTTCTCTTTTTGTTGATGATGAAGAAGATGACTCAATTACAAAACGTTATTATGAACTTCATGATGGTCATTGGGCTGGTATAGATTTTGGTGTTAATTTAATGTTGGATAAATCTTTCAATAGAAATTTTGATGGGAATACTCAATTTAAAAACAATGCTTTAACATCTTATAATTTTCGGTTAAATTTCATTGACCATAAATTTGTAATTAAAGAAGATAAATTCGGAATAACAATTGGTGCTGGATACCATCACAGTTCGTTTGATTTTATAAAAAATTACACACTTAAAGAATCTTTTGATAAAATAACTGATGATAAAAAAGTAATTCAATCTTTTGATTCATTGAATTTTACTTATAATAAAATAAGAGCATCTTATTTACAAATACCCCTTTTGTTTGAATACACACCCAATAAATTCACTTGGGTATCCCTCGGTGTAATTGCTGGTTATCGATTTGGTTCATCAACTAAAAATCTATTTGAATATCAAAAAGTACAGTACATTAGTAAAACCAAAGGAAACTTTAATTTAAATACTTTCCAATGCGACGCTACTGCTAGATTTGGCTATAAAAGCTTTGGTGGATATGTAAGTTATGCTTTAATTTCCCTTTTTAATAGCAATGATGTATTTGATAGCAAACACATTAAAAGTAAGATTCCAAACATAAATCCATTATCTTTTGGTTTAACATTTAACTACTAATGTATGAGTCAACGTCTGTTTACTATTTACTTAGTACTATCAGTCTTTTTTATTTATGCTTTTGTTTTCAAAAACGAAAAAAAAGAAGATTATTCAATTCCTTCAACAGATAAAAACGATTTAGTAATTTGCCATACAGGCTATTGTCTTTCGTACAGTGTTAATTTTAAACTTGCAAAATGGGTAGCTTACGAATTGACTTTGGCAGAAACACAGGGAACTTTTGCTCGAAATGATAAATTCAAACCAGATCCTTTAATCACCCGAAATAGTGCATCTCTTGCAGATTACAAAAAATCAGGTTATGATCGTGGTCATTTAGCTCCGGCGGCAGATATGAAATGGTCAGCTGATGCTATGAGAGAATCTTTTTACCTTTCTAATATGTCACCTCAAGACAAAAGCTTTAATCGTGGAATTTGGAAAAAACTCGAAGAACAAGTGCGTAATTGGGCGATAGAAAATAAAACCGTTTACATCACTACTGGACCTATCCTCGAAAAAGGACTTCCAACCATTGGCCCTAATCAAATTCCTATTCCAAAAGCCTTTTATAAAGTTGTACTAGATTACTCACAACCAGATATTAAGGCCATCGGATTTATCATTCCAAACCAAGGAAGTAGTTTACCATTATCTAACTATACAATACCTATAGATGATATCGAAAAACGAACTCACATCGATTTCTTTTCAAAACTGCCCGATGAAATTGAAAACAGAATCGAGCAGACCGTTTGTAATCAATGTTGGGGATTGTAAAAAAATTTGCACATTCAAATAAATTAACTAAATTTGTAACAGTTTTAAGAATTAATTGATTGAGGGGATGAAAAAATCCCCTCTTTTTTTTCGCAATGATTACAAAAGATTTAGTACGCAAGTTAGCACAAGAGCGAATCGATGAGTTAGACAGAGGTTTATTCATCGTGGATATTTCCATTTCTAAAAAATCGGTTATTGAGTTAGAAATAGATAAAGTAGAAGGATACGTTGCGATTGAAGATTGCGTTTCTGTTTCACGTAATGTTGAGCATAATTTAGACAGAGAAGAGCAAGACTTTGAACTTCACGTGTCATCAGCAGGATTAGACAAACCACTTCGTGTACTTCCACAATACCTTAAAAATATTGGAAGAACTGTTGCATTAACTTTGAAAGATGGTTCTGAAAAAGAAGCTGTTTTGAAGGAAGCAACTGAAGAAGCATTGGTTGTTACTACTACTCGTGTAGAGAAAAAAGAAGGAACTAAAAAGAAAGAAACCATCATTGAGGATGAAACCATTCCAATGACAGAAATAAAAGAAACAAAAATTGTTATTTCATTTAAATAAAAAAACAGGCGATGAATAGCTTAGAGTTAGTGGATTCGTTTTCGGAATTCAAAGAATTAAAAAGTATTGACAAGCAAACAATGCAACATGTTTTGGAAGATGTATTCCGTGCGATGTTGAAGAAAAAATTCAATACGGACGAACACATTGCGGTGATTGTTAATATAGAGAAAGGTGACGTTCAAATTTTCGTAAACAAAGAAATCGTTCCAGATGGAGAAGTTGAAGATTCAAACACAGAAATTGCTTACTCTGATGCCATCAAAATCGAACCTGATTTTGAAGTAGGTGAAGAAGTATCAGAAGAATTTAAATTCGAAGATTTTGGAAGAAGAAATATTTTGGCATTACGTCAAAACTTAATTTCTAGAATTTTAGAATTAGAAAAAGATCATATCTACAAAAAATACAAAGAGCGTATCGGTGAAATCGTTACAGGTGAAGTTTACCAAGTTTGGAAGAAAGAAATTATGGTATTGGATGATGAGGGTAACGAATTAATTTTACCTAAATCAGAACAAATCCCATCTGATTATTTCAAAAAAGGAGAAGCAGTTCGTGCAGTAGTTGCAAAAGTAGATATGCGTAACTCTAATCCAGTAATTATCCTTTCAAGAACTGCTCCTGAATTCTTAGAGCGTTTATTCGAATTGGAAGTTCCTGAAGTATTTGATGGTTTAATTACAATCAAACGTATCGTTCGTGAACCAGGAGAAAGAGCAAAAGTTGCTGTTGAAAGTTACGATGATAGAATTGATCCAGTTGGAGCTTGTGTTGGTATGAAAGGTTCAAGAATTCACGGTATCGTTCGTGAATTAAGAAACGAAAATATTGACGTAATTAACTTTACAACTAATCCACAATTATTTATTCAACGTGCATTATCTCCAGCGAAAATCACTTCTGTTGACATCGTTGAAGAAGAGAAAAAAGCAAAAGTTTCGTTGAAACCAGACCAAGTTTCTTTAGCAATTGGTAAAGGAGGTAACAACATCAAATTAGCAGGTAAATTAACTGGATATGAAATCGATGTTTACCGTGAAGGTGAAGTAGATATCGAAGATGTTGATTTAGATGATTTCGCAGATGAAATCGATGGATGGATTATTGACGAATTAAAAGCTATAGGCTGTGATACTGCTAAATCAGTATTAGAATTAACTATAGAGGATTTAGTAAGCAGAACAGATTTAGAAGAAGAAACCATAGAAGACGTTTTAAGCATTTTACGTGCTGAATTTGAATAATATAATGGAGCTCCTTTGATCATTATTATAATTCAACTTAACAAAAAAATATAACCTATACAAATAGGAAGAAAATAAAAATATGGCCGGAAAAGTACAAAGATTAGGTAAAGTAGCAAGTGAATTAAATGTTGGAGTTTCTACATTAGTAGAATATCTTCAATCGAAAGGAGTTGCTATTGATCCAAACCCTAACTCAAAATTAGAGGGGGAACATTTTGAATTGCTACAAAAGCAATTCGCAGACGACCAAACGCTTAAAGAACAAGCGAAATTGACTGCTATCAAGCGTGAAAAAAGAGAAACTATTTCTCTAAAAGATACTAAACCTGAAACGAAAGAAGTTCAGGATGATGAAGATGATTTCGATGTTACCATACTTGAAAAAGTTAAAAACACACCTGTTGAATCAAACGTAGCTGCAGAACAAATTCCAGTGATTGAAACTCCTATTGAAAAAACACCTGAAGTTGAAGCGCCATTGGAAAATCGAGCAAAAACAATTGGTGAAGGGGATGTTCAAATACAAGTAATCGGTAAGATTGATTTAGATAAGATCAACTCAAAAACACGTCCTGACAAAAAGAAAAAGGAGGATAAAAAACCTAATAAAGAAAATCAACCAACTCCAGTTGCCAAAAAGGAACCGGCTAAACCTGCTGTGCAAGAGAAAGTGGTTGAAACTCCAAAAGTGGTTGAAACTCCAAAAGAAGAACCAGCTGCTGAAGCACCTAAAGAAATCGAAACAATTCGTGTTGAACGAAAAGTACTTTCAGGCCCAACAGTATTAGGACGTATTGAACTACCTGTAGAAAAGCCAAAAACTTCAGATAATAAAGGAGGGCAAAAACCTGGAGATGAGCCTCGTAAAAAGCGCAAACGAATCAAAAAAATTGATCCAGCTAAAGTTGCACAACAAAACACACCAGGAAATCAACAAAACCAACAAGGTCCTGGAAATAATAAGAAAGGAAACAATAAATTTGGTAACAGACCAAATCCAAATGCTCCTAAAGTTGCTCCAACTGAAAAAGATATTCAGAAAGAAATTAAGGATACATTAGCACGCCTATCAAATAGCGGAGGTAAATCAAAAGCTTCTAAAAATAGAAGAGCGAAACGTGACTCAATCATGCAGCGTCGTGAGCAAGAGATGATCGATGCAGAAATGCAAGAGAAAATCTTAAAACTAACAGAATTCGTAACTGTATCTGAGTTAGCTGCAATGATGAATATTTCTCCAACACAAGTAATTTCTGCTTGTATGTCTTTAGGAATATTTGCATCGATAAATCAACGTTTAGATGCAGAAACAATTCATATCATTGCGGAAGAATTTGGATTCGAAACTGAATTTGTAAGTGCTGAGGTACAAGAAGCGATACCTACAGTAGAAGATAGAGAAGAAGACTTAATTTCTCGTCCTCCTATTGTAACAGTTATGGGACACGTTGACCATGGTAAAACATCATTACTTGACAGAATCCGTAACTCAAACGTTACAAGTGGAGAATCTGGGGGAATCACGCAGCACATTGGTGCTTACTCTGTAGTAATGAATGACGGACGTAAAATGACTTTCTTAGATACACCAGGTCACGAAGCATTTACAGCGATGCGTGCACGTGGTGCTCAAGTAACAGACGTTGCCATTATAATTGTTGCAGCTGATGATGATGTGATGCCACAAACAAAAGAAGCTATTTCACATGCTCAAGCAGCAGGTGTTCCTATGGTTTTTGCAATCAATAAAATTGATAAAGACGGTGCTAACCCTGATAAAATTCGTGAGCAACTTTCTGCAATGAATATATTAGTAGAAGAATGGGGTGGTAAATACCAATGTCAAGAAATTTCTGCTAAAAAAGGATTAAACATTGCTGATTTACTTGAAAAAGTATTGTTAGAAGCTGAAATACTTGATTTAAAAGCAAACCCAAATAAAAATGCAGTTGGTACGGTTATTGAATCGTCTTTAGATAAAGGAAAAGGATACGTAACAAACATGCTTGTTGAAGCAGGGACTATGAAAGTGGGTGACGTAGTATTAGTTGGACGTCACTACGGTAAAGTTCGTGCTATGCATGATGAGCATGGTAAAAATCTAAAATTAGCAGGTCCAGCTACACCTATTTCAATAATCGGTATTAGTGGTGCACCAAATGCAGGGGATAAATTCCACGTAATGGATGATGAGCGTGAAGCTAGAAACATCGCTACGAAACGTGAACAATTATACCGTGAGCAAGGTTTACGTACTACTAAACATATAACATTAGATGAAATTGGACGTCGTTTGGCAATCGGAGACTTCAAAGAATTGAACTTGATTATCAAAGGTGACGTGGATGGTTCTATCGAAGCGTTATCTGATGCTTTACAAAACTTATCTACTGACGAAATCGCAATACGTATCGTACACAAAGGTGTGGGTGCTATCTCTGAAGCCGATATCAACCTTGCATCTGCTTCAGATGCAATTATCGTTGGTTTCCAAGTTAGACCATCTGTTGCTGCGCGTAAATTAGCTGATCAAGAACAAATAGATATACGTCTATATTCTGTAATCTACAAAGCAATTGAAGAAATTAAAGATGCTATGGAAGGAATGTTATCGCCTGATATCGAAGAAAAAGTATTAGGTGCAGCTGAAATCCGTGAAACATTTGATATCACTAAAGTTGGTACAATTGCAGGATGTTTTGTAACTGAAGGTACAATCAAACGTACATCAAGAATTCGTGTTATTCGTGATGGAATTGTTATTCATACAGGTAAATTAGGTTCATTAAAACGTTTCAAAGACGACCAAAAAGAAGTGAAACACGGATACGAATGTGGTTTAAATATTGATAAATTCAATGATATCAAAATTGGAGATATCGTAGAAGCATTTGAAGAAGTAGAAGTAGCTAGAAAATTATAATTTTCAAAAAACTTAAATAGAAAGGGCGATCAATTATTGAATCGCCCTTTATTATTTAAATAAAAAGTTGTTAATTTGAATCAAAAGAAAAAAATGAAAGTCTTCCTATATTTAAACTTGTGCATTATACTTTTTGGTTGTGATAAAAATGTAGAACCAAAATGTATTGATTGTGATTTAATTAGAGAATTCAAAATCAATACAATACTTCCTCAAAAATACGGACAAGATACAATTTTTGTATATGATATAATAACTACAAACTATTGTTCAAATAAATCACAACATTATATCTTTGAAAGTAATACTCTATACAAAAAAAAGATAAATGAATGCCTTTCAATATCCTGTATAACAGATTCAAAAGGCACACAAAAATGTGAAATAAAATAAGATTACTTAAAAGACCAATCGTAAGTATTTAAATCAGAAACACAAGCAGTCAATAAATCGATGCTTGCTTGAATATCATCTTTATTGGCCATCTCAATCACTTGATGTAAATGACGAGTTGGAACAGAAACAGCACCAGCAATTGATCCACCATCAGTCATTAATTGTATACCAGCAGTATCTGTTCCTCCAGCTGTTAATATTTCAGGTTGCCACTTGATTCTATGCTTAATAGCCACTTCTTTCATGTAAGCTACCATTCTATAATCACAAATGGAGGAAGCATCCATAATCTTAATAGCTGTCCCCTCCCCTAGTTTTGTAATCATTTCATGTTCTGCAGCACCTGGTAAATCAAATGCAATTGTGGTATCTAAACCAAAACCAAAATCAGGTTTGATATTTAAAGACGCAACTTTAGCTCCACGAATTCCAACCTCTTCTTGAACTGTAAAAACACCATAAATATCATATGGAACTTCTTTATCTTTTAACTGCTTAAACATCTCAATTAAAATAAAAACTGCCAAACGATTATCCAATGACTTACAATTTACATTATTTCCCATTTCAATAAACTCACGTTCACGTGTAATCGGGTCGCCTATTGAAATGGATTCTATTACCTCTTCTTTAGATAGTCCTGTATCAATAAAATAATCCGATAATTTAGCTACTTTATTACGTTCATCTTGAGTCATAACGTGGATTGGTTTCGAAGCCATAACTCCGATAATATCTTTTTTACCATGAATAATCACGCGTTGTGCAGTCAACGTTTTTGGATCAAATCCACCCAAAGTTGTAAAACGAATAAATCCTTTATCATCGATGTGAGTCACCATGAATCCAATCTCGTCCATGTGTGCACCAATCATTACTTTTTTGGATTCTTTTCCACGTTTAATCGCGTAAACGTTTCCTAAATTATCCGTAGTTAATTCATCAACAAAATCTTTTAATTCA
>Ga0315905_10009098_pt1 | contig 10058 bp, 1 predicted proteins | sample LakEriMetagenome_5_FD_203522 | JGI IMG/M metagenome (GOLD analysis project Ga0315905, IMG submission 203522) | Freshwater fungal communities from buoy surface, Lake Erie, Ohio, United States - Buoy 4 MA121 | ecosystem: Environmental > Aquatic > Freshwater > Lake | place: USA: Lake Erie, Ohio... | reverse complement strand
GATGGCGTTTTTGTGGACTCTATAGTCCTTGTTGGTGATTTTGTCGGTCTTATAGTACCTGTTTGAGTTTTAGTTGGCGTTGGAGTTATATTTGGTGTGAAATTTTCTGTATTACAATTAATTAAGCTAGATGCCCCGGCCAAGCTAGATTTACCCGTATTTTGAACAAAAGAAATTGTATATGGAGGTGTTGTTAATATTTCATAAATCGCTCCATTATTATAATTACTTATGTAAACTTTACCCCCAAATTGGAAAAGTCCTGACGCGTTAGCTGCAAATCCTAAACCTGTTATTTGTACACTAAATTCCTGATTACCTGTTATAGAATATTGGTATATGTAAAGTAAATTAGTTGTATTATCTATCACGGTAAACACAATTTTATTTGAACTAGTAACCATTATATCACCAATAAAATCTATGTTTGGTGCTAAAGTTATCAAATCTACAATTCCAATTGGACTTACTGATAAATCAATTCTGACTATCTTTGTAGGATTACCATTTCTTTGCGGTGACGCTAATAGTGTAGTATCGTTTATTGCAGCCAAGGCAGCTCCAAATTCTACCGGGAATGGGTAAGTATTAGATTGAACCGCAGTAAATGGTGCAAAAGAAATGTCCCACTCCCTTATTCCTGTTGGTCCTGTCAACCATAATTTATTTGGTGTGTGAGCAATATCAGTATTATATGTTGCTATATTTGGTACTGTTAATTGTGTACTGTTATTTAATACAACGTCATATAAGAATACAGTGTTACCCGCAATGTATAATACAGGACAGCTTTCTAAACTGTAATTTGACGGTGTTGGAGTTTGAGACAATCCAGGTGTTGGGGTCTGTGTTTTGGTTGGAGTTTTAGTTTTTGTTACGGTAGGCGTTTGTGTTTTAGTTGGAGTAATTGATTTTGTAATTGTAGGAGTTGGAGTAGGTGACTTTGTTATAGTTTTTGTTGGGGTATTTGATTGTGTATTAGTTGGTGCTGGAGATGCTGGAGGTCCTGGGTCAGGGCAACCTACCCCAAAGTCCCAAACGGTACCTTGAAATGGGGCTACAACTATTAATTTTCCTATAGTTGGAACGTCACTTGTTTTGTCAAATGTTAAAGTGCCTGAACCAAGACCTTGAGTTTTTTGACAGTTTGGTTCACAATAAGTTGGTATAAAAAGACTAAGTAAATCGTCGTCATAACTTGGGTCACCTCTAAAGCCGGTGTCAACTGCAACAGTACCTATTGGCCATTCGATTATGAATCTGTCAGGAACCGAATATGCTTGGTATTGAAATGACACCTCCCCAATAACAGTTCCCAATTCTATTTCATATTCGTAAATACCTCTAGCACCTCCATTAACCCCTAATCCGCCACATTCCTCTTCACCACCAGGAAAATACCCTAGTGTAGTTACTGATGGTGTTGGAGTTACGGTTGGGGAAACTGTTGGAGTTTTAGTTCTAGTTGGACTCGGATTTGGTGGTATAAGATTACGTGATGTTCTAGATACTGTTGGAGTTGCGGCTATACTACCTGTAAGTGATGGAGTTGCCCTTATTGTTCTAGTTGGGGTAACTGTCTTTGTCGGAGTTATGGTTGTAGTTTTAGATGGAGTAGGAGTTTTGGTTGGGGTTTTTGTGGTTGTTGGAGTTTTAGTGTTAGTAGGTACAGGTGGTGTTGGAGTTAGGGATTTGGTAAGGGTAGGGGTTGAACTTGTGGTAGGTACAGGACAATCCACAATAAAAGACCATGCGGTTAAATCTAATGGGGCAAAAACAATTAATTTAGCTTGGTCAGGTAGAGATGACGATTTAGTAAACGAACCACCACTATATCCAAAACCGGTGACATCAGGAAAACCGTTATCATTCAACTGCTGGTTATAAGATGGGTCACCCCTAAATCCGGAATCAAATATTTCGTTACCTATTGGGTATTCAATTACAAATCTATCAGGTATGGTGTAGGCGCTATAACGGAAGTTAACTGCACCGGTGTCTTGGCCTAAATCTAAAATGTAAACAAAATAACCTCTCCCTTGATTTCTGACATCTATTACAACGTCACAAACTTCGCTTCCACTGATTACTATACCGTATGGAGTTGAACTTGGAGTTACTGCCGGTGTGTTATTAGGAGTTGATGTGACATTTGGTACAGGACAATCCACAATAAAAGACCATGCGGTTAAATCTAATGGGGCAAAAACAATTAATTTAGCTTGGTCTGGTAATGGGTTAGTTTTTAAAAATGAACCGTTACCATATCCAAAACCGGTAACATTAGGGAATCCATTATCATTTAACTGCTGATTATAAGAAGGGTCCCCTCTAAAACCTGAATCGAATATCTGATTTCCTATAGGGTATTCAATTACAAATCTATCAGGAATTGTGTAAGCACTATATCTGAAATTAACATCTCCAATATCGGAACCTAATTCTAAAATATAAACAAAATAACCTCTACCCTGATTCCTTATATCAATTACAACATCACAAACTTCGCTTCCACTGATTACTATACCGTATGGAGTTTGACTTGGTGTTACGGCTGGTGTTGTGTTTGGTGTTGATGTTGCAAATGGAGATGGACATTCCATTAAGAAGGTCCATTGTGTATCCGATAATGGTGCAAACACTGTTAACTTAGCTTGGTCTGGTAATGGGTTAGTTTTTAAAAATGAGCCAGTACCATATCCTATTCCTGTAACAGGAGGAAATCCATTATCTATTAAATCCTGATTATAAATGGGTAGCCCCCTAAATCCGGAATCAAAAATTTGATTTCCTATTGGGTATTCAATGATGAACCTGTCGGGTATTTGGAAGGCGTTAAATGTGAAATTGACAATTCCGGTATCCGAAGTTAAATCTAATATGTAAACATAATATCCTCTTATACCATCGTTTATACTTATGACAACATTACAAACCTCACTACCACTAACAACTATACCATATGGTGTTGGACTAGGAGTTGCAAATGGTGTAATTGCGGGAGTTGAGCTAGTTATTGGAGTAGGACAATCCATGATGAATGCCCATGCGGTGTCTGTCAACGGAGCAAAAACTATTAACTTAGCTTGGTCTGGTAAAGCGGATGATTTAATAAATGAACCATTACCGTAACCAAATCCAGAAACATTTGGAAATCCATTGTCATTCAAATCCTGGTTGTATGATGGGTCTCCTCTAAATCCGGTATCGATAATTTGATTTCCTATTGGGTACTCAATTATGAATCTATCAGGAATAGTGTAAGCACTATAACGGAAGTTAACCTGACCAACATCCGAAGTTAAATCTAAAATGTAAACATAGTAGCCTCTTACTCCATCAGTTATACCTATAACAACATCACAAACCTCACTACCACTGAAAACAATACCGTATGGTGTTGGGCTAGGAGTCGTTGCGGGTGTAGATGCCGGTGTTGATGTTGCAAATGGTGATGGACAATCCATTTTAAAAGTCCATCTAGTGTTAGTGAGTGGTGCAAACACAATTAATTTTGCCTGCTCCGGACTTGGGTTAGTTTTTAAAAATGAACCTGTTCCATAACCAGTACCTGTTACAGGAGGAAAACCATTATCAAATAAATCTTGATTATATATTGGTGAACCTCTAAAACCTGAATCATATATTTGGTTTCCTATTGGATATTCAATTATAAATCTATCCGGTATTTGGAATGCGTTAAATGTAAAATTAACAGTTCCTGTATCTGATGTTAAGTCTAAAATATAGATATAATAACCTCTAGTTCCTGCGGTTATTTGTATAACAACATCACAAACCTCACTACCACTAAAAACAATACCATATGGTGTAGGGGTAGGTGTTGCAAATGGTGTGGAAGTTGCAACAAAAGTTCCTGTTGGTGTACTTGTTAGAACAAGTGTTCCTGTTGCTGTTGATGTTGATTTAGGTGTGCTTGTGGCACATAATGATTCTGACGGGGTTACTGTCTGCGTATTTGTAAAACTTAACGAAGGTGTAATTGTTGGGGTTATTGTCGGGGTGTTTGTTACTGTTGGGGTTGAAAACTGAACCTCCAAATAATGTAAACAATTATCCTCTAATGTTGTAATTGTATAAGTACCGTAAATATCTAGTGGGGGGTCTAATAGACCCGGCTCGAATAAATAAGGTAAAGTTACATTACCTATATTAATTGATACATCACTTCCAAATGGGGTGAAAATAATATTGGCTAACTCGCCAGGATTATTAATACTTTCTATTAATATTGTTTGAGACATCTATATTCCGAAACTACGTAGTTTCTATATAAATACACATTTTTTCAATTATGTAAACTTTCAAAAATTTTTTTCATCATATTTCAGAGTCACCCACAAAAGTCCAAGAATAATTAGTTATTATATTATCTCTTGCAACATCACCGGCTGAACTTTTATTATAAGTCAATCCAAGAACACCAAAAGTTACACCGCTTTGTAGTGTTAAAGAATCCCAACCAACCAATAAACTCTCATAATTAGAAATACTTATTAGGGTATTATTTAACATATTGGTCATATCTACTACATTACTAACATCCCAAGAAGATAAATCTTGGTCAAATGAAATTGAGTCTCTAAACATATTAACCATATCTGTGGCCGATGATACATTCCATCCTCCTATGTTTTGATTAAATGAGCTCGAGCCTTGGAACATACCGGAAAATAATGAGACTATTCCAGTATCCCAAACACTTATATCTTCATTAAATGATGTTGCATTTCTGAACATTAATGTCATATCATTTACAGAACTCATATTCCAACTATTCATTCCACCAACATTTGTTAATGTAGTACAACCCTCAAACATTGATAATGTTATAGTTGCCGTAGACATGTTTAGTATATCACTTACGGAAGTTAAATCTAAATTTATACAATCTTTAAACATAGTACTAAAATCCCCACCCAAACCTTGTAGTTGACCCCATTGAGTGACTGATGTAATATTTGTGGCCTGTGAAGGGTAATTACCAAAATTAAATCCTTCAACCTGACCGTCAATAATTATTGTCCATGGACCCGAACCAGAATAACTATGTGTTCTATTAGCATATGTGTTTGCCGAAACTGAACCATCACCCCAATCAATTGTTCCTGTATAATTACCTGACGCGTCATATGGTAATTCAATAGTTGATGCATTCCATGTTGAAACAAACGGTAATGCCGCAACAAAGGTCGGAGACGGAGTTGGTGTTACCGGTGTACTCGTATTAGTTGGTGTTGGTGTCGGGGTTAGCAAAGTTTGTGTAACTGTGGGGGTTATCGTATTAGTTGGAGTTTGTGTATTAGTTGGTGTTGGAGTTAATTGTGTGGGGGTATTAGTTGGTGTTGGAGTTGGAGTTCTTGTTGGCCTGGTCGGTGGGGAACACCCTAAACTACTAACACAAGTACCCCCCGTAATTACTATTGTTTCATTTTCAAATCCACCATAGGTTAAGAACGTTCCTTTTCTCCAACAATTTGTGAACTCAGAATTTGCAGGATAATTAACATTTAAAATTGTGGCACCTGCACATGTTATACCACTAATAGTTACAAATTTATCATATGTGAAAAATGTTATACATTCACAATTAGATTCATTACTAGGACTTATTGTTGGGGTTAATGATTGGGTTAATGAAACTGTTGGGGTTGGTGTTATGTCAACACATACATTCGATACACAAATACCACTAAGCGTGCCTTGTGCGGATAATTCAATTATTGAGTTATAAACCGCACATATATATATCGTTTGTCCCGATTCCACATCAGCTTGAGCATATTCTAAAGTTTCACAATTAGTATATAACAATCTTCCTCCAGGTTCTAGTGGGTCAATAACTGTAACCGCATAACATCTACAATCAATAGGAATCGTTGGTGTTACCGTAGGAGTATTTGTGTTAGTAGGAGTATTAGTTGCGGTTTTAGTTGGGGTTACGTCTAAACTAGAAGTTGGTGTAACACTTTTAGTTGGTGTAATGGTTGAGGTTATACTAGGTGTTAAAGTTGATGTTTTTGTTTGAGAGGGGGTAATCGTAGAAGTTGGTGTGTTTGTTCTTGTTTGGGTAGGTGTTCGTGTTGTTGTTTTTGTTATAGTTGGGGTAGGTGTTGGTGGTGGGGGGCAAGATAAATCAAATGACCAGCTAACCGGGGATATTGGTGAGGTAATTATAACTGTTACTGAAGTAGGGTTTGGTAAAGTCTTATTAAAAGTTATACTTCCTGAATTTAAACCTGATACACTTGGGTATCCTAATGAATTTAATTCTGAATTATAAAAAGGATTTCCTCTAAATCCTGTATCAATTACCGTAGAGCCATTCCATATTACCTCAAACTTATCAGGTGTGGTTAAACTTTGGAAATTAAATGTGACGACCCCTGTATCGGAACCGAGCTCAACCTCATATTGGTATGTCCCTGTATTTCCGGTTTCAACTAAATTTGTTTCATTACAAACTCCTGAACCTGTATATACTAAACCTGAAGTTTGTGTTACGGTTTGTGTTACATTTGGAGTTAATGAGGATGTTTTAGTTTGTGTTGGGGTTTGTGTGGTTGTTTGTGTCGGAGTTTTAGTTTGTGTCGGAGTTTTAGTTTGTGTCGGAGTTTGTGTCGGAGTTTGTGTGGGTGATTGTGGGCACACAACAGTAAATGACCAATTTACAGGTAAAATTGGTGAAATTACCATAACATATATAATTTCCGGACTTGGTAAATTTTTGTTAAATGAAATTGACCCTACTGAGGTCCCTGTAATACTTGGGTACCCCAAATTGTTTAATTCAGTATTATAGAATGGGTCTCCTCTAAACCCGCTTTCGGACACAACGTTATTGTCCCAAAAAATTAAAAAATTATCGGGGGTGTTTTGAGATACAAAATTTAAAGTAACCGTTCCTACATTAACACCCAAATAAATTTCATAATAATATGTACCAATACCCCCGTTATTAACTGATATTGTATTATCACATAATCCAGCACCATTATAAAATCCATATTTTGTCGGAGTTACAGTTGGTGTTACAGTTGGTGTTTTTGTTACCGTTCTTGTTATAGTTGGTGTTTTGGTCACTGTCCTTGTTACAGTTGGTGTTTTATTTATAGTTCCTGTTACAGTTGGAGTTACATCACTTGTTCTTGTATTTGTTACAGTTTGTGTTGGTGTTTTTGTCTGAGTTCTTGTTGGTGGAGGTGTTTTGGTTTGTGTAGGGGTCATTGTTGGTGTTGGAGTTTGTGTAGGGGTACCGATTACAAATTCAATATCGTCAGTATTACAATTTTCCCCTCCGTCATTAGATGAACAAGCGGGACAACTTTGGTTAAGCAATTCAAATTTTCCTTGTAATAATCTAAAGTTGTGTCTTATCTCACCTGCGGATAAAGGTTCTACGTAAAATCTGAATTGAGAAATACCACCCTCAAAAGTACCTGCAAAATATTTTTCTATGACTATATTAGTCTCTAAACCGTTAAATGTTGTTCCTGTTAAATCGTTTGTTGGGAAACATTCAGGGTCTTGTTGATATGGCCCGGTCAGTGCTGACAATGACGTAAACGTTAGGTTTTCAATCAACCCTTGGCTACCTCCACCCCAAGATATGTTAAAAGGCACACCAACTTGTTTTTCTTTATCAGTACCTAACCCTCTTGGTATCACTTCTTCGAAGTCATCTATTGTATGATGTAGATAACCATTTACAAATATCTTTAATCTTCCACGTCTATCGTTTTTATCTCTCAACCAATTTTCATTCAAAGAAACAATTTCTATTTTTTCAGAAACTTGTTCTCCGTTTGTATAAGGTGGAGCTATTAAAGACTGAGAATTACCGGCTAAAGATTGTAGGTAGACTTCTTTACTGAATAAATTTAAACCTCCTTTTCCACATAATTCCTCAGGACTATACCAAGTATATCTCTCCCAAACCACATTTATCTGTATCCAGTGCTCCACATCCAATATAGTTGGTTCTTCGCTGTTACAGTAAGTTGTTAAGTAATCATATATAGGAGGTGAACAATAATCTACAACTGTATAACCTGTTGTGTATGTCGTTCCTGTAGTACCACAGCTTCCCGTAGTAGAACAATCACCGGTCATTCTGAGAGCCCTAACACCAATACCGGGGTTCTTAACATCCCCACATAATCTCAAAGATATATTATTTGACAACCAATCGTACATTGGGTCAGATTCACAAGTATTTTCAACAGAAGAAAATCCTGTATATACACAATCATCACAACTTGTACAATTTGAACAAGTGTTACACGTTGGAGTACAGACAGGTGGTAAAACACATCCCGTAGAAGTAGACGCTGGAGTAGGTGTTGGGGTTGGAGTAACTTCTATAATAATTGCACATTCGTGAACTTGGCATTCCCACCCACAGGTTTCGCAAGCAATTTTATCACACCCACAACCGCAAGTGGTTTGGGTCATTGTATTTCCGTTACATTTACTACAACTATAATTAGCATGTGAATCGTGAACTCCACCCGCCGAACGTGGTGGGTAAACATATATACATCTACTATTTGTAACTGTTTTATTACAGCATGCGCATGTTTCTAACTTAGTTAAGTCTTCTGTGACTCTTGTGTATCCTGTAAAACAATTTGGTGTTCCATCGGCATGATGGTAAAACTTATTTTCTGCTCTTGCTCCTAAAAAGAAAAAAGTATTTTTATTATCAGGATAAAGTTCATTTAGGGTAGTTTCACCTGAGTTAACCGTTGATGCGGTGATTCTTGGTCTAAGAAGCATCTCAACAGTCCATCCCTTACTAACTCTATCAGGTAGAATATCATAATCATACCCAAACAGTTTATAAAAACCTTGGTAGAAACCTCCATATAAATTATGGTAAATTCCTTCTGTGGTTCCTGTAACACTTTCTATATCGTAGATAATAGTATCATTAAATCCTGAAAATCTTATATTAGCGGCGGTATGACCCGTAACTTGGAATAATTTTAATCTTTTATCAAAATAAAATCTGTCAAACTTATTAATTTCATCGACTAATCCATTGGTAAAATAAATTGTTTGTCCTGTCATCCCTGACACCAAACCGTTATCAATACCTGTTAGACCTATGTCACACGATGAATGTTCGGTATAACAACTTAAACTTTCGTTCTCGGTAGTGTAGTAATTGGTTGAAACAAATATATTACTTGGATTATAAACACCTTTTGTAATTACTAATGGTTGAACGGATAATGAGTTATTTATATCAAAATTAATTGGTAGTTTTTTACCGTAAGTTTGGGCAATCAAATATGGCGAAAACACAGATTCTAAATTGAAACCTGTCTCATCTGATGTTAAAGAGACATCGAAACTCTCTAAACTTAACTTCGGATTAAAATTTGGGTAAACGTATTGATTAATATTCTGACCCGCCATTCTTTTTTATTGATAAATACATTGTAACGAAGTATTTATTGTAAAAAGATATGATAATTTATAATCGAGAATATTTTAACAATGGATGTTATTTCTTCTTAAAAGATAGAGGAGACAAAATTTCTTTGTATTATACAGTTGCAGATACTTTAACAGAATCTCGAAAAAAAGATGAAAAAAAAGAATTTAATAAAAAACAAGAAAAGTCTTTGAAACAAACAATACATAAATTTTTATCGTCTAAGAAAAAATTATCAAAGAAGGAAATAGAGATGGAATTAAATAAAGTACAGAAAGGAGAAATTGACGAATTAATTGATTCTGATGGTACAATGTTAAATTCTAAAATACCACCGTTGGATGCCACACTACACCCAAGAAAAACTTTGGACCAAACAATAGGTATGTCTAGAGTAACTAACGACCCTGTAACCAGAGGTTATCGTGTATATTGGGGAGAAAGTGAGGAAAAAGAAGGTGAGGTTGTAAATGAAATAGATTTTTCAGATGCTTTTGGGTACGAAGAAACAAAAGATAAAGATTATAAAGAAACTGTAAAAACTTTAAAACAAATGGGAGTTGAAAATCCCGTTGAAAGAACCAAACAATTTGGA
>Ga0315905_10009097_pt1 | contig 10058 bp, 2 predicted proteins | sample LakEriMetagenome_5_FD_203522 | JGI IMG/M metagenome (GOLD analysis project Ga0315905, IMG submission 203522) | Freshwater fungal communities from buoy surface, Lake Erie, Ohio, United States - Buoy 4 MA121 | ecosystem: Environmental > Aquatic > Freshwater > Lake | place: USA: Lake Erie, Ohio... | reverse complement strand
ACGAGGCCGCCATGGACGCTCTGGCGGCGGCGGCGGGGGCGGGGAGTGCCACGCGCGCGGGCCCAACAGGGTCGGCAGCGCCGCCGCCGCCGAGCCCTGCGCCCCGCGCCGCCGGCCGCCAGGCCGGCGGCGCGAGCAGCGGCAGCGGCAGCGGCAGCGTCGGCGGCGCCGCCGACGTGCTGCGCGTCCTGCGCGCGTGCCTGGCGCGCATGCAGCACGCCATGACCGCCATCAAGCTCCTGTCCGGGCGCCTGGCCGAGGCGCGCGAGCGCCAGCGGGCCGCGGCCGAGCTGGAGGCGGCCGGGGCGGCGGCTGCGGCCGAGGGGGGCGGCGGCGGCGAGGACGGGGCGGCGGCGGCAGCGCCAACCAGCGCGGCGGCGACGACGGCGGCCCCGCCGCCGTCGTCCGAGGAGGAGGCGGCGGCGGCCGCGATCGAGCTCGAGATGCAGGCGGCGGCGCGGCTCGTCGAGCTGGGCGCCCAGGGCAGCTGGGGCGCCGTGCGCGCGCTCTGCGGCGGCGGCGGCGGCGGCGGCGGAAGCGGTGCGCCTCGCGCCTCGCGCCCCGACGCCGAGGCGCTCGCGCAGGCCGCGCTCGACTGCCTCCTCCTCGGCGGCGGCCTCGGCGGCGGGCTCGGCGGCGGGCTCGGCCGCGCCGCGCACTGCTGCACGGCGGCCCTGGCCGCGATGGCGTCGTCGCCCGAGGGCGCGGCGCTTCTCGTCGCCGGGCCGGGCGACTCTGGCGGCCACGACGAGCAGCAGCCGCTGCTGCGCGCCGTGCTGGCCCTGGCCGAGCTGGACGAGGAGGAGGAGGAAGATGACGAGGACGAGCACGACGACGACGAAGGACGCCGCGGCCCCCCGGCGGTGGCCGCGGCGGCGCTCTCGCACGCCCCGCACACCCGCGCGGCCGCGTGCGCGTGCCTGGCCTTCCTCGCGTCGCACCCGGGACCCTCGGAAGACGACCCCCAAGGTCTGTACCGCCCGCTCCTGCTGCGCCTGAGGTGCTTCGGGGCGCTGCTGCGCGCGGGGCTGGCGATGCGGGCGGCCGAGGGGGACGGCGGCGGCCACGACGCGGGGCAGCGGCAGCGGCGGCAGCACCGGCGCGCCGCGGCCCGGTCGGCCGCGCGCGCCGCGGCGTCCGCGGGGCTGATGCACCTGGCCGCCGCCGGCGGGGAGCTTCCGGCGGCCGAGCTCGCGCAGTACGCGGCCCTCACGTCGGCCGCGGCTGCGGTGGCCGCCGCCGCCGCGGGCGCTGCCGGGCCCGCGCCCTCCTCCTCCTCCTCCTCCCCCTTTTCTCCGCCGCCGCCGTCCGCCGAGTGCGAGTGCCTGATGGCCGGCATGTGGCTCGCGATGCGCCACCCGGCCAACCGACGCGCCCTGGGCGCCGCGTTCGCCGCCAACCCGGGCGGGAGCGGCGGCCTGGCGGCGGGCCTGTTTGGCGGGGCGGACGTCGGCGCCTTTGCCGCGGACGGCGGCGGCGGCGGCGGCGGCGGCGGCGGCGGCGGCGGGGCCTCCTCCTCCTCCTCCTCGTCCTCTGGCGGCGCGCCGCGCTCGGTGTCTCTGGCGGCGCGGCTCATGGAGGCGATCGACGTGGCCGACGCGGCAGACGAGGCGCGCTGGCAGCTCGAGCAGCAGCTGCGGCGGCAGGACCGCGAGGGGGAGGAGGACGGTGGCGGCGACGACGACCAAGGCGAGCGCGCGCTGTCGTCGCCCCGCGGCCGCGGCCGCCGCCCGTCGTCCTTCTCTTCCGCCCTGGCGCGCGCGCGCGCCGCCGCCGCCGAGGCGCACGAGCAGGCCGCGTTCGCCTCGCTCGCGCGCGACGCCACCGACCTGGGTGACAAGCTCGAGGTCGTCGCGCGCAAGCGCCAGGTCAGCGTGCTGCGCCGCGAGGCGCGCGCCTCGCTCCTGCTCCTGCCCGGCGCTCCCGCGTCGTCGCCGCTGCCTGCGCTGCCGGAGCAGCCGCAGCCCGCGCTGCTGCGGCCCTCGCTGCGCGCGGCCGCCGCCTCGTGCGTGCGCGGCCGCGCCGTCAGCCGCGCCGCGCGCAAGAGCGTTGCGATCGTTGAGGCGAGCCTGGGCGCGTCGCTGCGCGAGGACTGGGGCCTCGAGACGCTCGTGCGCGTGGGGGAGAGTTGGCTGCCGCGCGTGGCCGCGCTCGACGCGCGCGCTTCGGCGGCGGCAACAACAGCGGCCCCCTGCGACACCGCCGCGGCAAATGTCCCGGCCATGTCGGACGTGCCGCTGCTCAAGATGTTCGAGTTCCTGATGGCATCGGTGTGCTTGTACGTGTACGACGCGGCCGGGAGCGGCAGCAGCACCAGCACCAGCAGCAGCGGCAGCAGCAGCGGCAACGGGGGCGCCAGCGCCGTCGGCCAGCGCGGGGCGTCGCGCGCCGTCAGCCCCGTCGCCGGTGCCGGCGCCGCCGCCGCCGCGCGGCGCCCGCCCGCCCTCCGCAGCATCGACGCGCTTCTGCAGCAGGAGGAGAGCGATGGCGGTGGGGCTCCGGGGGCCATGCGCTCCCCGCGGCCCGGCTTTGGCGGCGGGCGGCTGGCGTCGCCGTCCCCGCGGCCGCCGCCAATGCCCGCCCTCAGCCCCGTGCTCGTGCGCGCCCTGTCGCTCATGCGCGCGGCCCTGCGCCTGCGCAGCCCGCGCGCCCAGCGCAGCGTCCATCTGTCCATCGTGGGCCTGTGGAGCGCGTCGGCCCGCGCCGGCTCGCCGGCGGCCGTCGCGGCCGTGCGCGAGATTTTGCTCGGGGACGGCGGCGGCGCGGCGGCTGCGGCGGCAGCGGCGGCGTCGTTGGGAGGAGCGGGGCTGCTGCTTCCCGGCGGCAGCAGCAACCCGGGCGTGCCGTCCCTGCTGCTGGACGTCGTGCTCGGCGGCAGCGACGGCGGCTCGGCAAGGCCCACGCCCACGCGCGACCTGGCCGCGGGCTTCCTGCTGCACCTGCACGAGGCGGGCGGCGGCGGGGCAGCGTGCCCAGGGGTGGCCGCTTGTCTCGCGCGCGCGCTGCGCGACGGCCACGACAACGACGACAACGACGACGACGCCAGCTCGGGACTGCGCGCCCTGTCCGGGGCCATGGTCGTCCTGTGCCGCAGCGGCCAGCCCGAGCTGGAGCTGCGCGGCGCGACGGCGCTCGCGCGGCTGTGCTTTGCCGCGGGCGGCGGCGACGACGGGGGCGCGGGCGGGCGGCTGGTGGCGGCGGCGCGGCGCGCGGCCGCCGCGGCCGGCGCCGTCGGGGCGCTGGTCGACCTCCTGCGCCGCTCCACTCGGCGGTGGCTGGCGGACGAGGAGGAGGCCAAGAGGCAGGCGCAGCCGCCGCCGCCGCGGCAGCAGCAGGCCGCCCCGCCACCGCTCGAGCTGGCCGCGGCGGCCGCGGCGGCCCTGCTCAACCTCGCCGCCCTGCGCGCCAACCGGCCGCGCCTGGCGCACCACGGCCTCGAGACCCTGCTGGCCGTCGGCACGGCCGTCGGCGAGTGGTTCGGGCGCGAGGCGGCGGCGGCCGGCGACAGCGACGCCACCGCAACTGTCGCGGCCGCGGCGCGGGCGCTGTCGGACGCTGTCGGCGCGGCGCTCCAGACCCTCGCGACGCACCCGGCCGCGCGCCCGCTGCTGTACCGCGCCGAGCTGTGCGGCGTGTCGGCGCTGGGCAGATGCGACGAGGGAGAGCGCGGCGCGGCGGCGACGACGACCTCGCGCCCGAGCTCGCCGTGGCGCCCGCCGTCGTCGCGGCAGGCCCGGGGGGCGGGCCCGCTGGGGTGCCAGGGGGACGAGGCCGCGGCGGGGTCGGCGGCGGCGAAGGCGGCGGCTCTGCCAGACGTGCGGCCAAAGGGGCGGTTCGACCTGGGCGACGCCGACCTCCTCGGACTCGCTCTCGGCGCCTCGGGCAGCCGCCCGGCCTCGCGCGCCGCCGCCGCGGCGCGAACGGCCCGCTCGCCGTCGCCGGCACTGGCCGCCGCGCCCGCGGGCGGCGCCGTCGCCCAGCGCTTTGCCGCGTGGCTGCAGGAGGCGCTGGAGGCCGACCGCGCGGCCTACGGAGGCGACGATGGACACGACGACGGCGAGGTCGAGGAGGAGGAGGAGGAGCAGCAGCAGGCGCGGAGGCGAGGCGGCCGCGCGTCGTCGTCGTCGTCGCCGTCGCCGTCGCGGCCGTCCTCGCCCGTCGCGGCGGGCGGGGGCGGCGCGGGCAGCGGCCTCACGCAGCTGCTGCGCCGCCCGCTGCACCACCTTTGGCGGCCGCCGTCGGCCGAGCGCCAGAGCATGGGCGGCGCGCGGTGGGCGCCGCCCATCGAGGGCTTTGTGCGCGCGAGCAACGGCGGCGGCGGCGGCGGCGGCGGCAGCAGGGCGGGCGATGCGGTCGCCACTCTGGCGGCGGCGGCGGCGGCGACAGCGACGGCGACGAGCCCCGGCACCCTCCTGGGCGAGGCGTCGCTCCTGCTCACGTCCAAGCCGTCCGCGGCGACGGCGACGGCGGTCGCGTACAAGGTCGCCGTTTCGACCACAGGAGGAGCAGGGACGCGGCCGTCGTCGCCCGCGCCCGGCAGCCCCGCCACCGCCTCGGCCGCCGCCCTCTTCTCCTTTGACGAGGCGGCCGTCGCGCGCGCGGCCGCGGCGGCCGGGGGGGCCGACCTCGCGTCGGCGCCCGCGCGCCTCGCGCTCTTCCGGCACGTCCCCGGCGCGCGCGTGGGGCTCGAGGCGCTCGGCGCGAGGCCGGGCGGCGAAAAAGGAGGCGGCCCCCCGCTCTACTCGCTGCCCGGCGGCGCCCAGGCGTTCGCCTACCTGCGCCCGGGCCGCGCCGCGCCCGCGCTGGCCGTGCCGCCCCCCGCCCCGCCCCCGCGCCCCGCGGGCGCGCCGCTGCGCTCGCTGCGCGAGGACGGGGAGGCGCTGCTGCGCGCGTCGCGCGAGCTCGTGCGGCGGCCCGCGGCGGCCATGCGCCTGGCCGACGCGTGCGACGACGGGCCGGGCTCGTTGGACGACGGCGGGCGCGCGGGCGTCAGGAACAACAGCGGCTCGTCGTCGTCGTCGTCTTCGTCCGCCGCCGCCGCCGCCGCCGCGTGCGCCCCGCGCCTCGCCCCGCTGCCGCCGCGCCACACCCTGCCCGTCCGCCACCCCGAACGCCGCCTCGCGGCCCGCTGCGGCTTCGGAGACCTGCGCCCGGACCCGCCCCGGCTCCTGCTGCGCGCCGAGACCGTCCGCCGCGTCGAGGTGACCGTCACGCGCGCGCGCGCGGCCGCCGCCGGGGCGCCCCCGCCCCCGCCCCCCCCGCCCCCCGCCCCCTGGACGCTCGGCGCCTCCGCCTTCTTCCGGCGGCGCGCCCAGGAGACCGACGCGCGCGACTACTGGGACACGGAGGAGGCGCTGGGGCGCGCGTTCGAGGGGGACTGGGCGCGGCTCGCGGCGGCGCGGGGCCGGTCGCTGTCGGCGTTTGTGGCGACGGCGCTCGGCAAGCTCGTCGTCGTTGCCGGGGGAAGCGCGGCGGGGGCGGGGGCGGCGGCGGCGGCGGCGGCGCCTTGCGGGGCCGCCGCCGACCTCCTGCCGGCCGTGCAGGCGTCCCTGCGCCGCCGCTACGCCGCGGTCGTGCGCCCGGCGTTCCTGTTCTACGCCGCGTCGTCGTCCGGGGCGGAGAGCGGGGGCGGCGCGCCGTCGTCGGCGCCGACGGGCGCCGGCGCGGGCGGCGGCGAGGGCGAGGCGCTCGCGCTCAACGGGTGGACCGCCCTGTGCGAGCGCGCGGGCCTCGGCTCGGCGGCGGCAGCGGCGGCGGGCGGAGGCGGCGGCGCGGCGCTCCGCCGCTCCGACCTCGACACCGTCTTCATCGCGTGCTGCGACGGCGCGCGCTCGCTGCAGCGCCCGGGCCTGATGGAGGCGCTCGTGCGCGTGGCCGTCGCGCGGTACGCCGGGGAGCTGCTCGCGCAGCAGCAGCAGCAGCAGCAGCAGCAGCAGCAGCAGCAGCAGCAGCAGCAGCAGCAGCAGCAGCAGCAGAAGGGCCGCGCCGCGCCGCCCGCCCCCGCCGCAGCCGCCGAGGCCGCCGCGCGATGCGTCGACGCCCTCTTCGAGCGCGACCTCGTGCGCCTGCTCCCCCGCGCCGCCCTCGAGCCGGGCGATGCCTTCCGCGCCTCCCACCTGTACCGCGAGGACGTCGACGCCGCGCTCGCGCGCCGCCGCCGCGCGCTGCAGGCCCTGCACGCGCGCTACCGCCTCCCGCCCTCGGGCGGCGGGCCGCGCCCCCGGCGCCTGCGCCTGGGGGGGTGGATCGCGATGCTGTCGGACGCCGGGCTCGTGGGCGAGCGGGGCGCGCTCATGCCGCTCCACGAGGCGGCGCTGTGCTTCCTGCGCGCGCGGCCCGTCGTTTACGTCGGCGCCGCAGGGGTTGGCGGCGGCGGCGGCGAAGAGGCCGGCGGCGGGGGCGGGTCGGCGGGGGCGGCGGCGGCGGCTTCGTCCGGCGGCGGCGGCAGCGGCGGCAGAAGCGGCGGCGGCGGCGGGCCTGCAAGCGCCGGCGGCGGCGGCCTGACGCTGATCGATTTCGCCGAGGCCCTCGCGCGCGCGGCGGCGGGACCGGGCGCCGCCGCCGCCGGGCTGCCCGCGGGCCCCTCGCAGCTCGAGGCGGCCGGGTACGCGACCGTGATCGACTGGTTTGCGGACGTGCGGGCGCGGCGGCTGGCGGCGGCGGCGGCGGCGCCGGGGGCCGAGGGCGGCGGCGGCGGGAGGCGGACGGGCGGGGGGGAGGAGGACGACGAGGACGACGAGGAGGACGAGGACGAGGACGAGGACGACGGCGGCCCTGGCTCTGCCGCGGGGCGCCTCGACGCCTTCGTCGAGCTGCTGCTGCGGCGGCTGGCCGACGCCGCCGGCGTCGAGGGCGGCGCAGGGCGCGACTTTTCGCCAGAGCCGCTCGTCCGCGCGCTCAAGAGGCGCGACCGCGAGCTCGGGCCGTGACGTGACGTGTGACGCCGACCGGGACGCCGACCGACCGCCCGACCGACCGCCCGACCGACCGACCGCGACCGCGACGGGAATTTTTACCTTTTTTTTACCGTGCCCTCTCAACAAACCTATCTTTTTCAATAAAAGGGAGACGCCGCCGCCGGGCCGCCGTCGCCGACGCTGCTGTTGCCGAGCCGCCAGGCCGCCGGTCTCGCCGCGCCCGCGCCCGCGCCCGCGCCCCCGCCCGCGCCCCCGCCGCCACCCCCACCCCCCGCGCCTCGTCCTCCTCCTCCTCCTCCTCCTCCGCCGCCGCCCCCAGAGCGCCGCACCGTCGCGTGCGTCGGGATCCTGCCGCCGCCGCCCCCCTGCCCCTGCTGCTCCCGCGCGCGCCGCAGCCGCCGCAGCCAGTCGTCCTGCCACTCCCACGCCTCGCAGCGCCCCTCGGGCGGCAGGCCGTCGGCGCGCGCGCAGCAGTAGAAGCTGCGGCCGAGGGTGGGCCCCGGCTTCTTGACGGTCTGCTTGCGGCACGGCTCGCCGTGCGCGCACAGGGGGACGCGGCTGCCGAGGCTCATGAGGTCAAAGGCGCTGCTGCGGCCAGGGCCGGGGGCGGCGCCGGTGCTGCCGCCGCGGGGGGCTGCTGCTGCCGGCGCGGCCGCTGGCTTGGCGGGCGCGGCCGGGGGGGGGTTGACGGGAGGCGGCGGGGGCGGCGCTGCTGCTGCTGCTGCTGCTGCTGCTGCTGCTACTGCTGCTCCTGCCGCAGGCGGCTGCTGCTTCTTGCCCGTCGTCACGACCGCGCCGAAGAAGGAGGTCAGGGCGCTCTGCCGCGGCCCCGCGGACGCCGACGACTTGCCTCCGCCGCCGCCCGTCGCCGCTTTTTTCAGCGGCGGTGGCGGCGCGGCATCGGCGCCGGCGATCGCCCGCTCGTCCGGCTCGCAAGCAGGGCGCTTGATTGCCGCCGCCGCCGTCGCCGTCGCCGCCGCCGCGGCGGCGGCAAACATGTCGCGCACGCTGCGCTGCGCGCCGCCGTGGCCGTGGCGGTGCCGCGCGGCGAGCGGCGGGGGCTGGCGCGCGGCCGCGGCGGCGGCGGTGGCGGCCTCGGCGGCGACCGAGGGAGGGAGCCGCACGTCGCACCAGACGGGCGCGTGGTCGCTGCCCTGCACGTGCTGCGCGGCGCCGCAGGCCGTGAACCAGGACGCGAAAGGCGGCGGCGGCGGCGGCGGCGGCGGCGGCGGGTGGGCGATGGCGGCGGCGTTGCCGTGGCCGTTGCCGACCGCCGCCGCCCTCTGCTCCTCCTCCTCCTCCTCCTCCTCCTCCTCCCCCTCGTCCAGCAACGCGCTGCGCGAGGCGCCGTCCGCCGCCAATACGTAGTCGATCCGGCTGCCGTAGTTGTTCTGCCGCGCCCCCGACGCCGTGTTCCAGCACGTGTACGCGGCTGCCCCCGCCGCCGGGTTCAGCGCGCGGAAGACGTCGACAAACCCCCCGGGCGGGTCCGGGCGTTGCCCCGCGGCCGGGCGCGCCAGGGCGTCGGGCACCCACCCGTCCTGGTGCAGCATCGCCTCTTTCCGGCTGGACGCCGCCGCGGCGGCCGCCTGCATCACCGTCGGCTGCTCCTCTTTGTCATCGTCGTCGCCGTCGTCGTCCTCCTCTTCGCCCGGGTCCCACCCCTCGAGCTCGGGCGCCCCTGCTCCCGCTCCTGCTGCCGCTGCCGCTGCCGCTGCCGCTGCTGCTTCTGGCCGCCGCGGGGGGCTGCTGCTGCTGCTGCTGCTGCAGCACAGCCTCGACAGCCACAGGCGGTCGGCCCGCCGCAGATCAAAGCCGCCCCCGCCGCCGCCCGCGTGCGCCGCCGCCGCCGCCGCCGCCGCGGCCGCCGCGCTGTCCCGCGCGGACGCCGCGATGTTGAGGTCCCCGACCAGCACGACGCGCCTGCCCCGCGCCACCTCGCACCGCAGCCGCCGCCCCAGGACGCGAAGCAGCTCGAGCTTGAACGCCCAGCGCCGCGCGGCGCGCGCCTCGTCCAGGCCCGTGACGGCGGGGATGTAGACGTTGAAAAGCAGGAAAGCGCCGTGGTCGGTCACGACGCACCGCCCCTCCGAGTCGAGCAGCCTCAGGCGGTCCGGGTCGTCGCGGGCCCAGAGCTGCGCGAGGTGGGGCGGCAAGGAGGGGGAGGGGGAGGGGGAGGAGGACGGGGCTTGCGGGGCGGCGCCCGCGGGCTGCGAAGAGGGCGGGGGCGGCGGCGGCGGCTGCGGCAGCAGGCCGGTGAAGCCGACCTGCGCGTCGAGCACGGGGACGCGCGCGCGCCGCACGAACGTGGCGACGCCGCTGTAGCCGCCCTTGGCTGCTGTTGTTCCTCCTCCTCCTGCCGCTGCTGCTGCTGCTGCTGCTGCCGCCTCGGCGCCCCAGCAGCCCTCGCCGTCGCCCTCGCCGCCCGCCGCGACCACCGCCGCGCCGCCGCCCTCGCCGCCCGCGCCCGCGCTCGTCTCGTTGTGCGCCCAGTAGCTGTCCCACGCGCCGCCGTCCGCCGCCGACAGGTAGGCGTCCAGCTCGGAGCGCCCGAGCTTGTGTTCTTGCACGCAGAGGATGTCGCACGGGGTGGCGGTGCTGTTGGTGCTGCCGCCGCGCGCGCGAGAGAACTGCCGCTCCTCGCAAGAGAACTCGCGCAAGAAGGCCTCGGCCCGCTTCCTCCCGAGCAGCGGGCGCCACCCGTTGACGTTCCACGTGGCCAGGCGCCACGACGCCTCCTCCATTGTGGCGCAGGCAGCAGAGCCTCAACGGCACTCGGAGGATTGCATCGGATTTGGTGTTTGCACAAACGCGCGACGCGCCGCCGTCTGTCGACGCGTCCATTTGGGGCGACGCGCGCGCGGCGCGACCCCGCGGCGCGCGCGCGAGAGAGAGAGAAGAGAGCGAGGAAGCGGAACCGCCGCCTCACAGCCCCTCCTCCGCCGCGAACGCAAACCTGGACCGCGGCCGCGGACTCGGCATGGGCACGGCCGCGGACGTCGGGCGGCTGCTGCCGCCAAACGGCTTATCATTGCCGCCGCCGCCCTCCTCCTCCTCCTCCTCCTCCTCCCCGTCGCCGCCGCCGTCGCCGCCGAGCAGCGCGAGCGCGCCAAACCCGCCGCCGCCGCCGCCGCCGCCGCC
>Ga0315905_10009096_pt1 | contig 10058 bp, 11 predicted proteins | sample LakEriMetagenome_5_FD_203522 | JGI IMG/M metagenome (GOLD analysis project Ga0315905, IMG submission 203522) | Freshwater fungal communities from buoy surface, Lake Erie, Ohio, United States - Buoy 4 MA121 | ecosystem: Environmental > Aquatic > Freshwater > Lake | place: USA: Lake Erie, Ohio... | reverse complement strand
TTTCTTTCTCGCTCCTCTCTCTCGCTCTCTCATTCTCTCTCCTGCCCGCGCCCTCCTCCTCGAGTGCCTCCCTGTCTATCCCCTCTACCCCCTCCACCCCCTCTATTTTGGTGGCACTGAGCTGGCTCTTGGGGCAAGCTCATGGGGGCTTGGCCTCACATGGCATTGCATGTGAGGCTGAGCTAAACTAAACCCGAAACGCTTGGCTGAAAGGCCTAAATCTTAAACGCTAAACGCTTGGCTTTGCATGTGCTCACTCCATTCCATGCATGTGCTCACTGCATTCCCAGTCTTGACTCGGCAGTCTTCAAAAGCATGCACCCCCTCTCGTGTGTCCATCAAGTGTCTCTCTCTCCCTCTCTCCCTCTCTCCCTCTCTCCCTCTCTCCCTCTCTCCCTCTCTCCCTCTCTCCCTCTCTCCCTCTCTCCCTCAAGAGTCTTTCCGGCGACACCTGGCCTACGCCTACGGGTGGGTGCGGGTGCGGATGGGGGTGTCAGGACCTAGCTGCCGAAGCCGAGTACCTACCTGGCTTGGCGTCTCTACCTCCCTGCCTTCATGCCTTCATGAAGCGAGGCAGGCTGCGGCTGGTGCAGGATCAAGGCGACATATGACATACATCTGACATAGACATACATGCACTATGCCTCTGCAGTATACGGCAAGCCTTGCGCCTGGCACCAGCATCAAGCCGACATCATACGCATGCACGCCCTCCGTCGCTGGGGCGGCCTGTAAGTCTCCACCCGCCCGACCCCCTTCATTCCCGCCCGACTCCTCCCGCCCCATCGCCCCTCTTCACCTTCGCCCCTCCGTGCCTCCTCTCCTAATCCCCGTGCACGGGGAGGCGGTGCGACGCTAGTGAGCTAGGGGGGACACGCTTGTGTCGACACGCTGGCCGAGGGGTGACACGCTGGCCTACCTAAACCCTAAACCCTAAACCCTAAACCCTAAACCCTAAACCCTAAACCCTAAACCCTAAACCGGGTCTACCATGCATGTCTGCATAGAGGAGGTGCGGGGCTGAGAGGAAGGCGGCAAGACTGAGCACAGCCAGTCGAGCAGCCCCGCACACATGCTGTCGGCCGACAGCATGTGCTCGCAAGGAGCGGGAGGAGAGAGAGAGATAGGCGTGGCATGGCCCACACGCGCGTAGGGTGCATGCCGCACACGCGCGTAGGGGCCATGCGGGTAACGGGTGAGGGGGTTGCTTGTTTTTTAAGACTGGTGGGCAACGGGGATGGGGATGGGCTGGCCTGCTTCCAAGCTCCCGAGTCTTCGAAGCTAGCACCGCTCTGAGCTCTAGGCAGTCTTTTGAAGCGTCTTTTGCAGCCAGTCTTGACAAGCAACACCCCCTGAATGTCTTGACAAGCAACACAAGCAAGCAACACACAAGCAACACCCCCTGAATGTCTTGACAAGCAACACAACATGCATGTTCACTACAGAATGTCTTGACAAGCAACACCCCCTCGCACCTCGCACCTCGCACCTCGCACCTGGCACCTGGCACCTCTGACCTGGCACCTCATGCACGCTGGCACCGAGTCTTGCTCGCACCGAGTCTTCAAAAACAAGCATCCGCACTTACACTACTGGAGCAGGACTGCTCGCAATGCCAGGCACCCTCACCTCTAGCCCACGCCGCCACCCCATGTTGCCCCCTCCCCCAACCCCCGTTGATGTCCCTCTCTGGGGCCCTGGACAGGTACTTGGACACAGACGCAGTGATGATGGGAGGGATGGAGGAACACTTCGAATCCGGCCTCTCGCTCGTCGGTCTCTCTCCTCGAGCCCAACCGCCAGCTAAACTAAACCCTAAACTAAACCCTAACACCCGTTTGTGCCCTTGCCTGCCGCGTGTCTGCGCCTGTGCCGGGCCTACTTGTCAAGCACGCCCTTCTGCTCCTTGTTCCTCTCCCCTCTTCTCCCCCCCCCCACCCTCACCCGCATGCTCGCACACACGCGCACGCATGTGTACAAACGCGTGTACAGGGGAGCAGGAAGGCGGGGGCATATGCAACGGCGTCATTCTGGCCCCGCCCTTTGCCCCCTTCCTTCAGGTCTCCTCTCTCCTTCCCTCCCTCCCTCGGCCCCCCCCCCTCTGCCCCCCCCCCTCCCCCCCACCTCTCTCTCTGGCGTGTCAACGAAGGCTATGGGCGAGCCTATCGGCCAAGAATTGCATCAGCGCCACCCCTCCGGCCCTAACCCCCGCGGTCCACTAGCACGTCGACTAGCCCTCTCCCCTCACTCCTGTCCTTGTGCCGGAGGGGTGGCGCTGATCCAATTCTTGGGCGGGCATGACTGGACTGCCTAGCGATGAGCTGCCCTCAAGGAATGCGCACGCGCTTAGCGCATCACTTGGGGTATGCATGGAGGTCTCTGCAGGGGCTGCCCCATGACGCCGCTTGAGTGTTGAATGCAAGCTCAACACTCGGCTGCCGAGTGTTGAATGCAAGCTCAACACTCGGCTGCCCCATGACGCCGCCGCCGCCCGCTGTCTCCACGTGCGTGCGTCTTCAAGTAGCCGCGCACCACGGGCTACACCTCGCGCTAGTTCTGGCACGGGCTACTTGAGCGCTAGTTCTGGCACGGGCGTCCTTCCACGGGCGTCCTTCTTGCGTCCTTCCACGGGCACCCTTCTGCGTCCTTCCACGGGCGCCCTTCTGCGCTAGTCATGCCCGGGTCCTCGGCTGCGTCTTGCGCAAGTGGCGCGCACACATAGATGTGTCTTGCCCAAGTCGCCCGCTAGCCCAGCACTGAGCCCGTGCCAAGATTGCAGGGAGGGGGAGTGCAGGTGGTGCAGGGAGGGGGAGTAGGCCTCATTGGGCTGCCCCAGGTTGCAGCTCAGCGGGGTCTAGGGGCGGAGGGGTGGCGCTAATATCTTTGACACACACGGCATGGCTCACAGACATTTGTGGGCAGTGGAGAGAAGAGACTTGCGACTGTCGCAGTGACAGGGCGTAGGCACACACTGAAATGCCTCACACAGATGTGGGGAGCCCAGTATATACGCTTCGAAGATTCAGCAATGGGGATGATGAGCTCGCACTCAGCGATGCTCTTGGCGGCGCAACACCCCTCACTAGTCATCTTGCTGCCCGCAACGCGCATGCACTGGCCGTCTTTCAAGCCAGAGGTGTCCTGTCTACTCCGCCGCCCGCTTCCCTCTTCACCTCCTCCCGTTGCCTTTCCCCCTCCCCTGACTACGCGTTGGCTCCTGCTGCTGCTACTTCTGGCAGTGCTCGTGCGTCTTGTGCGTCCTTGTGTACGCTTATGGGAGCTTTTGGATGCACGAAGCTTGGGATGCACGAGCATGTGGGATCTTGTGCATGCTTGTGCATGCTTGTGGCAGCGTGTGTGCTAATCATGAGGCGCTAATGGAGCTAATTTGAGTGCTACTCATCTGATCATTTGAGTGCTACTCATCTGCCGCTCATCCGCGGCCCCTCATCTTTCCTCGTCCAGGTTTATGTGTGTTTGTGTGTGTGTTTGGGCGCGCGTCTGTGCCTGTCCATCTGTTTATCTGTCCGTCTGTCCTTCTGTCTTGCAGTGAGTCAGTGAGGCGGGAGTCACCGAGAGCCGGGGCTGCGCCTATGTCTGTGTGAGCGCGTCTGTGTGAGTGCTCTGGGAGTGACGTGAGGACGGGGCTGCCAGGGACTGAAGAGCATCTGGTTAGCAAACTGGTACGGAATGCAGGACAACGTCGTGGTGCACACATGGGCCTCGAGCGCCGCCCACCTCCTTCCCCTCCTTCTTCACTCTCCAACACCTTCCCTCCGGCAAGAACAAGGGGGAGAGGAGGAAACGGGCGGGGGCGACAAGCAAACGCACGGCAGCGACGGCGTGAGAGGCGTGAGAGGGTTGGACTGGCGCACTCCTTTGACACCTTTGGCATGTGCCCTGGCGCGCTCCGGCTGGCATGCTGAGGGAGACGCCAACAGCCAGGGAGACGCCGGCTGGCTTGGGCTTGCCGAGGGAGACGCCAACATTCAGCAAGAGGGGGGGGGCCTAGGTGCGTGGCTGACGCGGTGCCGGGTCTTGCGCCCTGCTCCTGCGTCCCAGTCCGACACAGACCTCAACGTCGTGGCCTGGTCAGTGTGTCTCGTGCCTCGTGCGTCGTGCGTCGTGCGTCCCTTACCTCTTGTCTCCCGCGCCCGCCGTGTGTACAGACAGTTTTCCCCTCGTAGTTCCGGCGGCGGCAGCAGCAGCAGCGGTGGACTGCGGGGGTTAGGGCCGGAGGGGTGGCGCTGATGCAATTCTTGGCCGATAGGCTCGCCTGCCTAGGCCGATTGGCTTGCCCATAGGCAGCATCAAGCTCATTGCCCATAGGCAGGCCCATAGGCAGGCCCAGAATGTCGAGGCATGGGGTGCTAACATCGCTTGTTGAGCTGTAGGAGGCACATCGCTTGTTGAGCTGTAGGAGGCATAGCGACGTTGGGCGACAGGCGGCACTTGACTTGTTGAGCTCTAGGAGGCACAGCATGCTATAGGCCCGAGGCGGTGTGCGCTCGGTGTGCGCTATAGGAGGCATGGCGTGCTGACATGCCGTACTGCCATGCACGCTCCTGAGCAACCGGCATTGCGTGGCATGTGTCGCATGACATGCCCTCCCGCACGTGCCCCATCACATGCCCTGCTGCCGCCCTCCCTTGCTCCCTCCACCTCCCTCGCCTCACGTTGATTTGTGCTCGCAGGTGGCCGTTGCGGGGCGGGAGCAGGGACACGGTGACGGATCTGTCACCAGGAGGCTATCACGGGTACTTACTCGCCCCCGCCGCCGCCCATGGAGCGTCGAGCATGCGCCAGGGGGCGCAGGCACGCGAGAACGGGCCGCGCTGGGTGCATGCCGGTGGACACACACAGCCAGCGCGTGTGAAGGGAGAAGGGAGCAGAGGGAGCGTCCTCGAGTTTGACGGCAGTGGGGCCGTATTTCTGCCGTTCGCAGGCCTTTTTGGCGCCTCGCAGCTCTCGCTAACGTGGCGTGCGCGCCTGTGCTGCACTTCAGACACGTGCGGCACGCAGGTGATGTGGTCGATGCACACCCTCAAAGGCTGGATTCTGCGCGCCGAGGTCACCCCTCAGTCCCCTGTGAGCCCAGGCAGTGGAGGAGAAAAGCAAGAGGGTGCTGAGGGTGGTGAGGGTGGTGACGGCAGGGGTAGCATGCACGCGGCAGTGGTATGGGTGGAAATTGTGATGCAGAGGCATCCGTTCCAGCATGTCCTCGCCTCCGTCCCTGTCCCTGTCCCTGTGCTTGAGCGTGCGTGGCACACGCAAGACACGCTCGAGGGAGGCAACGCCGAGGAAGCGCATGAGGAGGCGGGAAGGCTGAAAGTGTGGGTGAGTTTCAGTCTGAGCATGTCATCAGACGCGACAGAGCCCATTCTCTTTGCTGCCTGGGTCGACGACGACCAGGCCCAGGCAGAGCAAGCCGCCACCGACGCCAGGCGCTTTCAACGCGGCCAATGCGGCCACCAACACCGCACGACGCGGGCAGCTGGCATGAGTGCCCCTCTTTCGAGCTACTCCAATCACAGGTGGAGTAGCTTCAGTAGCTGCCCCAGTCTCCAGCACAATCACGAGCACAACCACGAGGACATTAGCTGCCGGAGTGACGAGCGCAGTGAGAAAGGCTGTGATGAGCACACAGAGAAAGCCTTTAGTGAGCACAATGAGAGCGCCCTCCTAGGTAGCCCACACACAGAAGCTGCCGCCTCTAGAGAGCCAGTCCACAGTCAAGCGAACGAGCGAGGCGGCGGGGGAGGGCGTGGGGCTCCAGCTGGCAACTGGCATGTGGACCGGAAGCAACAAGGGCGGCAAGGGCGGTGCAAGCAACACGCCGGCCACGACGACGCCGACGAGCAGGAGCACTGTGGGTACAGCTCAGCCATGGACAAAACCTTCATACATGCCTGCGCGCCTATGCCGGCCCGCGTCAAATCGCCAGCAGAGGCGTCAGGAGAAGCGTTAGAGGACGGGCAATGCGGGCTCTTTTCGCCGCATCTGGCCGACGCAGTGGCCGAGTGTTCAAGGCAACACGAGTGCGGAGGCGTGACCTTTTCGCCGCGGCGGGGCGTCTTCGAGCTGCGGCGCGGCCCCCATGCACTTGTTGGTGACTCTCAAGTGGAAGGTGAGGTGTCGTGGGTCAAGAGAGGAGGCAAGTGCTCCAGGCACGTGGCCGTCATTCCGCCCAACCGCTGCATGACGTACACGTCGCCCCCCGGGGGCAAGCGGAGATGCAATCGCTGGGGTGCGTATCTGCCTTTCACCTTCGAGACGGGGTGCTCCACGCGAGCTTTCTTGGTAGACGAGACCGGACGACGGCCCGCTCAAGGAGGTGTGCATGGTGTGCATCCGCCCAAAAATGCCTCGTCGGATATCCGGGCGAGGTTTGAAGAGGTGAATTGGATTGTGTCGTTGAAGGGCTGCAGCAATGACTTCTGGGTCCTCGCCGCCGATGGCATCGCCGGCATCTGGCTGGGGTCAACGGATGGCGATGAGGTGGATACCTTAGGCAATCGCTCCGCTGTCGACTCACTTGTCCTGTGGAATACTTATTGGAGTCTTGACTCCCTCTCCCAAGACAAACAGACGTCTACACCCCAAGACAAACAGACGCCTACACACAACGGTCTTGACTCCCTCTCCCAAGCCTGTCCCCCAGATGCCCCTCCCACTCCCGCAGACACTGACACAGAAACGGGCCAAGACACCGAGGGGAGGATGGACGCAGACGCAACGGCAGCAGGAGACGAGCGCGTGCATGGTGGGGAAGGGAGTGGGGTGCCTGGCGTGCATGATGGCCACTTGCACCACCAGACGAGCGCCGAGGACGTGAGTGGTGGTGCACATCAAGGCAGACGGGAGGAGGAGGAGGAGGGCGTGGACGGGGACGGCAGCGAGGCGCGCGTTCAAGTTGGAGAGACTGCCACGCAGGGGCACGGCGGCGCGGGGGGTAGCAGATATCCCGGGCAGGAGGCTCTGTGTCATCTCCAGGACTTGCGCGGCGCATGGCAGCGGGAGAGCGACGTTGAGCAAGCGCTCTCTGCCGTGGTGAGATTGTGTTAGTATTTGGGAGAGTGTGTTAGTGGGAGGAGTGTGTTAGCATGTGGTGAGGGTGTGTGAGCATGAGGATTCCCCGCCCTTCGCACTCCGTTTGTTTAGCACTCAACCCGGAGCCCTGAAGAGAGGTCGAACGTTGCATACAACAGACGCGGCATCGGCGGGGCGGGACGGCAGGGGTATACGTGCAGATCGACTGGCCTCGGCCATTTGCCCTCCTCGATGTCGAGCAGGTGTGTGTGTGTGTGTTTGCGTGTGGGTGTGTGTGTGTGTGGCCTAGGCCATGCGCCCTCCTGCATGTCGAGCAGGTCCCGCGCCCCTCCTCAGGAAAAAAGTCACAAACGTCTCCATCGTTATCACATTGGTGAAATTTTCTTACTGCTGGCGTCACAGTTGAGAGTGTGGAGTGCACGCTGCAGAGGGTGAGCACACTCGAAAGAGACAACTCTCAGCAGAGTGTCGTGTGCTCAACCAAGCCGTGCAAAAAGCGCAAATGCCGTGGGCCCGTCTCAACGTCGCTTTGTTGGGCGACTGGCGCTCCCTTGCAGCCAGAGCACCCTTGCAGCCAGAAAGGAAGGTGGAGGCGGGGGGCGAATGGTGGTGCGGCGGCTGTTGCAGCTGACTTGCCCGCCTTTCTCTCCTCTCCTCTCCTCCAGATGCTCCAAGGCCTTCTTCTCTTCCGTTTGTGCCTGCCCTCTACATCCCCCCTCCAACTCGGCGCCGGTATTCATGTGTGTTGGTGTTGCGCACTTGCTAGCGCAAGTGCTGGTGTGCATGCATGCTTGTGCAAAGGGATGCGTGCATGCAGTTGGAGCACGGTGCAGTGTTGCCACGTGCATGTCGTGCATGCATGCTTGCTTGTGCTGCAACGTGCATGTTGTGCATGTCTCCACAACTCCCCATCCGTAGATACTTCTTCCCGCATGCGCACATCTTGATCACTCCCTCCCTGCCTCGCCGTTCCTCTCCCTCTCCCTCTACCTCTCCCTCTCGCGCCGTCAAACACTTATCGCCCCCTCTCACTTTTCAACCGCAACGCACATTGGAGCACATTGGAGCAGTCAACGTGGAGATCCAGTTGAACAACATTGCTGCGGGGTTCATGACGCCGGCCGTCTCGCGCTACGACAATGTCCTCTACCTGTCGTGGCCGCTTGGACGCCTCCGCGAGCTCCAACCTTTTGCGCCTGCAGCATGGTTTAGGGTTTAGGGTTTAGGGGGCTCGAACCTTTTGCTCCTGCTTGCTCCTGCTTGCTCCTGCTTGCTCCTGCTTGCTCCTGCTTGCTCCTGCTTGCTCCTGCTTGCTCCTCGCGCCCCCTCCCCTTTTCCCTTTCCTCTTGAACCTTTGGTGCGCATGCGCCTCCACTTTGGTGCAGCGGCTGCAAGCATGCTCTCAAACCTTTGTTGTTGTTTGCCTTCCATATATGGGTGTGGGAGTCACTGTGACGACAAGAGAGATGGCAGGAGCGAGGAGGAGGAGGAGGCACAAAGAAGCAGCACCCACATTCCCAAGGGCTTGAATGACTGGTGCGCCATCGAGGTGCGAGCCGTGACGGACACGGGTGCGCACATCCATGCGGACGTGGTGTGGATCAAACTGCAGCGTCAGTCAACTGGTGCCAAAGCTGCTGCTGCCGCCGCCGCCGCCGCCGCCGCAGGCAGTGAAGGGGGCAGGGATGGCACTGGAGAGGCACGGCATGGGCGTAGATCAAGTAGATCAATGGTTGGCCTGTCTGCAGTGGTGCAGGCGGCACGCGCGTCAAAGCGTGGGTCTCTCCTAATGTTGTGTGGTGCTGTGCTGTGCTGGGCTGGGCAGTGTGGGGGTCTCACGTGTCCCGCGCTCGCTGCAGCACACGCTGCTGCTCAATCAGTGTCCTTCATGGCAAATACAAGCGTAACAAGCATTCAACATGGGCAGGTGCGTCCCAGAGGCAGGAGCCCATGCGTTGTCGAGGCTGGTCAAGGACCTAGGCGCACGCAGCTTTGTGGACGTGGGCGGCGGCGCCCTGTCTTCCCTCCCCCGAGCTCTTCAACTCCTGTCTGCCGCTGGGTCTGGCGCTGTGGAGGAGGAAGAGTACGGTGCAGGCAGGCTCATCTACCGCGTCCTGGGGTCGAGCGGCGCGCTTGAGGACCTGGTGGTTCATTTTGGCAAGATTGCGCTCAGGTGGGTTTCCTCCTTTGGCAGCCCAAGCAGGCCTCCTTTGGCAGCCCAAGCATGAAAGCATGAATGGAGGGCTGCATGAAAGCAGCCCTCCGCCCCACCCTCTTCTTGTCAAATCCTGTTTCATGAGCCAAGACCTTGGCTCATGTCTCATCTCACCCTCACTCTCCCTTTCTCCCTCTCTAACAACGCGTGCAGCCGAGGTGTGGACGTAAGATACGAGCACGTGAGGGAGAGTGACAACCTGCTCCATGTGCTCGCCGCTCTTTCCACGCCGGGAGCCCAAGGCCATAGAGAAAAAGAGAGGCTGGGCGGCAAAGCTGTCCTTCTCTTTCCCAGTCCTCCAGATGTCATATTAGCGCGCGGGCTGCTCCAGCACCTACCCCTGCCTCTGGCCCTCGAGGTTCCTCTCTCCTGCTCTTCTTTTCATCGCCATGCCACGCCATACCTACCCTCCCCGCATGTTGGTGTCTGCCTTTCCTGCTTGCTGCTTCCTGCTTCCTGCTTCCTGCTTCCTGCTTCCTGCTTCCTGCTTCCTGCTTCCTGTTCCCAGCAGAGGCTTGCGGCTGTGCCGCACGTGCACTGCCGCCAACACGCAGTGGCCGCAGTGCATGCGGCCGATCACATGCACTGCGGATGGAGCGGATCACTTGTGCGCATCACTTTCCGCACATCTCTCATCTCGTGATATGCGAACCACGCAGGTGTATGAGGGCATGGCACGGAGCGGCGCGGACTATGCAGTGGTGTCGACCAGGTTGTGTGTGTGTGTGTGTGTGTGTGTGTGTGTGTGTGTGTGTGTGTGTGTGCAGTGGTGTCTACCAGGTGCAGTGAGTGC
>Ga0315905_10009093_pt1 | contig 10061 bp, 6 predicted proteins | sample LakEriMetagenome_5_FD_203522 | JGI IMG/M metagenome (GOLD analysis project Ga0315905, IMG submission 203522) | Freshwater fungal communities from buoy surface, Lake Erie, Ohio, United States - Buoy 4 MA121 | ecosystem: Environmental > Aquatic > Freshwater > Lake | place: USA: Lake Erie, Ohio... | reverse complement strand
CCTCCCTCCCTCCCTCCCTCCCTCTCTCTTTCATACGTCTGTACTTGGGTGGTGCTGACGTGTGTACGATACGCATGTTAGTATGTATCCTCCTCCTCATATCACATACAACTATATTAGTATGTACGCATGTACGATACGCAGACACACAACATACACAACATACACATAAACACACACGTGCACGCGCGCACACAACCACATACGTGTGTGTGCGCGCGCGCGTACACAGACACACGATAGTATGAATCATACACGAGTGTGTGTATATGTGTGTGTTTGTGTGTGAGAGAGAGAGTGTGTGTGTATTGTCGTGTGGGTGGGGGGGTGGGGGGGTGGTTCTTGTTGGCGCGCGCGCATACACACACACACACACACACACACACACACACACATAAACACACACGAGACACAAACACCTGAGACACACACACACGAAGCACACACACACACACACACACACACACACACACAAAAGCTGATTTGCTCAATCACTTGTTCTTTACCAGCGGCCGCGTCTGCGCTCAGGCTTGGGAACCCTCAAGGCGGCCGTATACTGCCGGTTTTGTTTTGGTTTTTTTCGGTGTTTTTTGCTTTGTGGTCAATGGAGGATCGGGCGTGGGGGAGGAAGGAAGTGAGAGGTGGTGAGAGGTTGTGAGAGGTGGTGAGAGGTTGATTGGGTTTATTCCACTTGGTGCTGATTCAAGTATACGTGTGTATGCATGTGTGTGTGTGTGTGTGTGTGTGTGTGTGTGTGTGTGTGTGTGTGTGTGTGTGTGTGTGTGTGTGTGTGTGTGTGTGTGGTGATGGTGCAGGCGGCGCACATGCGCGACATGGTGCTGCGATTGTTGCAGCAAAACATGGCCCTGGCTGACAAGCTCAAGAAGAGGTTTGCTCTTGACACACACACACACACACACACACACACACACACACACACACACACACACACACACCAACACAACACACAGACACGCACAACACACAGACACACACAGACACACACAGACACACACAGACACACACACACACACACACACAGTCTGCAACGGCGCCGAGCGTTGGAGCTGGCTTTGGAAGTCGAAGTCTTGGATAAGGATGAAGCCCTCCTCCACGCTTCTGCTGTCAAGGAGGTGTGTATACTATCTATAGATAGATAGATAGAGAGATACAGAGATAGAGAGATAGAGAGATAGAGAGATACAGAGATACATAATTAATACAGAGATAGAGAGATAGATAGAATGAAGCCCTCCTCCACCTGTGTGTGTGAGAGAGAGAGACGTTTTTTTTACAATCAAGAAGTGGCTGAAGGTCGGTAATCACAAAACCCTGTCGGGTGACACCGCTGCTAGGCGGGCGGTGGGTGGTTGTCGGAGTGGTGCCGTGCATAGTGGTCTAGAGGTCTGGGATAAGGATGGAGACCTCGAGTGTTTTTGTGTGCGTGTATGTGTGTGTGCGTGTGTGTGTGTTTCTTTGATTACCGCCTCTGCAACAGCTCCGTGTGCTCTTCTTCTCTCTCTCTCTCTCTCGCGCGCGCTCTCTCTCTCTTCTATCCGGCCACTAGAGATCATCTTGCATTTGTCAAGGTGTTTTCTCCATTACATGTACAAGTTCATTGAAATATGATGAGTTTATGCATGTGTGTTCGTGCATGTGTGGGTGCGTTCGTGTGTGTGCGCGCGCGTGCGTGTGTGTGCGCGCGCGCATGTGTGTAAAGGTATCGGCGCTGCTGCAAGACAAGATCAATGAGAAAGAGGCAATTATCCTGGAGCTTACAGATGGCTTCATGCCCAAGCCTCTCAACAATTGATGTCTTCATGCGCTAATTACTACACCGCAACCGGCGTAATATGACGCGTAGAATGAGATAATTCTTTCCAATATGTTCCTCTAACAACGTGACCCCGGGGTTAACTTATCCTTCCTAATAAAGTCTCTGTCTCCACTCTTCTTTTGCTCTCGCCATGCGCAAGCGCACATCCGAAATTGGAGCGAGTACAGCGTCAAAAGAGACCTACTATATCTCAAAAGAGACCTACTCCGTACGTTTATTTTTCGTTCTGGAATCGACCTTAGGGTGTTAGTCAACCATATTCGTGGCCCGGTTTCGCCTGTGTTTTGCGCTCCTACGCGGAGGTTCCAGGATTAACCATCACAGGACAGTAGTATAGATATGTCCAATAACGATGTCGGTAAGGAATCAGCCCTAAATTTATGAAGCAAACAGGCGCCCTAAAGGCCGCCACCCTTTACTTTGCTTCATAAGCTTCATAGGCATATACTACCCCCTTACCGACATCGTTATTGTACATATCGTTTTGCAATCCCTCCGCCCATTCCTCCGCTCATTCATGATTGCGCCTACGGCGCATTTTATTACCTTGGGAGCGAATGCGACCACCTGCCGGAGGCAGGCAGTATATATTGGTATCCATCCGCCCTAGAGCCTTTAGGCTCTATACAACCTTTGGTTTTACCCTCCGCTCATCCATCTTCAACGTCGCCAAACTAATACGCCGAAGGCGTATTAGTTTAAAACGTGATAACTAATACGCCGAAGGCGTATTAGTTTAAAACGTGATAACCACCCTGGGTGGGTGGGTTTGCAAAAGTTGATAACATATTTGGATATGAGAAATGGACATAAGGGGGGTGTAAGGGTTGGATTCATTTATATAAAAGATATGTACAATAACGATTTCGGTAAGGGGGGGAGCCTATGCCTATGAAGCTTATGAAGCAAAATAAAGGGTGGCGCACTTTAGGGCGCCTGTTTGCTTCATAAATTTTGGGCTGATTCCTTACCGACATCGTTTTTGTACATATCTATACTACTCGCTGCACCCAAGCGCCCTTCGCTCACGCTCAACGCGTGAGTAGTATGCGCAGACCTGGGCCGAAGTTGGATATAGGAGAGGTATAGTATCGGCATCAACCCTACTGCAGTCGTAAAAGAGACCTACGATGATCTCAAAGAGGTCCGGAATGTTTGCTTCAGTCGATTCAAGTGATGCACAGAATATCTGAACTGCCTCTAGGGAATGCCGGAAGAAGAATAGTAATGCAGTCTCCAGGCAGAATTGGGTCACTACTTTTGAATACCAGACCAATCATCGTTGAGATGCCTGATATGGTTGGATCAAAAAGTATGGAGGATATAGCTGCAGTAGGCTCCCGGCAGATAGAGATGGGGTTTTGAGCCAGCCGGTTTCTGAATAAAACCACAAAAGGATCATAATATTACACTGCGGAGTCTGCACTCAGTTATCCCGTTTCCTACAAAAATAATCTATAATTTCTACAAAAAGAGTCCTATTGTCGCAATTTCCTCCCGTAGCCTGATGTTCATACTTCACATCTATGAACCCAATGATGAAATACCATATCCTCAAAACTTGTTGAAGTGCGGCGAGAGCAGCGCTCTCCACGCCTCGGGCACGCCACCGGCCATCTCGTACGCGCGCTCAATGTTGCCGAGCTGCAGTTCCATAATGTTGTCGGCATTGCGAGGCACCATGTAGACCTTGTTGTTGGGTCCCAGCACACCTCCCCAGTACTTGTTGGGTATCGAGATGGTCGCCGCGATGTCAATGGTACTGAAGGTCTGCGTGGCCGGGTTGAGCACGCCAATCTTGTTGGCATATGCAGGGACAAAGTACACGATCCCGTCGGGTCCCAGCACTCCTCCTACGTACTTGTTGAGTCCCCAAGCGATGTCAATGGTTGTGAAGGTCTTCGTGGCCGGGTTGAGCACGCCAATGTTGTTGGCTCTGAAAGGCACCATGTAGATGATCCCGTCGGGCCCCAGCACTCCTCCGTAGTACTTTTCTGTTCCCGAGATGGTGGCGTCCATGATAGTGAAGGTCTGCGTGGCCGGGTTGAGCACGCCAATCTTGTCGGCAATGAAAGGCACCATGTAGATGATCCCGTCGAGGCCCAACACTCCTCCTGCGTACTTGTTGAGTCCCGAGACGGTGGCCGCGATGTCAATGGTAGTGAAGGTCTGCGTGGCCGGGTTGAGCACTCCAATCTTGTCGGCATTGTGAGGGACCATGTAGACGATCTCGTCGGGTCCCAGCACTCCTCCAAGGTACTTGCCTGTTCCCGAGATGGTGGCAGAGATGTCAATGGTTGTGAAGGTAGTGATATTTTCCAAATAATTATATTCATCTTCTTTTTTCATCCAGTGCAGCATCAAGTTGAGCACGCCAATCCTGTCTGCATCATAAGGGACAAAGTAGACGATCCCGTTGGGCCCCAGCACTCCTCCTGCGTACTTCTTGAGTCCCGAGATGGTAGCCGCGATGTCAATTGTGGTCAAGGTCCGCTTTGCCGGGTTGAGCACGCCAATCTTGTCGGCATCGTAAGGGACAAAGTAGACGATCCCGTCGGGCCCCAGCACTCCTCCTGCGTACTTCTTGTCTATTGATTCGGTGGCCGAGATGTCAATTATGAAAAATGTCGCCGTCCCCACGGAATTCCCCGGCGCAGGCGTGAGGCTGCGCGTCTCATACGTCGCCGCGTACGAGTAGGACGACGGGTACCTCACCACCGACGCGTCGAAGAAGCTCGCTGACAACGTTGCGGGCGTGTAGTCAGAGCCGCCCCCGCAAGAGCAGCAAGCCTCCACCGCCGATATATTCTCCGCATCTGCATCAAACACTGCCGTAACGCACAACCACCAATCCTCCTCATATGCTTCGCACGTCCTCTCCTGGGAGTCCACCCATCCCGCCATGTTTTCGCAGCTGGCGCCGTTCATGCTGTCCGAGCCCTCTCTGCCATTCATACCGCCCACGCTGCAGTTCATGCTGACTCCGCAGGAGCTGTAGCAATCAGTCACGCACGTGGTCCATTTCGCCCTCACGGACCCTGACGGCCATGTAAACTCTCCAACCTTCCACCAATTCTTGCCTCCTATGCTCCACGTTCCTATGAAGCCGCTCCCTGTCACTGAACCATCTGACGTGAAAGTCACCTTGAGAAAGCCTGTCGTAGATGTGTAGACGTTGCTTGCGTTCAGAGACCCCTCTCCTGAAGCATCTCTCAGGAGCTCTGTCCCGTCTGAGCACGAAGCAGAGCCGCATTCGTAAATCGACACAAAGTCGTATCCTGCCTCTGTGTTGAACGACGGAAACGCAATTCGAATCTCAACGCCCGGCGACGTGGCAAGGAGCCACCAGCAGCTTGCTGAGTTTGCGTAATCGCCGGTGCCGTCGGAGATGGTGCCCGACGTCGCACCCGAAGACGGAGTGCAGCCTGAGCTGCAGTTTGATCCACCGCACGTAAGGGTCGCCACTGTACTAGGGACGTCAGGAACGTCATCCGAATCTTGAGTCACCGATCTCACATAGCCTGCTTTCTGCTGGTTGTCGTCGTCCAGACATACATAGCAGTACACATACACTGTTGCCGGGTAGTTGAGCACTTGTGTGGAGGTAAACGCCTGGGAATAGTGCTCTACCCAGACTTCAATTGTACCCGAGTTCACACTCCTGAATTCTGTCGTCTCTACTCCGGGACCCTTCGTAATGTCCACATCCAGCGTGATGGTTCCACCCGCAAAGCTTGCAGTTGTGCGTGTATAGCCCACGCATTCTGTCAAGTCGCTCTGGTCACACACCCATAGATCAAGATCTTGTGTGTGTCTCCAACTCAGCACCACTCTATCTTGGTCTGGTACCATTTCCTGGACAGCCGTGTAGTTAAAGCCGCCGCTATCGACGGCCCAGCCTCCCCCGCAAGAGCAGCAAGCCTCCACCGCCGATATATTCTCCGCATCTGCATCAAACACCGCCGTCACGCACAACCACCCATCCTCCTCATATGCTTCGCACGTCCTCTCCTGGGAGTCCATCCATCCCGCCACGTTTTCGCAGCTGCTGCCGTTCATGCCGTCCGATCCCTCGCTACCGTTCATGCCGCCCACGCTGCTGCCCGTGTAGTTAACGCTGGCGTTCGTGTAGTTAAAGTGAAAACCGCCGCCGCCGCTGGGCGGCGGGGTTGCACCAGCTGGCGGCGCGGACATTTTCTTAGATTTGACGAACTTGACTTTGGAGTTCGGCCCCAGGGGCAGGAAGAAGCTCTTTTCCTCGTTGAATGCATAGCACATCATGTCGTCCTCTACCTTGCCACCGTGGCAAGTGTCATATCTGTCACATACCCATACGTGCCACTGACCGGGGACTAACCTGATCCCGAGCCCCCCGGTGCGGTAACGGTTTTTGAAGTCGGGGGTTCGCACGATATCGTCCCAGCCCTGCTGCATATTCTCAAAAGTCAGTGCCCTGGGACATTTCCTATATGAAGTCACATTTCCTATCTGAAGTCACGACATTTCCTATATGAAGTCACTAGAGAGTACTTTTTTTCCATGACGCAGGCAAAAGTTTTGCCTGCGTCATGGAGCAGTGACTGTATCCGCTTTGCATCAGCCCCCTGATGCTTGCTGGAAGATCCCAGGATGCCGATCCATCACCCCATCCAGAGCCACCACTGGCGTCTTCAAAACTGCCGCTTCCGGCATGCGATGAAGTGGCGTTTGGCTTTGCGGATGCATTCGCCTGAGGTGGAGTTGTGGTAGGGATTGGAGTCGTGGTGGGCATTGGAGTCGTCGTTTTCTCAGGGGGTGGCGGCGTTGTCGATGACGTCACCCGCGTGGTGGTGGTTAGGGACGGCGTGGTCGATGTCGATGACGTCGCTGCTGGCGTTGTTGTTTCACTGTTTCCGACGGTGGAGAAGGGGCGGCTTGTCCACTCTGCAACAAAACCCTCCTCTGTGGCAGCGCCATCTGAGGTGAACACCACTTGCAGGTAGCCCGTCGATGACGTGTATGTGGCGTCGTCGGCGTCGTCACAACACAGCGATCCGTATGTTGTGCTGCCAGAGAGCTGCGCAATTTGCTCACGTGTGCTACACGATGCGCTATCGCACCGATAGACATGGACAAAGTCGAAGTTTGCCTCTGTTTCGAAAAGTGTGAAGGAAAGGCTAATCTGACCATCCGAAGCTATCACCCAAATGCAATTAGCGTTGTTGTCATAATTCTTCATAGGACCAACCAAACCGTCCGAGATTTGCCCAGATGTCGTGCCCGCTGACGGCGTGCACGCACAGGAACCAGAGCACGTCACGACTGCGGTAGCACCGGTTGAGGTGGATCCCGTGTCGCCGCCTGGAGACGAGTTTGCATACCCGCCACCACATTCGCAGCATGCCATGCCAGCGTGCACACCGTCACCATTCGCGTAATCCGCTGCTGTAACGCAAGACGCCGGGTGTTCGGCGTACTCATCGCACCCCCAAAGCTCAAGGTCCAAAAAGCCTTCCTGGTCCTGGCAGGACGAGCTGAGCCCTTCCAAGCCGTCAATGTACCCGCCCGATGATCCCGTGTCGCCCAAGGACGAGTTTGACCCGCCACCACATTCGCAGCATGCCATGCCGGCGTGCACACCGTCACCATTCGCGGCATCCACTGCTGTAACGCACAACGACGGGGTACTGGCGTACGCATCGCACCCCAATAACCAGGCATCCAGGAAGCCTTCCTGGTCCGCGCAGGACCAGGCATAGGGCGAGGACGGGTAAGTGGTTGCAAGCATGCACACGATGGTCAATGCCAGGCCCGCCGAGCACCGCATCCTTCCACAAATGCCACGGCGGACTAGGCCGCAAGCCAATTTAGCCAAGGCTTCTCTTTGATCTCTGGCCACGTCTCCCACGAACGTTTAAACTTTTTTGTCACCGACGGCGGCATTGAGACACCCGCTGCCTCGGTGCCAAGGCACAAAGTGCAGGCTCCGTGGAGCAAGATGAGCGATGGTGTCTGGGGCGTCCGGCTCGGCGGCGGGCTGGGGGCTGCGCGTGGCGGCGGTGGCCGGCTGCGGGGCCGCTGATCGTTTCGTCGACTCGGCTTCGCCGCGCGCGGCCGCGCCGACCAGGCAGCCGAGGAGAAGCAGATAAAAGCCCAGGCCCGGGCACTGAAGGTGGTGCATCGGCTGATGAACAGCGTGCCGAGACAACCTCATTGCCAAGTGTTAATTTCCTCACGCGCTTCCACACGCGCACAGGAGCGGACTTCCATGGGTTTGCGAGGGCTTCTCTATTGGCTTTGAACCCGACGGCGGCCTTGTCGCAGATGCAGACCGCTGATTTTGCGCATGCTATTGCGCCATCTGTGATGAATGCTCCGGCGGTATTAGGCCCGGCAATTGCGATGGCCGCGCCCCCTGCCTCTACGGATGATAAGGGCGAGTCTGTTGTCAAAAACCATAGGAGGAAGTTCATTAGGATGTAACAAGACTACTTTGCACGTCTGTGTAACGTCGTCGAAAGCGAATGTATGAATGCGTCTGAAATTTGTTCTCTTTGGGGTAAAATAAAGAGTGTAGTAAAGATAAAAACGCTCTGACAGGAGCATGGATCATAGCTCCGTGTTGATATTTACTGCACCTCGCCTCAGTCACTCGTCCGCTGTTCTCAAATGCAACTCGCTGCTACGGCGTCATGGCTTTAGCAATCAGCTCCAATAAACCACGCACACACACACCTCCAGTCATGAGACGCGCGGCAACCAGAGCGTGGTGCTGCTTCCTGCCAATTCTCTCTCCTCCCTCCCTCTCTCGCAGCACTTGCATCACCTCCTCACGCTAGCGACAAGACCCGGCCCGAATTCGACCGGAGGAACGCCTCCATGGTCAGGCCGGCACTACTGTTGACGAAAGGGGACATGGGAGTCGAGGGAGGGCGAGGGATTGCAAGGCTGTGGGCAGATGAGTACTGCTGTGCGGACACAGTGGAAAGGTAGAGGGAGGTCTGTGAGCGGGGGGTCTGACCAAGGTAGAGGGAGGTCTGTGAGCGACTTCTCGGTGTTTCTAGGAAGGACAGCGACTTGCCGGTGCCGGTGTCTTTAGGAGGAAGCGAGGTCGAGGAGTAGAGTCCCCACAGCTCATGGGGTATGACCGTGGTGGTGGCTTTCTTGGGATCAACCTGCAGGGCGCATGCCAGTGATGATCAGGAGGTGGAATCAGATCGTGCCCTCACCACGAATCCCACCCGGGGCCGTGGTGCGCAGAGAGGAAGACTAATGAGTAACGCGAGAGCGCGCGAATCTTTGAAAAGGATGCCACAACGCGGATGAGAAATAGCAGCAGTTCACAAGCCTACGGCGTGGGGTTGTGGCGTGGGATTACGGCGTGGGAGCGCAGCAAAACGCACGCACGCGTGGGATTGTGGCGTGATATTGCAGCGTCATCAGCAGGCGATGCCTGATCAGGGGGATGCCTGATCAGCATTGTGACGTCCTTTTTGAAGACTTGCTGCGGGCAGCGCGCTGGGCGCGCGGGGGGGGGCTCTATTCTCGCTTCTGCTCACCAGCTCCCTCATGTAAGCAATCTCGGTCTGCTGCGAGGAAATAAGCCCCTCGAGCTCGGCGCGTTTGGCCTTTTCCTGCGATAGCCGGCCCTTCACCGCGGCCAACTGCTCCTCCAGGGCGAGCTCACGCGCTTTTGCATCCTTGAGGCTCGTCTGGGATTGCTTGAAGCTCATCTCAGATTCCCGCAGGCGCATCTCGGATTCCTCAAGGCGCGCCTGGAATCTCTTCAGCTCGTCGTGGACTGGCATCGCCGGGATCTTCCGGGGCTTCTCATTTTGCAGCTGCTCCCCCACCTCCTCATCAGCCCCAAACGCAACCCGTCCCGCCGTCCTGCATGTGCGCAACGTGAGTGTGAGCGTGCTCTCATACGCACGCGTGTGTGCGCAACGTGGCCGGTGCACCTGCGCCCCGCGGCAGACGCCGCGGGGCCTTGCCGCGCGGGCACGATAGATGCGGCGACTACGACTGCGACGACCTCGTCGTAGTCCCCGCCCACCCTGCGGCTCCGCTTGGCGCCGGTGCACCCTAGCACGAGTGTGAGCGTGCTATGATGCGCATGCGGGCATGAAGCCCCTCTCTCTCTCTCTCTCCCCCCCCCCCCCACCCCCCACCCCCCCACTCTCTGTCTCTCCCTCTCTCTCTCTTTCTCTCTTTCTCTCTGTCTGTCTGTCTGTCTCTCTCGCTC
>Ga0315905_10009091_pt1 | contig 10064 bp, 7 predicted proteins | sample LakEriMetagenome_5_FD_203522 | JGI IMG/M metagenome (GOLD analysis project Ga0315905, IMG submission 203522) | Freshwater fungal communities from buoy surface, Lake Erie, Ohio, United States - Buoy 4 MA121 | ecosystem: Environmental > Aquatic > Freshwater > Lake | place: USA: Lake Erie, Ohio... | reverse complement strand
TCTCAGTGCCCGTGTGACTGGTCGTGCTCTCACACCAGTTACTGATCGTAGGCTTGGTGGGCCGTTACCCCGCCAACTACCTAATCAGCCGCACGCCCATCCAAAACCGCCGGAGCTATAACAACAAAGAGATGCCTCTTCGTTGTGTTACGGGGTATTAATCCTCCTTTCGGAGGGCTATTCCCCAGTTTCGGGAAGGTTGCGTACGTGTTCCGCACCCGTTTGCCGGTCGCCATCAGAGTATTGCTACTCCATGCTGCCCCTCGACTTGCATGTATTAAGCCTGCCGCTAGCGTTCATCCTGAGCCAGGATCAAACTCTCCATTGTAAATGTGTTGTTTGAACTGACTTCAATTTCATTGGAAATTAACGTCAAATTCTAATTGTTTTTGCGTTAACATTACCTTTTTGAATCCTTAAGATTCATGCTGCTGTTTCCAAACTTTCAAAGATCTTTCCGGTTTCCCGGTATCGTTTATTTCAAACGTTTCTTACTTTTTTCGGAAGCTATCTTCCGATTTGGGAGTGCAAAAGTAGAAGGTCTTTTTCATTCCACCAAATTTATTTTGGTTTTTTCAAGACTTTTTTTTCAACCGTTGCTTTTTTGAGAACTTCCGACCTGCTGTTTTTCGCAAGCGGAGCGCAAAGATAGAGGAAGTTTTCTTTCTGCCAAATCTTTTTTAAAACTTTATTTACATAACTCCCTCAAAACCACGACTGAACAACGTTTCGTACGATTATTTTTTTATCACTCATCATCATAACCAACTCGCAACAACTTTAAACCCATGGCCGGCGCAGAAAAATCCACACGCCCATCCTCCACTTCCTCATTCAAGATATTCACCCATTCTGCTTCACTGATCTTTTCCCTGCCAACCTTTAACATCGTTCCCACCAATCCTCGAACCATGCCACGCAAAAATCGGTTTCCCCTTACACGATATCTCCAAACATGGCCATCCTGCAACCACTCACTATCATGTATATCACAAACAAAATGCTTAACCTGGGTATGCTTCTTTGAAAACAAACGATAATCACGCTCCTTCTCCAAATACTTAGCAGCGCGCTTCATCACTTCTCCATCCAATTTAAATGGAAAATAATATCCCCTTCCCAATAAGAACGGGTCCTTCCGCTGATAAACCGTATACTCATACTCCCTAAACTTGGCATCAAACCGCGCATGAAATGTCCCCTCAACCGCTTTAACACCCTTCCAAACAATCCCTTCCGGCATAATAGCATTTACACCATACATCGCATCCAACATTTCTCCTAACAACATACCCTCCACATCCACATGAAAAAAATTCTGTGCTGCATGTACCCCAGCATCCGTCCTCGATGAACCCGTCAAATCAAACGATTGCCTGAAATAAATTGATAACGCCTGCTCAAATTCAGACTGTATTGTTCTCGCATTTTCCTGACGCTGAAATCCGGAAAAGCCCTCGCCCACATAAGATACCTCCAACAAAAAACGACACTTTGTTGCTACCATAATCTCCTCCGTTTATTGAATTTGTTGTTTTGTGTTTTTTCTTAATTCCAATTCAAATGCTGCCCTTGCCTCCTCTTCTACAATCCAAACCTGCCATTTCAACTCCTCCCCATTTTCTCTTTTCAAAATCTTTCGCTCATCTATCGGTATCCAAATGATCACCTCGTCAACGGCCTCTGGATCCTTCAGTTTCATCAGAAAACCCTCTTCATTATTGATCCTAAGCTGTTGTTTGTTGGAGACTCTAATTTCGGTTTCACTTTCAACAGATACATCCGCAACCTTTTCAGCCTCTAACAAAAATGCCAAAGAGTCCAGACTCAACGCATCCTCCGCTAACTCTCCCCTTCCACTTTTTTCATTCTCCGCCTGTATCCATTTACCCGATATGCGATCATACATCGCCCAAGTTCCCGTGTCTACCTGCATCCACTGAAAATAATTGTCCCGGTAACTTATGGGCAATCTATATCGCGTTCTTTTCCAACGATCTCTTGGGAATCCGACAACGCAATCCAACGTGTCATATTCAGAAACACGCTTCAACAAATACCCAACAGATGTACTGCTGTAAATCCGATCCCCTTCCTTCAAATAAAATGGCTGCCTATCCGAACTCTCAATAAACAAAAACTTATTGTTTTGCCCCCAGCCGTTCAAAAAGAGTAACACATAAAAAATTGTCAGTGGATATTTTAGCATAACAACACAAATCTACTTCTTTAGTTATTCAAACAAGATAAACAATCAATCACTCCTTTTAAATTGCCCCTAACTTTGTCTTTCGTAAAATCAACCTAACCGAAATATGCGCATCACATCTCATTTACTCCTTGCATGCATTTGCACATTATCTTCTATTTTATCTCTGGCACAGTTTTCACGCGAGCCAAAAGATACCACTTGGAAAACAATCTATCGTGCAACTGAAACAAAATACTTTGACCTCGTCCATACCAAACTCGATGTGGTATTTAACTTTCCCAAAGCACAACTGATTGCAAAAGAATGGCTGACCGTGCAACCCGTTTGTTATTCAACCGATTCTATCACGCTTGATGCAAAGGGTATGGATATTCGAAGTGTTGCCATCATGGAAAAAACCATTTTAAAAAAACTCCCTTTCCAATACAATCAAAGACAACTAACTATCCGTCTCCCACGCACCTTCAACCGTTCAGAAAAACTGACGCTCTACTTTGAGTATATCAGTAAACCCAACGAATGGAAAGAAGAAGGAAGTGCTGCCATTACCGCTGCCAAAGGACTTTATTTCATTGACCCCACTGATTCAGATCCAAATAAACCCACACAGGTTTGGACACAAGGCGAAACGGAATCAAACAGTGTTTGGATGATTACTATTGATAAGCCCAATCAAAAATCAACACAAGAAATCAATATGACCGTGCCTGACAATATGGTCACTTTATCCAATGGTTTACTAACAAGTCAAAAGAAAAATCCAAACGGTACACGAACCGATGCCTGGAAAATGACAATGCCTCATGCTCCCTATTTATTCTTCATGGGCGCTGGTGAATTTTCTGTCGTAAAAGACAATTACAAAGGAAAAGAAGTAAGTTACTACGTCGAAAAAAACTATCAGCCATTCGCACGCGGAATTTTTGGAAACACCCCGGAAATGTTGTCTTTCTTTTCTTCAAAACTTGGCGTTGAATACCCTTGGCCAAAATATGCGCAAATGGTGGGTCGCGACTTCGTAAGCGGTGCCATGGAAAATACCACGGCAACACTTCACCAGGAAAGCGCTTATCAAAATGGACGAGAACTCATTGACGGAAATGAATGGGAGGAAACCATCGCCCATGAACTTTTTCACCATTGGTTCGGCGACCTGGTAACAGCCGAAAGCTGGAGTAATTTAACCGTCAATGAAAGTTTTGCCAACTACTCCGAATATCTATGGGATGAATACAAGTATGGTAAAGACCGCGCTGATGCTCATCATTTCGATGATATGCAAGGCTACCTGATGAGCGGAAGTGATAAAAAAGATCTGGTGCGTTTTCATTACGCCAGCAGAGAAGATATGTTTGATGCCGTCAGCTACAATAAAGGTGGAAGAATCCTTCACATGTTAAGAAATCTGGTAGGCGATGATGCATTTTTTAGATCCATGAACAAATACCTGACAACGAATGCTTATCAAGCTGCAGAAGCAACTCAATTAAGACTGGCTTTCGAATCTGTTACTGGCATGGACTTAAATTGGTTCTTCAATCAGTGGTATTACGGTAACGGACACCCGAAGTTGAAAATCCAATATGGATTTGACAGCATCAAAAATCAGTATGCTGTTTTTGTTGAACAAACCCAGAAGTCAGGAAAATTATTTCGCTTACCAATCGCAATGGATGTATACTACAATGGAAAAGCTACTCGTATGCCCATTGTAATTGAACATGCCATGGATACATTCTTCATTTCAAGTACCAACCGTCCTGAATGGATCAGTGTGGATGCGGACCGTATTTTACTTGCTGAGAGAAATGATTTCAAATCAGACGATCAATACCGCGCACAGTGGAAATACGGGAAACACTATGCAGACCGCAAAGAAGCGTTGGATTACTTCGCCAAACAAGGATTGCCTGAGCTTAAAGAAGGATTGAATGATCCTTTTCACCGTTTGCGTATACTTACCATTCAAAAATTAGGAGCCTCTTCATATAAAGACGAACCAACGATCATTGGTGCCATTGAACGCATCGCCCAAAAAGATGCTTCTCGGAAAGTCCAGGCTGCCGCATTTCAGTTCCTCGCAAAAACAGGTAAACCTGATTACGAATCCATTTTTGAAAAAATGGTGTACGACTCTTCTTATTCAGTAGCAGGTGCTTGTTTGAAAGGACTTTCAAATCTCAATCAGGAAAAAGCTTACGCACTGGCAAAAAAACTCAGTTCAGATGCCAGAGGTTCATTGGGAGATGAATCTATGAAAATCATGTTTACGAACGGTAAACCTGAAGACGCGCTGTTGATTATCAATGCATTTTCAAATGCTCCACTTAGTCAGGAAAAAATTGGTATGACAGATAAATTAGCGGTTTTTCTTTCAAAAATCAATGACCTATCAATAGTTAAGCAAGGGGTAGATGCAATCATGAATTTTCGAAATCAAATTCCAGAATCTTTCCGGGAGTTTGTAGATCCGGGAATTCGGAAATCCTTGAAAAAAATGGCCAACACACATGGAGCGGAGATTGAAAAGTACATTGAAAGTCAATTCAAATAAGCCGTTCCGATTTTTCTGATAAAACACGTAAAATCAGATAAATACGACCAAAATCATCGTTTGACCTCAATAATATTGAAGCCGAATGTTTCGGTTATATCCTTTTTGCTTTACTTTCGGATATAAAACCAAACAACATGCGCCATTTATTGATTGTCTTAACGCTGGTCATCGGTAGTATAACGCTGAATGCCCAGAACCTCTCATTCAACTGTCCAAGAGATACCAGCTTGGCATGCAATGTGAATTGCTTAACGCTGCAAGGAATCATACCGAACCTACGTGGGGCAGGAAATGACTACACGTTCAACAACGTAACAAATACTTCTAGCTGTAGATCATACGACCCGCCTCAAAATCCTGGCCCATCAGCAAATATCACAGCGGATGACAGATATTCAAGCATCATCAACCTTCCGTTTTCGTTTCCCTTTTATGGAACATTCTACAACAAAGTAGTAGCATGTGGCAATGGATATCTGTCTTTCGACACAACGCTCGCCAATGCTTTCGCAGCTTGGGATTTGTCTCCCGGTGGCACAATTACCAATTTTCCGAGTGATTTATATGACCGTGCATTGATTGCCAGTCCATTTCATGATTTGGATCCATCTTCAACCAATTCACCATCTCGTCAGATCAAATATCAAACCATAGGTACCGCTCCTAATCGAGTTTGGGTACTGAGCTATTTCCGCGTTCCATTATATGGTACCGGTTGCGATGCTCAGATTGAAAACACGCATCAAATAGCATTACATGAATCAACAGGTATGATTGAAGTCTTTATTAAAGACAAGCAAATTTGTAATTCTTGGAATGATGGCCGTGCTATGGTTGGTTTGCAAGATTATACCAGAACCAAAGCCATCATGCCTCCGGGCAGACGTGCTACGGATCAGCCATGGGGAACCGTTGGCATGAACGAGGTTTGGCGCTTTTATCCAAAGCTAGGCGCTCCACTCTTTAAGAAAGTTGAACTGCTTGATGAAAATGGAGCTGTGCTTCAAACAAACACAGATACGACTCGCATCAGCAACGACCTATTCCAAGTCAGCTTTCCAAATGTTTGTCCTACCTCAGGGAATTCGATGTATGTGATTAGAACTACCTACGGACAAATCAGCAATCCGAATGCAACCATCTTTAATTTAGATACGGTTTATATCACACAGATCACCAGCTTACCTGTAACTGCAAGCACCACGCCAACATCATGCGGTTCAACAAACGGTACAATTACCGTGAATGTTAGTGCCGGTATACAACCATTTAAATTTTCATTGAATGGAGCCGCACCTCAAACTTCTAATGTTTTCAACAATCTGACTGCAGGCATTTATAACATCAGTGTTACTGACTCGGTGAATTGTGTTGGTACAATCACCGTGTTTGTTGATTCTAGTAGTTTGCTGAATGCCTCTTTCATTGCAACCGGAGCAACTTGTAGTAACCGCACTGATGGAAAAGTTACACTTACTCCCAATGGTGGTCTGCCTCCTTTCACCTACACCCTGAACAATGGACCAATTAGCCAGTCTCCTCAAACGGCCAATGGCCCACTCACCTGGAGTAATCTGCCTTATGGAAACTATAGCTTCAATGTTAGAGATTCTTTAGGTTGTAATGTAAACCTGAATAATATTTATGTCGACTCAGGTAGTTCGCTGATTGCGCAATATATGTCTACACCTGTGTGTGGAAACAGCAACAATGGAACAATCCGTATCACACCTGTCAACGGAATTTCGCCTTATCAATTCAGTTTGAATGGTGGTGCTTCAACTCAACAAGGATTATTCACACAGTTAGCTGCAGGTATCTACACAGTAAACTTCACCGATTCAAACGGATGCCAAGGAACTGTGACAGGTATCAATATCAGAACAGCACCTGCTTTATCTGGTTCGGCATCCTCATCTCCTGCCAGCTGCGCACAATCCAGTGATGGACAAATTACAGTAACACCTGTTGGCGGATCCCCATTGTATTTTATTGAACTTTTAAACAGCAATGACTCCGTCATTGCACAAACATCAATCAATTCATTCGCTTCTGTCCGCCCAGGAACATATCAAGTTCGCATTACAGACAGTTTGGGTTGTACCAATTCCTCTCCAATCTCAGTAACGGTAGGTGCAAATACAGTCACAGGTGGAGATACTACAATTACTGCCTGCGATAGTTTTGTCTGGAATAACACCGTTTACACCACGAGCGGAACATATACAGCTTCTATGGTTAGTCCGCAAGGTTGCCCGTACGTTAACACCTTACGTTTAACGATTAATCGTGGAACATTCGGAAGTGTAACAGAAACTGCCTGCGAGATCTTTAATTGGAACGGTCGCGTTTATACTTCAAGTGGAATGTATATTTATCAATACTCGAATGCCAATGGATGTGCTTCCTATGACACGCTGTTCTTAACAATCAATCGTGGTACACGATTATCAACCACACAATCTGCTTGTGGAAGTTATACATGGAACGGAACCACTTATACAGTAAGTGGAACCTACATCCAAACAAGTACGAACGCTGATGGGTGTACGAATATTGACACGCTCAGACTCACCATCAATGAAGGTACCTTCCAATCCTCAACCGTATCTTCCTGCGATACTTACAATTGGAACGGCAATACCTATACTGCAAATGGCACCTATCTTAGAAACTATAACAATGCAAATGGTTGTGCATCTACAGACACATTGTATTTAACCATACAAAATAGCAGTACAACAACTATCACTGCTACAGTATGTGATTCTTACCTGTGGAATGGTACCGTTTATACCAACAGCGGAACTTATACCTACAATGGTACAAATTCTGCCGGCTGCGATAGTATCGCTACCCTGAATTTGACTATCAACAATGCTGAACAAAATTCTTTTGATACTACAGCATGCAATAGTTTCACCTGGAATGGAACCACCTACACAACAAGCGGTACCTACACTTACAATGGCACCAATGCTGCAGGTTGCGACAGCACCGTTACTGTAAACCTGACGATAGATCTTGCTTGCAGAAGCTGGACATGCAGAATTGGAACCAATCCAACCAGCAATTATTTTGACTTGAATGCCATTTCGCCGGATAATCAAACGCCAATTGGTATAAGAGTTTTTGACATGAACGGACGCATCTTGAAATCATTTACAATGCCCGCGAACAGCAGCAGACAAGTTGGTCAGGACTTTGGAAATGGCATCTATTTCATCGAGTTCATCCAAGGCGATAACAGATCAGTGATTAGAGGCGTAAAACAATTCTAATTACTCTACTCTCTTTAAATAGAAAAGGCCTGTCAATATTGACAGGCCTTTTGCTTTCATGTAAAACAATTTCTTTTTGATAATACAGACTTTGGAGTCTGAATATTGCAGAATTTAAAGCTTCTACAAAATGAAAAAATGATTGTTTGAAACGATGTTATATGACTTCAAATCACCAGCTACCACTGGATCCACCGCCACCGAAACTTCCTCCTCCGAAGCCGCCAAATCCGCCGCTGGAAGAGCCTCCGCCGAAACCACCTCCCATCGGAAAAAAGAATGGTCCGCCTCTGCGATATCCTCCTCTTCTGCTATAACTCGTTCCTCCACCATCACCACCACGACCAAACAAAATAAAAAATAGTATGATCGCTATAAAAATGATGCCCGTTGTTTTGGAAGATATTTTTTTCTTAGGCTTTTCCTTGTATTCTCCCTGAATGGATTGAATGATCGCATCTGTTCCTGCATCAATCCCCCGATAATAATCTTGTCCACGAAAATTCGGCCTGATCTCATCATCAATAATATGCTTCGCTGTAATATCAGGCAAAGCGCCTTCCAATCCATATCCGGTTGAAATATTGATCTTACGGTCTTCTTTTGCAATGAGCAACACAATGCCATTGTTATGTTCCTTTCCTCCTATCCCCCATGTCCTTCCCAATTTCAATGCATAATCTGCAATATCATTTCCATTGAGTGATGCAATCAAGACAACGGCAATTTCATTGCTGGTAGAGTCATAGAATGCTACCAACTTTTGTTCAAGTGCAGCTTGTTGATCTATAGTAAGCGTTCCTGTAAAATCGTTTACCAAACGGGCAGGCGTTGGTTTAGCGGGAATATCCTGTGCAAATACCAGATTGGCACTTGTGCAGAACAGAACGATGAATAAAATATGAGCTGCGTATTTGATCATGTTATTATCCCAAAAGGATTTCGTCGGACAATTCGTTTTTATCTGTGTTAGGATCGAACGGAAATTTTTCCGCCAATACCTCCCCCACATTATGGATACAATGTACGATTCCATCCACCCAATCCGTTGATTTGAATTCAGTGATTATTTGTGCTACTTGTTGCTGCCAGAATGAAGTTCCAACCATATCGTGAATACCTGCATCTCCCAACAAAGCGAGTTCACGATCTTTCCAAGCGAGATATAACAATACAGCATTTCGTTGCTTCGTTTCATGCATGCGTTCACGTAAAAATATTTCCTGTGCCCGATCCATGGTTTGTACCATCGGATTGCGCGCTTCCATGAACACACGGATTTCCCCACTGGTTCTGCTTTCCATCGCACGTATGGCAGAAAGAATTTTCTCATTGTCTGTTTTGGACAATGGAGATTTTGGTTTGAACAATCCGAACATGTTCGAGATTATGGTATGTTGAATTCGACCTGAGGTGCTTTTTCAGAACCTTCAGCCGCTTTGAAATAAGGCTTGTCTTTATAACCGAAAAAACCGGCCAGAATATTTCCGGGGAAGCGCTTCACACGAAGATTATAATCTTCAATGGCTTTGTTATAATCCTGACGGGCTACATTGATTCTGTTCTCAGTTCCTTCTATCTGTGTCTGAAAATCACGAAAGGCTGCCGTTGTTTTCAAATCTGGGTAGCTTTCCGCAACTGCCATCAATCGTCCGAATGAACTTTGCAATCCGGTTTGTGCTTTCTGATATGCCTCCAAAGAAGCGGCATCATTAATGTTCACTTGTACCTGAGTTGCTTTGGATCTGGCCTCCAAAACTTCTTTCAAGGTAGACTTTTCAAACTTTCCGGATCCTTCTATCGTTTTAATAATGCTGCTGTATAAATCGGTACGACGCTGATAATTGGTCTCCACATTCCCCCAAACTTTTTGCAATCCTTGATCGGAACTAACTAATCCATTATAACCACTGCAGGTCCATAATCCCATAATCACCAAAAGTCCACCTAACGTAATTAAAATAATGTTACTCGTTTTCATTGTGTGTTTTTTATGTTGAATTTTTTTTGCTCA
>Ga0315905_10009090_pt1 | contig 10064 bp, 16 predicted proteins | sample LakEriMetagenome_5_FD_203522 | JGI IMG/M metagenome (GOLD analysis project Ga0315905, IMG submission 203522) | Freshwater fungal communities from buoy surface, Lake Erie, Ohio, United States - Buoy 4 MA121 | ecosystem: Environmental > Aquatic > Freshwater > Lake | place: USA: Lake Erie, Ohio... | reverse complement strand
GAGAGAGAGAGAGAGAGAGAAAGAGAGATGTTTTATTGACAAGACAGAGAGAAAGATAGAGAAGAGAGAGAGATCTTCACTATCAAGCACTCCCGTGTGGGAGAGAGAGAGAGAGAGAGAGAGAGAAAGTTTATTGGGAGAGAGACTCAACCAAAGTTTATTGGGAGAGAGATTTGGAGGTAGAGAGGGCTTTTTGCTGTGCTGTCTACCCTGCTGCTTGCGTTGTAAGGGAGGGAGGGAGAGAGAGAGAAAGAGAGAGAGAGAGAGTTTATCACGAACTAAACTCCATAACGGCAAGTCACTCATTTGATGCCAAAGGTGTGGGGGGACGCAGGAAGGGCTGTGCATTGCCGGTCAACCGCATGCTACGCGTAGTGTCTACTCAAATTTTGTCTGCATACAGAGCGTTGGTGTAGCGGTGACGCCGAGTGCCACAGAGAGCACCCTCTTAAGTCTCTTTTGCTGCGTTACTAGGTCTCTTTTGCTTTTATGATAGACCTGCTTTACCGCGCTCCTCCCTAGGGTCCCGGAGGCAGATTGTTGGGATTTTGCGGAGGCAGATGGTTGGGATTTTACGTAACGCCCACAGTAGGGCTGCCGAAAGTGAGATCTTCGAGCTGGCAATCCTCCATCATTCCGCCCCCCTCCCCGCGCGCACTCCTCCTCCTTCTCCTCACCGCTTTGCAGCATCTTTGGCAGCCTTTTTGGCGGCCACCTTTGCCAGCAGCTCTTTCTCACGATCCATCCGTACCTGATAGTTGTCCTGCGCGTGGAGAGATGGGTAACACGCGTGGAGAGATGGGTAAGAAAAGGAGCGGCGGCACTCTTTCGCCCGCCACCGCAGGACAATTCTTCAAGTTCCTTGTCGCTGTCACAGCAAAAGCTCCAACGACGTTTTGTTCGCGCAAAAAGAGCCGCACAAAGCATTGGGCAGGGGGGCGCAAGCTGTGCGGGGCGCACAGCACCTCCTCCTTGATGCCCTCGGCAACGAAGCCCACGACGCCCAGGGCATTGTTGGTGAAGCCGTCGACGAACGACTGGGCGGAGAAGAAACCCGAGGCCTTTTTGCTCTTAACTTTGCCCTGCCCCGTTGTCAGACGTGGCCGCGTTAAATACACACAAAGACTCCGAGTTGCTCAAAGGCCACAGGAGAACTGAGTTGTGCAGTAACGACAACCTCGCCTGACACGGCGCAGGAGAGATTAAGAAGACTGCCGGCACAGCATCACCGGCGGGCGCTCGGGCAACAGAGCGCGCTCCGGTGATGTTCGCGGCAGCGCATGCGACGACCCACACACACAACAAGGAGGCACTGTTGCTCGTTGTGGTGGACAAGGCAAGATACGCAAGATGAGGATGGGCAGATGAGGGAGCGGTAGAAGGGCGCTGCTGCCGCGCCGCATGCGAGAGGAGAATGCTGGACAAAGACACGATGATGCCGTTCTATCGACTCACCTGCAACAGTTCGTGACAGGCGGCTCATGTCAGTTGTGCATATTATACTGAACATATTGACTCGTCGCAAAACGCTGCATGCAACTGAAACGGGTGGGTGATGCTTGCCGGACGAATGTTGACGATGAACTGATCCATGCTAGGGATGGTGGTCTGGCAGGCGTGCACCCACTTGCCGTCTATTAGCACGTCGCAGGTGCCGCATTCGCCCTTCTTGCACTTGTACGGGATGAATGCGTCGGCCTGCCAAGGGCGACTATCAGAACGCAGCGGCGTGCTGCATGATCGCGCAGGGGACCCGCGTGCGGTCGCGAGGGGGTGCAGACAGTGAACGCGAATGCGGCAAGGAGCGTAAATGGCAGAGTGCAAGCGCCCCCGCATAAAGGTGAAGAGAGAGCAGAAAGAAAAACGTTTTGTGTGAACGTGCCTTTTTCTATTTTTTGTGTAGATCTGTCGTAATATGTCATTGGTGTGCACATGTATGAGGGAGAGAGGGAAACTCTCTCTCTCTCACACAACTTCATGTCACAAATTCATGGCGGCCAGACGCGGAAGCGCCGGCGAGATGTCTCGTCCCAAAAACTGACGCACGCGGGGCGCGCAGCGCGCGCGACCGGGACGCAAAGACCCCGGCCACAGTCTCACCTGCGCGGCCACCTCGCTGAGCGGTGCGCCGGCAAAGGCCCGCGTTGACTTGACCTCCTCGCCAATCTTGAAGACCACGTCGACGTTGCCTGCAAGCCCGGCGCCCTTGGGCCCGTCGACCGTGCCCGAGAATGTCCACTCCTTGAACGTGACGGCCTTCTCGGACTTTTTGTCCCCCAGAAGCCCGTCGAACAGGCCCATGCGCGGCGCGGCCGCAGCCTGCCGCAGCGCGCGACGGTGCTGCTGCGGCATCATGCCCATTGCGGCGGGCGCGAAGGCGGCCCCCTGCGCCGCGATCGCGGCGGCGACGGCGAGCGCGGCGGCGGTGCGGTGGCTCATTGCGGGCGTGGCAGCGGTATCGGTGGTGCAAGCGTTGGTGTCAGGCGGACTGGGCGCGTTGCTTAGCTTGGCCTTGCGCGTTGAGCCTTTGAGAATCTTCGCCTCTAATCCAATATGATTTTGAACCGTTGCTGTTTAACCAGCAATAGTTACCTAGGTAAAAATGGGGGAGAACACCCAGGATATGAAAGCATCTATTTTCGATGATGGGGGACTCATCTCGAACGAAACATTTGAAAATCAAATCTTTTGGTCAGGAGATTACAATCTGGAGGAAATTTTACTACAAGGGGTGAGTTTTTTTTCTCCCCCCGGTTTGGAGTAGTCGGAACGCGAATCTTGTCAGATCAATCGTGCCCCCGACCCGTGTCCTTCTAAAGCGTGCGAGTGGGGTTCAGGGTCGCAGGGAACGCTGTGCCACAGGATCTACACGTGACGACCTGACTCGCCGCCCTGCAGTCGAGATGCCTCGCTTCAGCCGTGTCGTCCTTGCGTCGTGCCTCGTGGGCAGCGCTTTGGGCTTCGAGCAGCTCGCGGGTTTCAAGATGCCCTCGCTCCAGGGCATGCAGAAGGCCGCGCAGAACAAGGCAAAGTTCGGCGACAAGAAGCTCGCCATCGTCACGGGGACCTCGTCAGGTGCTTGTTGACACCACCGCGCCTGCACGGCATCACGCCCGGCCGCCCGCGTGCGCGACATCCTCTGCCTTCGTCCCCGGCGCTCGTGTCCAGATCCCACCTGTCTGTGTCAACTTGACGGACGTGTGCATGCAGGTCTCGGACGCGCGACAGTCAAGCACCTCCTGCGCACCGGCGAATATCACGTCATTGGCGCCGTGCGCGATCTTGAAAAGGTCTCGCCTCCACCGTCGGCCTCCACTCTCGCAGTCCCTGCCGTGTCTGCTCTTGCTCACGCGGGTTTGTGTGTGCTGAACTGGCAGATGGAAGCAGTCGCGGAGATGGATGAGTTGGACATGGAAAACTTCACGCCCATGTTGTGCGACCTGAACGGCAGAAATTCTCAAAGTACTCTCTCTGGTGCCTTTATACAGTAAATGTACTAGGGCACTGACTTTTGAGAGTTGGTGCCTAGACTTCGCATGCGTTCGCAACTTCTGCGATGAGGTGGTCAAGTTTGCAAACGACAAGCCCCTCGACAGGCTCGTGTGCAACGCCGCCGTCTACCAGCCCTCGCTCGACCACGCCAAGTGGTCCAAGGACGGCATCGAGCAGCAAATACAGTCTAACTTCTTGTCACACTTTCTCATGATCTCCAAGCTGATGCCCCACATGGCTGGCGCCAAAGGTTGGACCCGTGGCCCTCCTTCTGTACACACGCACGCGCTGGTCGGCTTCGTACACTTGCGCCGCGCGCTACGGCAGCGCTCGCTGCCATAATCCAGCCTGTGCTCTCGTGCGAAGCAATGTCGAGGGCTTTTCTTGGGCAGCCTGGCCTGTCATGTTGCAGGATGTTGCGTCTTCTTTTTCTCCTAACGCATGTGCCTGTCGCTTCGTTTACCCTTCGGCGCGCGAAAATTTCTCCTCTTCTTTCCTCCGCTCCTCGAACATGTCTCCTTCCTCTGCCCCTCGAACATGCCTCCGCCTTGGCCACCCTTGTCAACCCAATCGCGCCGAACGTCTTTTGATTTCCCCCCTGACATGTGTGCATATGTTTGCATTATGTGTGTATATCATCCTTGCGATAATCATCCGTGCGCGCCGAACGTCTTTTGATTCCCCTTGCATCGTCTTCTTTTCTCCCTCTTCGTTGTCTTGCGCACGTGTCTTGTGCTGCCGCTCCCCCTTGCGCACGTGTCCGATGTGATACCGTTCCCCCTTTGCTGCACTGCCGTTTGCGCAGTCGCTGGAGGTAATATTCATGTGTGTGTGTGTGTGCTGACATGTAGTGAGTGACGCATGTAGTGTGTGTGTGTGCTAAACATGGAGAGACACATGTAGTGCTACACATGTCGTGCTGGAGGAGAGAGAGAGGGTTTATTTGAGGGCACTTCAGGATGAGAGAGTTCTCTCTCCGGAGGAGAGCGAGAGAGAGAACGATGGGCTGGGTATCTGACACAAGATGTTGATTATGGGGTCTATGTGCGTGTTGCAGGGCCGCGCATCACTATGGTGGGCTCTGTCACGGGCAACGACAACACAGTGGGTGGTGGCGGCGTGTACCCGATCGCGGATCTCAAGGATTTGGACGGACTCAAGGCCGGAGCACGAAACCCCATCTCCATGATGGACGGTTACGCTTTTAACGGGGCCAAGGGATACAAGGACTCGAAGCTTGCGCTCATGATGTTGTCCAACATGCTGCACGACAAGTACCACCGCCAGACGGGCATCGCCTTCAGCTCCATCTACCCCGGGTGCATTGCTGAGTCCCCGCTCTTCCGCGAGAAGCGCCCCTGGTTCCGAAAGTACTTCCCCGTCTTCATGAAGTTCATCACGGGCGGCTACGTAGGAGAGGAAGAGGCCGGGCAGCGTCTCTTCCAGGTGATGCATGACCCGCGATGCTCAAAGTCAGGCGTCTACTGGTCCTGGAATGGCGGGCCGCGTGAGGGCCGTGGTGCCGAGGCTATTGAGAAGGGCGGACAGATCGCCGGCGCCGGCGGGGCTGGCGGCGGATGGGACAGCATCTATGAGAACGACCAGTCTGACAAGGTGCTCGACAAGCGCAAGGCCGAAAAACTCTGGGACTTTGCTACCAACATCGTGGGCGCCGAGTGGCCCGAGGCCAACCAACCCAAGTCGCCGTGCCCCACCCTCAAGGTTGTCGGCCTTGCCACAAAGTTTTTGGAACGCCGCGAGGAGGAGAAGCGCATGGCGTACCGGCCTGGTATCGACGCAGCACCGGTCTTTGCTGCCAAGAAGGAGGCGCTCTTCGACCGCGAAATCGCGATGATCAAGGGTATCCAAACCAAGCTCCTGGGCGAACTGCCGGAGAATGCCGTCAAGGGCAATATGTTTGACGGAGGCGTTGCGTCGGTCCCTCGCCCTGGGACGGCGCGCCCTGTGGACTACACCACGACTCTCCGCCGCGCGTAAGCTGTTCGCCGCTGCTTGCTTAGTATACCCGGTGCAAATGCGTGGGCTTCTGCGAGATCCTGGAATCTCCGCACGGGGCCTGGTCATTTGTATTTTATTGTTTTCTCCCCTGTTCGTGTGAGGTGTTTTGTTTAAAGGTGTGGTGGAGGTGGTGGAGCTCGCTGTACATGTAACTCAAAGACAGCATTTGCGTCTTCTTGGAGAGATTGCACTGGCGTCGTGTAACGCGCGACGATGTCGCCGGATTCAATATAAAGCCTGTGTAAATTGTCGGGAGTGTTTTGTGTGAACAGAAACTTTTGTTCCAAGTGTCTGACCTCCCCTTCCTGTCTCACTTCCTTTCTCCCTCTCTCTCCGTCTGGTCATTTGAAAAACGATGCCCTCCTCTCTCCCTTCTCTCTCTCCCCCCCTTTCTCACTCCCGCCACCTCACTCCCAATTCCATCTCTCCCTCCTCCCCCCCTTCCCCTTCTCTCTTCCCCTCCCCCTTTCCCCTCTTTTTCCATTCTCTTCTCCCCTTTCCCCGCTGTTGAAAAAACATGCTTCTCAAAAGCCGTTGGCCCGCAGGGACAAAAGAGAATTCCAAACATGTTTTTTCCTTCTTGCTGGGTGCCGGGAGGCACGAGCTGCGTGGTACCTGACACGATTCACATTGAATGCGATTCTCGACCGTGACGACAACACAACGCAACATGAAGCTGAGCTCACTTGGGAGGGACCCAAAGAAGGCCATTGCGCTGGGCGAGCTCGCATAGCTGGAGCTGAAAGTTCGGATTCTGCAAGATGGAGGGCCTCGCCGCCGAACAGTCTGCAAAGAGGTCAAGCAGGTTGCGACGGTCTCGCATCATGAGGTAGGCGACTACTATGGTCGCGGACCGATTGACGCCCGCCATGCAATGCACGAGCACCGCGCCGCCTTCGGCGTGCGCACTTGCAATAAACTCACTGGCCGGCTTGAAAAAAGTATCCAGCAGCGGAAAGTTTCGGTCGTCGCGTGCGGACAGCTGTAGGTACGCGATGCCGCGGGCCTTGTAGTCGTCGACCGGATCACGGCACACGCTCGGTGCGAGGTTCAGTACAGCGCTTACACCGAGTCGACCGAGCATGTCCAGGTTGGCGGCGTGCGCACCACTGCCAACAAATAGCGTTGGCTCGCCCGGCATTCGAGTGGGCTCGTCCTTGCCAGAGGGGATCCTACCTCGCGCCCTCGCCAGGTCTATCGCCGCTGCCACAGATGGGCGCAGTTGCTGGAGCATCACCCGTCCTGCCGTGGGCGTGAGCTGCGGGCAGGATGGTGCAGAACTGCTTGTTGCCGTTGGTGGAGCTGCGGATGGCGGCGGCATGGTGCTTTCCTGACTGCTTTCTTAGCACCTCTTGCACAGATCGGTGCGTGCCTCGCAATCACCGAAGGTGGAGAGAGGCGGGAGCCCGTGTTGCACGCGACGCGCTCGAGGTCTTCTGCCATGTGAGGCAAGCATAGGCAGCCACGAACTGACGGGCAAAATGGGTGGACTGCTTCGTTCGGGAAGCGCGCGGCGGTGCAGCCTCGCGCTGCAGCTGCAGGCGACGGCCCTCCTGTGCCTGCTGATGCAGGTGGTGTGGTGAGACCGTGCACGGGGCTAGGCGGTTGCAGTGCGGGGGGTGCACGCGCCTTGATCTCTTGCACATTCGAAGAGGCCGGGTTACATGTGTATTTAGGCAGCACTGAGCGCGGACACAGCGGTGATGATTGATGCAGAGTCAGCAACTTGTGTGTGTGCAGACTGCGGGCGGCGGTGCGAAGGGCGGTGCGGGGGTTTGGGCGCATGCTGGTGCACCTGCACCCGGTGCCCTCACGCTGCGCGGCAGTGCCGACTCTGCTCGAGGCGCGATGTGTCCATCAGGGAGGTGCTGGGCCAGCGGAAAGAACGGGGGGGTATGCGGGGTCGTGCTGCACATGCGCGGAGGGTACCGCGACAGCGACATCGTGAGGCACTACGTCCTCGTCATGACCCCGGCGCCCCAAGGCGTTGAAGAGCACGAGCTCCTCCGCGCTATCCATGTGCTCTCCACCTGCCTCGCCCCCCTCCACTTCTTGCCCCCATCCCTGCCCTCCTCGTCTCACTGCACCCAACCTCCTCTTGCCCTTACCCCGCACAGCAGCTGCCTTCCCCTGCGCACAGTGAAATGAGAGTCTACTTCATGCTATCAACAAATAATTTTTTTATCCATAGCATGATTAATATTTATAATGATACGCGCACCTGTGGGACCCCGCAGGCGGCCGAGGCGCAATCTGCGAGGACGCGCGTCGGCGGAGCAAATGATGGCGCGGCAGGTGCCACGACCGCGCACGATGCGGTGTCTGATGGGGAAGCAGCACAGAGAGGCATGGATGTGGGCGCTGGTGGTGGTGCGGGCAGAGGCGGCGAAGGAGAGGGGGACAGTGGTACCAGTGCTGCAGCTGGAGGCGTAGAGGCGCCGGTCCAAGTGGGGGTGGGCGCCGAGAGTAACGGCGAAGGAGGCGGGGGGGCGAGGAGACAGGTGTCCGAGGATGCGAGCGCGAGTGCGGTGGGAGGGGAGACTTTGGTGAGGCAAGAGGCGGAGGCGGAGGCGGCGGACGTGCGCATGACACTCTCGGCGGCGTTGCATCGGTGTGCCGATGTAGCCAAATGTGTTTGTCTTGCTTGTGGTGTTGAACTTGTGGTAAACGATCCTCTCCTCCTCACGTGACAAGCATGTATCCTCCTTCTGCCACAGGTGCAACACCACAGGCTACGTGATATTCAATACGTACAGCCCTGCACACTTGATTACTACACACTTCTGCATACTGCCCCACATGGCTTCATTGGCACTACGTGACTTGCGTTTTTTTTTTCCACCACGTCTTGAGATTCACTACCTACTGCCCTACATACTTTACTACTACACACTGTCCCGCGTACTTTGCTTGCTTCTACATGGTTACATTACTTTACTGCATACTTTACTGCATACTTTACTAGGTATACCATATAGTAAAGCACGTTATTGCTTACTACATAATTTACTACATAATTTACCACATATTAGAATACTTGTCGTCATTTAAGCTACTACGCGCTTGACCAGGTATGCCATGTTACTACATACTTTACTACATACTTTACTACATAATGTACTACTTGTAGCGTAATACTTGTCGTCATTTAAGCTACTACGGACTTGACCAGGTATGCCATGTATCTCTACCACAAGGGCAACACCACGGGAGCGGAGCAGCAGCTCAAGAAGGCTGTGGAGAGCGACCAGAACCACGTCGGAGCACTCGCTGACTATGCGTGCCTTACGGTACACGTAGTAAATTATGTAGTAAAGTATGTAGTAATGTAAAAATTACGTCGGAGCACTCGCTGACTGTGCGTGCCTTACGCTACAAGTAGTACATTATGTAGTAAAGTATGTAGTAAAGTATGTAGTAAAGTATGAACCACGTCGGAGCACTCGCTGCATGCCTTACGGTGCCAAAAAATAAAATGAATAGGCGTGCCTTGAGGTAGCACAAAAAAAATCTCTCGAATAAATGGCAGTGTCCTTGGAGACAACCAACTGCATGGCGCTGCTAGTGTGCAGTAAAGTGTCTAGTAAAGTTTGTGGTAAATAATGTATGTCCTTGGACACGACCAATTGCATCGCGGTGTTAGTGTGTAGTAAAGTATGCAGTAAAGTGTGTGGTAAATAATATATGTCCTTGGAGATGACCAACTGCATAGCGGTGCTATGTGTAGAGCTGACTTCTTTTGTACTACGCGTGTCTTCAGTGTTTCTTACTAGAATGTGTTCTTTTACTAGAGTGCGATCGCTTACAAGAGTGTCTCTTACTAGGGTAGCTGACTTCTTTTGTACTACGCGTGTCTTCAGCACCGACTGCGCCGCGAGTACCAGCGGGCTGATCTCCTCTACGGTGATCTCATTTTTTTTATAATTTTTAATTTTGATTCGCCGCGAGTACCGGCTGGTCTCCTCTACGGTAATGTGTGTGTGTGTCATACATACATACGTACGTACGTATATGCATACATACGTATATACTTACATGCACACACACACACACACACACACACACACACACACACACACACACACACACACACACACACAGAGCGCGTCCTGAATCTGGAGCCCGGGAACGTGCAGACCTTGTGCAACAGGTATCCTCCTCCTCATATTACATGCATGTATCCTCCTCCTCATATGACATGCAGACCTTGAGCAACAGCGCGTGGCTGCACTACACCAAGGACTACTCCAACATGGACACGGAAAAGGTGCTAATATATATATATATATAAGTGTGTGTGTGTGTGTGTGTGTGTGTGTGTGTGTGTGTGTGTGTGTTTGTGTGTGTTTGTGTATGTGTGTGTGTGAGTGTGTGTGCGTGTGTACAGCGCATGGCTGCACCACACCAATGACGCTCCGATATGAACACGGGAAATGCGAGCAAACATTCTTCTCAAATTCAAGTGTCGTAGTATATTTCTCTCTATATATATAGTCAGTCCCAAAATATTTACGTATATATAATATATATATATATATATATATATATATATA
>Ga0315905_10009089_pt1 | contig 10064 bp, 6 predicted proteins | sample LakEriMetagenome_5_FD_203522 | JGI IMG/M metagenome (GOLD analysis project Ga0315905, IMG submission 203522) | Freshwater fungal communities from buoy surface, Lake Erie, Ohio, United States - Buoy 4 MA121 | ecosystem: Environmental > Aquatic > Freshwater > Lake | place: USA: Lake Erie, Ohio... | reverse complement strand
ACGCAACTTCCATCTGCCTCAACTTCGGACTAGCGAAGCAGTTTGGCGGCAAAACCAATTTGCGTTTCGACGATACCAATCCTGTAACCGAAGACACCGAGTATGTCGACAGCATTCGCAACGACATCAAGTGGCTGGGCTTTGAATGGGCCAATGAATTTTACGCAAGTGATTATTTCGATACGCTCTATGCATTTGCTGAAAAGCTCATCGGTGAAGGCTTGGCTTACGTCGACGATAGTTCAGCAGAAGAAATTGCTGCCATGAAAGGCACGCCCACCGAGCCTGGTAAGCATTCACCATTCCGCGATCGAAGCGTAGAAGAAAACCTCGACTTGTTTCGTCGCATGCGTGCGGGTGAATTCAAGGAAGGTGAAAAAACATTGCGTGCGAAGATTGACATGTCTTCACCCAACATGCACCTGCGCGACCCGTTGATGTACCGCATCAAATTCGCGCATCACCACCGCACAGGCGACAAGTGGTGTATCTACCCGATGTACGACTTCGCGCACGGACAGAGCGATTCGATTGAAGAAATTACACACTCCATTTGCACGCTTGAGTTTGAAGTGCACAAGCCGTTGTACAACTGGTTCATCGAGAAGCTCAGTATTTTCCCGAGTACACAATATGAATTTGCACGTCGCAATTTGAATTACACTGTAATGAGCAAGCGCAAGCTGTTGCAGTTGGTGAATGAAAAGCACGTGAACGGATGGGACGATCCGCGCATGCCCACTGTGAGTGGCTTGCGCAGACGTGGTTATACCCCCGAGAGCATTCGCCACTTCTGCGACCTCGTCGGAATTGCACGTCGTGAAAATGTGATTGATGTAGGACTTCTCGAGTTCTGTATTCGCGAAGACCTCAACAAATCGGCTACGCGTCGCATGGTAGTGCTCGATCCCATCAAGCTCATCATCGACAACTACGAAGAAGGCAAAGTGGAAATGCTTCACGGAGAAAACAATCCGGAAGTAGAAGGCGGTGGCGGCTCACGCGAGATACCGTTCAGTCGCGAACTGTGGATTGAGCGCGACGACTTCATGGAAGAACCACCGAAGAAATTCTTCCGTTTGGGTCCCGGCTTGATGGTGCGTTTGAAGCACGCATACATCGTGAAGTGCGAATCGTTTGTGAAAGATGCAAACGGCAACATCACCGAAGTGCATTGCACCTACATCCCTGAAAGCCGCAGCGGTAATGATACCAGTGGCATCAACGTGAAAGGCACCATGCACTTCGTGAGCGCATCGCATGCAGTGCCTGTGCAGGTAAACTTGTACGACCGTTTGTTCAAGGTGGAAAATCCATCGGCCGAAGAAGGCGACTTCAAGAGCTACATCAATGAAAACAGTTTGCATGTGGTGACCAACGCGATGGCTGAACACGATTTGAGCAACGCGCAAGTGGGCGACAAATACCAGTTTATTCGCTTGGGTTATTTCACGCCTGACCTTGCGTCAACTCCCGATAAACTCATCTTCAATCGCACCGTGACGTTGAAAGACTCATGGGCTAAAGCCAACAAATAAGATGTCGCGCATTACCATCAACAACATGCGCATGCACGCCTACCACGGCTGCTGGGAAGAAGAAGCTATCATCGGCGGCGACTATGTTGTAGACGTAGCACTCACGCTCGACTTCAGCGGCGCTGCTGCGGGCGACGACCTCTCACAAACAGCAGACTATGTGCTCGTACGTGAAATCGTGTACCACGAAATGGCCATCCGCGCCAAGCTCATCGAAACTGTTGCGCATCGTATCAAAGACGCGTTGAAAGGAGCCCTGCCCATGGTCGACAGCGTGTGGGTGCGCATCACAAAAGTGAACGCGCCGATGGGAGGGCAAGTGGAGAGTGTGAGCGTGGAAGTGGGGGACTAAGGAGTGGGTACTGGGGACTGAGGACTAGAGACAGTTGATGCACTTACATTTACTGCTGCGCGCTATTCCGGTGCAACGAACTTCCAATTGGCAATCACGCCATTCAACAAGATAACTGCACTAACCGTCCCCAGTATTCAGTCTCCAGTACTCATAACAGCAGCCACGCAAACAGCACCGACATCAGTATCTGCCAACCGAGGATTGCCAGCGCAGCTTTGCCCCACTCGTTCTTCTTGTACTTCTCGGGGTACTTGCGTACTCGGTAGGCGCTATACGCGGAAAGACACACGCCCACAAAGGCCACGACCAACGCCGGAATGAAAACACCCGGACCAAACGACAACGGAACAATCACTTCAAACCAAGTGAGCATGCCCGCAATTTTTTGCAAGGCTACAGCAGCTAGCACCGTGATTACCGCATACTTCCCAACAGGATCGATTTCCCTGTATTGCTTCTGAGGCTTGAAGGGTTTTTTGAGGGTGTCGGCTTCGAGGGGCGAAGGAGCAGTGGCGAGGGGAGAAGGGAGAATGGAGAATAGAGAATGGGGATTCGGATGGCTTGCTATGTTATCTGCAAGAGTCGTGGGAGCAATGTCCTCCTTAAAAGAAGTATCTTCAGAATTATCTGAAACTACCTCCACTTTGGTAGTCTTTAACCTTTGCGGTTTTTGGAGCTCTTTATTCTGATCAAGCTCAACGTGCTGTATCGTGCAAACGCGCAACGGACGCTCCATTCTCCATTCTCCATTCTCCAATCCGCCTTTACCATTCTCAACTCTACCTGTTCGCCCTTCGACGTGGTATCCCGGCAAGTAATGCCTGCGCTCAATGGAACACGAAGTGACGATAACAACGAATAGAAAAAATGTGAGCAGTTGCTTCATGCGGCGAGAGATTAACAAGAGTATATTTTTTTCTTTAACCGCAGAGACGCAAAGAAATTCTCGAGTTATTTCTCTGCGGTTAAAACAAAAATCAATGCACCACCAACTTCCCTGCGGTCTTAGCACGCACTTCATCGAGTGTCACATCGGGGGCTAGTTCTACGAGGTGGAAAGCACCATCGTGAATGTCGAACACACCCAAATCACTCACCACCTTCTTTACACAACCAACACCCGTGAGTGGCAACGTGCAATGAGGAAGCAACTTCGAATTGCCTGCCTTGTCGCAATGCTGCATGGCTACGATGATATTCTTCGCAGAAGCCACCAAATCCATCGCACCACCCATGCCCTTCACCATCTTGCCGGGAACCTTCCAGTTGGCAATGTCGCCGTGCTCGCTTACTTCCATTGCACCCAGAATGGTGAGGTCAATTTTCTGCGCGCGTATCATGCCGAAGCTCATGGCCGAATCAAACACCGCACTGCCCGGAAGCATCGTGATGGTTTGCTTTCCTGCGTTGATCAAATCCGCATCTTCATCGCCATCGAATGGAAAGGGGCCCATGCCCAGCAAGCCATTCTCCGACTGCAATTCCACTTCAATTCCTTGCGGTAGGTAATTCGCCACCAGCGTTGGAATACCAATGCCTAGGTTTACATACATACCGTCTTTTACTTCTTGTGCGATGCGCTTTGCAATGCCTATTTTATCGAGTGCCATGTGATTGCTGAATTAGAATTATGAACGCTGACGAACGGTGCGCTGCTCAATGCGTTTCTCGTAGTTGCTTCCCTGGAAAATACGGTGCACATACACACCGGGTGTGTGAATCATATCCGGATCCAACTCACCGTCGGGTACCAATTCTTCCACTTCAGCTATCGTGATTTTTCCGGCCATCGCCATCATAGGATTGAAATTGCGGGCTGTCATGCGAAACACAAGATTGCCCTTCGAGTCGCCCTTCCATGCCTTCACCAATGCGAAGTCTGCATCGAAGGCATACTCCAACAAATAATTCTTGCCGTTGAAGTTGCGCACTTCCTTGCCAATGCCCACTTCGGTGCCTACGCCGGCCGGTGTGTAGATGGCCGGCATTCCATAACCTGCGGCCATGCAACGCGTGGCGAGTGTGCCTTGTGGTATCAACTCTACCTCCAACTCTCCGCTCAACATCTGGCGTTCGAATTCATCGTTTTCGCCAACGTAGGAAGAAATCATTTTCTTCACCTGCTTCGTTTGTAGCAACAAGCCCAATCCGAAATCATCGACGCCGGCATTGTTGGAAATACAGGTAAGATTTTTCACGCCCTTGCGAACAAGTTCGGTGATACAGTTTTCTGGAATTCCGCACAAACCAAAGCCGCCCACCATGAGCGTCATGCCGTCGGAAATGCCATTACACGCTTCTTCAGCGTTCTTTACTACTTTATTGATGGGCATAGTACGTTGACCTTTAATACGGGTCAAAGTTAGTAGAATCGGAAGGAATGTACTCTTCCGTTTCGCGCGGAATTCCTACCGGCTGGTCTTGATTTTCATCAGTCTCGCGCTCGCCTTCGCCAAATAACTCATCGTAGTCATCCAGTCCAACCGGACCTCCAACCGTCGGTGTGACGCGCGCCTCACAACCCATGGGCACTTCGAAATCGCCCTTAGAAACATCCAGCTTGGAATCGGCATACACCTTCTTCATGAAATAACCATAAATGGGGAGACCGGTATTTGCTCCCTGGCCAATGGCCGTACTGCTGAAGCGCACAGTTGGGTCTTGCGCTCCAACCCAAACACCTGTTACGAGATCAGGCGTGAGGCCAATGAACCATCCATCGGTGTTGTTTTGCGTGGTGCCCGTTTTACCGGCGGTCGGATAGGTAATACCGCCGTATGCCTTGCCTGCATTGCGCAAACGCACACCCGTTCCGCTTCCGCAGCTTCCATCCACGACGGCCTTCATCATGGTGAGCATTTCGTAGGCAGCACATGGATCGAGTGCTTGCTCTACCGTTGGCTCTGCTTCAAAAATGGGCGTACCGTTCTTGTCTTCTATACGCAGTAAAAACGTTGGTTTGATATACACTCCTTGGTTGGCAAACGAACTCAAAGCACCCACCATCTGGTAGAGTGGGATGTTGGCAGCACCCAATGAAAGCGGTCCTACCGGATCAAGGTGTGCGCTAATTCCCAGTCGACGCGCCAAATTGATGATGTTATCGATACCGTATTGTTGCGCCATGCGCGCCGCCACCGTGTTGACCGAATTCGCAAGTGCGCAACGCATCGTGTAGGTGCCGTAACCGCCACCGCTGTTTTGCGGACACCAGCTGCCCCAGCAAAACTGCGAACCATCCACCGGATCTTTCGGTGATTTCCCCATGCGCAATGCGGTTGCATAAACCAACGGCTTGAAAGTAGAGCCCACCTGACGAGCCGATTGATACACGTTATCGAACTTAAAATGCTTGAAGTCGATACCGCCCACCCAGCACTTCACCTGGCCCGTATGCGGGTCGACCGACATCATGCTGGCGTGCAAAATGCTCTTGGTGTATTTGATACTATCGAGCGGTGAAAGCAAGGTGTCCTTATCGCCGAGGTGATGGTACACCTTCATGCGCACAGGCTTCTTCATGATAGCATCCACCTCTGCATCCGAAAGCACCGGCCATTGATGCCCACAGCCATCCTTCGATTCCTGGCAATGGTAAATCTCTCCCGAATCGCCCTTCTCCTTTCGAATGTAGAAGCCCGGACGATTGCAATCGGGACACAACTTACCGGTGAGCATCATATAGCGCTCGCTCGATTCGAGTGCGCGCTTCATGATGGCCTCTCTGTTGCTTTTGCTGATTCCGTTGTAGAACGGATAATTCTCTGCTTTTCTCCGCCCAACATCCTTGGTGAAAGCCGGCTGCAGTTCCTTCCTTAAATGCTCGTGCACCGCCCATTCGGCATATTCCTGCATGCGCGAATCGAGGGTCGTGAAAATCTTCAGTCCATCACGGTAAATATCATATGGCTGCCCATCGGCCTTGGCGTATTTCAAATTCCCCTTGTCGTCCTTTTGCTGAAGCAAGTCCTCGAGCTCGGCACGTAAGACCTCGCGGAAATACGGCGCCAATCCTTCATCATGACTCATGCGCTGAAAATCGATGCCCAGTGGCAATGCACGCAGCGAATCGTATTGTGCTTCCGTCAGAAAATCGTACTTCACCATTTGATCCAACACCACCTCACGACGCTTCAACACCAGCGAGTCGCGCTTGATGGGATTGAACAACGACGAGTTCTTGAGCATCCCTACCAACATGGCCGATTGCTGCACATTGAGCGAGTCGGGAGTGGTGTTGAAGTAGATGTGCGCGGCCGACTTGATGCCGACAGCTTGATTCAAAAAGTCGTATTGGTTGAGGTAAAGAGAGATGATTTCGTCTTTGGTGTATAGACGCTCAATTTGGCATGCGATAATCCATTCCCTGATCTTCTGGAACCCGCGTTTCACAACGGAAACATTCTGATATTCCTTGGTGAACTGCATTTTAGCCAACTGTTGGGTAATGGTGGAACCACCTCCCCCCTGCCCCGCCGTGAAAACAGCGCGGAATAGCCCCCAATAATCGACGCCGCTGTGCTCTCTGAAACGAACGTCTTCGGTAGCCAAAAGAGCGTTTACCAGATGGGGCGGCAACTCGCTAAACTTGGCATCGCTTCGATTTTCTTTGTAATAGGCTCCCAAGGTTCTGCCGTCGGCCGACACCACTTGTGAAGCCAGGCTCACCTTTGGGTTGGCCAACAATTCCACCTCCGGCAATCCACTCAACATAGCTGCTGAAAGCACCCCGAGTATCAGAATAATCGGCGTCAACGCTAGTATCCAAAGCAATCGCGCTCTGCCCAAAAAATTATTGGATGTCTTTTTTGCCATGATTCTTCTAACTAACAAAACTAGGCTTGTAGCCTATATGAACTGCAATAACCCTCGCTTGTTGCACACATCGACCCGTTAGCAATTCAACCCCACTCCATTTTATTTTTCTATCGGCGCAACTGTTAGGGTAGGTAGGGTGTTATTGCGTTAATCAGTAAAGGAAAAAACCAAAAAATTATGAGACTTCTCTCGTTGTTAATCGCTCTAGTAATCAGCTCGGCAACATTCGCTCAAACCGAATGGGGATGTACCGATCCTACAGCCAACAATTACGACCCGAATGCGACCGGTGATAATGGCACTTGCTGTTATGAAGGAGTTTGGTACCAGGTGAGCGCCAGCACACCCATCTACTTTTCTTTTTACAACGACCAATTGGGTTACCTCGGGGCAGCCGACTTTCCTGAGCAAACCGGCGTTTGTGTCCCGGATGTATGCACTTCGGTGAACGTGCATTCGCAGTATGGTATCGACGATTACACTTGGACCATTTCCGATGCCCAAGGAAATGTGATTGTTACCCGAGAGGTAGTAGATAACTTCTATGACTATATCATTTTGACTCCAGGCTCAGAAATTTCAGGATGCCTTGATCCACAGGCGTGCAACTTCGACCCACAAGCCAACTGCTACGACTTTAACTCGTGCGACTACAGCTGCTGGGGCTGCACCAACCCGCTTTCTGTTAACTACAATCCGGCTGCAACCATCGACGATGGAACTTGTTGCTCTGAATCGAACTACCTCACGGGTGTAGTTTCAGGTTCGACCGATAGCCTCTCGATGATGTGGTACCTCACTTCGATTGATGGAACCTACAGCTATGGAATGCCCAACGGGTCTTCTATATGCGTTCCGAATGGCTGCTATTTCATCAGCATCTACTCTCCCATTTTCCAGGGATCGGCGCAATTCACCTTTACCAATGTGAACGGCGAGGTTGTATTCAGCCAAGCTATCGAAACGCCCTACCCTATTACCTTCACCATGGGTGATGGAACGCCCGGCTGTGGCGACCCTGCTGCCTGCAATTACGCGCCAAGCGCTACTTGCACCTCTTATTATCTCTGCACCTACGATTGCTACGGTTGTACGAATCCGCTTGCAGCTAACTACGACTCAACCGCCATCTTTGATAACGGATCTTGCTGCACGCAGTCCTACACCATTTCGGGCACAGGTGAATTTCAATACAGCGTAAGCAATTCCCAAACGGCCTTTACAGCCGGCGGGGTATTCCCTCAATCAACCGGATTCTGTCTTCCCGATGGCTGCTTCTTCCTCGACTTATGGAGCCTTACAAGCGAAAACTTTGAATGGACATTGACCGATGCCGCGGGCCAAGTGATTGCATCAGGCGCTAACAGCTACTACTACGCATCGCAGAGCTTCTCAAACAACGCCAGCATTGGCTGCCTCGACCCATACGCATGCAACTACGATGCAACTGCTACCTGCCAAGACTATTCTATGTGCTCGTACGATTGTTATGGCTGCACCGATTCAACGGCTTCCAACTTCGATCCGAATGCACTGCTCAGCAACAACTCATGCTGCTATGCATCGTATTACGAAGTGCAACTCTCTGCTCCGGGAACTTGGTATGCCTATAGCTACGACGGTTCAAGTGGAGGTTCAGGACACTACCCGGAAACAACAGGATTTTGTTTCGATGAAGGATGCCTGTCTTTCATTGCATATCCCGATGGATTTAATGAACCGAACTTCTCAGCATCCATTCTTCTGAATGGCGAAGTGGTTACCTCGGGTAATCTCAATGAAATGATCGGCGGCATTGAACTCGGCCTTGCCAATAATGAAATCATTGGTTGTGGCGATGCGTATGCCTGCAATTATGACCCTACAATCAACTGTCCTGACTACAACGCTTGCGATTACTCATGCTACGGTTGCACCAATGCTGCTGCACCCAACTACAATCCGAATGCGACCATCGACAACGGTACTTGCTGCTACAACGACTGGTACACCATGCAGCTTTCAGGTCCTGCCTATTGGTCAATTACATCATTGACTGACTATACATACAGCTTTGGCAATTATCCCGAACAAAGCGGATTCTGCATTACAGGCTCTTGCTTCCAGCTTTCTGCGTGGTCGTACGATGCAACGGACGTGGGTTATACCATTTTCGATGCCGCCGGAAACATCATCGCTTCAGGAACAATCGGCTACAATGACTACGCTGTAACCATCGCATTCAACGGTGTTTCATTGGGTTGTGCCGATCCACAGTCATGCAACTACGACCCTTCAGCAGGATGCATGGACTACCTCACCTGCGATTACAGCTGCCTCGGTTGCACCGACCCAACAGCTCCTAATTATGATGCAACGGCTACACAAAACGATGGCTCTTGCTGCTATAATAATTGGTATACCATTAGTGCATCCGAAAGCTTCTACTGGTACATCATCGATCAGTACATGAATTATTACGGAGGCATTTATCCTGAACAAAATGGATTCTGCTCCATGGATGACTGTTTCACCATGCAGGCCTATTCACTTTCGTTTAACCCTCTTAGCCTTGAAATTACCAATCAGAATGGGGTTGTTTTATACTCAGGCACTTCTAGCAACGGCAACTACTACGATTTCATTTCGGTAAGTAATACCAATGAAATCAGTGGTTGTACCGACCCTAGCGCATGCAACTACAACTCAGAAGCAACGTGCGATGACGGATCTTGCAACTTGTGCTTTGGTTGTACCAACCCTTCAGCACTCAACTACGATGCGTGGGCATGGTTTGATGATGGAACCTGTATCTATGAGATGATGCCTCCTTTGATGGGCATGACCATGTTGCCCGATGAGATTAACAATCAATTCTGGGTTCGTGTAGAAATGATGGATGAAGGAAATGGAGCTCCATATATTTTGAGCACAAGCTTCGACAGTCAAGTGATGATGATGAATGCAGCTGGACAATACCTCGCAGGTCCTTACCCATGTGATGCATCAATCGACTTCACGCTGCAAAGTATGGAAGCCGGAATGATGGAATACATGAACGCATCGATGGAAGGCAATTGCGCGATTGCACAGTCGGTAATTGAAATGACCCCCGAGTTTACGCTCTATCCTAACCCGGCCAACGATTGGGTGACACTTTCAGGTTGGGATGGCGCAGCGCAAGTAACCATCACCGACGTAAGCGGAAGAGTGGTTCGAGTAGAAACGCTTCGCAACAATCGCTTCGAAACTTCCATGCTAACCGACGGTATTTATGTTGTGAGCCTTACCAATGGCGAACGCACAAACAGCATGCGATTGATTGTACAACATTGATCGTGATTTTAATTAAACAAAAAAGCCGGTGCTATCAC
>Ga0315905_10009088_pt1 | contig 10065 bp, 3 predicted proteins | sample LakEriMetagenome_5_FD_203522 | JGI IMG/M metagenome (GOLD analysis project Ga0315905, IMG submission 203522) | Freshwater fungal communities from buoy surface, Lake Erie, Ohio, United States - Buoy 4 MA121 | ecosystem: Environmental > Aquatic > Freshwater > Lake | place: USA: Lake Erie, Ohio... | reverse complement strand
TGAAATAACTTGCTCTGCAAGCTGTGAGGGATCGGCAATAGCCGGTTTTTCCCCTTTTTTAACGAATGTCTTTTTGGCAACAAAAAGCGAAGCATATTGGGAAAGCAACATCTCACAATATTCCGAGCGTGGATTATGGATGTCCTTCATGATATACTGCACCATCATCTTCTTAGCCTCATCGACCTTCTGTTCGCGAACCAAAAGCTTGGTGAGTTCGCTAACACCGCGCAATTCCATAGGATGCCCGGGGTTGTCCTTGAGGAAAACTTTCCACAGATCTGTCAACTCTTTCCATCTGCGCCCCTCTTTGAGAGCAGTGGTTGCCTCTTCAAGCGCATACTGAATCACTGTTTTGTCGCCATTGGCATACTTCAGAGCATTGGCGTAATTGGTGGCCGCCGCAACCTCCAAGCCGCCCTTTGACTTCTGGGCATCGGCGAGAAGTATGTAAATCTGACCGCGGAACTTTTCTGTGTCCTCGGCTTTCATCAACAACTCCATCGATGCAAAGATCTGCTCGTAGTATTCATCCTGCTTTTTAGGATCGGTCGATTGGGTTGCCTGCGCCAGCAGGATGATACCACGACGATATCGGATGTCAGAGGTAAATGTTCCCGGCGAATATTTTTGCTCATACGCTTGGAAAGACTTGAGGGTATTTTCGTAGTCATTGCGCAGGAAATCACAAAGAGCACGGCGGTAGAAGTATTCCTCCATCGTTCCCGATTTCGGATAGTCTTTCATCATTGCATCGTAATCCGCAGCAGCCTCGTCAAACTTGCCATCGGCAAAACGGGTGTTGGCAAGAATACTGCGAAGAAACTCTTTACCCTCGATGCCGGGATTGGTTTTTAAAAATGCCACAAGGAAATCACAAGTTTCCTTCATTTTTTCCTGTTTAAATAGGATCCCAGATTTAATTTCGGCTACCTGATCAACATAGATTCCCTTGGGAAATTTTTCAAGATACCAGGTGCAGTTGGCCACAGTGCTATCGCTGAGGTTCAGTTTGGTCTGGCAATAGATCGCGCCATACAAGCAAATTGAGGCCTCCGCAAATTTCGGATAATCACGGACGATGGATTCAAATCCCGCAATCGCGTACCAATGGCGGTCCATATTGAAAAAACAACGGGTAATGCGATAACGCAGCATCACATCGTAATCGGCGATCGCTTTGATCTCCTTCATCGAAGTGTTGACAAAATCCACAGTGCCGACAATCAAGGCGAGGCGGTCTTGCATTTTTTGCGGCACCGGTTTTTTGGCTTTCGTTAGCGCTTCCATCCCGCGCTTCAACACGCCCTCATAAGCCGTTAGTTGCTCCAAGCGCTCTGTCTGCAGAGCGACCACTTGGGCATGGGGTTTAACGGATGAGTAAGTGGAAAGAGCGAGTTGATAATTTTTAGACTCAAGGTGTTTGTCACCGATCTGCACTAGGCGGTGGTTCACGACAACGATAACATCTGGATAGCTGGATGTTCCCTGCACCCTTTTGAGAAGCGCAACCGCTTCGACAAGTTTTTCCTCCTCAATATAAATGTCGATCAACTTTAGGCAGGCGCGCATCATTCCCGGACCGGAAACGTTTTCTGCAATCGCCTTCTCCAGAATTTCAGCCGCTTTGGTGTAATCCTTTTTATTGATGTAGGCGTCGGCTGCATAGAAACGCGCCTCTTCAAGATACTCGGGGTTTCTCGCAGCTTTGCCCAGTGCTCTAATTGCTTCGTCCTCCTTGCCCTCGACATTCAAGAGACTGCGACCAAGGAAAAGTTGCACTTCCGATGCGTTCTGGTGGGTGGGAAACAACGTCGCGTGCATATTGAAGATCTTGGCTGCATCTTCGTATTGCTTTTCGTTGTAATGGGAAAATGCCAGAATATAAATTACCTCCTCGGTGCTGGTATTCTTTGTTTTCTCAAGAATTTTTGTGAAATTTTCAATTGCCGCTGAATAATTTTTGGCAAGGTAGGCCCTCATGCCCTCACTGTAAACGCGGTTCATGTCCTCCTGCGCACCAGCATCCAATGAAAGGATCAAGAAAATCGCCAGGATAAGCTTTCGCAAGGTTCTGATCATATGGTTTTTTATCTAAAAATTCGCATTACTGCTGCAAAAGAACTAATATCGTCACATAACGATGTCAATGAAAAAATCGATCAAATTGAAAGGAAATGTAATGAAGCCATACACTGCAATCGCTATGCCCAATTACAGGTGGATTCAGAACTGCGCAAGTACCCCCGTAAGATCAAGTCTAGTTAGAGCTAACGTTGATAAATAGGCAGAAAGTGGTTCTTCACCGCGAGGGCCAGAATTGCCAGCGAGGTACAGTAGGTTTTGCCAGGACCAGACTCTTCTCCACCGACGCTCTGCCACCAACCCTCGCGAGATTGCAGCGGCAACAATGTGGCGGGCACCATCCGCTGTGCGGTGTCTGCATGTTTTCCGCCGCGTTGATACATACCCTGGGCGTAATAATAGGTGGTGTAGTAGAACCACTGCTTTTCATTTTTAAGATCCAGCGGCAACAACAGTTCGGATGCAGACAGCACCTCATCTGCCTGATATTGGCCGCAGACTTGCATTGCCAGCAATCCTTCCGCAGTGGTCGAAATAGTGGTGGCGGGCGAGGAGTAACCGAAACCACCCGGAACGGTGGGTCCGCGGGTTTCGCCTACTGGTTTATACAAGCGCTTCATGTAACCGACAACTTTGTCAACAGCCTCACGCGGCACATCAAGTCCGGCGTTTTGCGCCGCGCGCAGGGCCATGGTCTGCCAACAGGTTACGGACAAGTCCGATCCCCTGCTGTCAGGTTCGTATTGCCATCCGCCAGTGTTCTGCGGATCCTTGCGCATGCCCTGGGCGCGCAGGATTAAATCGATTCCAAGTTTACACTTTTGACGGATCAACGCGTCCTGTTTTTCATCAAGCCCCATGCCCAGCATCTCGGCAAGCATTAGGGTGGTGATGCCGTGACCGTACATGCGCGAGTTGTCAGCCTTGCCGAAATATCCGTCCGCAGTCTGATTGTCCGGCAGCAGCACATAATCGATCGCCTTGCGCATCGCTTGGCCCTCTGGTGTCGCATCGCCGGGTAGGTGACCGCAGGCAGCGAGAGCCAGCACCGCCAGCGAGCTGTTAGGCAGTGGGAATTGATCGCCGATCATCCCCTGCGGTTTTTGTTGGGAGACCAAAAATCCTGTGGCTAATTTCAACGCATCATTGATTTTCTGATCGGCCTGAGCGGCACAATGCGTGAGAATAAGGATGAGCGCGCAAAGACATTGCAGCAGGGCTCTATGATTGAAGAGTATCCAAATATTTGTTAGAAAAGATCGGCTCATGGTTTTTTTGATTTTTCGGCAATCACCCGATAATATGTGGCCACCGCCTCGCGATATTCGGCGGGGATCGTCTCGGTTTGGCCTTTGCTGAGTTGTTCAGCAAGTTTTTTGGGTAGCTTGCCCCAGTCACCTTTTTGCAGAGCCTGCAATTCTGGAGCCTGACCTTGTGAGGGGCCAGCAGCATCCAATTTGGCACCGCCAAGAGATTTTTCCATCGGCTCGCCCTCGGGACTGGGTATGCCGGGCATCGGTGATGGCATCGACGAGCGACCTTGGCGCATCGACGCCATCATGCCTTGTGCCATGCCACCGGGAGGACCAGGCTGATTACCCGCCATCGGTGGTCCTCCTTTGGCAGCGGCGGCTGCCGCGGCTGCGGCCGCTGCGGCGGCGGCTTCATTGAGCTGTTGATCAAGTGCATCGAGCGCGCGAGCCATTGCCTGTTGCTCGGCCGGTGTGGCGCTAGTAGCCGGCGAGCCAGGAGGTGAGACCATAGGCGAAGATGCCGGCGGAGAATCGGCCAATTGTTTCAGAGCCTCGGCAAGTCGCGCCAACTCAGCGCTGGCTTTTTGGACAGGAGCCAGCGCGACCTCAGCTTGCGGCGCAGTGCTTAGGGCCAACTCTGCAGCCGACACCTCGTTTTTCACCGCGCGATCGACCTGCGCAGCAAGATCTGATAGATTCTGACCACCGTCCGACTGGTTCAACCGTTGCTCGTGACGGGCGGCTCGCTCCAAATTGACTGCGGCGTCCGCTACGTCGATTTTCACCGGTATCTGCCGTAGCGCCGCCACCGCGAGACTGCGGTTCACGGGGGCACCTTGCGGAATTTTATCCATTGCCTGTGCGCACTCGGCGGCAAGGCGAGCTGCGGCTTCGGCCTGGAGTGCCGCGGCAATCGCCTGACCTGATTTTTGTGCACAAAGCGTCGACTGTTGTTCCGCCTGTTGGAAGATTGCCTGATCAGGAACGACTTTTTTAGCTTCCGTTCCGAAAATCTGCACTGCCGGGTTGGCGTGCTCGCGGACCTTATTACAGGGCGGAATCAATAGCCCTACTTTTCCAATCACTACTGCCGACGCATTGACGATCTCCTCAAGACTTTTGCAGGCCTCCAGGCGCTGGGCCGCGACCACCAGTTCATCCGCATGCGATATTGCGACGGCAACTTGATCGTTTGAAAGCTGTATGTGATCTTTGGCAAGAGGATTGGTGGCTTGCCCAATGAGCTGCTGGGTTGATGCTGCCGCTATTTTTGACTCTCTAACACAAGCAGCTGAAAGTCGGGCGGCATCGAGCACGCCTAGTTTGGTCATGTCGTTCTCGTCCCTGGCCTTCTGCCCATCCACGGTAGCAGCGACGCCGGCTTCCGCCTTCGCCGCCCGCTGGAGCAGGTCCTTGGCAAGTGCCAAATCGGTATTGGCGATCTGATTGAGCTCTCGCTGCATTTCCGGATTCATCGGCAATTTGGCTTCCAACTCTTTGAGCATCTCCTGCGGGCTCTGGTCTGTCATTTCCGCTAGCATCTCCGCTTTGCCAAACTGTTCGTCAAGGGCATCCTTGATGCCGAGCTCTTCTTCCACCTTGCGCAACTCTGCGCGGGTCAACTCTGGATCCTTCCCCTGTTCGAGAGCCTCGAAATGAAGGCCGATGCGAATCAGTGCGTCGACAACTTTTTGCTCCTGTTCAACCGCCTGTGCGAGATCGGTTTTTTGTCCCTCTGCCTGCGCGCCCTGCGTGGCTGACATCAACAACTGTGCTGCGGCGGGCGGCGGGTCCTTGAGCATCGCAATCGCATCATCGGCATCGCGCATCCGATCCCGCTCGTCTTTTTTTAGAATATTTTGCTCGTTTGCATCGGCGCGAATCAGGTCTTTCAAAGACTCAATCTTGAGGTTGATCTGCTGCTGGCGATTCCATTGCGGCCGAGTAAGATTGCTATTTTCATTAGGTTCGGTGGTCGCTGCGGTCTGGACTTGTTGCGCAGATTGTTTTTTTAACTCTGCCTCCTCCTTGGCGAGAGCAAGTGCGAGTTCACTAATTTTCGGAGCTAGCTTCGCCAAATTTCTTCGCGCGGTTTCCATGGATTGCTGCAGCGGCGCTAGAGCGGCCCTGAGCTTACCCGACACTTGTTCGAGTTCATTGCGGGTGGTGATCGCATAACGCAAATTCCGGCGCTTGCCCATTTCCACCTCAACTGTGTGAAATGGAGGGCTTACCGGAATTTCACGAAGCAATGCCGCCGTCGCAGCCACGGCATTGCGCGCGGCCTCATCCTTCCACTCCAACTTCATGAACTGACCGGGAGCTACGCGCACGCGGGTTGCAAGCCATGCCCAGTCACGGCGTGCCACCGTGCGCCCCTGTGGCATGCGGAATTCCCAACGATCCATCACCACCAACGCGGAACTGCCGTCCACTAGTTCCTGCAGATTGTGGCCAGTTTCCAGTATACGCAAACTTTGCTCTAACACATCAAGACGGGCCGATGTCGAATCCGCTCCGTCGCCAGGAGCCAGAGTCTGAACCGCCTGAACCGCCAGAGTGGCGCGGCGGAGATCGCTAACAAAAGCATTGTCAGCTAGATTGCGGCTTTCCTCTAGGTCAGCATGGACTTTGAGTGTCGCTGCCGTGGTCTGCCATGCCAACTCATCAAGAGCGCTCCGATCCTGAGGCAGGAGATCTAACAACTTGGCAAGCGCTGCCTTCTCCTGGCGCAGGAGTTGCAGGCCATTCGATGTTGGAGCCACTGCCTCAAGGAGTCGCTGATGCATACTCGCCACCAACGCAGTAGGTGTTTCAGGGCTTGTCGCGAGCACCTTCCCCTGCTCTATGACAGCTTTTGCGGCCAAGTTGGAAAGATTCTCGCGCATGCGGCCAATTTGGTCCTGGATTTTGCCGACACGACGGTTGAAATTTTCCACTTGATCCATCATCTGGGCACTGAGTTGTTCCGGTGAGATGTCCCTTTGAAGCCAATCCTGCATGTCGAGAAAAAGCCCTCCATTAAGTAAACCATCGGCATCCGCAGCTAGTGGACCACCTCCATTTTTCATGGTTTCCAATACGGCATCGACACTCTTGCTAACACTCAACAAAGCGCGCATCCGGGTCAATACCTGCCGCCAATCGTCCGGGCTTTTGCTTTCCTGTGCCAGCGTGCGAATGCGCGCAACCTGACTCCCGAGAACGAGACTGAGTTCGCCGACCACATCGACCTGTCCAGCGCTGAGATTGAATTGATCAACATCTCTCGCCAAAGTAGTCAGCAACTTCATTCGGCCACTGCTCTCGTGAACCGCGCGCATGAATTCACGCGCTGCAGGCATGGCGGGATTGGCATCAAGGAGTCCAAGCACCCGGCCGGCTTTCTGCAATTCGCCGTTGTGGATATTGCCGAGCAAACGTCCTAACAAAACAAGGTCAGAACTTTCGTGACTCGACGCTCCATCGCGCAGCACGGCATTCAGAGCCTGCCACGCTTCGGAAAGCTTGGTCTCACAATCGGCACGGGTTGTAATCACACCCGCCAGCACCGGCTTGCGATTCGGACCGCTGTCTTCGCTTTGATCAAACTGATTGCTCGCCAGCAGGGCGGCACCATCAAATGCGGCAGTGGCAGCGGCCAGTTCCTGCAATGATCGATAGAGCGCGCTGCGGCTCACAAGCCCCGCGACGCGATTGGTTTCTCGATTTGCAACCACGAGGACTTGCAGGGTGCGCGACTCCGCCGAATTGCCTTTCAGATCTGTGGCAACCAGTTTGCTGCTGACCACATCGCCGGCCTTGACGCCTGCGGAAGCGAGATCCCAATCGAACTCCACGTCACAACGCCGTCCGGAATTTTCCTTAAGAAGAGATTGTTTCCACTCGCCCTCGTTGACCTTTACGTGGTGATTGATGCGAGCCAACCCGATGTCGTCGCTGACCGTAGCCACGAGCTTGACACTTTGGTCAGCAGCAGCAACCAAATCTTGATCTGGTTCCGTAAGTTTAAGCACAGGTATCAAATCCGGCTCGGCACGCAATTCGTATTCAGGACTAAATTTGTTTTCAAATCCTGTATCGGCGGCCACCAAATGGACACGGTAACTTCCACTTGTGGAGATCGGGACTCTCGCTGCCAACCGACCGTCGGGTAAAGGTTTCAAAGGAACAACGGACAGCTCAACTCCTTGCTCAAGGCGCAACTCGCCAGTCTTCACTTTCTGGCTGGTGGAAATTTTCAAATCGACCATCGTTCCCTCCAGCGCGCTGAGCCCGCCACCCGACTCCAGCAATGTTGTGGGTTTCATTTGGGAGTAGTCAGCAAATTGATAAGTTTTTTCGAATGCAAGCTCGTAAGGCCGGGCTACGGCTTTCAGATCATAGCGGCGGGTAAGTCCGTCACCCGCCTGCACCCGGTAGCGCAGATTCTCGCGACCAACCTGGATAGCAGCGGCAAAAAGGTTGTTGCCCAAAGGCGTCATTTCAGTCACCACTCGCCCTTGGCTCACACCTTCCGTTTCCAGTCGCGCGCTGGTTGCAGGTCGCCCCTGCAGCTCGATCTCCAATCGCAGTGCGTCGCCTTGCGGCACAGTCTGGCTCGGAGGGTTGGGCTCAATGATGACAATCTGAGTGGCCGAAACCCGATCCAGATTGGCACCGGGCATTAGCGCACGCAACAGTAAGCTACCAAAGCGCAAACCGCTGAAAATCATCAGCGCAAAAACCAGAAATCCGATAATCGACGTGACGCGGAAATAGCGATTCAGCAAGCCGAAAGGCAACAGCGACTTGACCTCTACTCCCTGAACTCTCGCCGCGACATCGGACTGCAGGAGCGAGCGAAATTGCACGGAGTCAAAATTCCCGCCTATAGATTGACCAAGTTCGACCGCTGAAAGCAAATCTTCGTGCAGGTCAGGCGCGGCATGTTCAACAATGCGCGCCAGTTGACGCTCGTCCGGCACGTCAATCATTGGGCGAATCCACTGCCGCCATGCGACCACCAGCACTAAAGCATAGGCTGAAATACTGAATGCCCAGCGAAAAGATTCGCGCATCAGCGGAAGCCAGAAGTCCAGCGCGGCGACCAGGACCATCGCCACAACAAATACGACGAGCGTGATCAGTCCGCCGCGCAACATGATCAATCGTCGACGGCGTCGCGCGAACGTCTGCAAGAGTTGCAGAATGGCGGGATCGGGATGGGTGTTCATGATATGGAGATGTTAGAAAACGGATGATGAAATTCAAAGCATGCCGACACGCTTGCGTAGGAGCCATTCAATGGTCAGCAGTAACACTACAAGGGCAAACCACCAGCGGCTTTCCAACAGTGGAGTCTCGCTTTCCCGGATTGTTCCTGCGGTCATGGGCTCCAATAACGGATCGAGTTGATCGGCATCCTCCTCACGAAAATATCGCCCTCCGCTGGCAAGGGCAATCTGCCGTAGCAGGTCCTCATTGACGCTGAGCAACGTACGCTCGGCATTTTGCCGCGCCTCCACTTTGAACTCTGCGCGCACCTTGATTTTGCCCTCGGGAATAGCAGCGGTTTCAATGGTAACTTCGTAATCTCCGACATCAAGCGCTGCGGTCTTGCCTCGGAACACGCCACCTGCATCCGGAGTGAGACCGATTTCAGCCACCCGTTTGCCATCGCGCCAGATGGCGGCCGCTACTGTGGCATCTGTTACAGTTTTGCCCTCCCCGCTGCGCAAGCGAACGCGGATTGCCGCCTGTTCGCCGGGCTCGTAAGTCAACTTGCCCGCATCGAGCGAAAGATTCTTGTCGCGCGCAGCAAAAGGCTCCTCCAACACAAAAGCCGCAACTTGATTCCAGTATCTGACATGATGCGTGTCGGCCACTTCGAGACGCCAACGCCAGGAGTCATCGAAAGCGTGGTAATAAACCTGGCCCGCACCGAAAGACCGCAGCACTGCCAGGGGCAATCGACCCGAGGTTGATTCTCCCTCGATGAGCACTTCGGAGCCCGCCAATGGCGAACCAATGGCGATCGAACGAGGAACCGGCAAGTTCGCCCAAACTCCGGCATTGGCTGCTTTTTCCGCACTCAAGGCGAAGGGAGCCAGTTCCGGCGCCCGGCCAGTGAGGATCAAAGAACTCACAGCGGTCGCTGGTTTGACATCACCCAGGTCGACCGGCAGCAGCGGGCCCAGCGGAGTGTCTGCATACTCGCGTAAGTGGCCACGGGCTCCGTTAATCATAATCATTCCACCGCCGCGTTTGCCAACAAAATCGGCAAGCCACTTCAACTCCTCTGCTTTGAAAAGTGCTTTCGGAACATCGCCGAAAATAACAAGTTCGTAAGTATCAAGCGTCGCTTTGTCGACAGGGAAACTAACGTCCTTGCTACTGCGATCAAACCCCGTGGCGGTTTTCATGCCGGCGATCACCGCATTGACTTCCCACTTTTCATCGCGTTGGAAAAGATTCTTCAAATATCGGGTTTCCCAGCGCGGACGACCATCCAATAGAAGGATCTTGCGCTTCTGGGTAACAGCGCGAAAGCGAATCCTACTTTGGTTATTGGAAAGCTCCCGTTCACCATCAATGGGCGTAACGTTCACCTTGAGATCGAGCGCGACAGAGGAAGTTTCCGCTCCCTCTGGCAATGTCTTGAGCCTCGCGGCCGCGATTTCTTTGATTGGAATTTCGAACGGCACGATCCGATTGGTGTTGGCCTCGGTGATGAGTTGCTTGTCCA